>Ga0137424_1000056_pt1 | contig 12392 bp, 23 predicted proteins | sample EasRivERMZT620_2_FD_102317 | JGI IMG/M metagenome (GOLD analysis project Ga0137424, IMG submission 102317) | Soil microbial communities from meander-bound floodplain in the East River, Colorado, USA - East River MetaG ERMZT620_2 | ecosystem: Environmental > Terrestrial > Soil > Floodplain ... | reverse complement strand
CGGCAGCGGGCACAATCGGAACTTCTGTTCGCTCGGCAGAATCTCTAGATCCAAGCCGACGACGTAGCTCTGCTCACGCTCGCCTGGATTGCAGTAGACCGGGCCAGCCACGACAACCGTTTCGGGAATGTCGCCGGACCCAGTTACCTGCGCCTCAATCGCGCGGCCAAGCGATTCCTTGCCGTGCTGAATGTCGTCTTCGCCGCTGGTGGACTGGCGGAATTTGATCTTGCGAACGGTGCTCAGTAGCTCGTTGCGTCGCTCGGCACCGGGCAGGTCGATGCGCAGCAACCGGATAAGCTGCTGCTGATCGAACAGACATTGGCTGGCCATCTTCTCCAGCGTCTTGAACTGCGGCGACTTCACCAGCGGCAGCGTCACCACATCCCGGCGGTCGGCATCGTTCAGCACTAGCCGCACGGCGTCGGTCCCAATCCAGACGGTGTTATCGCCGCTCCACTTCTCAGCCGCCGCAGCCAAGTCGTCAACCGATTCGACCTTGTGCGTTCGCAGAGCTGGTGGAACCTCAATCTTTGTGAGAGTCCCGCCTTGATCGACGTAAGACAGTCGCGGATCGCGTAGGTCAAGTACGCTGGCCTTCTTGCCCGTCGTGACGGTATCACCGAGCCATTGCAGGGCTTCCTTGAGCATCGTGCGTTTCCTTTGCGTGAACTGTTTTTGTGGGAATACTTTGGCGATGAAAACTACTTGCGGTCCACCTTGCCCGTCTTCGGATCAATGTCGTCAAACGTGGTCTGGTCAACGTCGTCCGGGGACGTGCTGCTGTAGAGCAGGTGCCCCTTCTTGTTCACGTTGAACGAGTAGTTCTTGCTCTTGCGCATCGGGACGGTGGACTTGATTTTGAAATCCCCGTCCGCCGATTCGCACTGCCCGTCTTCCGCGATGATCGGCTTGAGGTTGAATTCCAGCGACACCTTGCGAGCCGTCTTGTCGCCGGGACGATCCATGCAGTCCTGCACCACGCGCCGCAGTTCGTGCATGAAGGCGACGGCTACGCGGCCGTCGTCTAGTTCGTTCAGATTGGCCAGATTCAATTCCATCATTGGCATCGAAAACACTCCCTTACAAATTCGCCGGCTTGCCGGCTGTCGGTTACACTTTCTGCTTCAGCCGCCCCGCCCAAAACCAATCCTGCCCAAACTGCTCATACCGATCCCCTTTTCCACTGATCGGATCGACGATTTCCAGCCAGCACGTATCGGCGTCGGCCATGATGCGATGCACAAGCTGGCCGGCGTCGCGCTCGGAGAGACCATCCCAGCGACCTCCGATTAGCTGGGGCTCGCGTGAGGTTGTCGCGTCTATTGAGCAGCCGCAGAGCCAGTAGAGGAAACGCATCATGTAATCGGCTCCGCCCTTGGTTTGTTACGGTCAATCGCATCCTGGACCTCTTTCCGGTGGACGGAGATTGCCTGTGGGCAATCAACTCCCAGCCGCACCCTGTCGCCGCGGATCTCGACCACCATGATCGTGATCTCGTTGTTGATGACGATCTTCTCGTGCTTCCTGCGAGTTAAAACGAGCATGACAACCTCCGTGAGTTAAAGATTCCAAAAAGCCCCGGCGAGAATCCTCTCCGGCCGGGGTGTCTCCTATGGCCTGGTCTCCGACTCGGCCTTGCTTACCGGCGCATCCGTCGCGCCGGAACCTCGCTTTTCCGGCGGCGTGTTTTGAACCGGGAAGTTCAGCATCGCGAACTCCCCAAACAACCTCATTGCGTGAGCGTCATAAGCTCTCGCGGCTTCCTCGTCAGACTTGAAAGTCCCGATGTAGGTGGTTCTGCCTTGGAAGCAAATCGACGCATACCACCTGGGGCCCTTGTAACGTCCGCTACCAGCCACGGAATAAACGCCCTTGAATCTTTGCTTGCTGTCTTCGTGGCGACGGCGGTTTGCGGTCTGCTGGCTCCTAGTTGCCCATTGGCAATTGCCAGGAGAGTAGCCGCCGTTAACGTCGATTCGATCAATCTCAAGCCCTTCCTCGTAGCCAGTTGAAATCGCCCAGTTTTTGAACTCTACGAAACTATCTGCCCATGCTTTGCAAACAGATATTCCTCGACCTCCATAGTGTCTGAACTCGCGACGCTTCGGATTGCTGCACCGCGATTTCATGTTGGCCCACGTCTTGTAGAGACTGGTGTTTCTCATTCCGTGAGCGAGTCGTTTTACGGCCATGTTCCGTCCCTAAAGTTGCGTTCTCCGCGCTGCTCTGGTGGAGTGTTTTCGAGGATGTCAAGTATCTCCTGCAAATCGCTCAGACCGCCCGCCACGCGCAGCACTTCGCCGCTGTCGAATTCGACCTCGAAGCCGCCGGGGATCGGGGTGATGGTTTCGGTCATGGGACTATCCAATCGAACATTCCTTAATCAGTTCAATGCACTTTGCGGCACAGGCTCGCCAGTGAACTTTGCGAGCGGCGTAAGCGGCGTCGTAAGCGGCGTAAGCGGCGTAAGCGGCGTAAACGGCGGCGTAAGCGGCGTCGTAAGCGGCGCGAGCGTCGTAAGCGGCGTAAACGGCGGCGTAAGCGGCGTCGTAAGCGGCGCGAGCGTCGTAAGCGGCGTTAGCGGCGTTAGCGGCGTTAGCGCGAAACTCTGCTGACTCAACCAATTGGCCGTCAATCACTCGCTGCCATAGCCCAGCCACTCGCTCGATCGAGTCCCGCACGTCCCCGCGCTCGCCAGCGAAACGGATAACGCCGCGCTTCTCGTCAGTCAGCAGCCACACGGCAAATCGTGGCCAGACTAGAGACAGGTCTGCGCCCGGCTCAATCGCCTGGAGAAACTGCATCGGCCACTTCAGCGCGTCGGCTCGCGGCAGGCCCTCGAAAATGGAGTCCTCCAGGTACATCAGCACGGTCGGGACGCCGATCTCGACCGGGCCGAGAGAATGGTCGTACTTATTGAAACAACAGCCGATTGCGCAGCCCTTCGTCGTTCCGTTAGCTTCCCAGCCTATTCCCTGCGTGAGATGATCAAGACGGCGATGTTCTCGAATTCTCGATAGATATTTCGCCTTTACCTTCTTGTCGCCAAAATACGCCACTAGCTTTTCCACAGTTCACCTCGCACGATTTGAGCAACCAGAGAACGGCTGACGCCAAAACGATTGGCAATCTCTCGATAGGACGCGCCTCGCTTACCGAGAAGCCTGCGCAGTGCGCGCATTTCACTGACCATGCTCTCAGTGATCTTCGCGGCGGGATTTCTTTGTCCACGATAAGACCGACGATTCATAGAATTCATCAGCGGCGTAGCCAGCCGCAGATTGTCCAAGCGGTTGTCTGTTTTGACGCGGTTCTCGTGGTCAAGAATCATGCCGCTCGGTATCTGTCGGCCTGCACTAATCCACACGACCTGATGCAGTTTCACTTGCCGTCGCTCACCATTCAGATGGACCGTCGTAACGAGGTATCCCTTTTTTGTGAGCGTTCCCGCTGGCTCGTCGGCATGTATTCTCTTGTTCGGATGGGGCCGCGGGAAATACACCAATCCGGTCGCATGGTCTGCCGCGATGATTCCCGTTTCCAGTGCCTCTCGGATGAACTCCTGAATCGTCTTTTTGATTTCTGGATCGCCGTGGTAGGCCAGTAGTTGTTTCATCCCGCAAGTCTCCTTCTCTGCCACCGCTGAACGAGTATCGCCGCGTGTCCGTCCCTGGCTCTGAACGCCGTCCGCTCGGCTTGCGGCCACGTCAGCCGGAAGCGTTCTGCTTTGCTCGGTGCCGTGGGGAACTTTTGGCTGTTGCGTTTGATGGCTTCGGCGTGAATGGTCGCGTCCATGCGGGGGGCTCCTATTTCTTGTGCCACTGTTTCCACAAGTCACGTAACGCCCGCTTTGCAGTCAGCAGGCTCGCGTGTAGGTGACAGCGCAGCTTCGGCCACGCTTCGTCATTCGTCGCCAGCTTGGCGGCTTTCACGTCGTCATATCGTTTGCGGTACTCGCCGTCGTTCGACTTGATGAGGCAGTCTGCAAGGCAGAACGCGATGGCCCGGCGTCGCTGGCAGTAGCCGTATTCCGTCCACTGCTCTGCCGACAAGCCGCCCTTGCGTTTCCAGGTCGAGCCCATCTTGCCGTTGAACGGGGCGCAACCCATCCGCCGCCACACCTTCGCCGGGCCGGCATAGTTCGATAGGTCGCCGCACTCGCCAACGATGATGGCCAGATTCAAAAGCCCGAACCCGCGCACCGACTTGACCCATTCCGCGACCGGGAGCGACTTGGCAAGCTTTTGCATTTCCGTTTCCAAGTTGGAAAGGAACGCTTGGAAACCGGCGCGGGCGATGCCGGTGTTGATGACAATGTCAGAGACGCGAGAGGCGACACAGCCAATCTCGGAAACAGGCTCACACCCGTCGCCAATCGCGTCCTGTTTTGAGCCGCTGGCAGGACGCTCTTTTAACCGCCGGTCAGGGGAAGATGCAGCAAGATCCCCATTTGGCGAACATGGAACACTGCCAGCGGCAATGCAATCAATGAATTCCTGCGCCTTCGCGTGCGCCGCTTTGCGGGCCTCGGGATCAAGCCCGGCGTGATAGCCCATCACGGTCGCCACGGTCGCACGCAGGCGGTTGTCGATGGCTTGGCGGGACTTGAGGACAGCGATGCGGATTCGCTGAAGCTCTGAAATTTGGCGGCAGGCGTCGGCACCGCGGCTCTCGTTCACAACGGGTCCATCGCCTTCACCTGTCGCGTGGATCGGCATCTGATTTTCCGGCGACAAACGGCCACTCGCCGATCCGTTCTGATTTTGGCTGGCACCAGACAGCACGGTGTCAGGGCTGAATTCGCCAGCCGCGCCGTTCACTCTCGGGCTCTTTTTTAAAGGCGCTATCGAACGGCGTTTGTTTTTGCGGCTGGCAGTAGGCATGTCGGTAGCACCTGAACACTCGCCAGCCGCAAGCCCGGCAAGTGATCCTTCGTTAACATCAGGAATCACGCCGGACTTTGATTTGCGGGCGGCACGATGCTGACCGTTAGCATGCACGCGCTCGCCGCCACGCTTGCGACGCACAGCACCAATCGCTTTAGCAGTTGATGGGTCGCGTCGCTTTTTCGTCATGGTCGCCATTGGTCATTCCTTGTGTTTCCCGGCGTCGGTCGCATCGGTGGCACTTCCTAGATCGCCGGGTTGTTTTTGCCGGGCATTGAATTCGTCGTTATCAAAATCCAGTTCGCCCGGCTTGGCTGGTACGCGGTGGATCGAAAACAAATCCTGGGTCGCCAGCCAGTGTTTCGTTACGCCACCCGCTTCTTTGTTCCCTTGACGATCCGCTTGATTTGCGTCTCGGTCACAACGTCGCACACCCGCTTCTCGTCCGGCACTATCGCCGCCAGTTGTTCGCATAGCTTCGCGTTGAACACGCAACCCTCTGCCCGCTCACGCTCGCCTTCGGCAATCCCCTTGAGTTCCTTGCCGAGAATCTGACCGAGCGTGCGACCGGCGACGAAGTAGTTGAACCACGATTGACCGGCGATGCGATTCGCGGCCCCGGTGGACAAATCCACCTTTGCGGGTCCGCCGTAGTCACCAGCATCGCGCCGCATCGACACGTTGTCCGCATGACGGACGCCGTGAATGAGATTGCGGATTTGGGCGTGGATTAAATCGGCCGTCCAACTTTTCCAGCCCGGTAGTTGCTTCGCTGCTCGTTCAGCACACTGCACCGCCTGATCAATGTCGTCGCGGTGCTTGCGGGCAGCCTTAGAAATTTCCGACAAAAGAGCTTCGTCGAAATTGGCCATAGAGGTCACTCCCTTCCACGCCCGAACCCTGGCGTGAATTCCTTTGGATTCCTGAATCTCGCAAGCGGCGGATTCAGCAGGCAGAGTGCCTTAGAAACCAGACGCTCACGATTGAACGTCCGGCAGCATATAGAATACTTTACGGCCCGTCAACTAGACTTTATGCCGTTCGGCGACTTTTTTTCGGAAAATTTTCCGAGGGGTCATTCAGCAGAAAATCCGCAGAAACGCCGAGCGCTTCGGCTAGACGGGAGAGAAAGCCGGCTGTCGGCTGGTGGATTCCACGGACAACCAGAGAGATTCGCATCGGGCTTTCCCCGGTGCGTCGGCCAAGTTCAGCCTGGGAGATTCCGAGCTGATCGATCAGCCGCGAGACGTTGGTCGCCACGTTGTCTTTCGCTTCGGTGTCTGTGACCACGTTGGACATGCTCCACAGGATAAACTAAACTTGACGTGAAAGCAAGACTTGAAATTGGCCCGACCTCGAATCAGGCTGTACACCAGACTTGTTCACGTCCAATTGCGGGGACAACTTTGAAAACAGCTAGAACGGCTTACCGGACCCGCAAACCTTGACGCTGAAACTTGACTCGGCTGGCGCTAACGGACCCACCAACGATTGATCCTTAAACTATCAGGACGCCAAAGGATTCCTTTCGCATGATGCGCGTTTAGACTTTCCCCGGATTCGCGGCCGGGGGCATCATGCGAAAAAATTCCACGCTGGTCGAATTCTTCGACCTTCACTATCTCCCGCTGCGCCTGCGGTCGCGCAGCCGGTCAACGGTGCGACTGTATCGCCATACATTCCGAAAGTTCGACGAGTTCCTAGCGCGTCAGGCCCGGCTGTCCGATTTGACGGATGCCACGGTATCCCGCCTGCTGTCCTGGTGCCGCGAAAAAGACCTTTCGCCACGCACCGCCAACAAGCTGCGGGATCAACTTTTAGCCATCTGGAGATTTGCCTGCCGCAAGGGAGTGCTGCGAATGTGGCCTGATGTCGAGCCGGAACCGGAACCCGAGCGAGTCCCGCAAGCATGGAGCCAACAGCAGCTCTCGTCGCTGTTCACGGCCATCCGAGAAGCCCAAGGCTGGATCGGAAAGATTCGTGCAAACCTTTGGTGGAATGCCCTACACCTAGTCCTGTACGATACGGGCGAAAGAATCGGCGCGGTGATGCAGCTTGCGTGGGATAACGTCGATCTTGACTCTGGCTGGGTACGGTTCCCTGCCGAGACAAGGAAGGGCGGCCGACGTGACCGCGCGTACCGCGTGGCTCCCGAAACCATAGAGGCGCTGCGGTTGATCCTCGTGCCGTGGCGCGACGACGTGTTTACATGGCCTTACGATAGCGTCTACATTTACGCTCGGTACAAGAGACTCTTGAGGCGTGCCGGGCTGCCGAACGATCGCACGAGCATGTTCCACAGAATGCGGCGGACTACAGCCAGCCTGTTTGAAGCGGCCGGCGGAAACGCAACCGAGCTTTTGGGCCACAGCAGCCGGGCCGTCACCAAGAAATATTTAGACCCGAGGCTCCTCAATGCCCCGCAAGCGATTGACAAGCTCCCGCGACCTGGCCAAGCACGTCGAACCAAGCCAGCCGACGATGCCGACGGCGGTTGAGCGCGAGCGGGAAAGATGCCTTCGGATCATCGCGGCCAGCCGGGAGTACGCCAGGAGCATCGACAAAGGGAGAAAATCGAAAGCCCCCGGCGCGGCTCACCTGCTGCTCAGAATCGCCAATCAGATACGCGGCGGCGAGGAGCCAGTCAGCTTCGAGGAGCAAATGCTGCCGCCTAGAAAGCGGAAGGGTTAGCCGGGCCGCGTCTATTCCGCCCGTGGGGCGCAGGGAGTCGGGGTCATTGGTCATTTGTTGATCCAGCAACGCTTCTTGCCGGCCCAATGGTCATCAAGAGCTTCATCTCCCCAGTCGTAAAGGCGCTCAAGGGCTTTGTCGAACTCATCCACGGTTGCAACGTGCTCAAAGTCGTCGGCTATGTCCTCAAGTTCGCTGTCGAGAAATCTGGCCCACGCGGACGACTTTCTGATAATCCCTGCGGTCGCCTTGCCTAGTTCTGGCGGCGGCAGCTCTCCGGATTCACCGAGCGACCAAATTGGCTCTAGGTCGATTTTTGATTGCCAGTTTGCCATTATTTTCTCCAATCGGAGTCGGGGTCCATTTACTTACCCTTTCAGGGCTTCGCTGGCCTTTGCGGATTCGTAGGTAGCAAGGGCCTCTGTGGCGTCCGTCAATGAGCCGATATTGATTGCCTTCGCCATCCCATCCGCCGCATCCAGCACGGCCTGACGCCTCTGAAGCTCAATCGCCACGTCGCAGATTACTCCACCGGCCTTGATTGTGGCGTGCCACTCGCGAGCCAGTTCCTCAAGCGTCATCGTCTCTAGCGGCTTCACGGCTGGGCCTCCTGGGGCTGGGCGAGGGCGGCGGTCGGGTCTGCTTCCGGCATTCGCCCGTAGGCGTCCTGCTTAACGATTAGCTGGCCGATGAAGATGGCCACCTCCCGCATTCCGCGAGCCATCTGCTTGCACCGCACGAGGGCATCCGCCCAATTGTCGTATTCCGCTGCCTTGATCCACGGGCCTCGCTTGATCCGCTGGTCTGGTCGATACGGATTCCGCTCCGCACAGTGCAGGTTCCGATACTTAACGCGGTATTTCATCCTCACCCTCCCCGGCTCGCGGCCGGCTGGTTAGGGGCTTCTGCGGCTTGACCTGCACCGCGACAGAACCCGTAGCGATCATTGGTCAAATCGGAGCCTTTGTGCGCCGACAAGACGAACGGCCATCCGTAATGCTTAACGGCCCGGACCTCTTGGCCACAGACGTGGCAGCGCCTCATTTCGGTGACTGGCGGTGGAACTTTGGCTTTCATGTCGTTTCTCCAAAGCCGCCCCGGCCACTTACCGAGGGCAGGACGGCAGAAGCGGCCGGGGCAAGGGAAATTAAAATGCGTATCGAGGATGGAAGTTCCCGTACAGTCCTCCGGTCTCGCGATTCAAGTTTTTTCGGATGCCGAGAATGTCGTGAGAAAAGTCGAAGTCAGTTGCCGCAAGAAGTTTCTCTAGGCGAAGCGGACATCCATTTGCGTGGCACGCGCTGATGTCCATTTCAAAATCAAGCCGCGATGCATCGATGCCTGCTGTCGCGGCCATAGCCACGGCACGTTTTGCGATATGTCGAATCGTCGAAAGATCATCTCGTGATGCGATCCGCATCGTCTTTCCCTTTTTGCTCCGGCGACCACTCGCGCCGGTGAGGCTCGCTACCGGCGAGCGCGGGCGGCTGGGCCGCGTGGTTCCCCCGTGGTGGACTAGTCCAGGTAGACGGTCGTGTCCGGGCCAAGATCCTGATACTCGGCATCCAAAGTGTAAAACTGGGACGTGGCCTTGTCGCCCAATCGGATCAACCCCTGCGGCTGCTGCGCCAACTGCTCGTAGTGGCTGAACTGCTCTGCCGTCAAGTCGATGCGACCGATGGCCTGATTGTCGCTGTAGCGGCGGACGGTGTAGTTGGTGGTCGTGGTCGTCATTTTCGTTTCCTTTGCGTCTCGTGTTTCGTTTGCCCCATGTCCTGATTCTATGTGTAGTTATTCGCCGACGCAAGTGGTTTATCGGCTGCCGGGGCAATATTTCCGAAGATTTTTAAGTGCTAGGCCGATAAGGACTTACGCGGCCTGCCGCCGCGGTTTAGCTGGTTCTTGGCCTTTTTCCGCTGCCTGGAGGCGACGGCGGACGCTGGAATTAGCCAACCACGGCCCTTACCCCAGGGTTGAATCGCACCCGGCAAATCACCCGCTCGGCAGTTGAGCGTGACCGCCTGTTCAGTAACCCCGAGAAGTGCCGCCGCTTCGGTAGTCGTGAGAAATTTCGCCATGCCGGCAATATACTACTTGCGTTGGCGAAAGGCAAGGCGTAGGATTGAGCCAATGACCGCTAGTCGGACATGCAGGCCGCTGGGGTGAATGTGAGGGAGCCGTGACCACCGTGCGATTCCAGTTTTCCCTCGCGGCCCTGATGCTCGTCTGCCTCGTGGCCGTGCCGATGGGGCTGGGACTCGGCATTCCGGCGTATCACGCGGCGAGGTCGATTGAGTGGGGCGATCCGACGATTGGCGTGATGCTCGGCTGGTTCGGACTTCTGGCGGCAATCGCAATCGCCATTTACTACGTGAGGAGGTAGCCATGCGGCGCGGCGTCACCTTAATCGAACTGCTCTTTGTCATGGCCATCCTGGGGATCCTGGTTGCTGTCTCAATGGCTGCCCTGACTGGTGCCACGTCACAAGCCAGAGTCGAGAGGACGCGGGCGGTAGTGACGCGGATCGATCAACTAGTCACAGATAAGTGGGAGAGCTACAAGACGCGGGCGGTGCCTCTGCGCGTTAACATGGGAACCAATCCAGCCGTTGCCGGCCGTGCCCGCCTCTATGCCCTGCGTGAGCTACAGCGGTGCGAAATGCCCGACAGGAAATCCGACGTGCTGGACAATCCGGCGATTCTGAAAATCCCAGCCCTCCAGAGGAACTACCGCCGCCGTGCTACCGCCAACTGGACCAATCAATACGAGGGGGCGGAATGCCTCTACCTGATTATCGCCGCGGTGCGTGACGGGGAAGATTCCGCACTATCTTGGTTTACTCCGTCAGAAATCGGCGATGTGGACGGCGACGGGATGCAGGAAATCCTCGACGCCTTCGGCAATCCGGTAGAGTTCCTTCGTTGGGCACCTGGATACGTCGCGGAGAATGGCCCTGTCACGGCACAGACGAAAGACTCCAAGCTGGCTCCAGACGAATTTGACCCGCTACACTGTGACCCACGCTGGCAGGATAGCGACACGACGTTTGACCCGTACTCGCTTCGGCCGCTCATATTCACGGCGGGGCCTGATAAGGCGTACAGCATCAACTCTGGCACGGTGAACTACCAATCGACTACGCCGCCCAACGATCCCTACATTGGCTGGGACGGCTCGGCACAGATGATCGGTATTAGCCTGGGAACCGAGTCGGCTGACAACATCACCAATCACGACCTTCGGGGGTAAGTGAGGGGCTTTCGACCGGGGATAGGTCAACACCCGCCAGAAGCGATGGCCCCATAAGTTCAACCAGTCCTGCCGCTTTTCACAGTCACACCCCTGATTCGGGTCGATTACGCGAAACCGGCGAAGCCACTTGGTGAACCACAGCCTGTCTATCCCGGTGAAGACGAATATCAGGAAGGCAAGCCTGTCACCGATGCCGGGTACGCGGCACGTCTTGTAGTGCCGCTGATTTTCTGGCCAAGGATTCGTAACGTGATAGCAGCGTGGGCACCACGTCCTACGCCACCCACGAGGATCCTTCGTTCCTGGAAGTTCTTCCCACTGGCAATTCATAAAGCACTTATGTCAGCCACGACTCCCGAGCCGTCGCAGGCTCCGGTATCGTAAGAGAAAACCAATGGCGGCAGTTCGTTCGTGTAATCAGTGCATTCCGGCCGTGATCCCTTGTCGTCCTCGAAAACAGAATTGAACCACGAAGTCTCGCCGCCAAAGATAATGCTGTCCTTGATTCGGCACCACAATTTGTACGGCCCGTTCGTGCTGTCGTACTGGATGACCTCGACCGTGCAAGTGTCTTGAAGGTTTACGTGCGTGCAAAGATCGAAAACGGGGCTTGCACCGTTGCCGCATTCAAAGTCAAAAATCCACCGGCAGCCGTTCACCAAGTCTGCTACTTTCGGAACAGTGTAGGTGGCGTTTAGAAGGTCGCAGTTCACGCACCGATTGTCAACGACGCCGGTAATCACCACTTGCAGGTTGGCCGGTGCCCCGCCGTCTCCGCACGCGCCAGTGCAGCCGGCAGCAACAACGCAACATTTCATCGTCACGAACGCCACCGGGGCGAACCCGCCAAGCATCCAGAGTGTGATGATCCATTCCATTTTCTAACTTTCCCAGCACCCTGCATATACGACGTTATTCATCAGCGCGAGTTGCACAATCTTGCCGCTCACGATGGCCACGCCTTTCGCTGATGCCGTTACGTTCATCCCGCTATCGGCCTCTGATCCGCCCAAGCCGTTCCACCAGGAGACAGTCCCGGTAGAACCCTTGCTGATCGCGGCATCGGCCTTGCCCCAGCCCTGATACCGTCCCCCGCTCAGATCGACTAGGCATTCCTTCTCGCCTGTGCCTGCTGTTCCGATTTGGTGCAGGATGCGGACTTGCCCTAGCACGTCGCCTTGAAGCACGTCGTTCGATGCCGCTGGCCTGGCGTAGACGTTATCGGCGTGGATTTTGTTGACGAGCGCCGGGCAGACGCCAGAGATTTGAGCCGGGCCAATCTCGCCATCGGGCAGCGGCCGCAAGAGGACCGCCAGCGGTGCGTCCGTCCCGTCGTGTATCGCGGCGTCGAACCACGGGTATTGACCTAGCTGATAGAACGGCAAGCCGGTAGCGAGATACGCACCGACTTTCAATATCTCGCCTTGGCGTCGGTCTGCCGACGAACTGTTCTTAATCCAGATGACGCCGGGGTGCTTGGCGGATACATTCTGGTCGGCCTTGTCCCGAAACTGCTTGGTGCGAAAGAACCAATCGGCGACATCGACGTGCCGGTTGAAT
>Ga0137424_1000055_pt1 | contig 12464 bp, 18 predicted proteins | sample EasRivERMZT620_2_FD_102317 | JGI IMG/M metagenome (GOLD analysis project Ga0137424, IMG submission 102317) | Soil microbial communities from meander-bound floodplain in the East River, Colorado, USA - East River MetaG ERMZT620_2 | ecosystem: Environmental > Terrestrial > Soil > Floodplain ... | reverse complement strand
CCAGTCTCTTTCTCTTTTATGGAGAAAAACAAATGGCTAAGAAAGCACCTAAGTTACCAGTAAAGAAAACACCTAAGCTAATCAAAATCTTTACACTTACCAATGAAGAGGCAAAGGAACTCTACGCTGTAATAAAAGATGAACACTTGCCGCATGATAAACCTCATTACACGGCAATGGTTTATCGTCTCGGTAGATTTATTACTTCCTTAAATGAATCTGCTCCAACTGATTTGTTAAATGAGCCAGTCACAAATGAACCTATTAAAGATGAAACAGAAACTTAATAGCTGTCAATTGTGACAAAGTTGTGGACACTTTGTGGACACTTGGATTGGCGGGTCGAATCACTAGCGGAGTGGCCTATTCTAGACTCTAGGTCAGGCATATAGCACGGTCTAAACCTTACGACGTATCTAGCTAGGGTATCTATACCCCCGATATCTGTCAAAATTATGACAGCTATCTAGCACTAAGGTAATTAAAAGTAAAGCAACTAAAGGAGAAAGCAAAATGAAATGTAAATATTCAATCTCATTTGAGTTTGAAACTTCCCAACCCATTACAGAGAAGGGAGAGATAACAGCATCAAGCATTAGAACAGTGGCAGCAAGAGCTTTAGATGATGCTACTAATAAGAATCCCAATGTTAATTGGAGTTCAATAGTTCTTATGATTGAAAGAGTACCAAAGGATAAAGCTGCTAAGGAAGAAGAAAAGGAAACCATTAAAGAAAAGGAAGAGTAATACAATGAGTTCAGGGGACTTGACACGGGGTCCGCCTTGTGCTATAATAGGACAGCGGGTCCATTCATATGGGATTTGATTAAAGATGGCGAAAAGGATATTAGCTTTAGACTCACAGATTCTAGATGCAGTACAAAAATGCGGATTTTACACCTACTTAAACTTCATTAAGAATTATCGTCCTAATGAAATCATTGCTCCTATGGAGAGAGGTGACTTAGGACATACGATGTTAGAGGTTTACTATAAGCTGCTTCAAGATGGCAAAGACTGGAATGAAGCAGTAGAAGAAGCAACTAAAGCAGGAAGAGAACACTATCAAGGATTGAATCTAGAACTGGATATGAGTGAATGGATTGTCAAAACCTTTCACCAATATGCTGAGTACTATAAGTATGACGGCATTAAAGTTCTAGGAGTAGAGGAATCCTTTTCCTTTATCATTCATGAAGATGAAGAGTTAGTAGTAGCTTACGAAGGTAAGATTGATTTACATGCTGAGTGGCCGGTGTTAGGTGTATCAATTGCTGACCACAAATGGCGACAGGCTAAAGCAGATTACATTGGATTAGATAACCAGCTTATCGGTTATGCTATTGCTGTCAATGCTAATCTGGTTTACATCAATGAAGTAGGATTACAGAAATCTTACGAACCGGATAGAAAGTTTAGACGGGTTCCTATTAACATTGGTGATGGAGTAAAAGAAAGGTGGTTAAAGAATACAATAATGTGGGCCAAGATTCTAGACCACAACATTCAAAATAATACTTGGCCTCAGTCACACTTAAAGACTCCACCTTTAGGTGTTACTCAATGTGTAAAGTGTCAATACAATCGTATCTGTAATTCAGAGAATGATGAAGAAATGGTACGTAAGATTGAGGACCACTTTCATATTGGAGAAAGGTGGAGCGCACACAAAGCTAAACAAGCAGAAGAGAGTATAACCAATGGCGACTAAACATCTACACAAATATAGACTTAAGGACTTAGCTAGGAAGAAGAACGTCGAACCGTATCTTGTTTATGTTTGTATTAAACAGGATTGCTCACACCATATCCGTCTTGATTTAGTTAATGGTAAGATGGCTGAGTGCAATAGATGTGGTGAACCTTTCATTATGAAACTATCTAAGCTTAAGCATGGAGATAGAATCATTCAGCGCCCTCATTGCGAAGAGTGTACTAAGACTCCGGCTCATGTGAAAGAAAAGAAAGAAAAGATTGGTCAGTCTATTGATGAGTTGATGGCTAGTATTCTACCTAAAGGGATGTAGTGATGGATAAGTTCAATGTCTGTCAGTTTTTTGAAGATGGTACTTATGAATATGTAAGAAGGTTTGTTCCGGCAGAAGAAGCTATGACAGCCTTCAAACATTTTACTAATTCAGTAGCAGCTAGAACTGGAATAGTACAAAGAGTAATCATTACTGACACTGGCGATTGCACTAATGCTGAGTGGGTATATGGTAAAGGATTAACCTATCCACTTAAGGAAGAAAAATGAGACTAGGAATAGTTGGTTCTGAATCGGCTAAGTTTACACCTGAAACAGAAGCTAAAGCTAGACAGTTTATTAGGAACCGGATTACTCCTGATGTTCATGTTGTATCAGGTAGATGTCACTTAGGTGGAATAGATATATGGGCAGTAGAAGAAGCAGTAGCTAAAGGTAATTCTTTTACTGAGTATCCACCTGCTAGTTTACACTGGGAAGAATATAAGAAAAGAAACATACTGATAGCAGAGAACTCTGATATGATTATTTGTATCACAGTTAAGGTTCTTCCGCCCGGCTATAGAGTGAGAGGTTTTGAAAGATATTGTTACCATTGTCAGACAGACCAGCATATTAAATCCGGTGGATGTTGGACTGTTAAGTATGCAAAGAAGCTAGGTAAACCTGGCGTTATTATAGTGGTGGAGTAGAGATGCCAGTCAATCTAAATAACGTAGAATATGAGAAGTTCATTAAAGCTTTGTTCGTTGCACCAACAGGTAGAGGTAAAACAATTGCAGCTAGTAGCTGGCCGGGTAAGACATTAATCTTAGACTTTGATGGCAGACATAGACCTGTCATTGATTGGTTTCCTGAGCGTGTTAAAGCTGGAGACTTTTCAGTAGAAGAGATTAACCCGGCTAACTTCTGGACTAAGTTTAAACCATGCATTGACAGCTTGGTTAAATACAATCCATATCAGAACATTATCCTTGATGGTATCACTTCATTGTCTACCACTACGGTAGTAATGCAGATGTTAGTTAAGGGTAGTTGGGCTGATTGGGGTAACAAGAAACCGGATGAAGGTAAAGGACAGAAGATTAATACTGGTGGTGTAATGGTTCCTAGTTGGGATGAGTTCAATGGTGAGGCAATGATTATCTCTACATTGCTTGAGACATTGAAGAGTTTGAAATGTAACTTGTTTGTTACTGCTCACCCGGTTCAGAGAACAGCCATTGATGCTAAGAAGAAAGCATCCAAGTATACTTCAATCACTACCTTTGGCCCTAAGATTGAATCAATTATCCCTACCTACTTTGATGAAGTCTGGTACTTCGATTACAAGGTGGATACGGATAACAGTGGTAAGGAAGTTATTAAGAGAACCTGCTATACGTTTCCTTGTGAAGATTACTTGGAAGCTAAGACTGCTCTTAAGATTCCTAGAGAGATTGATTACACTGATTGCAATCTTTACGATTGTGTAAAGGAGTATCTGTGAACAAAGAACAATTAGACCAGTTCCTTAATCAAGAGTGGGTAGATAAGGCAGATGAAGCTTCTAAGATTTGCCCTATCTGTGGAGCAACAGTTCAAGTTAGCCGAGTTGAATTACACAAAGGCTATCATACTGAGATTGATGCAATTCAATCAGTGCTAGTTCAGGAATAAAAGATTATCTCTAGTCACTCAATCCCGAGGACAGAGATAATAGTCAGTGCCAACTATAAACAAAAGGCACAAAGGTGAACAGTATGTCTGACGACTCGATTGTTTGGGGAATTACTGCGGATGACATTAGCAAGAATCGTCTTGTTGATGCACCGTCTTGGTTGCCAACAGAGATTACTGACTTTGAAGTGATTGATGCAAAGTCTGGTGACTCCAAGAATCTTCATATTACTATGAAGGTTTTTGCTGGTGAGATGAAGGGACTTGAGAATCCTTTCATTTACTTCAGTGAGAAGATGCCAGTAATGGCTGCTCCTCTTCTGATTGCTTGTGGATTCCCTCAGAATCCTGACAAGTCTTTCTCAGTTAAGTTGTCCAAAGGGACAATGATTGGGAAGAAGTTCCTTGCACATTGGGTGCGTGGTACTTACAACAACAAACCGATTAATCAGATTGACGATTACTCGGAGTTGCCCAAGACTGAGTAGTTAGTTTGTATTTGTTTAGTGTAGGCGCGCATCGGAAACGGACTACATTAAACAAAATTGGGGATGCCTAAGAGGTAATAACAGTAGGGGAATAACTTAGGCTGGTTCGCGGTTGATTCGCCAGGCCAAACATCCTATCCTATTCTTTTATGCCTAAGAGAGTTAACTTAACTAGGAAATTAACTGGATTAGAATTCCAGGAAATCATTAGGAGATTAACGAAGATGGATAAGTCAATGGTTGAAGATGTATTTACTTATCATCCACCTGATGAAGCACAGATTGAATCAATGAAGAGGCTTAGAAAGCTGGCAATGGAATTAGCCAATGCTATCTTTGAAGAGTGTCCAGCCTGTGCAGATAGAACAGCAGCTATTAGAAAGCTACGCGAAGTAACAATGACCGTTAACGCAGGTATCGTTCTCAAGGGTTTAGTGTGATGGATGCAGATGAAAAGAAAAAGATTGAACACTGGTTCAAAGAGATAGAAGAAACAGGAGTCAATCTAACAAAATGGGAACAAGACTTTGTTGAATCAGTTAAGGTCCAGTATCAAGAGAGAGGTAAGTTAAGCGAGAAGCAACAAGAGATACTAGAAAGAATCTACGTAGATAGAACTTCATAAGGAGAACAACAATGCTTGTAGGTGAACTCGCTACTTTTAAGTCTTACCGAAAAAAGAACAATCTCTTAGCCAAGCAGATGGATGCTAAGTTTATCATCAAGAATCATGCACCTAAGAAATCTTTAGTTGGTGATGTTGGTGATTACGTAGCAGTAGATGAAGCAGGAGAACCCTTCATTATTAAGAAGGAAGATTTCGAGAACACCTACGAAGAGACTCCAAAAGAATAGTTTTACCGGGACGATGGCGGAACTGGCAGACGCAAGAGACTTAAAATCTCTTTCTCGTAAGAGAGTAAGGGTTCGATTCCCTTTCGTCCCACTTACTAACAGGAGATTCCAATGCCTTTACTAGTAGTCATCCTCGTTGTTCTAGCTATCGGAGTTTTGGTAGCCTTGATTAACAAGTATGGAGCAGACTACGTAGACGTTAAGTTTATCCGTCTCATTAACATCCTTGCAATTGTTGGAACAATTCTCTGGTTGATGAAGGTGTTTGGTGTATGGGACTACCTGATGAAAATCACGACTTAGGTTCCTTACTAAAAAGCATTAAAGATAAGAGGAACTGGGTTACAGAAATAACTAACCTAGTTCTTCTTATTGAAGCTTTGGATGACCTAGGAAAATCAACATCTATTAGAGAGGTTTCTAAACTAATACACCAATCTAAGTCTTGGACAGGTGTTAGCCTCACTCTAGCTAAAGGGATTAAACTGTATCCTGAGATAGTTAAATGCCGTAGCCGCAATGACGCTTACGTTTACTTACAAAAGAAAAATAAAATCAGAAGGTTTCTCGAATCATGAATAAGATTGCCATTGTCACTAGTCGATTTGATATTACTCGTAAGCAACTAGAAGGATTTAGAAACTTCCTTCCTACTTTTTCTAAGGAGAAGCCAATCTTCTGTATCGGTGGTGATGAGGCGGATTACGATATCTACTTGGCTTTACTTGCTCAAGGTTATGATGTTGAAGTGTATCCTCATTCAGGTAACAATCACGATAGTGAAAGATTTAGTGGAGCAAAGACAATTAACACGTCTCTACCTTTACGTGATAGAAATAAAAAGATGACGGATGATTGCCATATCTTGATTGGCATCCCGCAAATCTTTAACGAATTTGAAGATAGCCCAGCGTGGAAAACAATTCGATACGCTATGTCAAACGACAAGGAAGTTTATGTTATCAGTCCTAACGGCCATTGTTGGGGATTGGAGTAAAGATAAAGATATGCCTCTCATTCCAGGTGTAATGGAAACCTTTGACAAACTCAAGGGACTTCATAAGATAAAGAATGATGATTATGCAGGAGACAAAGGAACTTTCTACAACTTTGAAGTCTCTGAGTGGTTTATCAATCTCTTTAAGGGAGCTAGAGATAAAGTCTACGCCGGTATTATTGGAATTAAAATCGCCCGACTCTCAGTGGTATTGTATAAACCTCCCTCAAATGAATCAGTCGAAGATACCTTTGACGATATCATTACATATACTGCCATCTGGAAAAGTGATTGGGTTGCTAGGAATAAGCGAGCACATCAACGTGTAGAAGATGTGACAATTAGAGAGACACCTTTGAAGCTGGAGTAACAATGGTATGTTATATATGCGGTAAAGACTTCGGGGATAATGAGTTAACCATACCAATGAACTTGAATGTAGAGTTGCCATTCGGTAACTTTAGATTGGTTGTGTTATCTCATTATCTCTGTGGACTAGACCACTTTCTAGATAGTGTAGTTGATTTGCCCCATCTATTAGAAAGGGATAGAGCACTGATAGAACGTAAGCTATTAACAACACTTACTAATATAGCAAAAGGGACAGTTCAATAATGCCAAACATTGTATCAGGTCAGGGCAATCCATATTCAAAGCTGGTAGTGTTAGGAGATTTTCCTAATCAAACAGAAGATAAAACGGGTAAGCCGTTCCTTGGCGCTTCAGGCGAACTGTTAGACAGAATCTTTACAGAGCTTGGTTATCCTAATTGGAGAACTGAATTCTGGTTAACCTATGTTTGTAGGTATAGACCACCCTTTAATGATGCTAAACAAATAGAGACAGTCTGTAGTCTTGATGAAGAAAAGGAACGTCTTTATAAAGAGTTACTATCTATTGATGCTAATAGTATTCTTGCTATTGGGCCGCTTGCTTTTGAAACTGTTACAGGAATAAGTAAGCTCCTCACCTATAGAGGAAGCATCTTACCATCCCAAGTAGGTGAAGCTAAGATTGTAGGCACAATTCATCCCGGTCATTTAGTAAGAGCAACTGATGATTCTGAGGACCATGATGAATCAAAAGGAATGTTCTCTTACGTTTGGAAGTGGGTGCTGCAAAATGATATCAAACGGGCTATCCAAGAGTCAAAGACAAAGGGCTGGAGTCTACCTCAAAGGACATTGCTTATTGCAAGAAATTCAGTTGACGTATCAAGGTTTATTGATAGGCGGTTTAAATCCAAAGACAGATTCTTTGCAGACATTGAAACAATTGAATGCACAGTTCCAGGATGTATTAGTCTTGCTTGGGATGAACATGAAGCAATTTCAATCCCAATGTTTAACAAAGTCGGAAGATACGAAATCAGTTCAATCCCGACAACAGACTTAGGCTTTATATGGCAGAAGTTAGATTGGCTCTTTAGACAAATAGAAGTAGGTGGACAGAACTTCAAATTCGACCAGATGAAAATGGAGATGTTAGGTTTTAGGTTCAAAGGACTTAAGACTGATACATCATTGAAAGCACACACCATTAACCCGGAGATACCTTATGTGGGTCTTGCATTTATATCGTCAATTTGGACACGAGAACCCTACTATAAAGATGAAGGGAAGGAGTTCATTTTTGGAAAGCACGACATCGACAGGTGGTTTCTATATAATGCTAAAGATTCCGCGGTGGATTGTGAAGTTGATAGGGTTCAAGAACGAGAATTGGAATTACTCTCAGACACTTACAAAACTGACCTCAAAGGATTCTACTACAAATATATAACCCGTTTACATGACCTCTACTTTGATATGGAAAAGGTAGGGTTCAATGTAGATGATGGCTTTAGAGAATACCTAATTGCTAAGTATCAAACTTGGGCTGAGCATCTTAAGGTTCAATTAGATACAGCAGTAGGAAGGGATGTTAATTACAATTCTCCCAAGCAAGTAAAAGAATTGTTATATGAGCAGATGAAGATTAAACCTATTGATAGAGAGCATGGAACCGGAGAAGATGTTATCAGCAGATTACTTAAAGATAAGGTAAAAGATGAATCCTGTAGACAGGTACTATCAAATATCCTCGAAATACGCAGAGTTAATAAGACTCTATCGACGTATCTCTATGCAATGCCAGACTTTGATGGAAGAATGCGAACTCAAGTTAGAATCGCTGGAACAGAAACAGGCAGAAGTTCAGACAGTGTATTGGACAAACCGACTAGACCTTGCAAAATTGGATTCGCTTTCAAAACACTTACAAAGCATGGGGATATCGGACAGGACATTAGAGGTATCCTTATTACAGACCCAGGATATGTTATCGTTAACATTGACCTTAGCCAAGCTGAAGGCAGAATCGTCGCATTGTTGAGTGAAGATATTCAACTCTTAGAAGCTTATGATAAAATAGATATTCATCGTCGAACTGCTGCTCTAGCTCTATTTACCGGACAGTTAAACCTCTCTTATGAGCATGACCCAATAGCAGATATTCTAGGTAAAGATAGCCCTGAACGATTCATTGGTAAGAAGGTGAGACATGCTGGTAATTACTTCATGCAATGGAAAGAATTCATGAAGAATGTTATCAGTGATTGTAGACGGTTCCATATCCAGTTTACAATTAGTGCCTTTAGCTCCAAGCAAATATTGGAAAGGTTCCATGCCGCCTCACCTAATATTATTAATGTGTTTCATAGAGATATTAAAGCAGCAGTCGATGAAACAAGAGCACTTATCAATCCGTTTGGTAGACTCCGTAGGTTTTTTGATAGGCCGGGTAATCAGCTTTATAAGGAAGCCTTCGCGTTTATTCCACAATCTACAGTTAAGGATAGACTTACACTTAGTTTACTGGAAATACGCGACAAGAACTACCCGATTAAATTGGTTAATGAGTCTCACGATGCTGGTACTTTTCTTATGCCTATTGGTGAGTATGTTGATATATGTCGTGAGATTAAACCAATCGTAGAACAAGAGATAGATTTCTCTACGTGTTCAATTAAACGTGGAAAGTTAACCATTCCATGCGACTTTGAATATGGTGATAATTACAAAGACTTAAATCCGCTCAAGTTGTAAGAGTGAATAAGTATGAGCTGGCTGGATTTATTGATAAAGGAAACGGACTTTGTTGAGACACCTAAGCAATGGATTTACTGGTCGGGACTTGCCACTATATCCGCTATTGTGTCTCCTAATGTGGTGGTTAACAAAGGAGCCTACAAGTTAAAGCCCAACCTATACATACTTCTAATTGGTAGGTCAGGATTAGGTAAAGGTTTTGGTCCATCTGTTGCTAAGAAATTAGTAGGGATGGTTAATAACACTAGAGTTATATCTGGACGAGGTTCAATTGAAGGTATCATTAAAGAACTGGCTATTGTCAAGGCAGCTGAAAATGGAAGTATCCCTTTTAAAGATGCAAGGGGATTTCTATGTAGCGGAGAATTTGCTTCCAGTCTATATGAAGCCACGCATGCCCTTACCATTCTTACTGATTTGTATGATGCTCACTATAATCCAGAGTGGGTCAACACGCTTAAAAATTCGCCTGTTGAAAAGCTTAGGTTTCCGTGTCTCACTTTATTGTCTGGTGCTAATCAAGATATGTTTGATTTGACAGTAGATAAATCCCATTTAGGTGGTGGATTTATTGGTCGAACTTTACTGATTAATGCAGAGAAACGGCACCATTCTAATTCAATGATTAGGGAAGTAGTAGAAGTAGACTATGATAAGTTAGCAGTTCACTTGAAAGAGTTATCTAAACTATCAGGTCCAATGTCATGGTCCGAAAAAGCAATGGACTTCTATGATGAGTGGTTCTATCCATATAGAGAAGCTGATATCGAAGATAAGACTGGAACTCACGATAGACTTAACGACCATGTAATTAAGATAGCTGCTTGCATATCATTGTCAAGAAAGAAAGACATGATAATAGAGGAAGAAGATGTAGATGAAGCAATTACAGTTTGCACTTCTCTTTCTAACACAGCCAGAAAAGTAGCAGGTATGCAAGGTAAGAGTGAAACTTCTGCTCTTATCAAATCGTTCTTAATGATTATGTTCCAAGCGAATGAGTATACACTGACTAGGAAGCAGGTATTACAAAAAGGCTTTGGAGATTTTGATAGCGCGGAACTAGATAAGCTGATTGAGACTTTACATCAAACCGGATTCGTAGCTCAGCTTACTGGTGGAAAAGAAATCAAGTATAAACTTACTAAGATTTGTGTCGATTGGTGGGAAAAGACAGTAAAGGGGAAGAAGTTATGATGGGTCGAGTGAAAACTATTAAGCCGTCTATGTATGGATTTATATTAGATGAAGAAGGAAAGGAGTATTTCTTTCATGCCCAATCATATAAGGGTAACTGGGAAGAACTTCAAGCTATGTCTCCACCTATGACACATAAGGGGCCAGTAGTCCAATTCAAAGTGACTACCAGCCCCAAAGGTTTACGAGCAGAAGATGTCGAGTTTATTAACGAGTTCTAATTACTTGACAGCTCTATCAAACATACTCTTAGTTCCACCTAATCCACCTAATCCTAATGGACTAGTGTTCTTCTTTTTCCTTCTATATGTTAAAGGAAGTTCTGCTACTCTAGCAAATGCTTCCTCTCCTGTTGCTCTACCAGTAGCATAATTCCAAGGTTGAGCAGCTTGGGGCGGACCCATATTAACTAATTGAGAGAATGTGTTCTTTAGTCTTTGAGAAGTAGGAACTTCATTACCAAACTTATCAGTAGTTTTTCTTATATTAGGTTCACCTTTATAATCCTCTCCTACCATTCCAAACTGTGCTCCTATACGAACTAAAGGAGAAGCTCTGTTCTCTAAGAAATCACCAGCAACTTCTAACCCACCACCTTTATCCATTGTTGCTTTAGCTGCCTTAATAGGTAAGCTAAAGAAATCAGCAGAAGAAGCAAACAATCTTACACCTCTCTTTTTCTCACCACTAATATCATCACCAACAGTCATAGTAAACATTTCATCAGGGTCTTTCTCCACTAAAAATTTACCAGTATTTGCTTTCTCTATCATATTAGCAACAGCATAGGCACCCATTAACCGATAAGCCGTTTTTCTATAGACTTTAGAGACAGGATTTTTCGGGTCAGTGATTGCCTTAGATAATGACTTAGGAACATTGATACCTAAATCAACAGTAGACCTAAGCCAATCAGGTGCAATAGCCGCTGACCTATACATATTGTTAAACAACTTATTATTAAATAGTAAGTCTACGTTTCTACCTGAGTAATATGAATCAGAAATCTTAGTAGCTGCTGCTCCTGCTTCAGCTTCAGGCATACCTTGCTTTTTAAACTTGGCAAAGTTATCCTTCCAAGCTTCCCATTTAAGAGCAGGAACCATCTTATTAAAGACATCATCTTCAAACCATTTATTCTGCTTCTCAGTAAACTTATTGACACCTTTCTTAATAACGCCAGTTCCATATCTACCTGTTTCATTCTCAAAGAACTTTGGACCTTGGGAACCGGGCGCATCTTCAATACTAAACTTAGCACCATACTTTCTAGTAGCTTCTGTCATAGCAGCATTATCAGTCTCTAATAGTTTAGCTGCTTTCTCTGGACTCCAACCATACTTTAAAGCTTGAGCTTGTCGTTTCAATCCACCTTCTTGCCAAGCTCTACCACCTAACCCACCAATATTAATACCCTGTGCAGTAAACAACGGCTTATGTGGAACAACGCCAGATGATAAGACGATATTAGAAAGCTTACCTGTTTTCTTAGCTACATCTGCCATTAAACCGCCGCCAATATTTTCAGCACTCCTAAGGTAATTCTCTAAAACTTGCTTAACAGCAGGGTCAGCATAGTAACCTTCTAATGCCCCAAGGTTTGGGTCTAATTTTTCCATATTTCTAGTAGCATTTTTGGATGTAGCAATCCATCCTTTTTCTTTCATTGCAGCTAGAGCATCCTTGTCAGCTATTAACTTATTAGCTCTCTTACCATACCATTCCATTAATTCAACTGGGCTATACTTAGGTTTAAGGTTTGCCTTAATACCCTTTTCATAGTCCTCATAAACAGAACGATATTCAAATGAAGCCTTAGCATTTAACTCTTTATCACCAAATACTTTAGCTACCTCTTCAGGTGTATTCTCCCAAATCTGTGGTAAGTAATTATCTTTCTTATCTAAATCAATACCCTTAGCTTTTAAATCTTTATAAGCATCATCATAAAACTTAGTAACTTCAGGATGCTTTCCTTCCGCTAAATCCTTTTGAAATTCTACTATCTTATCTTTAGGAACATCAGCTAGATGCTTATACTTATCTCGAATACCCTTACCAATTAAATCACCTGAGCTACGTTCTTTAATAAGCTTTTCCATAATCCCTTTGAATTCAGGATTCTTGGAAACAAAACTTTTATTATAGAAAGCTTTACCAGGAGTACCAAATACTGGAGCTACTTCTGGTGG
>Ga0137424_1000053_pt1 | contig 12773 bp, 20 predicted proteins | sample EasRivERMZT620_2_FD_102317 | JGI IMG/M metagenome (GOLD analysis project Ga0137424, IMG submission 102317) | Soil microbial communities from meander-bound floodplain in the East River, Colorado, USA - East River MetaG ERMZT620_2 | ecosystem: Environmental > Terrestrial > Soil > Floodplain ... | reverse complement strand
GCGCGTGTGTGTTCTGTCCTTACCACGGCAATGACGAGTGGCGGGACATTAAGGAGCACGACCCTGACGGATGGGACGCGGCCTTGACTGCTGACAACGCAATCCGGAGTAGAGGTGTCATGCAATACGCGCACAGAGACTTAGTTCCGCTGGATCAGGCGGACCTTACAAAGAGCGGGCAGATGGATATGTGGGGCGAAGAGTGCGAAGGGATGTGTGGCGTATGACCCCAATCCAGCAAGCCCAGGAAGTAATCGAAAAATACCAGTGGAGCCTTTATTCCGTGCCGTATTGCGTGGAGGTGATGAGCGGGCTGCTGGTAGCGATTGAGTACAGGGACGATCGGATCGAGTATTGGCATGAGAAGGCTAGGCTTCGGGACATCACAATCGAGGAATGCCGGAAGCGCATACACGACCTAGAGGACCAACTAGAGCTGACGCGAGCGGCGTCTAACGTGGAGCCAATGTAAAAGGAGGAAGTGATGTTCGGACCCAAACTGGTAGCGGTTGACTCGATTGCATTCAAGTGTTTGGAAAGTCAGGTAGAAGAGTTGAAGAAGACTGTCGAATCTCTGAGAAGCAAGGTGGATTGTAAGCAGGGTAAAGAGTTGGATTTTGGTTGGAGGCCGGGTTACGAACCTCACAGTTATTCCTACTACTACAGTGAATGCGACAGGCAGAAGTATCGCATTCGCATGGATGTTGGGGATGCTATTAAACAAATCATGCGCCACCTCAAACTGGAGGCCCAGTACACCGAGGCCACGCCGTCTGTCACGGAGTTGGTCAAGATCAAGTGACCCGTTACGCCAGCCGGATAGACGCTAATCAGCCCCTGGTAGTGGACGCATTCAGGAAGCTGGGCTGTTCGGTAAAGCACATGCACACGGCTGGCTCAGGCATCCCGGATTTAGCTGTAGGATTTGGGGGTCTTACGCTCCTGGTCGAGATCAAGACTGAGAAAGGCAAGCTCAACGACCGGCAGTTGGAATGGCTGGAGGACTGGACCGGAGGTCATTACGTTGTACGCAACCTGGACGACGTTGAAAGGCTGGTGAGTATGGTTCGGAACTGGCACCGAATACTGTGGGCTAACGCAGGAGTGCAGATGGCATGAGACCGGAACTAAGCAAGGAACTGTTTAAGGCGGTAGAGAATGCTGCCATGGGGAATAAAACGCCCTATCTCAAATCAGAGAAGGGCAAGCTCTTTGCCCATGCCAATGCGCTTTATGTGGATGACACGGGGGATGCGCTGGAGGTGAGGTTCTACCATGACAAAACGCTTCTGTTCTCGTACCGTTTTCCTGCAAATATGGGTGAGCACGGGACGTTGGAGCTTTCAGCGGGCGAGGACGAGTTGTCCTTTTTTTGCAGGCTCCGGGTAGGTGAGTAACCTTAGGGAAGCCTACGCAGCCACCGCTACAGCCTCTCTGGAATGGTCAGAGCAACGAGAGCGGGCTATTGACCGCGTAGCGGCCGCAGGACTCGCTCCCAGGCTGGGTATGGACCTTTGGAGAGCCCGTTATCAGCTCTCCCTGCCATCGTTCAGGGACGCTCACCAAGGCTTGGTGGAGCTATATCAGACCCGCTATAAGTCAGAGTCTCCAGACATGGCTTGTAGGCTTGTAGATGAGGCCCTGAGCGAGTTTCTAGGCCCAGCCTGTACCTCCTGCAACGGGGCCAAAGAGATGATCCTGGACCATCTCAGGATCGTGTGTAAAACCTGCGAGGGTTCGGGTCTGCGACGTTATTCCGATTTCGAGCGTGCGAGGCGGATGCAGGTTAGCCTGCAGCGGGTCAGGAGCATAAACCACAAGCTCTCATGGTTGGCTGGGGAGATGGGCACGCTTGACAGGGCGGTTAATCACGCTATTGCGAGAGAACTTGAAAGAGGTATTGACTACCATCTCGATTTACTGTAAAAGCATACAGTAGTCTGAATTTATGCCAGCCGGGTAGGCGCATCATGCCCAAGTAAACCGGCAGGGTTATGGAATCCGGACCCGCACACCAACGACCGGATTGCAGTACCAACCCTCGGGGGCGAGTTAGGCGGCCATGCTATCTAAACTCGTCCCTAAAATTCCGGAACCATACTCCGAGACAGTTGACCTAGGCATGTCCGTCCTAGCTGTATGTGGAAAGCGGATGCTATGACCCGTAGCGCACATCCCGTGCCCGACGAGAGCATAAACCAGCGAACACCCAGAGCCTTTAGTGGCTCCCTGCACAATAGCGCCTGAGTCTGGGCGGCGGGGGCGCATCCTATGCGGAATAGGTGCTGGATAATGTTTCGGGCCATCCCTGTAGTGGTTCTTAGCCATCACACTGCTAAGTGCAGGGGTGAGGGTATGAGGGATTGCGCCTCAAGTGGTAATGATTCTTACCCGCAACACACCAAGGCGGACGCTAGCCCTGATAGGCTAGCTCGCCCATAAAATTGCCGAAAGCGGATGCTGCGCTAGCTGAGACCTAGGCAGTGCAGCGAGTAGGCTCTAGAAGTGAGCTCGCCCGCAAGACTGAATCAATTTCCTGCAGAACGCCCTCTGTGTATTCTTGGATGGCGCTGCTGCTGTGACCGTTATGAACGTCTCGCGCGACGATACTACGGGCGGATTTCAATGCTTTTGTTAGCAGCTCGACCCGAAAGACCAACTGCATAAACTCGGCATTAGTCAGATTGGCGCGAAGTTCCTGCGGTACTTGTGTCATTTTGCCTCCTTATTTACAGTCTTTGGCCCCAGCCGTTTCAACCTTACATCAACGCGCAAGTTGCCTCCGGGAGCGTGCGTGGGGCCACCCTTATCTAGTCTTGTTCCCGCTTCTCGATAGCCTTGGCATCGTCAATGAATCGCTGAAGCGGGCCTGAGAAGAATATCTTGCCTCCTGGGTAGCTGGCTTTGACTTGCAGCCCAGTGCCGTTTTGGCTGACGAGGTACACGTACTCAATGTCGCCGTGAGCATCTGGACCGCTGGTAAGCCTGACGCCGCCAGCTGACTCTTTGTTGGCGGCAATGAACCCAGCCGCAAACTCGTTCGCTTCAAAGCGTGGCAATTGCCATACAAGCTTGCTCTTGAGAGCGGCTGCGAATTTGTCTGCTGCGCCAGTTGGGTACCCGTCGTGATGGACGAAAACCCAATGCGTGGAATACTGATCTTTGAATCCGTAAACGGCTCGGGTGCTCATTTTTGTCTCCTTTTGATGCGCTGGGCGCGGGCTATGGCCAATACGTCAGGATGCCGGTCCAGAGCGCGGTATATCGTGGTCATACTGATTCCTGTCGCCTGAGCTGCCGCATACGCGGTAGCGCCCTGACGGACGAGGACCAGGGCTTTATCCACGGCTGAACTCTGTCTAGCTGACATGTTCGCCTCTGGCTTTGGCGAGGGCGGTTCCGGCTGCTGCGTCTGCGACCATGAGGCTGTAATGACGTTTAACGTCAAACTTGACGTGCGCCAACAGTTGCGCCTTCAGCTCGATTAGCGCCTCCAGCAATTCCGGTGCTGCCGCTATCAGGCGGGCGTTAGCTTCACTGTCGTAATGCAGGCCCGACGTGTGGGCGATACCAGAGTTGTCTTTGGCTGTGATAAGAAACTTGATCGCATCCTTACGGACGGTCCACGGTCCCGGCGTATGTTTCGTATTCATTCTGTCCTCCATTATCGGCAAAGCTGCCGCTATAGCGCCCTTGGTAGGACGCTATGACGGGAGTTTTACGAGTAAATCCATTCAAGCATAAGAGCGTTAGCTTGCTCGGATGTCAGTCCGTAACGGAGCCGGAAAGCGCTTAGCGACAGGATTAAGTCTTTGCCCTCTTGCGAGTCCAGCCAAAGCCGTTGATGCGCGGTCAGTTTCATATTGCCTCCGTGTTGTTAGCCTACGATTTGATACGGCAAACCAACTTCGGCTGCCGCGAACTCTTCAGCCTCTTCGCGTGAATCGAATGGACCTTCAAGGCAGTCTGTCCATTTGTCAGACCACGGACCATCAACGGCGTGGTAGTTGCGCTCATCTTTGGGAACGCGGACCAGGATGATGTATGACATGTGCGCCTCCTTGGTTGATGAGGTGAATCATACTCTCACGCTATACTGCGTCAAGCACTAGTTGAGACTAACCGACGAACGGCGTTAGCCAGAGCTAAGTCCATGAATACATGAATACCGCTAAACGACACATGGAAGGATATACAGTAAATGACGTATGCTGAGACGCTTGAAGCACGCGTACAAGAGCTGGAGAGACGCGTAGGCGAGCTGGAGACAGCATTGCGCCGTGGGCATGTAGTTGAGACTGCGCCGGCTAATGGGTAAGAAAAAGCCCTCCGAAGAGGGCTTGGTTGGAATGTGATTGGTTAACGTGGATTGCGACAATCGACTTCTTGAGCACCCATGGATACCGCCGTATGGGTCACATCATGGTCAGTAACGAGCTGACCCATAAACTCATGCGTGGCGACATACCGCACCTTGACGACTTCCCCTGCCGCGTTACGCGTGGTGAGCACGTCTACCACGGTGCAAAGAAGCGGATGCTTGCAACGGCTCATGAACTGGGTACCGATTGGGTGTGTCATGGTCATTCCTCCGAATGGGTTGGACTACACCACTATAATGTATGAAGCAGCATAGCATGTCAACATGGTATTTTATACAGGTATGGGCGCGTTAGTCGCATACGATCCTGAACAGCTAATACAACGTATAGCTGAAGGCGCATTCCTACGCGACCTAGCTAAAGAGCTAGGCATAGACAAGCGCCGACTCTCAGAGAAGCTGAGACAGCATCCTGGTTACGAAGAAGCTAAACAGGAATGTATTGATACACAGCTCGAAGAAGCTCAAATAGCCCTGAAAGAAGCCCGAGAGTCATCGGACATCGCGCGCGCACGGGAGATGTTCAGGGCTGCAGCGTGGAGGGCTGAGCGCGAGCATCCTGCGCGCTGGGGACAGAAGACACACGTCTTGGTCGAGAACGTTGGCGACCTCGGCGAGCGTCTACGTAGGGCATTAGAGCGCGATGTCAGTCCCATTCCCGTCTCACTCCCCACGCAAGTCATTGATTCCACTAGCACTAGAGAATCGTAAGAGGATTCTAGGTGGGTACGCGTGGCCTGAGATAAGACCCGAGGGGCCCCTTCGTTCCGCTCCTGGCCTGCAGCGCGGCTTCGTCCGGCGGGACTCCGGTGGCGCGTCGATGGAACGGGATACCGTGAGGAAGCTCATGTCCATTCTGAAAAAATTATTTTGTTGGGTGCTGGGCCACAGGTGGGTGATGTATGTCCCCGGCTCGACTAGAGGGTACTTCTGCGTGCGGTGCGTGCGTTGGCGTAGGGGCATACACGAATGATTATTGCGCTGCAACCAAGGGGCAAAGTGTCTCCAAACGCGGGTTTTGACCGGAGGGGATGCTGCAATGCACATAACGCCGGAGGATGTATGGACGCGTGGGTAGTGGCGCTTATCGGGTTCGTGGTTGGTTTCCTGACTTGTGCGTTTTGCGGGTGGACTGATGGCTCTTAACGACTCATTCCGGGTTCTTGACGGTCAGGTGCAGAGCAAGAAGAGAGACTTGGAACGATTGAAGGAAGCTCTGGCTCAGGCTCAGAAACGGGCGAGGTCTTTAAGCGACCAGATCGAAGCTAAGGAGGCGGAGTTAGATGAACACGCCGCTGCCAAGCGTGATTTAGCCGTTGCCATCGAGTGGAAGACTGAGCGGGACCGGAAAGACCCGGAACCGCCTAAAGAGCCACCGAAGGGGCCTCCTGGTCAGGGTGGGAACATCGTCAGAGACGGGAATCCGGGCTTCTGAACAAGAAGGAGCTGGAGGAAGCCTTACGAGACCTGTGTGCAACTTATGTTAATGACCCCTACGGCTTTGTCTGCAAGTTCTTCGACTGGGGGCATGGGGAGTTAAAAGAATCAGATGGTCCTGACACATGGCAGGCTGACGTTCTTACCCAGATCGGCGAGTACTGCCAGAAGATTCAAAACGGGGAAAACCCAGGAGCTTTACAGTTAGCGGTAGCTTCTGGCCACGGTATTGGAAAGTCGGCTTTAGTAGCTTGGATTATCGGGTGGTTCATGTCCACCCGCGATAATCCTCAAATCATAGTAACGGCGAATACCGAAACCCAGTTACTGACCAAGACGTGGAGGACATTGGCTAGGTGGTACAAGCTGATGTTGAACGGTCATTGGTTCGACTGGACCGCTACTAAATTCGCGTACAAGCAGAGCCCTGAAAGCTGGTACGCGGCAGCAACCCCGTGGTCAGAGAATAACCCGGACGCTTTTGCCGGGACGCATGACAAGCACGTTCTGGTGATATTCGACGAGGCTTCCAATATTCACGATGTGATTTGGGAGAAGATCGACGGGGCCATGTCCACCAGGGGGGCGATGTGGATCTGCTTTGGAAACCCGACCAGGAACACTGGTCGTTTTTTCGAGTGCTTCCATAAATACAAGGAGTGGTGGACCACCCGGCAGATTGACTCAAGGTCGGCAAAACATGCCGACAAGGTATGGGTTGAGAGATTTATAGCCCAGTTCGGCCTAGACGCCGACAGAACCAGATACCAGATCCTCGGCAAGTTTCCGGAGACGGAAACGGGCAAGTTGATATCGACCTCAGCGGTCATCAGGGCTCAAAAGACCCAGTTAGAGCCAGAGTCCTGGATGCTCATGCCGAAGGTCATGGGCGTGGACGTAGCCCGATTCGGAGACAACTTTTCCACCATCTGCATACGGCAGGGAAGGAAAGTCTTCCCGATTCAAGTCTTACCTAAGATGGACTTAATGGCGACTGCCCATCATGTTGCGGAAGCGATTAAGAAGGAACGACCCACTCAGGTGTTTGTGGACGGAAGCGGCATTGGGGCTGGTGTTGTTGACCGTCTACGTCAGCTCAATTTCAGTGTTGTTGACGTTAATGGCGGCAATCAGTCTCAGAATCCCAGGTTCCTGAACAAAAGGGCTGAGATGTGGTGGGGCTTAAAGGAGTTTATTGAAGACTCCGAGTGTGAATTACCTCCCGATCCGCCTGGGAAGTCGAACATAACCACGCTGAAAGAAGAACTGACAGCGGTGAGTTACGACTACACCGACAAGGGCAGGATAAGACTTGATCGAAAAGAAGACCTCGTTAAGGAATATGGGTGGTCGCCTGATAAAGGCGACTCTGTAGCTTTGACTTTTGCCTATCCCATTGCCGACTTCTCTGAAGACTCGATGCACCTCGAACCAGAGCTATTTGAAGACGGATCGTTCTGAACCAGTTCTGGAACCCGCCATGTTCACGTTACGTGAACACGCCGACGTTCGACGTGGCGCTGATATGTGCAATGCCATGCACTACGACTTTGTAAGGATTGAGAAGAGGAAGAATGAAAAAGCCGACTTACGCAGACCTGGAAAAAAGAGTGGCAGAGCTTGAGGCAAAAGTGAAGGAGTTGGGCGCGCAGCATATTCACTATCACTACACAACTCCAGCGTACCAGCCTGCTTATACCCCCTCAGAGCCGGTGCCGATTTGGTTAACAGGCCCGTATTGCTAGATGTACATCTACACGTTCCACAACGACGAGAACCCGAAAGACGAAGACTACAACCCGCTCCTTACGGGGGTAGAGAAGTGGATGGGCTTTGAAGTCTTAGGACCGGCTTATCCCGGTCACTCGTTCTACATTCGGGCTTATGAAAACGGCGGGTATTTCATACGGGACCTGAGATTCCCTAAAAACTGGGGGATGAACACGCCCATGCCGAGTGAAACTTACTCGGCTTCTGCGTGGAAGCGTGATGTGATTATGAAGTTCGGTGAGTGGCTGGAAAGGGCTAACGAAAAAAGAGGGGCTTTCGAGAAGGGGCAGGAGATTCTTCACGTAGAGGGGGTTCCACAAAAACACCAACCAGATTACAAGCCTGCCGTTTACATCGTTGACGCATCCGGAAAGCCATTGAGAACAACCCCCATGCCGCAAGTCCTGAATGTCCACTGATTTTCTGGAGATGTCGAAAGAGGCTTACACCTCTTCGACAGAGTACATAGACGCAAACTGGAGGAAGGACTGGGACTATTCTCTAAAGGCATTCAGGAACGAGCACGCGTCTGGTTCCAAGTATCTTTCAGAAGACCACAAGTTCCGGTCCAACATTTTTACTCCCAAGACTCGTTCGATCATCAGGAAGAACGAAGCCTCTGCGGCTGCCGCATTGTTCTCAAACATGGACGTGGTGAACCTGGAGGCAGGGAACCCGGAAGATCCCCAGAGTGTAGATGCGACGACCTGTCTTAAAGCTCTCCTTGAGTACAGGCTGACCAAGAGTATCCCAGCCTTTCAGATTGTCATGGGTGGTTTTCAGGACGCTCAGACCGTGGGTGCGGTGTGCTCCTACAACTACTGGGAATACCAGAAGAAGAAGGGAAAGGTCGTTAAAGACCAGCCCTGCATTGATTTACGTCCTATGGAGAACATCCGCATAGACGCGGGTGCTTCGTGGGTTGACCCCATAGGGACTTCGCCCTACCTCTGCGACATCATCCCGATGTACGTCTGTCAGGTTAAAGCCCTGATGGAGGCTGAAGACGAAAAGACGGGAACTAAGTTCAAGAAGTACGAAGATGATGAAATCGTCAAGGCCAAACCGGAGATTGTTGACCAGACCCGACTTGCAAGGCTTGGTAAACAGGAGCCACCGGAGGTCAAGGACCACAAGCTAAAGCAGTTCGACATCGTTTACGTATGTCGTTGGTTCATGCGGGACGGGATAGGTGATGAGTACACCTATTACACCCTTGGTGACTCCCTACAGTTCCTGACGGACCCCAAGCCCTTGGAAGAGGTGTATTTCCATGGTCAAAGACCGTACACCATGGGGTACTGCATCCTTGAGACTCATAAAGTCATAAAGTCAGGCATTCCCACCCTGATTCGGCCTCTCCAGCAGGAGAGCAACGACATAACGAACTCACGCCGGGATAATGTGAAGTTCGTACTGAACAAGCGTTACTTTGTAGCCCGCGGGAGTCAGACCGACACTTCATCGCTTGTGCGAAACGTTTCCGGTGGGGTGACGCTTACGAACAATCCGAAGGAAGACATCATCGAGTCGAACTGGCCCGATGTAACTTCCTCCGCGTTCGTGGAGCAAGATCGCGTCAACATGGAGATGGACGACCTTGTTGGTAACTTCTCCGCGACGACAAAGGTAGCCAATAACGCTGCCAACGATACCCTTGGCGGCTCGAGAATGGCCAACCAAGCTGCTAGTGTTGTTGCCGACTACGGTCTCAGAACCTACATTGAGACGTGGTACGAGCCGATGCTAAGGCAACTGGTGCAGCTCGTAAGGTATTACGAGTCGGACGAGAACATCATAAGACTTTGCGCCCAGAAGGCGAAACTCTTCCCTCGGTACGACCCCAAATATCTTGCAAGGATGATCGAGACCTACGACGCCGACGTGAAAGTGAATGTCGGCATGGGGGCTTCAGACCCGGCCCAGAGGTTACAGAAGTTTTTGGTAGCCATAAACATGGCCATGCGGATTCTTGCCTTACCGACTCCGGGTATTAACAAGATGGAAGCCATCAAGGAAATCTTCTCCCTGTCTGGTTATAGAGATGGGACGAGGTTCATGGACCAGCAGGTCGACCCGCAAGTCGCCATGTTGATGCAGCAGCTTCAGCAGATGAAGCAAGCCCTGGAAGGCAAGCAGATGGAGCTTCAGTTCCAGGGTCAGTTGGAGCAGGCGAAGATTGAAAGCTCAGACAAGCAGAAGATTGCCCAGTTGACTGTAGACCGGGAACGGGTTCAGGGCGATTTGGCCATCCGCAAAGCTGAGTTGGAACTTGAGGCTCAAAGGGTGGAGCTGGAAAGAATCAAGGCCGGTCTGGAAGCGCACACCATCGAAGAGGAACACAAGCTACGTCTTGTGGAGATTGGAGCCGACATCGAGCAGGCCCAGGTGAAACTGGAGGGTGAGAAGCAGAAGCAGCTCACCCAGCAGATGAAGAACGAGCAGGAGCTGCAAAAGGGAGATATAGAGCTTCAGAAGGGCGGGCTTGAGATAGAAGCCGTCCGTGCGAAGACCGATGCTGCCAAAGCTACTGAAAAGAGCGAGGCCCGCAATACTCAGACTGCCGACAGCCTTGCCAAAGCGGCTGAAGACATTGCCAAGCAGATTGCAGACCTCAAGAAAGACATCTCTGAGGCGGCTAGAGACCGTGACGTGATGAAGCAGGGCATGTCAACCATCGCTGAAGTCGTTGCCAGAAAACTGACTGAGAAAGAGAAGAAATTGGTGGGTGTTCAGAAGGTGAAGAACGACGCTGGCAAACTCATGAAGATTGTTAAGCAGTTCGATGACAACACCAACGAAGAGGTCAGTGTCAATTAGTGGCCCTCGCTACCAGTCTCATCTCGTATTGGCCGTTAAACGAAGCCAGCGGGACGAGAAGTGACCTACACGGGACCAACCACCTAGCAGCAACAAACACCCCCGGACAGGGTACGGGTCTTGTCTACGCCAACGCAGCGACGTTTACCGAGGGTGACTACAGGTCGCTTTCTCTTGCCGACAATGCAAGCCTAAGCACTGGTGACATAAATTTCACCTTTGCGGCGTGGGTCAAGTTCACCTCCATACCGGGCTATAACTACACGCTGGGTGGGAAGCACAACTTCAATGCTTCCATTGACGAGTACCTTCTTTACCTGAGTTCCTCCGGAACGATGGTGTTCCAGATACGGGACACTAGCGGGACTCACAATCAGGTCGAGTTCACGGCTACAACACTGATTGCCGATACGTGGTATCTGGTCATCGGCTATCACGACGCGACCAACAATGTCATAGGGATACAGGTCAACGGCGGAACAGCCGAAACCACGGCCCACACTACCGGGGTGAGGGATGGCACCGCTTCCTTCCTTATCGGTGGTCAAACCGGCCTTATGGACCTATCAGGGTCGATTGGGCCTGTTGCTTTCTGGAAGCAAGCTTTAAGTAGTACCGACCGGAACGCCTTCTACAACTCCGGGGCGGGGAGAACGTACGCCTCGCTGGTAACGAGCTACACAGTCCAGGCAGCGCAAGGTAGTTTTACGCTGACGGGGCAAGCGGCGGCGCTTACGCCCAGAACCGCTTTGTATGCGAATCAAGGCACGTTCACCCTCACGGGTCAGTCAGCGAACCTTGGGCGTAACAGGATCATGGTTGCGGCGCGGGCGTCGTTGACTCTGGCGGGTCAGGATGCTCTGTTTTCCCGTACTACGGCGGTGCAGGCCCCCACTACATCAGTGACCCGGTCTGCGAGTTCTGCCCAAAGAACGATAAACATATCGGCTGAAGCAAGGCGGATGTGGGGCGCGGAGTGGACTCAACCTGAACCGTTATACGAGTTTTCAGGACGGACTTTCAAGCAGCGCACTCTGGATTCTGGAATCTACAGGGCTCAACCCACTGTCCCTGACCCCGAAGATTTAACGCACTACCTGATGACGGCGGGATGGGCTGACTTCCGTCTCTCCGGGTTTGAGGTCGCGGACCGCGTGAGACTCCAGGCAAGTAATGGGTCTTTCACCCTCACTGGTCAGGCAGCGGGGTTAAAACGCGGCAAGAAGATGCCAGCGGTCAGAGGGACGTTCACCCTTACCGGACAGGCTGCTCAGTTCTTCTACTTTGCCGACGTTGGTGACTTTGCAACCACCGGGAACATCGTTGTAAACCAACGCATCATCTCGGGTGTTGCGGACACTTCGATATTCAGTGTTGGCGACAAAGTAATTGTCGAGGTTCCTGACGACGTGGGGAGGGGTGATATAGGCCCTGGTGGTACTTGGCCATCTCTATCCCGAAGATACGCGAGTGTTGGGGCTATACAGACCGCCATCAACAACGGGTCTATTCCCAACGGCGGGTATGCCTGGGTTTCCGGAACGGGGCTTATTTATTGGAACCTTGGCGGCACCCCGACCCAGATGTCCACCTTCTTTGAGGGTTATTACTACGTGGGCCTTGCTGTTCCGAGGGCTTTGCACGGGACGGTGGAGAGCAAGACTAGCGACTCTATAACACTGGTGAGCGGTAGCGGTCCTACCAACGGCTTTGCCCAGATAACAAGGACTGGATGCAATGTCTATAGGGACATGGCTCTAGCCCTGAGTACCCAAGCCACAGCGGGACAGACTCTTCAGTTGGAAGCAAAGGACTACCCGATAGGCAGTCCTTTAAGGATAGACGACAAGAACAGCTGCACCATCGCTGGGGCGGGAAAGACCCTGACCCGGATCTTCTCTCCCAGAGGATGTTGTTCTGCTTCCATGGACATCTGGTCATCCACCGGAGTTACGGTGAGAGACCTGACATGGGAGGGGAATGTCAACGACGATGGTTTTGGCTTCAACTACGGAGATTTGTATACCTCTCCGTTCCGGTTCCAAGGGGTTGACGACAACACCTTCCAGGGTGGGTCTCAGTTCTCCCCCGGCATTTGTTTTACCAACCTGAGCAACAACGGCACGGTTACAGACGTGCATGTGAAGAATGTTTATCAGGTAGCGGTTGGCACTTACGGCTCCAGCAACTGCAACTTCACGAACATAAGCTACGAGCAGGACTCGACAGACTGGGATTACACCGGCTGGAAGATTCATTACTCCGATACAGATGGCGGGACGATGACGAACATCTCCATCATCTGCCACAACGGAACGATCCAGGGATTCGAGTTCTTCAAGTCGCGGGACGTGCATGTGGAAGG
>Ga0137424_1000052_pt1 | contig 13001 bp, 21 predicted proteins | sample EasRivERMZT620_2_FD_102317 | JGI IMG/M metagenome (GOLD analysis project Ga0137424, IMG submission 102317) | Soil microbial communities from meander-bound floodplain in the East River, Colorado, USA - East River MetaG ERMZT620_2 | ecosystem: Environmental > Terrestrial > Soil > Floodplain ... | reverse complement strand
CTGTAGCCGAGCAGCTCGTAGGCGAGTTGCGTCTTGCCGCACCCCGTGGGTCCGAGGATCGTGACGTGCTCGCCCGGCCGGTAGCGCCACCTGCGCGTGTAGAACTCCTCGCGCGCAAACGTCCTGATGCGGGCCATGGTGCCGATGATCCCACCATCTCCTACATTTCCTATCGGCGTGGTAGGAATTACTCGAGTTTTCTGCCATGATGGCGATCAAACTGCACGCCCCCTGCGAGAGGACTATGGCGATGACCGCTCCGGCGATGCCCGCCCAGAAGGCGCCAACTGGCGGCGCGAAGGGCGCACCTGTCGTCCTGAAGCCGTTCCGCGTGGGCGTGCAGGTGATGGACGACGAGCCCTACGACATCACGGTCACCCTCAACGCGGGCACGCAGCAGCTCACGCCGCAGTACGAGATCCCCTCGACCGGGTTCCTGAACGACGTCTACCTGTTGGTCGAAAACGTCGTGACGTCATCGACGGCGACCGCGACCGGAACCGGCGCCGTGGGAACGCTCCTGGCCGACGCCCCGTACACAGTGATCGACTCGATCATTTTCACGGACACGAACAACTCCGAGATCATCGGGCCAGTCAGCGGCTACGACCTCTACGTGATCAGCAAGTGGGGCGGGTACTGCTTCCAGGACGACCCGGAAGCGAACACGGATCTTTTCACGTCCTCCTCGAACGCGACCGCGTCCAGTACCGCGGCGGGGTCGTTCTCGTTCTGCCTGCGGATCCCTGTCGAGCTGGTCCCCCGCGATGCGCTCGGGTCGCTGCCGAACAAGTCATCGAGTACCCCCTACAAGATCAAGATCTCGGTCGCGTCGATCGCGTCGGTCTACAACTCGACCGCGACCGTCGGCGGCGCGTGCCGTTTCCGCATGACCCCGAAGTCGTATTGGGAACCGACAGCGCAGGATGGCAGCGGAAACCCGGTATCACCACAGCCCCCCGGCGTGAACACCACCCAATATTGGAACAAAACGGACTATCTGGTGAACGTCGGCTCCATGACGATCAACCTGACGAACAGTGTTGGGTTTCCGGTGCGGAACCTCGGTTTCCTGCTGCGCGACAGCTCGCTGGTCCGCAGCGTCGGTGAAACCGACTGGCCGGACCCGTTCAAGTTGCAGCTGCAAAGCAACATCATCATCGACAGGCTCAAGAAGCTGTGGAAACGCGAGATCACCGAAAACTACGGCTACGGCGCCGCGGGTGATGCGGCCAACGGTAAGGACAACGGCCTTTACTGGGAGCCGTACTGCAAGGATTTCGGTCCTAAGCCTGGATGGGAGACGCGCCGCGGGTATCTGCGTACCACCGACGGCATGCGGATGCAGGCGAAGGGCACCATCGGCGGGTCCGGCACGCACACGCTGACCGTCTACACCAACTATGTCGGCGTGGGCAGCGGTGTCACGCTGGCCCAACTCGTCAGCTAAGGGAGCGGTAATGCCGGACATCCTCAAGCCGGACGCGAAAGCGGTCGTCTGGCTCGCGATCGGGTTCTTCGTGGCGCCGATGGTCGTGGGGCTGATCAAGCGCAAGATGCCGAGCTGAGCATGTGGACGGGATTCGTTATCGGCGTGGTCGTGGGGTACTGGGCAGTGCCTAAGATCCTCGCGGCTACCGCCGGTATGCGCCGGTAAACCGCCGGATCGCGGTATGGGAGAGGGATCGTGGCGCCGTCGGTTGGTATCTCGGGTCTCGCCGTGGGCATGGCCGCGGCGGGCGGGGTACTGCTGATCTCCGGCATCAAAAACGCCACGGTCGCTGACACCGTCCGCGCGCTGATGCGCGGCGAGCCGATCCCTTCGCAACCGTCGCTTCTGGAAAGCGCACGGGCCGCGGTCATCGACCAGGTGAAGAAACTCCCCCCCGCGGGAGGGATCGCGGCAGGCGCAGCGAATCCGAGTAGTTTCAGCCAGCCGGCGGCCGGGAACGCGGCGATCGCCGACGCGGCCCGCGCGTACATCGGCACCCCGTACGTGTTCGGCGGGCACCGCCCCGGCGGATTCGACTGCTCGGGTCTGGTCACGTGGGTACTCGTGCAGGATCTCGGGCAACGCAACCTACCGGACGCCGTCCACACGGTGGTGTCCGAATTCCTGGCATGGGGCGGCGCGGACACGATCGGCCGTGACCAATGCGCTGCGGGGGATCTCGTCATCTACGGCGGTGCGCACATGGGTATCGCCACGACCAACGCCGAAATGATCCACGCGCCGCTGCCCGGCGGGAAAGTTGAATTCACAAAAATCTGGGCTGCGCCAACGATTCGGCGGGTGAGGCTGACATGAGCCGATCAACCGGGCCGATCCTCGCCGTGGGAACAATCGCGCTATTCAACGAAACGATCGTTCACCGCCACGTCGACGCGGTGCGTGTCGCCCGCATCGTCGTGGGAACCGGCGTGGCCGCGGGTGCCCTGGCTCTGTTCGAGCGGGTGAACGAGGGCCTGGCCCTTGGCTTGGCGTGGGTGGCGCTGGCGGCGATCCTGCTTGTCCGTATGGATCCGACCACACCGTCACCGGTGGAGAGCTTCGCAACCTGGTACAACGAGAAGGGATGATCAGATGTCGACGTTGGAACGGGTCGCGATGGGAATTGTGGGTATCGCCCTGGTGACGACCCTCATCCTGCCCGGTCGCCAGACAGCGACCGTACTGAAAGCCGGCGGCGACGTGTTCACCGGGTCGCTGCGGGCCGCGATGGGTCGCTGATGGCTCCCCGCCCGGCCGGAAGCGGATATCGCCGCTACGGCTGGTCCAAGCCGGCCGGCGACCCGCTACAGGTCGCGCTGAAACCGCACATCGACCCGGAGCACCTGACCCCGGATCCGGTCGATCTCAGTCCGCAGCTGTGGCAGTCGAACGCGATCGCGCCGACGATGCCGGAATACATGATGGACGGCGACGGTACCGGCGCCGTGATCGTCGGCGGCGGCGGCCCCCTGGACCACACCCCGGCCGACCGGTCGCGCGGGTACGGCCCCAACCCGGCGCTGACAACGCTGGAAGCCCAGGACCTACGCGGCACACTCCACAGCGAGGATCTCGGCGCGTACGCCGCTCACGTGTGGCAACCGACCACCGACCGTGACCAGACCGGCCCGCACGTCGACATCGTGTACGACACCCCGGGCGAGGGAGACAGCCCGCAGACGCTGCAATTGCAGCGCACCGGCGTGGGGCAACCCAACGACCCGTATGCCCGTACCGGGCGGCGTATCGTGCGTTGGTGGGATCGCACGATCGACATGCACTGGTGGGCCCCGGAAATGCGTCCGATGCGCACACGCAACGCGTACAACGCCCCGGCGCAGCCCGCGGTACCTGACGGTGGGCAGCTCGATTCGCCGTTCGCGACCGCGGTAACGGCGTTCCTCGGGTCGCCTGACTCGTTCGTGGCGCCGCAGGAGCGGCGCACACCCGGCGCGTGGGATACGGAAATGACCGTCGATGGAACGTCGTCGACGAGCCCGTACGGGCTGTCTGCTTGGGGCCTGTAATGGCCGATACCGTTGATGTGCCGCAGATCGGCAAGGTCGACCGCAAGTGGTTGTATGCCGGCGGCGCGGTTGTCGCTGGCATCGTGGGATACGCCTATTGGGCGCGGTCGCGTAGCCGGTCAGTGTTCGACCCGAACGCGATCGACCCGATGACCGGCCTGCCGTACTCGGCGAGTATGTCCACCGGCCCGTACGTCAACCCGAATCCGCGCGCGTCGGGATCCGACACCGTCGATAACCAGTCGGGGCAGATACTCACCAATCAGCAGTGGTCCGCCGCGGTGACCGAGTCCCTCATCAACGTCGGGTACGACGCCGGTTTCGTCGCGTCGGTACTCGGTAAGTACCTGTCCAAGCAGCCACTGACCTCCGATGAGGCGAACATGGTCCGCGTGGCGTGGGCCTACCAGGGTAAGCCACCGGAGGGCCCCGACACGATCGTCATGCAGACCGGCGGGGGATCCACACCGGGCACCCCGGCCCCGCCACCGCCGCCACCGCCGCCGCCACCGCCGGCGCCGCCGCCGCCGCCGCCACCGGCGCAGCGGACGTTCACCGTGCAGTCGTGGCCGCAGCAGGGATCCACACTGTCCGGCATCGCGCAGATCGTCTACGGCAATGCGGGGCTGTGGCCGAACATCTACAACCGCAACTCCGACGTGATCGAGGCGGCGGCACGCGCACGCGGCAACGCGAGCAGCAACAACGGCAACCTGATCTACGCTGACACCGTGCTGGTGATCCCCTAAGGAGGTACGAAAATGGCGCTCAAGCGTGAAGTTTCGCTAGGTGTCGGACTGGCAACCGCAGCTCTGGTCTGGGGCATCTACCAGGTCGGCCTACCGTCGATCGCTGAGGCCCGCGTGGCGTCGCCGAAGGACGCGGACCTGTCCGGCGCCGAGCGGTCCGCGACCGGGATTTCCGCCGCGGTCGTCGCGGCTGTGTCGCTGATCGCTAAAGACCCGACCGTGTTCATTTTGGGGGGCGCGATGACCGTCGCGATGTCCTGGTGGCACCGGCACGCCAACCACGTCGACCCGACCATCGGCGCGGCGACGACACCGTCGAGCCGCAGGACCATGGACAACGCGAACGCGGACATGGCCGGATACACCCCGACGCCATGACCGATGGTGTGTTGGTCGCACGCGCAGCGAAAGCCGCGGGTTTCCCCGACCCGCAGCTCGTCACTGCCGTGGCGATCGCCTACGCCGAGAGCAGTTTCAACGAGGCCGCGATCAACCGCAGCAACCGCGACGGGTCCACCGACCACGGCCTATGGCAGATCAACTCAGTCCATGAATATGCCGAGCTAAAAGACGGGTCGTGGAAATACCCTAAGGTCAATGCCCAACTGGCGTACCGGGTATGGAAGTCGCAGGGGTGGGGCGCATGGAGCGTTTTCAAGCCAACCGATCCCGTTGGGTTCGCCCGCTACCAGGCGGCGATACCCGCCGCTACCGCATTCGTCGCTGCCGGTGTCGGCGTGGGCGCAGCAGGGGCGGGCGTGGGCGGATCCATCCTCAACCAGGCCGGCAGCGGCACAGCGGCGGCGGGCGACATCAAAAACTCCGCCGCGGCTCTCGCAGTCGAGCCGCTGGCGGTGCTGAAGTGGCTACAGGACCCGGCCAGCTGGATCCGCATATCCAAAATGGCCGCGGGTCTGGGCCTGCTACTCGGCGGCGCGTACCTACTCACGCGCGTGCAGATCGAGCCCTACGGCAAGAAAATCGCCGAAACGGCGCTCAACGTGGTACCGATCGGTAAGGTCGCGGCCATAGCTAAGGGGGCAGTTGGATGACAGAAAGCGTTCACATCACCAGCACTGAGGATCCCCCGGACCCGGACCTCGCCGAGCTACAGCAACGCGAAACCATCATCATCGACCCGTACACGGTCCCCGTGCGGCACGTCGGCCCCGTCGGGACACGCGAGCTACCGGCGCAGGGAAGCGGCGCGTTCGCCACGGTCCTATCCACCGACATGCAACACATCCTCGGCGCGGACCTCACCCGAAAGCGCGCGCTACTGGTATGCGCGGCGGCGTGGGAATACTCAGCGAGCCGCACTGGCGGCGGCGTGCCGATACCCGCCAATGCCGTCATCGACATACGACACTGCGACAGCGTGTACGCGAAGGTCACCACCGGCACGGCTGAGCTGAGCACGATCACCGAACACTGGGCCGAGTAAACCCCAATGGCCGACAGCTCATACTCGGGAACGGTCCCCACCGGCGGGGCCCTGACAATCACCATCCGGGCGATGAGTCGCCAAACATGGGTGATGCAGCAGGTTTCGGTGGCGATGGACACCACCGGCGTTGCCAGCGCAGGAAGCGCCGTGTGTGTCCTCAAGAAAAACGGTGTCCTGGTGAGCCCACTCGTCGCGACCGCGGACGCCGCGTCGGGTGACCCGCCCGTCGTGATCCGCGGATCCGACAAGATGACCGTCGAATGGACCGGCGCGCCGGTCGGCGCCCGATGCTCGGTGTTCATCGTCTACGAGCCCGAACCGGACCGCCGATGAACCCGCAGACAGGCATCTACGGGTGGTCACCAGGAAGCGGCGGCGTACACCACTACCGGGTAGCTGAGCCCCTACGCGTCGCGGGTGACTGCGGCGTGCACGTCGGATCCGGTAACCGACTCGACGATGAGATCTGCGCAACACATGACACGATCATCGGGCACATGATCTGGGACGAAAGGCCATCGCAGGCGTGGGAAATCCTTGCCGCGAAAGGATCCCACCGACTCGTGTTCGACATCGACGACGTGATGTGGTCACCTGACTGGGATCCGTTCGTGAAGCACTACACGACAGAAGTACTTTACCGCGTGTGGCGAAACATCCGCCTGGCGCACGTCGTGACCACACCGAGCCCCGTCATCGCCGAGTACGTGTCCACGTTCAACCCCAACGTGTGGGTCGTGCCGAACACGGTCCCGCTGTACCTGACCGAGCTGTCCATGCCGCCGCGCCCACCGTCGGTGACGCGGTCGCTGATGCGCGCCGAGCAGCCACGGTTCGTCGTCGGCTACCAGGGATCACCCAGCCACGAGCACGACTGGCCGGCGTGGCTGGAACGCGACCTGCTGCGCTTCCTGACCGCCCGGCCCCGATGGGACCTGCATTTCTGGGGCCCCGACGAGATCCCCGGGTGGCCACCACAACGCGTCGGACACACCCCATGGAAGAGCAGCGTCCGCGACTACTACATGAGCCTGTCCATGGACATCGGCATCGGACACCTCAAACCGAGCGTGTTCAACGCCGGGAAAAGCTCCTTGCGCGCGGTCGAATTCGCCGCCCTCGGGATCCCCGCGGTCCTGTCCGCCGGCCCCGCCTACGACGGGTGGGTAGACCACGGATCCACCGGGCTACTCATCGACCCCGGCGACAGCTGGTACGACGCGCTGCACGCCCTGGCCGGCGACGACATCATGCGCGCGAGGATGGCCCAGAACGCCCGGGAAAAGGCCCTAGACTGGACCACCGAAGCGTGTATCGGCCGATGGGTGGAGGCGTGGAACAGTGTCTGAACCAGTAGTGATCCTCAACAGTGGCGCAGCGGACACCGGCACCGGCGGGAATAGCGACTTCGCCGCGGGCGTCGCGTCCGCCACAGCCGCCCAGGCCGCCGAGGAAGCCGCCGAGGCCACCCAGGTAGCCGAGGGAGCCGCAGACGCCGCAGAGTCCAGCACACGCATCGCATGGGACGCCTCCGCCGAAGTCGCGGGACTCCGCCAAGAAGTCGCCGACCTCCGCTGTCAACTCGCCGCGCTCGGCGAGGTAACCGCGGCCGTCGCCGACGAGGTGATCGAGCAAGACGATGAGGGGGACATGTCCCCTGAGGAGATCACCCCGGAACCGGCCGACAAGCCCACGGAGAGACCGAAGACGGAACGCAGCTGGGGCAGCGACTCGTGGTTCGGCAAGAGGTGACCTGCCCCGAATAGGAGGATCCGATGCGGTCGCAGTTCGCGGGGATACGCACGCTCACGCTTCCATGGGGTGCGCCTGCTGGCACGCCGCGTATCGTCCTCGGCCCGGATGTACCGTCCGAACTGACCTCCTACTACGGCGACCCGTCAACAGCGTTCGGTATCGTCGCGGCGATCGTTTACTACTCGAACACTGTAGGGATCTACTACTACGAGGGTGTGCTCAATGGCGCCGGGGCGAAAACGGTTCGCGGATACGTAATTAACGGCGTGGTCATTGAGATGGGCCGCCGGTCGGCAACCGGCGCGACGACCGCGAACGACTGGATAGGATACGACGCCGCGGTGGGAATCGACACCGTATTTGGTGCCAATGGCGGCGGCGGTAGTGGACTATTCAATTTCCAGACGGGGCCCGACGGTGGGTTAACCATTCACGGCAAGAAGATATCCGGCCAACGCGCCAAGCTGAACCAGGGCGCCGGCACGGGAAACACCACATCGGTGACATACGTCGACTTGCCCGGATCGCCGTCAGTCAACTTCACAAAGCGCTACAGCGCGGCTTCGACCTCAATCGAGGTGGAGCTGGCGATAGGCAGCTATGCGAGTGCCGCAGGGATAGGGCTGGATTTCGGTGTCCTCATAAACGGAGTCGACACCACCGTCACGCATTTTTTTCACAATCCCGGCAATGAGCATCAGATGGCTGTCGGTGCCGAGGACATCACGGGCCTCGCCGACGGGACGTACACCATCAAACCGCGCTGGCGTAGCTCCGCTGGCGGCCAGATCAACCAGGACAATAACGACTGGATCTCATTACGCGCGCACGAAGTACCCGCATAGGTCTTACGATCACGTAAAACCTGATGTAGGGTCAGTGGCTATGCCGAAGGTCCCCAACGACGCACAGCGCTGGTCAGTATCTCCCATGGATCGGGTCAACGTCGATGGCCACGACCTCTATGTCGTCGAGCAGATGCAGCGTGGGGTCACGGTCCATGAGCTGTCAGACGTGAGTGGTATTCCCGTCGCGACGATCCGCTATCACTGCCGCGTCCCGCATGGGCAGCTCTACGGCATCGCCCGGCGGGTGTCGCGGATATGGATGATCCCCGCGGACGCGGCCGACCGGTTCGCCGTGGCCTATACGAGGTACGGATCCATGCGTAAAACCAGTGCGACCCCGAATCCGGTTCCCTCGGACTCGGGGTCGCACTAGCGACAGACCCAACATGCTGACATCGGAGAAGAGGCAGCAAAATGCATCGTAGCGCACACGCGCTCTACGTCTCCCCGGACTACACGATTGTCGACGGCTACCGCTACAAGGCGACCCCGGCCGACGCGTTCAACGCGGGCCTAGCGGGCCTGGCCACCAGGACCGCGGCCCTGTTCGGGTCCGAGGGTGTCGTCATGCTCGACGCCGAAGCGGCCATCGCGCTCGGGTTTACGCTGGACTCGCAGGAGGTCAACAACCCGGCGCTGATCGCCGAGCTGGGCGCCGCCGGCTGGCAATGCGGCGCGCTGGGCCGCTGGTCGTCGCTACGCGCGAAAGACCGCCCGACGGTCTACGTGGGCCTGGCCCCGATGATCGACCCGGAATGGATGCCGCTGTGGCACGAATTCCCCGCGGACCTCTGCGGGTCGCTCGCGCTGTGGCATGAGCTGACCGGGTCGGCGTATCACCACAGCCCCGGCGCGGCTGGCCTGTCAATGTTGATCAACTCCACCCGGTACCACACGCAGTGGTTCTCGCAGGTCGGCCCGGACCGGTCACGCGGCGGCTACGAGCTAGCCTGGCGGGCCGACTACTGGGACCGGCTGTCCACCCACACGGCGCCGTTCCGGCACGGCTACGACAAGCACAGCGCCGGATTGGCCGCCGCTACGTGCACGCTGCTGCCCCGTCAAGCGCTACGCCACACCGGGCGCCGTGAGTGGCAGCGCAACGCCGCCGGGTGGTGGTGCATCGAGCGGTCCCCATGGAACCTCGATCTCATGCCCGACCCCGCCGGCCCCGGTAAGGACGACGAGGCCGTCATATGGGTTACCTCCCCCCGCATGGCGCTGCTTCAGGAACTCGCCGCCGAGGGTGTCTACGCGGCGCCGCGGATCGTGGACAGCTATACCGCCCCGGCGACGGAGGTCGTCAAGTCGTGGGCGGACAAGCTGTCCGCGGCCACGAAACGCGCCCAGACCCTCGCCGCCGACCGCGCCGCCGACGGAACCCCTACCGCCCTGGCGCAGGACGCCGAACGGGTCCTTACAGCGCTACGCGACGCCGCGGGGCAGACAACAGGGATGCTCGGGTCCGCGACGTCGGCGCGGGCGCAACGGGCCGACTGGCACTACGCCCTGGTCGCGATGCAGGGGTGCAGCGCGTGGCGTACCGGCTGGCGCGTCGGGAAAACCGCCGGCGTATGGCCACTGGCGATCGACGGCGACAAACTCTGGTATGGCGCCGACACCGCAGACGCCATCGCCGCCTGCCCGCCCGGACTCAAACTTGGAGTCGGCGTAGGCCAGTACCACCATGAAGGGACGATCCCTCAATGAGCATCGGCCGGCAGGTAGAACGGTGGCTGACCGGCGAACCGCCCGGCGCCGGGCAGGCAACCACCCATGAGCGCCTCGTCGCGTTCGAGGCCGACGTCGGATCCGGCCGGGCCGCGGCCCGACGCATCGGCATCGCCGAATCAACGTGGCGCGGCTGGAAGAAAGGCGCCAGCCCCCGCGGCGCGAATCGTGAGAAGTACCAACGCGCCGAGCGTGACGCGCGGGCCGCGGCCACGCTGGACCTCCAAAAGATCCGCGTTGACTTTGTGCAGAAGGAGCGCAAGCGGCCCGACCGGGCACGCAGCCTCGATGCGCGGCAGCTCCGCATCGCCGACCCCGCCGCGGGGCAGCGGATCCGCGACGCGTACGTGGCCGGCGGAGCCGCAGCCGCCGGTAAGGCACTCATCGCCGAAATCAAGGATCCGTGGTACGCCGAGCAGCTCGACCTAGCCGACCAGGACCAGGGCGACTACGGATTCGTCATCGGATGAAAGAGAGACAAGAGAAGTGAGCATCATCGACATAAGGCAAGTTGTCTATGACATCGTGGAAAGAGAAAGGAAAGGGGAGACCCTACTCGTTCTGATGGGACCGCTTGAGCTGTTCTCCCTTATCGGGACCGTACAGCTAGCGAGTCGTCACCCGGAATTCGAGAAGACCCTAAGTGCGGTCAGAATGCGGAATATGTGCGACCGCCTATCCGAACAGTTTTTCCCCGGCGATGGATCCGCCATCGTCGACATGGGATGGCATCAGACCGACAACAGTGACATGGCGGCCGGATGCGCGGAGGCCAGAGCCCGCAGCGGGAACCCACAGTGTTTCGATCCACGCTGCGGTCATTGCTTCCACGATCAGAAACTGGAAGACACCTCTCTGAGGGCGGAAACAGTCGACTGGAAACACGTCGCGGTATCCGTTGCGCGAGCCAATGGGGCGTTCTATCTGCTGACCACGCCCGAACGGGACGCGCTGGAAGCAGCGCTGTCCGAGGCCCCGCCACCGGATCCCACGATGGGCATACGTGACGCCGAGTCCGAGGGGTTCAAGGCTATCGCGGTAGAGCAGCCGGACGGATCTTTCACGCTCGAAATGGTCGGCGGGGAACTGGCTCGTATCCCGGACGGGGACTGTCCCGACTGCGAATGCTGCCCCCGTGAGCGGTGCGACCGCCGACAATGCGCCGGTACCAACTGCCCGTGCACCGAGGATTGATCAGGACGATGGGGAAATACGACGCCAACCACGCGGCACAGCGCGGCATCAGAAAGCGCACACACCCGTTAGGGCGGGACTGGAGTCCGCAGCATCGGTTCCGGTCCGGCAGCCTAGTAACCGTACCGGTTCTGATACGACAGATACACCAACCTAAAGCTATAACCGCAGCGTAGAAGGAGAAAGACGCGTGAGATTGAAAGATGTTTTGACGGTGATGGCCCTTATGGGGAGTCTCGCGTTTCTGCGGCGCACCGGCCAGATAGAAGGAGAGGACAGCGATGCTGACGGAGAGTACAAGCAGGAGGATAGGGGGGAAACCGCGCCCCATCGACTCGGCGCTAGTACTGATGGCGCGTAATTGGATTTCCCTGCCAGACACCGAACTTGAGGTGTACCTGTTCGGAAAGGGCGGCATGGAGACGTCAATCAAGAAATCGAATAACCTAAGATTCAGGGTGTTCGGCGGGTGGGAGATCCCTCTCGGGAGTTGCTACGTCCGCGACGCCCGACCGAACCGGCAGCAGATCACCGATCTGATCTCCGAGGTATTCGGCGACGCACGTAAGGAGAGATACCCGTGACACCGAGAAAGAAGATGACCTATCAAACCGACAAGGTAGAACTCGGTTACCTCAATCACTACCAGGAACTAGCAGACGTCTACCCATCGGGGATAAGCGTCCTGGAAATCGGTGTGGCCGGCGGCGGCGGTATGGGAATGTTCCGGGACGTGTTCGACACCGAAAAGGTCTACGGCGTGGACATCAACCCGGAGGCAGGGCGCAAGGAAGACAAGGACACGATCGTCGTCACCTGCTCCCAGGATGACCCCGGCCTTCCCCTGGTGCTCTCCTCCAACGGGTGGGCGCCGTTCAACCTGGTCGTAGACGACGCGAGCCACCTAGCAGGGCCCACGTCCGTCACACTCGCCAACCTGTGGCCGCTGGTGGCCCCGGGCGGCTGCTACGTCATCGAAGACTGGAACTACTTCGAGGGCCCCGGCATGGCATCCAATCTGTGGCAGAAGGTATACGGCCGGTTCCTCAGCCACCCAAACGTCGGCGACCCGAACTCGGTCATCCCCTACTCCGGCGAGCTACTCGACGTGGACAGCGTGACCGTCCGACAGGGAATGATCATCATACGGAAGACGGCGGCCGTTTTGCCGTTCGGACCTAACAAGGGAAGAGGGTCGTCATGAGCGCGTTGACCCAGATCTCAGCTACGGCGCAGGTATTCACCGAGCCCGTGATAGTCCAGTCGGTTACGATCGCGTCGGTTGACGGCGCTACCAGCGGCGCCGGAAAGGTCGAGCTCCGCGACGGCGGCTCCGGGGATAACGTTGTGCTTACCCTTCGTTGCCTTCAGGACACGACAGTCCCATGGCGTACCGGACGGTCCGGGGCGAATTTCAGCAACGGACTACACGCCACTATCTCAGGTGCTGGCCCCGGCATCCTGGTATCCATCGAATACGACTAAGAGGAGAGAACTAAGTTGTATGTGATTGTACGTACCTACAGTGCCGGATGTTTCGCGGGCGAGATTGAAGGACGGGAAGGGAAAGAAGTACAGCTTTCCAACGCCCGACGCCTCTGGGAATGGCGCGGCGCCGCGACGCTTTCGCAGCTTGCCGCTACCGGCCCGAGTCGGCCACAGGAATGCAAGTTTCCGGCGCCGGTTACGGTTCTGCTGACAGAAGCCATCGAGGTAATCGAGGTCACAGAGGAAGCGCAACAGGTTATCGAGAGCGTT
>Ga0137424_1000051_pt1 | contig 13359 bp, 14 predicted proteins | sample EasRivERMZT620_2_FD_102317 | JGI IMG/M metagenome (GOLD analysis project Ga0137424, IMG submission 102317) | Soil microbial communities from meander-bound floodplain in the East River, Colorado, USA - East River MetaG ERMZT620_2 | ecosystem: Environmental > Terrestrial > Soil > Floodplain ... | reverse complement strand
GCCGGCTCTCCGAGTCGGAAGCGCGATTGATGGACGGCAACCGGTGACCGCGCGCGAATGGTGCGCCGCGGTGCAAGCCGATCGGACCATCTGTAGCAAGCCGGCGCGCTACCGGGTCACCGGCACGCGGCCGGCATCGCTCGGCGCCGACTCCGGCCTACCGGCCACATGGACGGTGCCCGTATGCGGGATCCACGCCACGCGGTGGCGCCACCGGGACGGCTGGCGAGTGCAGCCGCTCGGCTAGTCCGCGGGTAGCGTGATCCCGTCCGGCCATGACGCGGTAAGGCCGTCGATCCATTCGGCATCGCGCGCGGCGAGCGCATCGGCGATATCGTCCGCGCAATCCCCGGACGGTGGCGGCACGGGATCCGGCGTGAACGTGACCCGAGAGCGAGCTACCACGTGCAATTCACGGTCGGCCGCATTCGCGACGATCATGTATCCGCCGGCACCGTCCGGGTCGGCAGCGGTCACGTGGTATGTGCAGCGGCCGATCACGACCCATTCCGTGCCGGCATGGGCGGTCACTTCCTGATCGTCGACCACGCGCCATACGGGCCCGTCGGCATCGAGCCGAGCGGTACCGCTCTCCGGCGTGATCGCTTCGACTTTCGTCCCCATCTCCGATCCTCCGCTATCGGTACCCGGTACCGCTCGTGTGGTCGTATACAGGATCGCGCCACCGCCGGTATCCCCTGGATCGGGTGCATCGGACCATTCGGCGCCGGGTCGGTAGCGATCCATCAATCGTTTGACGATCCTGGATACGATCACGAGCACGGCCGGGTCGCGTGGCTGGCCACCGGTCGGATAGTCCGGCTCGGCTCGGGCCGCGCTGTAGACCTGTCCACCCCAATACTCTGCGCCGGCGGCTAGATCGCCTTGCAATACCCGAGCGTAGCCGGCCGAAGGCGAGCACCATGGATCGCCGACCGCCCATCCCCGATCGTCATGGTCCGGTAGCACGATGATCGTATGGCCGTAGGCACCCGAGCCGGATAGGCACGGCCCGCCGACGGCGCCGTGCCACACATCGAGATGGACGGCTCGGCCGGCTTTGAGATCCTGGATCGCATCGGCGAACGTGTGGCCATCCATGACCCGGAGCGATTCGCCGTAGCCGCGTGACCATGCTTGCGACGCGTCGCCACTGTCGGTGCCGCCGGACTGATCGTCGGTATAGCTGCGCATCTTGGCCGCGGTCGCCGTCTTCGATCCTTGCGGCGACGCATCGTAGGCGAGACCCATGGCGATGCTGGCCATCCTGCAATTCGAATTCGCGAGCGGCGATCCGTCACGTTGGGTCACGAATGCCGGCCGGTAGGCACCGTAGAGCGTCACCGTCTATCCCTCCGACGCATCGAGCCGACGACTAGCAGCGCGCCGGCTACCGCCACCATGGCCGCGGCTCGCTCGGCCGGCGCCACATCCGGAGTAGCCAGGATCGCGCCGATAGCGATCATGGCCGTGCCGAGTGCGGCCAGATCATAGAGCCGCGCCACATTCAGCCAAGCGAATTCCACGCAAGCTCTAGGCGATCCATGCCGGCATCGCCGACCGTCATGCCTTCGAACCGGATGTTATCGAAGTCGCCGCCGGCACCGGCCACCGGCACTAGCTGCACCATGGTGTAGATCTGCGCCGATGCGACGCTTCCATCGGTCGGTGCAGTCCACCAGACTTCACCGAACGTCCAAGTACCCGCGTTGGTCGCTACCGCGTTGATGTCGGCTATCACGCCACCGGAAGCGTTGCGCGTTCGAAGCAAGATCACCGATAGCATGGTGCCGGCGCCGAACCGCTTTGCGTACCCGGAAAGCCGATACGTGGCGCCGGGTACGATCTCGGACATATCTAGACCTTGCGTCACCGATGCGTAGCCGACCACGCCGTCACACGAGATACGCAACACGTGCGCGCCGTCGGGTGCCGTGGCATCCGGCATCATGCGGAACGAAGCGCCACCGGATCCCCAATTGTGCGCCCACACATCCGGCTTGCCGTTCACGATGCCGTCTTCGAACGAAGGGTTTAGGCATAGCTGCGTATCGTCGGCCTTGCGGACGATCCTGGTACGCACGCCAAGGTACGCATTCGTGTCGGGCAATTCCCCTTCGATACCCGGCAGCGACGCCAGATCGCGCCACGGCGCTGCGCCGGCAGCGGCGGTCGGTGACGTTTGCGCGCGATACCACACGCGCACCTGATCGCCGAGCGGCACTTCGACCGCGGTCAGGCCGAAGGCCGGACCGGCCTGATCGCCGAGCGCGACGGCGCCGTACCATTCGCCGAACGCGAAGCGACCGACCCGCGATTGCTTGCCGCTCGTGCCACCGCCCGACGCGAAGACTTCGAATTCGAACCGGATCGCGCCATAGATCCAGGTTGCGCCGGGAGTCTCCATGCGGGTATAGACGCCACCGGCCGGCACCGGACTAGAGATATCGCTATCGATCAGGATCGTGCCGACGGCCGGACTGCCGGGAGTCGCTTCGGCCACGGTCGTCTTGACGTGCACGCGGGTGATCGTCTGGCCGGCCGGTGGCGCATAGGCGATCTGGCCGTAAACGTCCCATACGGCCATCGCATTAGCCACGTTCGCCCAATCACCCGTATTGCTCAGGAAGCCGCCATCGGTACCCGGCGAATTCCACGTGAGCGTAGGGACGGTGAGCACGACGGTATAGGCGCGGTAGCTAGACCATGCCGACCATACGCCAGCGGCCTTCACGCGCACGCGCGCCACAAGCTCGCCGCCGGGTAGATCGCTCGCCGGCGTATGGCTGATCGAGCTTGCCGTAAGGCCGGTGGTCTGATTCGTCTTGGCGTAGACCGCCGAGCCGGACGGCGCGCCACCGGAAGCGCCGTAGACCTCCAAGTCATACGCTTGGCCGGCATCGCCGTCGGGATCCGACCACGCGACCGTATGCACCGGCCGGCGCGTCCCGGAGACGGTCGCCGCCGGCGCCGACCATGCGCCCATGACCGGCGGTCGGTCGACGGTGAACGGCGCTTCTGCCGACCATGCGCCGTATACGCCGGCAGCTTGCGCGCGGAAGCGCACGGTAAGCGCACCGGACGGTAGATCGGCGGTCGGCACGTGGCTAAGTGACGTGGCGCCGGCAGCGGCAAACGCTACCTTGCTGTAGACCACGGCCGCTGCCTTGCGCACTTCCACGTCACCGGCTTGCAGCGGGTCGCCATCGGGATCCACCGCTACCGCGGTCAGCGTCGGCCGAAGCGTGGTCACCGTACCCGTTGGTCCGGTGACGGTCGGTGCCGGTGGCGGTGCGTCGGTGTCATACGTGACCACGATCTCGGGTCGATTGCTACTGGCGCGGTAGCTCAGGAATTCGGTGATATCACCCGACGCTTCGCGGTTCAGCCGGATGCCGTAATTCGCTGCACCGCCGCCGCCTTCGACGCTCGCCGGCGCCCAAGCGCGGACGATCGCGAGCAAGTCCATCTCTACCCATACCGACTCCGACGTGCTCGCGCGCTTCGACGACTTGCCGGTGCTCGTGAAGGCCGGTCCGGGATAGACGGTCGGTGACGTCCCCCACGATTCCGCCGATCCATTCGCCGTCCAATCCGACGTGCAGCGCGCGGCGTAGAAGTCCGGCGAGCTACTGAATCCGACGTGCACTTGCGTCGACGTGCGCAGCCGGAGCGTGGCCGCGGTGATCCGGACCATGCCGGAGTAATCGAGAGCGAAGCGGATAGCGGCCGTGAAGTTATAGCCATTCCATAGACCGCCGACCGGGAGATGCTGATCGGCGCCACCGCCGAGGTCGGTGCTACCGCTATTCGCGAATAGCGACGACTTGTTAGAGGGGAATGTGCGGGTAGCCATCTATGGCGTCCCGGCCGGCCGGCGTGGCACGTTCGTAAGCTGCAATCCCGGCTCGCGTGCGGTGACGTTCACCGGTGCCGGCGTGACCTGGATCGCTAGCCATTCGGCGCCCGTGTCGATGATCCTGGATCGGGTCACGGCACGGATGCTCGCATCTTCGCCGGTGATCGCGTCGACCTGGATCCCGGTGGCGTCGGCCGTATAGCGCGCACCGACCCACCGCGCCACGCGGTCGATGGTCTCGCCGTGATGCTCATCGAACACGCGCACGATGATCCCCATCGGGTAGCCGAGCATCTGCGCCAGTGCGGCCGCGTCGGGTCGCATGGTGAAGCCACCGACGCCACGCACGGGAGCGGCTTGCCGGGTCAGATAGAAGCTCTGCCATAGGTCGCGATCGCCGTCGCTGGCTAGCTCTAGATCATTCTGCACGTGGCTATGCCGGCCATAGAGCGCGAGCGATTCGGTATCGGTGACGGTCGCTTGCGTGCCGGTCCGGCGCGCCGCGGCAAGCACGTTCACGAGCGTCGACTGATCGGCCCGCGTCGACATGGCCGAGATATACGCGGCCGATGGCGGGCACCCGTAGGTAGCCGCCGGCGCTCCACCCTGCCACGCCAGAGCGCGCGTGCGCCATGCGAGCTTTCCATCCGGCCGCATATAGACGGCGCCCAATTCGTTCCGTGTCACAGTGACAAGCTCGGACCATGCATCGGCCGCAACGGTGCCGGCCTGTAGCAACACGCCGCCGCTACTGATATCGCGATCGCCGGCCGGCCAGCCGGCCAGATCCAGGATCCTGGTAACGCGTGCACTGGCCGCTTCGGCCGGTACCGATGTCTCGCTGAATTGCACGCCGGCCAGCGATGCGATGCGGTCTACCAGTGTCAGCGTGGCGATGGTCAGATCATGGTCGATGTGTTCGATCGTGCCGCGGAAGGCGGGTACGCCGGCCATGACCACGGCCACGGCCGTGCCGATCCGGATGGTCGGTCCGGCCGGATCGAAGATGCGCAGCGGGTCATACAGCCGTAGCGTGCCTTGGCCGGCTTCGCCGACGGTGAGCACGCCGGCATCGGTGGCCGCTCCGAAGCTCACTTGCAGTGACATGATCTGGCACGCTTCGACCGGCACCGGTGGCGTGCCGATGGTCACGAGCACCGTGATCGGGTCGCCGGAGTCGTACGGCGCCCGAGAGCGCAGTACGAGCGTCCCCGGCTCGGCTTCGGCTAGTACCACCGCGGCACGACTTGCCGTGCGCCATTCTGCCGGTCGTACTGGCGCAGTCCGCGGATGGTCGCCGCGGTGATCGTGGCCGGATCGCCCCACGTGTTGATGACCACGCGTGCGCCGCCGCTAGAGCCGCTAGACCATCCGGCGGCACCGTACGGCGCTGCGCCGGATCGCGTGGCGCCAGAGCCGCCTACCGTCCCCACGGAGCGACCCACGATACCGCCGATGATATCGCCGGCTGCCTTGAGCGGCCCGAGCTTGCTCACAAAGTCGCCGATCTTGCCGATAGCCTTTGTCAGCCACTGGATGACGTTCGCGAGCGCCTTGGCCACCGCGGCGATCGCCTTGGCGACCACGCCAAGGATGGCACCGGCCGTCTTGAGCAACGGGATCAGGAGCGGCAGGATCGCTTTGATGATCTCGCCGAGAGCTTGGATCACCGGCTTGATCGCCGGCAGGATCTCAGCCAGGATCGGGAGGAAGGCACTTCCGATGGTCTCGCCTAGCTCGCTGAATGCGATGCTAGAGCTTTCCATGCTGCCTTTGGTCGACTTGCCGTAAAGCTCGGCTTGGCCGGATGCCTTCTGCGACGCGAGCGCGATGGTATCGAGACCGGTGGCGCCTTTGGCTAGTCCCGGGATCAGCTTCCGGAGCGCGCCATCGCTGCCGGCGTGCGCCTTGGCCACGGCATCGGATGCGGTCGCCAGATCCACGCCGGCCAGCCGCGCGATATCCTGCGCGATCGCAAGCTCGGCAGTGGCTTTGTCCACGTCACCGGTGGCGGTCACGAGAGCTTCCATCCCGGCCCGCACGTCACTGTCGGTGAACGCGCGCGCTTCGCCGGCAGCGATGGCGGCATCTATCGTGGCGGTGTAGTCAGCGGTCGACCCGGTGGCATTCGCGATGGCGAGCGCGAGCTTCTCTTGCTCGGCCACGTCATCGGCAGCGGCCATGGTCAGTCCGGCGATGGCGGTCACCGCGATGCCGGCGGCACCGGCGAACGCGGCCATCTTGGCCACGCCGCCGATATCGATCGACTTACCGAACGCTTCGACCGACTTACCGCCTTCGGCCGTCCCCTTGGCCAGTCCGGATGCGTCGGCCAGTAGCCGTACGACTAGCTCTAGACCCATCAGCGGTGTCCCCGGTTACGAGAGCGGCTGCGAGCGGCAGCGAGCCGGCGCTGCGCATTATCGTGATCGGCGAGCGCGCCGTACGCTTCGACTTCCCCGAGCGTGAGAGCCTTCACGTCACTCGGCGCCAAGCCGGTATTGCGTGCTAGCGCGACGACGAAGGCAGCGCGCTCGGCTTGGCCGCTCTCGGCCGGCGCGCCTTCGTAGGGCGGTGGGTTCCGATATCCGGCACCTCTAGCTGCCACGTGCTCTGTACCGTCTGCCACTGTAGATCCGGCTCGGCCTTCCGGCCGATGATCCAGGCGAGCGCCAGTGACACATCGAGCGCCGTCCGCTCGGCGATCCGGCCATCTGGCGCTAGCTGGATCGCGAGCCGCTCCGGTGCCACGCCGAGCACGCGCGCCATATCGAGCACGTCGGTGACCGTCAGTAGCTCGCGCACGTCGATCGCGTCTAGATCGAGCTTGACGTGCCGTACCCGGTGCGCCTTCGCGACCGACGCAAGGTCTAGATCGGTCATACCGGTGCCGCGGTGAGCGTCTCCGGATTGCCGGTGATCGGCATCGACACGTCGAATTCCGCCCACGTGTCACGCTCGCCGCCATAGGCCGGATGCTGCGCGATGCACGTAAACCGCTTGGCGGGGAATTCCGGAGACGGCACGGCATCGCCGTGCGCGTTATAGACGCACGTAAGCTCTGACAGATCGGTCCCGGCGTGGTCATCGAGATAGCGCGCGAGACCCATACCGTCGGTGGCCGGCGCCGCGCCATCGCTCCACCGCTGCGCTCCGATCACGTGGAACACGAAGGTATCCGCGGCAGCTTGGCTGTACGTGCCGTCCGGACAGAGCGTCACATACGTGACCACATCACCCGGCTCGGCTTCGACCGTGGCCGCGTGCACGTCACATTCGAAGCTTTGCTCCCCGGTGCCGTCATCGAGCGTGATCGACACGTGCTGCATAAACAATGGCTTACCCAATTGCCTACCCTCCGACGCTACGTATGGCGGTATCGAGATGGTCGCTATAGGCCGGCTCGGCCGCTTCTGTCATCGCGTCATGGCCGGCCTTCATGAATCGCCGAGCTTGCACGTAGCGCGTGCCGAATTCGTGATACGGCGCATAGCGCACGCCGACGGTCAGCGTGCCGCCTTCCGATCCTGGATCGATGGCCATGGAACCGATCAGCTCACCCGTTCGCTTCGGCGCCGCGCCTTCGGCCGCGGCCAAGCCGATGCCGAGCACGCGCGAATTGACGGCCAGCGTATCGGCCGCGCGCTTGCCGAAGTCGGCCAAGCCATCGAGCGTGGCGCGCCGGCTCTCCGGGTCGACTTCGTAGCCGGCGCCGGCGGTCACGTCATCACCCGCACTTCACAGATCGCGGCCAGATACGGCACGCCGGCCAGATCGTCCGCGGACACGTTCGCGCGACTCACGCCAAGGAATACGGCATATGGCATCGCGTTCACCGCCACGCGCACGGCATCGATCAGCGCGTCTTGCGCATCGAGAGCGTCGACCGCTTCACGGGTCACGCAACACCACACGTCTAGGCGCCAATCATCGATACAGCCGACCGCGGTGGATGGCCGGATATACGGCGCGCCGGGAGCGATCGCCACGAATGGCGGCGCAGCATTGCGCGGTGGCGCCGGCACGACGTTCACCGTGGCCGGCAGCGTCATCACGAGATAGTCGTGCAGTGTGTCGCGTGGCGTGGTCACGCGATCCCCCATGACTGCCGGTAGCCAAGTAGCAGCTTATCAACGTCGGGTATGGATCCCTTGGCGTAGATCGGCACTTCCCCGATGCCACCGACCGTGCCGTACGGTGCTTCCGGTAGCCGCGCGAAGCGGGCCGCGGCTACCAGAGTCGCTTCGATGATCCTGGATGGATACGGCTCTAGGAAGTGCGCGGGATCCGGCGGCACGCCGGCCACGCCGGCCACGCCGAAGCACACCGCATCCACGTAATCGGATGCGGCCTGTAGCGCCAAGTCGGCACGATCCGGCGAGAGACCGGGTACCGACTCGGCTAGTTGCTCACGCGTGGCGTACGCAACCATTCGCTACGATCCTGGATCGGCTAGCTGCGCGAACGCGTCGTGATCGCGGCAGCTTCCACGATGCCGGCCGGGATATAGATGGCGCTGGCGCCCATCCCCCATATGGCATCGTTCCGGCCGAGCTTCTCCACGTCTTCGGCGGTCGCGAAGCGCGGCCCATCGACGTGCCACGCCGCGGCCGTCTCATTGCTCCACAGGAGCGTGCCGGCCGGCAGGAATGGATCGTGATAGACCGGCAAGCCGGACACGTTGACCGCGAGCGTGTTCGCTTGCGCGGTGCCGGCCACGTTGGACGTGCCGTACGCCGATGGCGTAAGGCCGGCCAAGCCGCCAAGCTCCGTGAACCGGTCGGTAGCGGCCAGTGCGAACGTGGCCGGCGCGCCGGTGGCCGCTTCGACCTGGATCGACGCGGCGAAGAATGCGGCCTTGACGGCATCGGCCGTGGCGCCCGCTGCGAGCACGACGGATCCGGTGGCGCCGGCGAGCACCGCGGTCGCGAAGGCATTGTCTTCGTAGTAGGCGAACGCGGCCAGAAGCACGCGGTTCGCGGATGCCACGTAGCTCGGCGAGCTTCGCAGGATCAGCTGATATGCCACGTCATGGACGAATCCGAATGACGCGATGGCGGTATTCGCATCGCCGAAACTGATCTTGACGCTATTGAGCGGCGTCTTCTGCGCCGCCTGCGTCTGGATCAGGAGCTTGATATCGCCGGCGTAGGTCGGCCAATGAAAGCTCATGCCGGAATCGGGGAGCGCCTTCGGACCGCCGAACGCGGTGACCGTCGGCCGGCGCGCCGGCAGGATGGTCTTGATCTCTTGCAGCCATCCCGGCGGCATCACGCCGGGATTGTCGGATGTGATCTCATCGACCATGACCCGCGTGAGCAAGTCCCGGTAAGCCGGATCGAGCCACGCACGCTGGCACGCTTCGCCGAATCCGACTTCCTCGCGGAGGATCAGATACGGGTCGCCGTCCGGCCGGCCACCGACCATGTTGCGGAGCGCGCCAAGCTCGGCGAGCACTTCACGTTGGAACGGCTCGGGATCTGGCGCCGGCGGTGCCGGCGGCGCGGGATCGGGTGCCGGCTCGGGTGCCGGTGCTTCACGGATGGCGACGACTCCGGCGCCGGGATAACTGCCACGCTCCAAGATAGCTACCCTCCTAAGGTCTACAGCGGTGCGCTCTGTCGCACCATTCCGGCGCTTCTGCCGAACGGGGAAGAAACTCACCGACGCATCCGGATAGACGCGCTCGGCTGCGAGTGTCAGCAATTCGTCGCCGGCCGGAGTCGGTGCGATCCGGGCGGTGAGATAAGCCGCGTCTTCGCGTTGCTCCAATACCGTGCCGCGGCCTACCAGCGGCCCGCCATGCCGGCCGGCTTCGATGGTCACGCGGGTAGCGTCGACCCCATCGAAGGCACCGCGCGCGAAGCTCTCCGGACCCTCCAACGTCTGCGCGACGATCCCCCACGGCACGAGCCGGATATCGATCAGCCGCTCCCCTTCGGAGCGCAGCGAGATGGCATCCATCTGGCTGCGAGTGTGAAGCTCTGTCATGCGCTTTCCTCCAAGCTCGCCGGCAATCGCACGACTTGCGGTGCGCGGACGGGTGCAAACCGCGGGGAGCGGCTGATAGAGCCGACTTCGGCCGGCCATCCTTCCAAGAGGCGCACTTCCTCCGGCGTGAGCACGCCGGCGCCGAGATAGCCAAGCTCTACCGTGGCACGCGTCGACAGATCGGCCGCGAGCAATCCCGGCAAGTCGTACCGCACGGATTGCGTGCCGGGTACCAGATCGCTCCACGCTTGCTCTATCGGATCCAGATACACCGGGTACAGCGTCTCGCGCACGAATTGCGTGAGCGCGCCTTCCGGATTCGTATAGGTGATCGTGGCGCCCGAAGTTTCGATCAGCATCATGGCGCCGGGGATCCCGAGCAAGCGCGCGACTTCGGTAGCGGCATACGCACGCGTCTGCGCCATCTGCGAGCTTTCCGGATTCGATCCAGGAAAGCTCATGTCCACATCACCCGACGTGACCCGGATCGGCCGGCGCGAGCCGTCCCCTATGTACTGGCCGCGCAAGTCGGCCGCTTCGTACTCATCGAGCCGCGTAGCCGAGTGCAACACGACTTCGGGTACGCCGCCGGATTCGTAGAAGGCCGCGGCATAGCTCTCGGCTGCGCCGATGATCGCGAGCCGCGGCAAGCACGCTACCAGCGGCGATACGCCGTCCGGCTTCCCCGGCCGCGGCTGCAAGCGGATATGCGTGATATCCCGCGAGTCGACTTCATTGCCAAGCCAGCGGTACCGCGGCCGTAGCCGGCCCGAGCCGAAGTCGGTGAGCACGTCGACCGGATCCAACACGATCGCGCTGCGCGGCTGGCCGCGATCGTCCCGGTCGGTGGTCAGCCAGTACGCGTCGCCGCCATCGCCGCCGGCCAGCAAGCTATAGACCGTCTCATACGTGAAGTCATAGGGCCGCTTCCATGGCGTCGGCCGGCTCACGATGGTCGGCTGATCATCGAGCGCGACGCCATCGCGGTACGCCACCGGCTTGATGGCCGCGGCATTCGAACACGTGAGATGCACGGCGCGATTGACGGCCGGCAGCGCCATGGCATCGGCGAGCGTGAAGCTAGCGGCCCGTTCCTCTATGGCGCGCGCGATCGTGCGCTCTACGTTGGATAGCGCCGGCACGGCTTCGGCTCTCTCCGATTCTCCGGTCATGACCCATCGGAGGAAGTCGCCAACGCTCACGGTGCGCAGTGTGCGCCATGTTGCAGCCATATAGCAACGTGGATTCGTTCGCGCCGAGCGTGAGCGGCCAGCCAGGATCGGCTCGGCGGTGCCGCTATCATGCAACCGGCGCGCCGTCGGATCACCCGGTAACGCGCAGGGGATCGCGGGCCGGCATGATCCGGCACGGGTGAGCGATCCACGCGGACGGCGCTAGAAGATGGTCGGTACCACGCGCGGCACGGTCGACCATGCGTAGCGCGCCAGCGTGGCCGCGATCAGGGGCGCCGGGTCGGTGGCCGCGTGCTCGGGCCGTGCCCATACCCACGAGTCGCCGACGGCGCGCCGGCGTGCCGCTATCACCGCGTCATCGAGCGCCGGCTGGCCGCGGTGCGCGAGCCGGCCGGTCGACACGTCATCGTAGAGAGAGCCGCACGCCGCGGCGTACTGCCGGCCGGTCACGAGCACGAGCGGTGGTACCCGGCGCAGCCGCGTGATATCGGTCACGAGCGATCCCGCCGGCGATCCTGGATCGACCGCGAGCGCCGCCGGCTTATGCGCTTCGATCAGCTCGCCGAGCCGCGCGACGATCCAATCGGTGCCGGCGCGCCGTTCGATCAATTCGACGTGCACGCGGCCGTCGCGCCGGCCACCGGCCACGGCGATCGATGCCGTGCGCCGGTCCGGCGACACATCGAGACCGAATGCCACCGACTCGGCCTTGCTCGCGTCATCCCGGCAGCGCGTCCAATCGGCCAGATCGAACACCGGCGTACCACCCGCGGCCCATCGATTCAGATAGGCTCGGCCGAATTCGGCTTCGTCCATGCTGGCCATGTCGCGCCGTATCGTTTCCTCGTCGATCAGCGCGCCGAGCGCCGGCATCGCCATGCGCCACGTAGCCGGGTCATCAACGGCCATATCGTCGGGCGCCGACCATTCGAAGTACGCCACATCGGCGCGCTCCCCGGCTTCGACCCGAGCGCGGCCGTCATCGACCCGCTCCCGGAGGAATGTCGATTCATCGGTGCCGGCGGTCGACACGATCCATAGCTGCGCATCGCGCCGCGTGACCATCGCCGGCCGGAAGCTCTGTATCAGCCGGTCGTCGGTCTGCGCGAAGGCTTCGTCTATCACGCCAAGATCCAGGGTGAAGCCGTGCGCCGACTTTTCACCCGATGCGGTGATCCCTCCGACCGACCCGCCACGCCACCGGATCGCCTCTGATCCATTCGACCGGCGCACGGTGAATAGCCGGCGCAGCGGCGATCGCTCTAGTTGCTCCACTTGCTCCGACCACTTTTCTCGCGCGTGATTGCGATCCTGCGCCGTATAGAGGATCCGTTGCGGCCGGCCGAAGGCGAGCGCACGGTGAACCTGGATCGGCAGCAAGAGACCGCCCGTCTTGCCTTGCTGCCGCGGCACGGTCACTCTGACTTCACGGAAGATCGGCACGCCGGCCGCGTCTATCTCGCCGGCAACGTCCATGACGTGCCGTTGCCACGGCAGCGGTGGCGTGCCGATCATGGCGGCTACCCGAGCGATATCCGGTCCGAGCGTGGCGCGGGATTCAGTCCGCGGTGTGCTCCACCGCGGCGGCGCCGGGTCGGCTAGAGAGACTTCGGAGGAAGGCATCCAATTCGTCCGGTTGCGGCTCGGGTCGACCGGTCAGTAACCGTAGAGCTTCCAAGTGCACGCGAAGCACGGTCGCCGCTACGTATGGATTCGGTGCGTCATCGAGCGCCGCTGCCGACGTGCGAGCGGCTGCGATCAGCGCCGCGTCGACTAGCTCTAGCCGGTCGGCCGCGCGCAGTGCCTTCACCGTGCGTTCGATCGCCGCGCGGTTACGCCGTGGCCGCATGGCGGGGAATAGCACGTCTGATTCGGCCGGCTTTACCACGTCACTTCCGATAACGGTGGTTATGGCTAATGCGACTCGATATCACCGGGATGATTCCGGGATGAATGCGCCGAGAGATGGTGCGCGCGGCATAGCCACACGATATCTAGATGGTGCTCCGGAGCATAGCCGCGCGGATGGTGCGCTTCCACGGCCGGCGAGCCGCACTGGCCGCACGGATCCGGGATCAGCCGGCCGGCTCGGCGCTCACGCTCCACCGCGTGCATGGCTTGCGCGTGCTCGCGCGTGCGATCCAGGTTCGCGAGCTTCCAACGGCGCCGAGCTTCGCGCTGCGCCGCGCTCCCCGGCGTGCTCAATGGTGCCGGCCGGGGATATCGGGCCGATCCAGGATCCGTTCACGGATGGCGCGCCAGAGTCGGTGCGATCCGGTGGCATTGTGCTCGGCCACGCCGCCGGGATTATCCCGG
>Ga0137424_1000048_pt1 | contig 14141 bp, 17 predicted proteins | sample EasRivERMZT620_2_FD_102317 | JGI IMG/M metagenome (GOLD analysis project Ga0137424, IMG submission 102317) | Soil microbial communities from meander-bound floodplain in the East River, Colorado, USA - East River MetaG ERMZT620_2 | ecosystem: Environmental > Terrestrial > Soil > Floodplain ... | reverse complement strand
TTGCCGCACTTGCCGCAACATTGCTAAATTTATTACCCACCGCCGATGATGGCGATATATGGGCACATGTAATTAGAGCGGTAGCGTGATAATTCGCAATTGTGACCGTTTGCCCCACGACGCCACCCGCGAATCCAGTTAAATTGAGATCCGATGTGCCAGTCCACCGGATGAAGGTATTCTTAGCTGTGAAACCCGCAGGGGCCCAATTATGCACCGTCCCAACATCCGCGTTATCGAGCATTGCGAGCGCACCACCCGCCGATGCCGCAAATAATGCGTCGATATTGTTGTAAATCTTTTGGAGCTCGGAATTATTCAAGATCGTGCCAGTGGTGCCGCTCCCGTCATCATCGATCCACACGCTCCGTGTGATGGCCATATATCCCCCGCTTAATTATCCGCTGTCACCACGAGATCAAGATATGAGCTCGGCTTCACCACCCCACCCGTGCAGACCCGCCGCGGTGGAATCGTGCGGAGCGGAAATGTAATCTCCACACGTAAGATCGTGACCGTCTTATTAATCGGTGGGGTGATCGTTGGGCCCGATAACGCGATCACCTGGGATCGCCCTGGGAGTGCATTCACATCCTCCGTGATCCATTCCACGGTTTCCAATGGATCTTGGAATGTCGCTATATCCTGCACCGCTCGGGCTTGGGCTCCCGTGTAACTATAGCGGCCATCTTGCACAAAGCCCTCTAAGGGTGGCCACTTACTGGCGGGTGGCGAGACGCCATCAATTGGGTGATACGACAGGATTACAATCGGCGTTTGTGATGGGTGCCCGTGGAGTGGATCACTACCGGTTTGTGATTGTCCATACGGTGTGCCCGCCCATACGTGCCCATGTGGTGTGAGCCGTGAAATACAATCCACCCATTCCACGGTTTCCCCTATGGGAATATCTTCAGTGAATTTTCCGTGCGTGGCGGTGGATGGCCACACTTGGAGCCAAAATTGCCCCGTGAGCGGATTACCATTCACCGCATCATAACGGGCGTATTGATTTCCCACTCGAATCCACCCTAGGGGCGGCGGCACCGTGGCCATTTTGGCTAGAAATAAACGATCCACGGATGGGCCCACCAAAAACGCCACCGCCACTTTTGCTTGCGGCGGTTGGGCTCCATTTGCGGTGACGGTCACGGGCGTATCGCAATACATCCATTGATTGCCCATCCGCGCCAATGCGTAATTGGGATCGTATGGATGTGTAGCAAATATTGACGCATCCTCCACGGGCACCCCGAGATTGTAGCCACCATCGGGAATGGACGTTAGTGTAGATGTGCGTTTCCCTTCCACAAATACCCGCTTCCGCATTTGGGTAATATCCGTATGGAGCCGAACCGCTTTTAATGATGCCGTGCCCACGGTGAGCGGGATCGGATTAGTCTGATTAGGTTCGCTCACACTATTGGCCCAAGCGTGGACGTTTAAGCCCTCAATATAAAACCCACCCGCCACCGCCGCGGTGAGTGTGCGTAACACGGTGGATGGCCGCTGATTAATCACTTCAAATGTGGGCACACTCGGCATACCTGGGGCCACATCATTTGTATTGAAATTTAGTGGGTGCGGGTTTCGGTTATTACAAAACCACTGCACGATAAACTCGATAGATGCCGTGGCGGATTGGGTGGGAAATCTATACGTCACTAATCGGGCATCAAACCGCCACATGGAATCCTGACACTGGATCGAGAGCCAGGGCGGTTGGACCGCCCCGAGCCGCCAATCCTTTTGGATGGTAACGACATACCCATAAAACAGTGTGACGCCAGATGAGGGCGGGCCCGTCGTCCACGCGATACTAATCTCATCCCCCACCGCGGGTAATGGGGTGGCCGCGGGTTGCGGGCCTATATCAAAACTGCATGTGTCAGGCTCATCATTTAACGCTTGGACAATATGCGCGGATCCGAGTAACACGAGATCTGAAATATCCGTGGTGGAAATGATATTGCCCGCATCATCACGGATGATCCACGCAATAGTGGGGCGGGCTTGAACGTAATTACTACGGGTGGCTCCCGAGCGGGCCACCTTGGAGCGGGCGTATAAATACGCTAACTGCGATCCGCTTAAGGCCATTAGGCGGCACGGACCCTATTTGTCAGCCCGTGTTTGGCGGTGAGGGCCGCGTTAATTTTATCGGCTAACCGTTGGAGATCCCCTGGCGTATCGTAAAACGATCCTTGGGCATTAATCACAATGGTGATCGGGGCACCGCTTGGGAGCCCGCCCCCGCCCGCGGATTGCACCGCACTTTCTGGCACCACCATTTCTTTGCCATGCAGCATGGCCAGGGTGCCCGCCCCGAAATCCACAAAGCCATTGGTGCCCGTGGCGTATCCTGGCACCGCTTTCCCACCACTCGGGATCGCTCCGCTTTCGGTGTAGCGAATATCAATAGGGATCTTGCTTGGGATTTTTCGCAATGCAGCGGAATACTCTTCCGCGGAATCCGTGGCATTATCGAGAGCCGTTTGCTCCATAGCCAGGATCCGATTGAGATTGGCGATGGCCGCGTCATATTGCTGCACGGTCTTGGCATCAAACACCGCTTGCACCGCGGTGAGATTTCCGGTGAGGGCTTGCACTTTCGGATTAAGGGTTTCGAGCCCGCCCTGTAATTTGAAAAATTCATCACGGATAGGGCTGACTTTTTTTGACTCTTCCGAGCCCGAGAGTAATTTGGCAATAAAGCCCCCGAGTGCTGCGGTGGCTTTCGTAATCGCCCCAATCCAATTACCCGCCAGGAGATCATTAGTAATCCCTTGAATGGCTTTTGCGCCCACGGTGGCCATTTGGGCCCACCCCGTTTGAATGCCCCCAAGGATCCCCGTCACATCATCCATACGGCTATTAAGGGTTTGCTGCCATGTGGTGGTGTCTTTGATACGGAGCCCCGCTTGGTAGGTGGCCCCGCCAATCCCCTGTAATGACGGGAGCACATTGGTGGTGAGCACGTGGCCAAATTTATCGGCGTGGATCGTGGACGCCGTAAGGATCTCCGAGAAATCCCGATTAATTTGCACCACTTCCGACATACGGATCCCAAAGCCCTGCACGTTTTGCGTAGCGGCCACCGCGGATTGGCCCATTTGGAATTGGGTATACCGCACCCGTTCTAGTGACTGATTGAGTGCTTCCGTGGCCGCCACCGCTTGTTTGGTGGGCTCGGGCACTTTCGTGAGCGTGGCATTGAGCCATCCGATGGCGGCTTCCGCTTGATCCGCGTTTAACGCCACGGGCTTAAGAGCTCGATCCGCGAAATTCTGCACGGGTGGTGTGACACTCGCGGCCATCGCCCCGAGATCTGACGCACTTTGGGCTATCGCCCCGCTTTGATCACGGAAACTTTGTAGAAACTTCCACAAATCTTGCGGGGGTTTCCCGAGAGCGGCCACCGCTTTGATCCAGCGTTGGGCATCTTTTTCTACCGCGGCGATCCATTCCCCTGACGCGACCACCACCGCATTTTTGAAACGCCCCCAGGCATCCTGGGCTTCCTTCAAACGGCGCACCGTGTCATCTGCCATCACGGACGTTTCTTTGCCGATCTTGGTAATGCCGGATAGAAATGTGGGTATAAGTTCCTGGCCCGCTTTCCCGAAAAGCTCCGTGGCCACTTTGGCGCGGAGCATGGGATCTTCGATCCTGGCCACCGCATCCCCGATAGCCACAAAAGCTTTTTCGGGTGACATTTTGCGTATGTCTTCAAAACGCAAGCCCGCTTCCGTGAGGGCGGCTATAGTGCTCTTGCTGCCCTCCGAAAGATTTACATTCATGGCTTTGATGGCACGGTCTACCGTTTCAATGGACGCCCCGCTCTGCTCGGCGGCATAGTCAAACCGCTGCACCGCTTCCGCACTAATACCCAATTTTTCGGAGAGATCCCCGATCTTGGCTCCCGTATCGATCACCCCGATCACAAAGTTTTTCAGGGCATTGGCGGAGAATGCGATCCCGAGTGCCCCCGCGGCACTCACGAGTGCCGATTTCCAGTCAAACGCGGCTTGGGTGGCTCCCGCGGTGGCGGCTTGAATATCTTTGAAGGATTGGGGCACCGCGATCCCCATCTTTTCCATTTTGACCACGGCATCCGCTACCGTGGCCCCCACTTTTTTGAGCTCGGCATCGGTGAGTTTGCTTGCCCCTCCGATGGCTTCCACCGCGGCCACCATATTGGTGGCATTGGTAATGAGTGTCTTTCCTGAGAGTGACGTGGCGACACGGTTTAGGGATGCCGCGGTTTTATCCGCATCATCCTGAAAGCCCCCGAGCATCACCGTGGCTTTTTGCACATCGGCATAAAAGCGGGTGAAATCGGAGACAAATTTCGCGGTGAGGGCCATAGCCTAATGGCTTTCTTTTATGAGCTCTTCCACTAAGATCTCGTAAACATCGGCGGGTAAATCCAGCACGTCCGGGTATGTCCAGTGCATGAGGCGGCAAATATTCAAGTCACTTGCGATACGCTCTCGGTAGCCCGCGTTTTTTTTTCATCCGCCACGCTTTTCTCGTGGGTGTTAATGGCGTCCGTGATCTCTTGGTAACTATCGGCATCGAGATTATTGAGAATATCCATCACGATATCCGCGGGCGTATCACGGATCACCACGGCTTTGCCCGCCTCATCCGTGAAAGACCAATCGATCAAATACTCCACGAGCGTGGCCAATCCCGCTTTTTCTAAATCTAATTCGAGCGGGGCTCCCGCTTTCACGGTTTTTACGGTGCGGGCAAATGCACGGCGTTGCTCTCCCGCCGTTAATTGCCGCTTCACGGTGATCCAATCGCCACCCGTGAGATTGATCCGCACTATTTCGGGTTTGAGAAATCGAGACATAAATCCTTTGGTGGCCCCCACTCGGGGCTCGTGGGTAACTCGGGCCCGAGCGTGGCCACGAGCCGCCCACTCTCGTGGAGCTCGTGGCTCACGATTGGCCATTTCCACACCCCGTTTTTATGCGGGGCTTCAAACGTTAAGGGCCGCTGCGCTAATTTGAACGCATCCCGCATTACTACCGTGGCCACTAACGAGAGCCCGCCACCCTTGGCGCGGGTGACGGTATAGCCGTTAATAGCCGCCGCGGTGTAGTAATGCCACTTCACGTGGCCCACGATGCCGCGGATCATGCTCCCGCTTTATGGGGTGGCGGGATCCACGGACCAATCGCCCGCTCCCGCATAGTTCCCGCTGATACTCACCGCCCCATCCGCGGCCACTTCAATTGAGGCATCGAGATAGGCGGGGCCCGAGAAAAAATACGTGGGATCTAATTCGCTCGGGATGAGCTTCAGAAAGACCGCTACTTCCCCGAGAGCGGCATCAAAGAGCGGGCGGCTTGCGGCAGCATCCCACCATCCCTTAATCGTGCCCTTAATATCGGGGAGCCCTTGCACGTATTGTTTGAAGGAATCGCCAAACGCGGTAACGTCCACTTTATCCCTGGCAAGATCGAGTGTCCACCCGTTCATGGACGCCACCACCACGGGTGTGGTGGGTGCTCCCGTGGGATCCATTAACACGCTACCCTTTGATCCGTGCCGCCGTGCCATACATCACCACCCTTTTACTAAATTGGGCACACCATTACTTCGTATTGCCCGCCGTGGTGCTGCCATCGTGCGGCGGTATTTTGGGGATCCACTTCCGTGTATCGCACGGGAATTGTTCGCTCGATATTCATCACGCTGTAATTGCCCGCCGTGAGATCTTGCAAGCCGCGGTGTAAGAGCTCGTGAATCCGCATGGCGGCATTATTGGACGCCACCACACTGGCGGATTTAATCACCGCTTTCGCGGTATACGTGACACGGAGCCACCCATCGGCATTACCCAACGCATTGGCATATTCAATCTCAGGGCTCCGTGAGAGTAATACAAATTTCTCCGCCCCGTTAGCCACATCCCAAAACACCCCGCCAGGGCACAACCCTTGTAATGTGGCGTCATTGGCCAGGGTGGTAAATATCGCCGTGTCTATCTCGGAGAGATCCCCAATCACCACGGGCATTAGGTATCATCCCCCGTGACAATAAAGCCCGCCCCTTTGACAATCTCCACGAGCCCATTCACGTGGGCTTGCCGCTCCCGCTTCATAATCGGCAAAAACGTGGGCCGCGGGCGGATATTGTGCTTGGTGGAACCAAATTCATACGGCGTGGCATGGTGGGCGGTGGTGATCACGTAATACCCTTGCACCGCTTCCGTAAAGGATGCCGCGGGCACGATAATTACCCCATCTTGTAATCGCCCCGTTACCCGTGGATACGCGGCCACCACCGCGGCTTTCGCCCGCTCCGCCGCGGCTTTGGTGAGCGGGCCCGCTTGGGCGGCGATATTACTTGGAAGATCTCGGAAATCATCGATCCCATCTATCGTGAAGCGGAAAGACATTTAGCCCCCGATTTGCTCTTCCACCACGAGCCGCATGGTAATATCCCGCTCTTCCACGTTGATGATCGATGTAATGTGAAAGATCCGCCCCTCAAAGAGCACCCGCGTTTTGGTGCTCACATCGGGCCGCCACCGCCCTTCGATTACATGGGTGGCGGATGTAATCACGGTGCCGCCCGCGATCCGCTCCATATCCCGAGCCGTGGCGGGGGTAATGCTCACGGGCCAATCGGGTGGGACCAGATCTGTCCACCCTTCGATCCATCCGCCCTCACCATCGGGCACCATAGTGGCGGGATCCTGAAAGACGCCACGGTGGCGATAATCCCCGATTGCCATTAGGCCAGGGCGGGATCCCGCCACATACGGAGCACATTAGCCACCGCCATCCACACGCGATCATCGTTATCTTGATCGGGCCCGAAAGCATCCCCGCGGTGCTCGTATACGTGAGCCGTCATCAGTTTGACGGCGTGTTTAATATCGGCGGGGGCGGTAGTCTCATCCCACGTGGGATCATCGGAGCTCTTGATGTATTTGCGGATCATGGCGTCCGCGGCATCCACCGCGGCTTGGATCTCGGTGTCGTGCCACGCATCCGTAATACGTAACTGGGTTTTGGCTTCCGTGAGGGTAATTACCGCGGCCATGGGCCCCCGCGATCATCCTTGCCCCGCTTTACCGCTAACGTCCAATCTTTGGAGCCATTGCCAGGGCGGGCGGTAGTGTCCACGTTAGCGTGATACATGGAGCCGTTGACGGTCACGAGATCCCCACGCTCGTAAATCTTCCCGTCTACATACACCCCTTGGAAGATGGCCAACGGGGTGCGGAATTGCATTTGCTGGATTTCCCCGCCCGAGCTCCACTTATGGGTAAATGTTCGCTCCCCGTCATAGTCCACGCTGTAATCGGTGACGCCCACCCCATCCGCCCCTTTTTCCCCGATGGGCCCCGCGGGCCCTGGCTCGGGCTTGTGGGCTTCCAATGTGGCGATCCGCTCCCGCACATCCCCGAGATCCGCGGGCGGGTGGGCTTCAAGGGCTTTCACCCTAGCCACGAGCGGAGCCAGGGCGGATTTGATCACCGCTTCCACTACTTCCGCCATGGCCGCGGCATCAAAGGGCATTGGCGATCCCGCTCCAATCTTTGCGAAGTAATGCCCACGTAAACGCCGTGAGCTCTTTGGTGCCCTCATCATCATCCGCGGGCGGGAGCTCGGGCGGCGGCGGCTCGGGGGCGGGCGGTGCGGCTAACGGGGCGTGTTTGTCACGCTCCGCCAGGGCCCCAAGCGAGTAGTTCTGAATCTGCATGTATGGGGTATCGCCACCCTTCACGGGCCCGAGCCCATACCATTTTTTGCGGGCTTCATTCGGAGCCATGGCCCCCGAGCCAATTGCATCCGCCGCGGCTTTCGTTTTTGTCGCGGTATCGAGCCAGATCAGATCGTCTACGTCAAACTCGGTGCCGTAATCCGTGCCATCTAATCCCAAGCCCTCATCTAAGACGGTTTCCAATGACCGTAAGAGACTTTGTATACAGTCAGAGTAATACTGTTGGTTTAAGGGCTCCACGTTGTTATATGGCGGGTGTGGGCCCACACCCACCTTAAACGCGGGCACGTGATAGCACGAGCAAATCGTTTCCGCTGTCCACCGTAATTGCTCGATCAATTGGGAATCGGCGGCATTCACGGTGAGTGGCTCGTATTTCAAGCCATCCCCGAGCACCGCCACTTTCCCCACGTTGGCCCCCGTGAAGTTTTGATCCCAATACTCTTTGAGCCGCTTTGCGGTGTCATCGGCTATCGCCCCTGGGGCGGTGAGCACTCCGCCAGGGGCCGCACCGCCCGCGAAAAATTTATTGCTCGTGGTTTGCATGGTGAGCCCTTGCAATGCCGAGAGCCCACACGCATATAACGGGCTCACCCCGATCAAGGGGTGGAAAAGCGGGATCATCATGTCGTGGATAATTTCACTCGCGGGCACGGTCACGGGGGCCCCGTTGGGGGCGATCCCTGAGAGATCATCGCGGCGGAGCTCGTAATACACCGCACCATCGGGGGCCACGAGCGGCACCACCCGAGTGGGATCGAGCACATAGAGAGCCCGCACCATGCCCCGCTGATCCCGCTCTTTCAACACATAGGTATTGCCATGCACGAGCTTGGACGTAATCCATTGCTCGATAAATTTCACAATCGTTTGGTAGCGGTTGGGCTTCCGGAGAACGGGGGAGTATGCGGGGTTGGTGGTTTCCCGCCATATGCCGTTATCGTCTACTTCCACGAGCCGCAATTGTAATTTGGCCACATCCGCGGCGATCAGCGTGACACACGCAAACACCGCGAAATAGGACAGGGCGGTATCCCCGCTGATCTCTTGGTTTTGCTGCCATGCCCCTTGGAAGGGCTCCCGCACCACCATGGGATACCACCCGCCCGAGCCACGGGAGAGCGGCGAAAGCCCGCGGGCGGCTTTCCCTAGCGTGACTTCGTATTTACCAAAGAGCCGTAATCGCATAGGGGTGGGAAAGAGAGCCCCACGGGGATTACTCCCGCGGGGCCCTGCTCATTAGATCGCGTATACCGCACCCGTGAGGTAATACACGGCGTTAGCGGTGGCTCTCTTCCAATTGATAAACCGCTCCGCTCGGAGAGCCACCAAATTATCTTGAAACATGTTTGTCCACACGGTTGTCGCGGGATCCGCGGGATTAACGGGGGCATCATTCATTTGCAATGTGGCTTCCCGCGATACATCTATGGCCACCCCGCCATCATCGGCGTAAAGGATATATTCGGGAGCCAGGGCGATCACGTTTTGGCCGACTACATTGGACGCGATCACCGTGAGCCCGTTAGCATTCCCGCCATTCACGCCCACCCCAGGATAGAGCGGCATTCCCAAGGCATTCACCGAGAGCCCCATCGCGTAAGCATTGGTCTGGCTCATGATGATCGTGAGCTCTTCCAATGGCAGATTTTGGGTGGTGAAATGCCCCACGATGAGCCCGAGATCTTTTTTCGGATCGTCCAAGGATGCCGCGGTGGTGGCTCCATTGGTAATTGACGCGGGTGACGTTTGGGCGACTTCCGCCACGGTGGGATCTGTGAATTGCTGATCGAGAAACGCTGCGATCCCCCGCACCATATCCCGCCTGACAATCTCTTCCGCGTTTGGTGTGGATGTTTTGATGAGCTCTTCCGTGAGCACGATAATGCCCGCGGCTTTGGCCATGCCAAGAGTGGCGGTGCCAAACGTGAGCTTACCCACGGGCTTGGCTTTCGCTTGCCCCACCCACTTATACGTCCCGCCGCCCGTTTGAATGGGAACCTGGGTGTTAAAGGGCACTTTGGTAAGCCCTGGAATCTTCCCCAGGATCGTGGCGGGGCGGGCTAGATCGATAAATTCCCCCGTAAGGGCATTAATCTGCACAAGGGCTTGGGCCCATGCGGGATCTAACGTGGTGCCAGGGGCCACCGCGGCTTTGATCAAGAGCTCCACATTGGGATCGCGGTATTGCTTCCCGAGCTCCATAGCGCGGAAAGAATCACCCTTGGCTTGCACAAGTGTCATCACGGAGCGGATGAACGCTTGCCCCTTGGGTGCGTTATCTCGGACGCTCACCGTATGCCCGCCGCTCCGCACATCGGCGGCGGCTTTGGTGCCCGTGACGCCTTCCACGCGGGTGGCCGCGGAAGTATTGAGCCGCTCCAATTCATGGAACCGCATGAGATCACTATCGATCCCTTTTACGTCCATGGTGAGCTCATCCATTTCCGCCCGTTGCACATCGTCCAATGTGGTATCGGTGCCCGCGGTTTCCGTAATGGCGTTAATGCGGGCCACTTTCGCGGCTCGGGAGTTTTCAAACGTCGCAATTTTTTCTTGAAGTGTCATGGCTGGCCCCGTGGGCTTGCCCCTATCGCGGGGCGGATGGGCGGAGCCAATCGCGGCTCTATGTGGTGCGTCTAATGATTTGACCGTGCGGATCGTGGCGTCCATATTCGCGGGCACCGCCACGAGTGAGAGCTCCACTAATTCGGTTTTGGTGAGCCGTGCCCGCCCGCCCACTAGGGGTTTGATCCCATCGGTGAGCACTCGATAGCCGACACTCACCCCGCGGAGCAATCCCGCTTTAATGCTTTGCCATGCCTCTTCCACACGATCACGGAGCGGGCCCGCATCCGTAATGATCGGGAGCTCCGCCGTAAATGGGATCCCCGCGGCGGTGGCTTTGCCTAATGTGACTTTCCCAACGGGGCGGTGCGTATCGTGGTGGAGTAAGAGCGGAAGCGGATTGGTAAATGTGGCTCCGAGCGGATCTAATACATCCCCCATCCGATCAGGGGTGGGTGTGGTGGCGATCCCCGTAATGGTGCGGAGCTCGGTATCAACGGATTTAATTTCAAAAAGAGCGTGGGCGTGGGTAATCACCGCGGGCCAGTATCGCGGGCATTACTTGGGGCGGGTAATTTGTAGTGCTTTATTCCCGCGGAGCTCTCGGCGGATGATCTCGGGAATACTCACGGCTTCCCGTAAGGCTTTACTACAGTAGCCGTCAAATTGGCGGAGCGGTAAGGTAATACAGAGTTTGACGGATCGATCCGTGGGATCCAGCGGTGGGCGTCCACGTGATCGCTTCATGCCCCAAACACCATCATCTGATAGGACGGCGGCGGGGTGTGATCGTGGCGATCCATGGCATCAATGGCCAGGATGAGCCCGATCACCCCGTCGATCCGCTCCGTGCTGGCTTTCTTACTCGGGCGGATATTCCCGACATCATCGGTTTCCACGCTCACGTTAGCGACATTCCAACGGAGCACGGGATCGCCATTATGGTGGAGCCGCTTGGAGAGCACCGCGGTTTCAAATGCTTTACTCGGGGCGGTGAGACTGGCAAAGCCCTGGCGCACTTTCACGCACGTGAAGCCATCATCTTTTTCTAAGCGGGAAATCAGATCGGTGGCATTCCACGGATCGTATGCCAGGATCTTTACGTCAAATTCCTGATCCCACCCTTGGAGCACCGCCCTTACCCGCTCGTAATCGATCACGGGGCCAGGGATCGCGGTAAGCCACCCCTCTTTCACCCATTGATCGTATGGCACACGATCCCGTGTGACTCGGAGCGGGATCCGCTCGGCGGGCATGAAAAAGTGGGCTAATACGTCAAAGCCATCCGAGCTCGGGAATACCGCCACCGCCGCGGTAAGGTCCGTCGTGGTGGACAAATCGAGCCCCACATAGCACCGCCGCCCTTTGAGCGTGGCCCGCTCGATTTCGCCCTGGCACCCATCCCATGCGGGCATCGTGATCCATCGGCTTGCTTGCTCTGTCCATTGGTTCAAATACAAACGGCGGAATGTGTTCTCTTGGGCGGGAATTTCCCGAGCTCGGGCACACGCGATCCGCATCTCTTCCAGTGATCGGAAATCCCCAAGAGCGGGATTACATGCCCGCCACACTTTTTCGCTTGTCCAATCCGCATCGGTGGGGGCTTCATAAATAATCGGCAGGAATGACGGATCTAAGTCGGGGTGCTCCGCTACTTTTTTCGCGTGGGTGTAGAGCTCCCACAAAATAGAGTGACGATCAAAACCCGCGGTGGAAATACCGATAACAAGTGGTTGGGCTCGGGCCCCCGTGGAGCTTGTGAGCACATCCCACAATTCCCGAGTGGGCGCACAATGGAGCTCGTCATAAATGATCCGACTCGCCGAAAACCCGTGTTTGGAATATGCCTCTGCACTAATCGCCCGATAAAATGAGCCCGTGGCTCGGTGGACAATTCGCTTTTGGCTATCTACGATTTCACATGCGGCATAGAGCTCGGGATCGTTGCGGATCATCTGAGCCGCCACGTTAAACACCAAGCCCGCTTGATCTTTATCCGCGGCGGCGGAATACACTTCCGCCCCGATTTCCCCGTCGAATAACAATCCGTCTATGGCCAGGGCGGCGGCTAATTCGCTTTTTCCATTTTTCCGCGGCAGCATTAATAAGCACATCCGCTTGGTGCGTAAACCCGTGGCGGGATCCGTGGCGAATAAGGGGCGGATAATGCGTTGCTCTTGCCATCGTCGCAAGCGGAAGGGTTGGCCCGCAAAAGGGCCCTTGGTGTGTGTTAGCTGATTAATCAGCTTTACTTTTTGTGTGGCGGTGGAAATGGCCCGCGGCATCACGGGGCCCCGTTCTATTACTCGGAGTGTGGCCCCATCGCGGGCCCGCCTATTATCTACGGAATGTCCAGCGAAGCACTAATACATCCCACTTCCGAGTAAGCCACCCGAGCGGGCCTAATGTGCCACGCCACCGATCTAACGTCATTTCAAAAGCCCCGCCCATTTGCTTGTTTTATCGGGCTCTGGTGTGGCTTGTAACTTTGTGGCCCTGGCTCTTCCGCTCGGGGTGAGCCCGAGCTCATGCCATAGGCGGTGGCAATGTCCGAGAGCTCGATCCGCCACTTCCAAATACGGATTGGTCGATAGCCCGCCCTTGGTATTCTCGATCACCATCCCGAGCTCTTGCACTTGGGCATGGGCGGCAAGATAGCGGCTCCATTGCTGGCAGAGTGCGACTAAAGCCGCCCGCTCACTTTGACTAATAAGCCCGCTCACACGGAGCAAGGGCACAATGCGGGCCCACTCACCCGCCGCCGCTATATCCGCGGTGATCTCCGCGGGCGGAGTATCAAAACTCGGATCCGCGGGGGCAATCCGTGGCTCGTCTTTGTTAATCGGACGTTTGCCAGGATTACCCCGTAAGAGCCGCATAGCGGTGGGCTCGGGGCGTCTACCGCTATTGTGGTTGCCCATGTATTACTTTGGGGCGGGTGCGGGCGGTAGCGTGTTATCGGGCACTAAGATCAGCCCGTGACACGCAAACCACTTCACGATAAACCGCCCGCCTGGGGCGATAGGTTGTGAGGGCCGCACGGGCGGCGGAGTGGGAAGCGGTGTCCCTGGCGTGGGGGCACCTGGGAGCGTGTTATCGGGCACCGTGGGATCAAACGGAAATACAGGAAGCGTGATCGCCCCTGGGGGAAGTGGCCCACCGCTCGGGTAATTGGGCCCACTCGGAAGCGTGTTATCTACCGAGCCCCCGCCGCCGTCCATGAATGTAATCACCGCCATTCTCGATTGCATGTGTGTGCTCCCTTCGTAACTGAATTACACCAAATGAATGGGTGGAGTGGGTATCTCACGATCAATAGGTCGCCATAAGTGTAAAACGTGGGGATGTGTATTCACGTAATTACTTTGCGATGGGTGCAATTGCATCACGCAATCGTCAGGATCCCAACACAATCCCTTTACAAAACTCATTTCTTTCCACGTGGGGATCCGTGACTTGCCGCCACGGTAAGCGTGAACGCTCACATGCTCCCACCCACCGAGCTCACCCGCGATCCGCCCATCGGAAATAATGATCGTGAGTGTCCATCCTGGCTCGGGTGACACGAGATCAAACGCACCATTAGCCCCATCCGCCGCGGTGGATCCTAATCGCGGGTGATCGGTAATGCGTCCATATGGCGGAGCGTGGAAACCCATAGTTAATTTGTGATCGATCCCCTGATCACCCATTCAAGACCGCGGCGGATCCCGCGGAGCACCACGAGCGCACCACGGAGTAATTGCACTTCAATGGCGACACTCAAGCGGTTCCGCTGTTTTTGGCCCATTTTCCTGGGTTTTCTGCGAAAATTCGCGCTCGAC
>Ga0137424_1000047_pt1 | contig 14312 bp, 17 predicted proteins | sample EasRivERMZT620_2_FD_102317 | JGI IMG/M metagenome (GOLD analysis project Ga0137424, IMG submission 102317) | Soil microbial communities from meander-bound floodplain in the East River, Colorado, USA - East River MetaG ERMZT620_2 | ecosystem: Environmental > Terrestrial > Soil > Floodplain ... | reverse complement strand
GAACTCGCCGACGCCGCCGACGCCGCCGGGTTCGCGATCCTCGCCGACGCCCTGACGAACACCGCGAACGCCCTCCGCCTCGAACTCGCATTCCGCGCCGACGTCGACCGCCTCCCATGACCGGCGAACAGGGCCGACTATTCGGCCGGCCGCACCGCACCCGCCGCGCCCGTATCGGTCTCGACGCGACCGTGTCACGTCTGCGCGCCGCCGGCCGCCTCGAGGACGTGGACCTCGCGTGGATCGCCCTAGCCCGCGTGTCCGCCGATCAGCTCGACGCGGCCTGCTCCGATCCTGACGAGTCGCGTTACACGCGCGGCGTCCTGATCGCCCGCCACCTGGCCGTCCTCGACCGATTGATCGCCCGCCCTGATGTTGACAACGCCGACGACCTCGAGACCCTGTTCGCCGGCGCACGCGACGCGCCGACGTCCTGACGCGCCGACGATCGGCGCGGACGTCGCCGCCGTCGCCCGTCTGCTCGGCCGGCCGCTGATCCCGTGGCAACGCGACCTCGTCGACGTCGCCGGCGAGCTGCGCCCCGACGGGACGTTCCGATACAAGTACGTGGTCGTGATCGTCCCGCGCCGCGCCGGAAAGACGCTGGCCGTGCTCGCCTACGCCCTGACCGTGACCCGCCGCCGGCGCGGCGGAAAAGCGTTCTACGCGTCACACCGTCGCGAAACGGCCGCCGCCCTATGGCGCGACGACTGGGCCGCGTGGCTCGAGGACTCGCCGCTCTGGCCGCGCCACATTCACCTACGCCGATCGAACGGGTCAGAGGCGATCACCTGGCGACACAACCGCTCAACGTTCCGTCTACTGCCGCCGAACCCTGACGCGATCCGGTCGTTCTCCGCCGACGTCGCGTTCGTCGACGAGGCGCGCGAATTCGCCGGCGACGCCGGCGCCGAACTTGAGGCCGCCGCGTTTCCGACCCAGGCGACCGGCCTGGGTGGTCAAGCCTGGATCGTGTCGAACGCCGGCAAGACCTCGTCGGCCTGGCTTGCGAAATGGCGCGACCTGGGCCGCGCATCCGTCGACGATCCGACCTCGCCGATCTGCTATGTCGAATTCGCCGCGCCCGACGACGCCGACCGCGACGACATAGCGACGCTCGAGGCCGCCCACCCAGGGATCGGTTACCACGTCCTCACCGACGCGATCCTCGCCGATCGTGCCGTGATGAAACCCGATGACTGGGCCTGTGAGTACCTGGGCCTGTGGCCCGACGCCCTCGAGGACTCGACGCTGGTCGACGCGTGGACGGCCGCCCAGGTGGCGCCGGGATCGCTCGAACTCGCCGGCGGCCTGACGTTCGCCGTCGAACTGGACGAGGACCGCGAAACGGCCGTGATCGTCGCCGCCGCCGCCGGCGCCGGCGGCCGCCTCGAACTTGAACTACTCGAGCACCGCCCGCACGGGTCATGGCTCGTCCCGCGTGTCGCCGAACTCGTCGACCGCTGGGCGCCTGGCGCGTTGACGTTCGACGCCGGCGGACCGGCCGCCGCGCTCGCCCTCGAACTCGCCGACGTCACAACGAACCTGGTCACGCTCAACACCCGCGAAACGGCCGCCGCGGCCGGGTTCCTTTACGACCGGATCCTGGCCGGCGAAGTCGCGCACGCCGGCGACCCGCTACTCGACGCCGCGATCCGCGCCGGCCGCCGCCGCCGCGTCGGCGGATCCTGGGTGTGGGATCGTCGACAGACCGCCGCCGGCCCGCTGATCGCCGGATCGCTCGCCGCCTGGGTGCACCGCGCCGGCGCCGGCCGGCCGCCGAACGTCGCCTAAACGGAGCCTCGAGCCCGCCGGACGCCCTGACATACCCGACGGACCCTGTTCGCCCGTTAGATCAAGAAATACGGCCGCCTACGTTGACGCTGGGCCCGTGTTACACGACTGTCGCGAACAGTGTCCCGCCGTTCACGACAGATCGCCCGTGTTGACGCGACCGTGAAAGCGCTCGACGCCGTGATCGCCGAAGCCGCCGCGGCGCGAACGGCCGGATCCGCGTTGACGCCGTTTGAAATTCCGATCGTTGTCGCCTGCCGCGACCTGATCGCGAACACCGTCGGTCAACTACCGATGATCGCCTACCGCGGCAACGCGCCGCGACCTGACCAACCGACAATCGTGATCCGCCCCGACCCGTATGAGCCGCGATGGCTCACAATGCACCGCCTCGTCAACAACCTGACCGGCTGGGGTCACGCGTGGCTGGTCCCGACCTCGTTCTACGCCGACGACTACCCTGCCGCCGTCCGTGTCGTCGACGCGTCCCGCGCGTTCGGCGAATTCGACGCCGCCGGCCGCCTCACCGCCGTCTACTACGACGGCCGCCGCCTCGAACCGGGGACCGGCGCGATCTGGGTTCCGTGGCGCGTCACCCAGGCTGGGTCGCTGGGTTCGGCGCCGCTCAACGATTGCGCCCGCGCCGTCGAATACCTGGCCGCCCTGTATGACATGGCCGGATCGTTCTGGGAGGCCGGGTTCCCATCGATCGCCGTCCTCGTCAAACAGGCATTGAACCCGACCCAGACCGCGGAGCTGAAATCTCAGGTCCGTTCGGCCTGGGCGCGCCGCCATGAACCCGCGATCATCGACCGCGATGGGCAGCTCGCGCCGATCGGTTCGTCCGCCGTCGAATCCCAGCTCGTCGAATCAATCGCGATCGCGAACACTGAGATCGCCCGCGCGTTCGGTGTGATGCCATCGCTCGTCAATGTCGCCGCCGGCGACAGTCTCACCTACGCGACGACCGAAGCCGAATTCTCGAAATGGTTGAAAGTCGGCCTGGGTCAATACCTGACCAGGATCGAAGCCGCGTTCACCGACCTGACGCCGTACGGGACCGAAGTCCGTTTCGACACAACCGAACTGCTCAGAACCGACCTCGAGGCGCGATGGAACGCGTACGCCGTCGGCGTCGCCGGCGGTTGGATCCTGCCCGAAGAAGTACGCGAACGCGAAGGACTGGGCCCGTTTCCGACCGGCCGGCCGGCGCCCACCAGCTCGACAATGCTCGCCGATCCTGCAACCGATACCGCTACACCGAACACCGGGAGAACCGCCATGCAAGCACGTCACACCGTCGCCCGTTCCACAGGGACGCTCGAGGCCGCCGCCCATGTTGGGATCGTCCGCCGCGCCCAGGTCGAAACGGCCGACGACGCCGCCCGTACGATCGCCGTATGCCTCGTCCCGTGGAATGAGGCCGCCCGCGTCACCGATGACGGCCGTTCGTTCTACGCCGAATCCTGGACGACGGGTTCGCTCACACCGGCCGACCTCGTCGCCGTGTTCGATGGGCACCGACCGACGCCGCACGGTGTCGAACGTGGCGCCCTGATCGGCCGCGCGACCGGCCTCGAGGACCGGCCCGATGGCCTGTTCGCGACGCTCGAGCTCGCCGATTCCACCGCCGGCCGTGACGCCTACGCCCTGGCCCGAACCCTGGGCGCCGTTCACGTTTCGATCGAAGCCGACGTTCCGGCGACCGACGGGACCGACGTGGTTCGCACCGTGGCCGCGCCGTCGGTCCTCACCGGCGTCGCGATCTGCTGGCCGCCGGCGTCCGGCGCGTTCGCCGGCGCCGTCGGCGCCGCCCGCGCCGCATCACCGGACCCAGACCCAGACCCAGACGATCCGGACGATCCCGACGAGGCCGGCGACGAGGCCGTCCGCGGCCGTGTCGCCGAACTCGTCCGCGCTGAGCTGGTCCGTTTCGGTGTGTCCCGTTCCGCCGTCGGCCGGCCGTCGTCGCCGCTCGCCCGTTTCGGATCGTTCGACGAACTCGCCCACGCCGCCCGGTCCGCGACCCGCGACGAGGCCGCCGCGCTCAACGCCCAGTTTGTCGACGCCTACCACGCCCACCGCGCCGCCGTCCGCACGGCCGCCCGTGTCTGGGTCAACCAGATCACAACCGACAACCCTGGCGTGATCCCGCCGGCCTGGTTGTCCGACGTGTTCGGGATCGTTGATTCCGGCCGCCCATCGATCACCGCGCTGGGTGGCCCGCGTTCGCCTGGCGCATCCGGAATGGATGTGTACTGGCCGTACTATGACGGAGACCTGACGACCATCGTCGGCGAACAGGCGACGGAGAAGACCGAGATCACTTCGGTTCTGGTGTCGTTCAAGCGTGGCCAGGCGACACTCCGCACGTTCGCCGGCGGGTCCGACGTGTCGCTACAGCTTCAGCGCCGCTCGAGCCCCGGCTACCTGGGCCTGTATGACGAGACCCTACAGATCGCGTACGGTCTGACGACTGAGAACGCGTTTGTCGACGCGCTCGTCGCCGGCGCCGGTCACAGCCTCGTACTCGCACCGTTGACCGCGACGGCCGCCCAGATCCGCGCGTTTCTGTTCGGCGCGTCGGCGCACGTTCGGACCGTGACCGGCCTGCCCGCGTCCGCCGTCCTCGTCTCGTCCGACGTCTATCTCGCCTGGGGTGGTCGCGAGGACTTGATGCCGTCGAAGTACGGGACGTCGAACCAGTCCGGAACGGCGGACGCCGCGTCGCTCAAGATCGACATTTCCGGTCTCGAGATTGTCGAAGCGCCGATGGCGCCGGCCGGGACCGTGATCGTCACGAATGAGAAGGCCGCCCGCTGGCTCGAGGACGGACCGTTTCTCATTTCGGCGCCGGATATCCCCAAGCTGGGGACAGACGTCGCGATCTGGGGGATGGGCGCGCCTGGCCTGTTCCTTCCGGCCGGGATCACAAAGGCCGCCGCCGTCGCCGGCGACGCCGTGGCACGCCGGAAGTGATGGCGTCCGCCTACTGCACACCGGCGGACGTCCTCGAACGTCTCCGCCTACCGGCCGACCATCCTGACGCGCCCTACGTCGCGGAATGTACGACGGTTGCCTGTGAGCTGATCGACGACCGCCTCGCCGTCCTCGTCGACGGGATCCCGACGCCGCCGGTCCCGCCGTTCCCGCGTTCGTTGTGGCGCGCCGCGATCGGCGTCGCGACCGACGTCTACCGTTTGAAGGACCGCGAGGCCGATACGGCCGGATCCTGGGCGACGTCGCCGGCGCCGTCGCCGCCCAGGATCCCGAACAACGTTCTCGAACGGTACGAATCACTCATCGCGCCGTCGCGTCACGTCTGGGGGATCGGGTGACACCGCTCGAGGACGTCCGCGCCGACGTTCACGCCGTCCTCGTCGAACACCTGGGCGCCGCCGGTCTCCCCGCGACGTCTGTACACGCCTACCTACCCGACGAACTCGCGACGCCAACCGCGTGGATCGTGTCACCGTTCGGTCTCCGCCCGACCGACCCGCGGACCGTCATCGCCGACGTGTCCGTGATCATCGTCGTCGACGGCGCCGAACCTGCCCAGCTCGCCGCGCTCGACGCGTGGACGGCCGCCGCCTGGGTCGCGCTCGAGACCGTCGGGATCGCGACGCTCGCCGTTCCGACCGTGTTTCCGGCCGGCGGACCGACGTTGCACGCCGTCACCCTGTCCGCGGACGTCGACGTCGACGCCCGAACCCTGTGTCCGCCCATCCTCGAGGCCGCCGGCCTCACCCACCGTTAGGAGTAACGACAATGGTTGCGAAGGTCACGAAATTCGGTCCTGGAACCCTGACGCTGGGCGAAGTCGGCTCGCCGATCGACGTGTCCTGCCAGGTCATTTCCTGTCAGGTGGAGTGGGACAAGGACAAGGACGACGACGTTCTCGTGCTCTGTGGCGAAACGGTCGCCGGGTCGACGATCTACAGCGCATCGATCACCGGCGAGATGTTCCAAGACGTCGCCGACGCCGCCGGGATCCTGTTCTACTCCTGGGAGCACAAGGGCGAGACCGTCCCGTTCACGTTCGAGCCGAACACGGCGGCCGGGACGACCTGTACCGGGGAGCTGGTCCTGGACCCGCTCACGTTCGGATCGGACGAACCCAAGGCGAACATGACGTCGGACTTCACCTGGGCCTGTGTCGGCGAACCTGTCCTGACCGCCGGCGCACCCGTCACCGCGACCGCCGAACTCGCCGACGATTACGCCTGATGCCGCCGGCCGTAACGGTCGACGGCGCCGACCGGCTGGCGCGAACACTGCGCGCCGCCGGCCGTGAACTCGCCGACCTGACCGCAACAAACCAGCGCGTCGCCGCCGGGATCGTCGCCGTCGCGAACCCGCCGCGCCTGACCGGCCGCCTCGCCGCGTCGCTCACACCGTCGGCGACGTCGACAACCGCGACCGTCACGGCCGCCGGCGTGCGCTATGCCGTGTTCGTCGAAGCGCGAACCCATTTCCTCGCCCGCGCCCTCGAGGCGCGCGCGACCGCGTCACTCGACCTGTACGCCGACGCGACCGACGCCGCCCTCGCGAAAGTGAAAGGCGCCTGATGGGAACGCCGCGCCTGTCCACCCCGCGTCTACGTGTCGTGATGACCGACGGGACCGAACACGAGATCCAAGCCTTGAACGTCGACCTAGTCGCCTGGGATCGGGAACGCGCGAAGCATAAATGGCCGCTACCGGCCGACGCGCCGTTCGTCTGGCTCAACTTTCTGGCCTGGCACGCGTTGACCAAGACACAAGGGATCCTTCCGGCGATGACACTCCGCGAATTCGAGACGTCCGCGGCCGAAGTCTCGAGCCCGCAACCCGACGCCGGCGACGAGGACGTCGGCGACGTGGACCCTACGAACAGGGATCGCGAGCCCGAATGATCGTGCAGATCGCACTCGCGACCGGGACGGCGCCCTCCCAATGGTGGGACGAGGACGACGCGACCCTGGCGACCGTGATCGACGAACTCGAGGACCGCGCCGAACGGTCGAAGGGGTGACCCGGTGGCCGACCGCACCGCGACGCTCGCCGTCAAGTTTGTGGCCGATACCACGGCCGCGACCAAAGGGTTCGACGAGGTTGCCTCGTCGGCAGGCGGGTTCAAATCCGGTGTCGACAAGGCCGCCGCCGTCGCCGCCGTCGGCGGCGCCGCGCTCGTCGCGTTCGGTAAATCAGCGTTCGACGCCGCGTCCGACGCGCAACAGGCATCCGGCGCCGTAGACGCCGCGTTCGGCGGCGCCGCCGGCGCGATCCACGAATTCGCGAAGGATTCCGCCGATTCGGTCGGCCTCGCGTCCGGCGATTACGAGGCGATGGCCGCGACGTTCGGCGCCCAGCTCAAGAACATGGGTGTCGCCGCCGGCGACCTGGCACCGATGACAAACGACCTCGTCGGTCTGGGCGCCGACCTCGCCGCCCAGTTTGGCGGATCGTCCGCCGACGCCGTCGCCGCCCTCTCGTCGCTACTGCGCGGTGAAACCGATCCGATCGAGAAGTATGGCGTCGCGATCAAAGGCGCCGACGTCGAAGCGCAGAAAGCCGCGATGGGCCTGGACGGTCTCACCGGGGAGGCCGACAAGGCCGCGACGACTCAGGCGACGCTCGCCCTGTTGACCAAACAGACCGCCGACGCGAACGGCGCGTTCGCCCGCGAATCCAAGACCGCCGCCGGCGCCCAGCAACGCTCGAACGCCCAGATCAAGAACGCGACCGCCGCGATGGGCACCGCGCTGCTACCTGTGATCGCCGCCGTCGCTGGTGTGCTCGGCGATATGGCCGGGTTCGTTCAAGACAACATCGGAGCCTTTCAGATCTTCGCCGGCGTGATCGCCGGCGTCGCCGCCGCCGTCCTGGTCGTGAAAGGCGCGACGATGGCCTGGAACGCCGCGCAGCTCATCGCGAAAGGCGCGACGATGGCCTGGCAGGCCGCCCAGTGGCTCTTGAATGCCGCGATGACCGCGAACCCGATCGGCCTGATCGTGCTCGGGATCGCCGCCCTGATCGCCGCGATCGTTCTGGTCGTCAAGAACTGGGACAAGGTCACGGCCGCTTTCGCCTGGACGTTTGACTGGCTCAAGGCGAACTGGCCGATCATCATTTCGATCATTCTGGGTCCGATCGGAATTGTGATCGCCGCGATCGTCAAGAACTGGGACCAGATCGTCGACGTCTTTCAAGCGTTCCTGGACTTCGTCAAGGACGTGTTCCGCAAGGTGAAGGACGTCGCGACGTCCGTGTTCGACGCGATCAAAGGGTTCGTCACCGGCGTCTGGAACGCGATCAAGGCTGTCACGTCGACCGTGTTCGACGCGATCGGCGCGATCATCCGCACCGCCGGCGACGTGATCACCGGCGTCTGGAACACGGTCAAGTCTGTCGCGTCGACCGTGTTCGGCGCGATCGAAGGGATCGCCCGCACCGCCGGCGACGTGATCACCGGCGTCTGGAACACCGTCCAAACCGTCGCGTCGACCGTGTTCACCGCGATCGAAGGATTCGTGAACACCGTCGGAACCGTCGTCGATACCGTCGCCGCCGCGATCCGAACCGCGCTCGAAACCGCGTTCAATGCCGTGAAGGCCGTCGGCGACACCGCGTTCGGCGCGATCGAAACCGTGATCGACGCCGTCAAGACCGCCGCGGAAGGCGTCAAGAACTTCTTGAACGGCGCCCTCACAACCGCATTCAACAGTTTGAAGACCGCCGGGAAAGCCGCGATCGAGATTCTCGTCGCGCCGATCGACGCCGTCAAAGCCGCGTTCGATCGTGTCGTCGGCGTGATCCGTTCCGTCATTGACTGGATCGGGAAGATCAAGATTCCGGACGTCGGTTCGCTGATCGGATCGCTCAACCCGTTCGCGATCCTGCCGCCGCCGCCGGCCGCGCCGGCCGTGGCCGGCGCCCGTTCACCGACGATCGGAGCCCGTTCCAACCTGACCGCCTCGAGCGCGCCGCAGATCGTTGTCAACGTGACCGGCGCCCTGGACCCTGACGCCGTCGCCCGACAGATCGGCCGGATCCTGGGCGCCCGGTCGCGCCGTGTTGGTGGCGTAAACCGAACGGCCGGCGCCCTGTGACCGCGCCCGACTGTGTGATCTATGTCGCCGGCGAACGCCTGGACGATTCCGCCGTCGCGCTCGAGGACGACCGGCCGACCGCGCTCGCCGAACTGAAGATCGAATGGGGACGCGCGACGACATTCGAGCAACCGCCGCCGGCGACGTGTTCGTTCGTTGTTCTGGACCGTTCCGCCGGCGCCCTGTTCACCCAGCGCCTACACGTCGGCGACCCGCTCGAGGTGACCGCGGCCGGCGATATCGCCCAGGGCACACCCGTCGACGTCGCCGCCGACGGCGGGTTCGAGACCGCCGCCCTGGGTCCGGCCGGGAACCGTGTCGCCGTTGTCGCCCCGACCGTCGCGACGTTCGTCGCCGCGCCGACGTTCGCCGGCGCCCGCGCCCTCGAGCTGCGTACCGGATCGGCCCGCGCCGTCGCCCGGATCCCGCCGGCCGCGTTCACACCTGGCGCGCCGACGTCCTGGGATCCGATTCCGCGTCTGGGCCCGAACCCGTGGACGTGGTCCGTCGCCGTCCGGCCGCCGCTCAACGGCCGTTCCGGCGCGATCGGGATCGCGTTCGCGAACCCTGAGACACCGACGCCGATCGGCATTGTCGGCGCCCAGACACAAACCGTCTGGGGGATCGGCGCCGCCGGCGCCTGGACCGTGCTATCCGACACTGTGCTCGCGTCGACCGCGACCGCGGACGCGTGGCTGGGTGTGTCCGTCGAAACGGACCTCGCGACCTGGGCCGCGCCGTACGGGATCCCACCGTCGACGCCGTACGCGTGGACCGCGGCGCCGGGAACCTGGGCCGATTACAGCGCCGCCTACGTCGACGAGCTCGTTCTGATGGCACCGGCCGGCGGGACCGTGCGAACCGTCCTCGTGTTCGCCGGCCGAATCACCGATATGGCCGCCGTGATCGACGACGCCGACGGGACGTTCCGCGTCGACGTGACCGCCGTCGACCAGCTCGCCGACCTCGAGAACCGTTACGTCGGCGACGTCCCGTGGCTCGCCGAACCGTTCGCCGATCGTGTCGACCGGATCCTCGCCGCCGCCGACGTGTCCGTCCCGGCCGTGATCGACGAACGGATCCGCCCGCTGATGGTGACATGGCGCGACGTCGACCACCAGCCCGCCGCCGGCCTGATCGGCGAGCTGGCCGACGGCGTCGACGCCGTCCTCTGGTCCGCGACCCACGCCCTGACCGGCCCGTACCTGTGGATCGAGGACGTCGCCGAACGCGCCCAGGTCGAAACGCTCGAACTCGTCAACGGGTTCGTGACGATCGTGCTGTCAACCGACCGGCCGGCCGGCCGCACCGCGATCGACGGTTGCCAGGTCGACGCCGGCGCCCTGACCTGGATCCGTGACGTCGCCGACGTGATCACCCGTGTCGACGCGACATGGATGGAACAGACCCTTGATGACGAGGGACACCAGTCGCCGACAGAACGTTCGCTCCGCGTTGTCGACGCCGACCTCGAGGCCGCCGCCGGCGTCCGCCGTCTGGGCCTGTCGACGCCGCTGATCACCGACGCCGCCGCCCGTGACGTCGCCGGCCGTGTCCTGGCCCGCACGAACACACCGGCCGGCCGTGTCGACGGCCTCACCTGGGATTTGGGTCTGTTCCCACCGCCGGCCGGCGACGTGATGGCCGCCGCCCTGGATCTGCTCGACGGGACGATCAGGATCGGGCGCGGCCTCGTTGTCGATAACGCCGACCTTTGGCCCGACGGCGGACCGATCGGCCTGTACCTGGACGGCGGAACCTACGAATATGACGGCGCCTGGACACTGGGCCTGATCGCGACGCCGCTCGGCGGGATGGGCGAATCGGCCGCCTGGGCCGACCTGGACCCGTCCTGGGCCTGGGACGAATTCGACCCGTCGATCGCCTGGATCGACCTGTATGGCGTCGCCGCCTAACCTCGAAAGGATCCACTATGGGCACAACACCGACCGGCCTTCCGTATCCCGAACCGACTGACCCTGTCGCCGGCGGCGCCGCCGCGATCCGCGCCCTCGCCGAAGCGCTCGAGCCGCGCACCGCCTACCGGACCGAAGTGGAACAGGTGACCGTCACCCTTGACGCCGCCGGCCGCGCCGTTGTGATCTTCAAGACCTACTTTCCGGCCGGCCGTCTGCCGCTCGTCATCGCCGCCGCCTGCAACCTGGATATCCCCGCGGTGCCCTGGGTGGTGTCCGGCTGCGCCGTGCTCAACAACACCGGGTTCATGGTCGAAGGGATCCGCCTGGACACCACGCCGCCCGGCCCGCTCGCCGGACAAGTGACGATCATGTACGCCGCGACCGGCCCGCGGATCTGATGGCCGGCGACGTGTTCGGCGATTCCGAACCGGAAGATTCCTGGCACCCCGACGACCCGCTCGCCGACCTCGTCGCGAACCTGATCCGCCGCCGCGAACGCGACGCCCGTGTCCGCGACCTCGAGGACTTGCGCCGCCGACTGTTCGACGAAGACCTAGCGCACGTCCTCGAACGGATCCGCGACGAGGCCGCCTGATGGGTTCGATCTGGCTCCGCGACCTGCCCGACGTCCTCGAGGCCGCCGGCCTGTTCGTCGACGTCTGGCCTGGGTGGGAGAACCGCGGCCGGTCGTCCGGCGGGTACGACGCCGTGCGCGCCGTGTTCGTCCATCACACCGCGTCCGACACTTCGCCGGCGTCGGATATGTCGTTCATGTGGGAGAACTCGCCGGACCGGCCGATCGGCGCGATCTATCTCGCCCGTGACGGTCGCCTGACCGTCGGCGCCGCCGGCGCGACGAACACCCAGGGCAAGGGCGGACCGTGGACCCTGTCGACCGGGACGATCCCGAAGGACACCGGGAACGGGTACGGAATCGCGATCGAGGCCGCGAACGGCGGGACTGGGCAACCGTGGCCGGCCGCCCAGACCGACGCCTACGTCCGCGCCTGCCGCGCCCTCGCCCACGCCTACCGTCTCGACCCGTCACGCGACGTCCTCGCGCACTACGAATGGTGCGCGCCGTCGTGCCCTGGCCGGAAGGTCGACCCAGTCGGACCGTCGCCGTATGCGGCCGGCGCCCAGTCCTGGGATATGGCCGCGTTCCGTCGCGACGTCGCCCAGCTCGAGCCCGAGCCCGAGCCCGAGCCCGAGCCCGTACCGATACCACCGCCCGCCCTCGAGGAGGATTCCGTGCCGTTCATCATCCGCAACCGCCAAACCGGAGAAGTCGCGATCGTCTATGGCGACGGGAAACTAACCGGCCTCGCCGGCGCCGACCTCCACCAGTACGAAACCGCGTTCGGTCCGGCCCTACCGACGGACCCTGTTGTCTGGGCGGACTTCGTCGCGAAAGGCGCCTGACTGGACTGGGCAACGATCGCGGCGGCCGGCGCGTTCGTCGCCGGCGGCCTCGTCGGCGCCGTCCTGACCGTTCGCCTGACCCGCGCGATCTGGACGTCCGCCGTCCGAGCCCGCCGCGAGGACGACGACCGACCTTGACGCCGCCCTAACCTCGCGACTGTAATAACAAGTCCCGCCGGGACGTTGCCCGCCGGCGCCGCCGAAGCGCGACGCCGACGGGACTACGGACCGCCCTCAAGCGAGCCCCAAAGGACGACCGATGACCCAGAAACATAGCCGCCCACCCGTCCCGATCGTCGCCCGCTGCCATTGCGGCGCGCCGGGACTGATCACAGTCGGTCTCCGCGCCCCGTCGACGACCTGGGGTGACGTGACCCGTACCGCGTACTGTCTTGACCACCTGGGCGACGCCCTGACCGCGATCGATCAGATCCGCCGCGAGCTGGTCGCCGCCGACAGTCCCGCCGACCTGATCTATCGCCGGCTGGCGATCGTCGACGCCTACCGGGACGAAACATGATCGCCCGCACCGCCGCCGCCGCCGCCGCCGCGATCGTCCTGATCGGCGCCGGCGCCGGCGCCCAGGAAATGCCGCCGATCGAACAGGGGATCGCGACCGCCGTCGCGCTGCGCGGTCTCGCGATCCAAGAAACACCGACGTCGCCGGCGCCGACGGACCCGTTCGACACCTGGGCCGACCTGTTCGGCACACCGTCGGACGCCGTCTGGGACCGTATGGCGCAATGCGAATCCGGCGGGAACTGGGCGATCAACACCGGGAACGGATACTACGGCGGCCTTCAATTCGCGCTTTCGTCATGGCGCGCCGTCGGCGGGACGGGTTACCCGCACCAGGCGACCCGCGACGAACAGATCCACCGCGCGGACCGTCTGTGGCTCATACAAGGCTGGGGAGCCTGGCCGGCCTGCTCACGAAAGCTGGGGTTCCGATGATCCCGCGCCGTCACACCGGCGACGACCGCCGCCGGCGCCTGGGAATGATCATCCGCCGTTGTCGAACCCTGACCGCCGTCCTCGTTGTCGAACACCTGTCCCGCCTCGAGGCGAAGCATGACCGCGTCACACCGTCACGCGAAGGGATCGCCCAGGCGATCGGCCGTTGTGAACGTTCCGTTTCCCGCGCCGTCGGCGAGCTTGAGGCCGCCGGCGCCGTCGACGTCTGGCGCGACCGGCCGCACGGCCGAAAGGACGGGACGTGGACCCGCCGGCGGACGAACCTGTACCGTCTGAAATGGCCGCCCAAAGTCGCGAAAGACCAGGTCGGTAGGAAGGGACACGCGTTGCCCGTCTATGCGTTTCACAAAGCTATAGAACCGACCGGCGGCGCCCACTCGAGCGCCGCGCCGGCGTCGGAGCCCATCGCGTTGTCGTTGTTCACCGCCGAACCCGACCCACCTGAGCCCGTCGTGCCGCCGCCCTGGGTGACCGAAGGGATCGATCGCGCCGAATGGGTCCGTCGTCTAGCCTGACACCCGTGGCCGTCCTCGTCATTCCGCCTCATGGCACCCGCGCCCGCTACTCGCACCGCGACCCGTCTATCCGATGCCGCCTCGAATGCTGCTGTACGGCGAACACCCGTTACCAGCGCACCTACCGCCGCGAAGGACCGACCACCTACACGACCCGTCCCGACGGATACCGACAGCTCCGCCTACCTACCGCCGGTAGCTGACTGCTATGGCCGAATGGCCGCTACGGGATCCCGACTACCGGGCCGCGAAACAAGTGCTCAGGACGAACCCGACCCGCTGCACCTACTGTGGACTTCGGGACGCGACCACACTCGACCACGTCCCGCCGCTCGCCCTCCACGAACACCGTCGCGGCGCCCAGTGTTGCCGATACGTCCCGGCCTGTACCCGCTGCAACCTGGGCGCCGGCGGCGCGATCGCCCGTGCTCGAGCCCAGACCGTACGACCCACCGCGTCGCGACGATGGTGAACCCGTGACCGCCGCCGACGTGGTGATCGTCCTCGCGATCGCGGCCGGCGCGATCATCCTGCTGACCTCGAGCGCGCGCCGATGACGTCGACGCCGTTCCTTTGGGGGAGATGGTCGCCGGGAGG
>Ga0137424_1000046_pt1 | contig 14468 bp, 29 predicted proteins | sample EasRivERMZT620_2_FD_102317 | JGI IMG/M metagenome (GOLD analysis project Ga0137424, IMG submission 102317) | Soil microbial communities from meander-bound floodplain in the East River, Colorado, USA - East River MetaG ERMZT620_2 | ecosystem: Environmental > Terrestrial > Soil > Floodplain ... | reverse complement strand
GCCCGGTGGTAGAACTCGACTATCAGAGGTACCGATCCGCAAAGGACCCTGTTGCTCTCGGTACCTCTGATAGTCGAGTTCTACCACCGGGCGCAGCGTACCGCTTTTGATCGCAACGAAATTAATCATGCAACCGTTGCTGCAGAATGTTGGGACAGGATCGTCGGCGGCTGGTGACAAAACATCCTCGACGTATTTAAAAAACTGCGGCCTGTCCATGACGCAGCCGCAATGTGAACAGCTCGATCGTCTCACGCCGCCTTCTGACTTTGCCCTGCTGCTGCCACCATCGGAGCTACGTTCTTGATCCCTTCCGTGAATTGCATCGCCTCGGCGCCGGCCTGCGCAGCCCGCTCCGCTTCCGCCCGGCTGCCGCGGATCGCATCGATCTGCCGATCGCTCAGAGTCACGGTCGCCGGCACGCCGCGATTCTGGTTGACCTTCTCGCGGTACTTGTCGAAATCATAACCGTCGAGGACCCACTGCGCCGGCTGCTTTCCGGTCTTCTCCCACTCGGCAATCTGCATGTTGATCACGGGCTGGAGATCCTGCATCGCCTGGTTCATCGAGTCGATCTGTTCGGATCTCTGCGCGCGCGCGAGTGGGCTTTCGAATCGGACCTTCGGCTGACCGCCGAGCTCAAGGATGATGCTGGGGGGAGGAGCAAACGCTCGCTCGCGCAGCATGAGATTGAAGACACGCGCCACCCAGGGGATTCCAAACTCGCTTTCCCAACGGCCGTAGGTTGGGCCCAGCATTTTCTGTACGATGTTCTGCTTCTGCTGGAAAACATAAACTCTCATTTCCTGCTGGCCCTCGAGCGCCATCAGCTGCTCGAGCATGTCGGCGTAGAAGATCCGCCGGATCTGATCTTTCAAAACTTTCGCGTCGATCTGAGAAAATGAGTAATTGCTGTTGCCGGTGACAATCGGCGCAAGCGCGTTCTGCAAAGGTTCGCCGGCGTTCACCTTCACGATGGTCACGCCCCATGGGGAAAACCGACGATCGCCGATAACCGAGTCATGGCGTTGTGCCAGCGCGGGCTTGATCCGCAGAGCCATCGCTTCGGTGTCGAGCTTGACGGCCGTGTTGAGAGTGATCAGCGTATTGAGCGCGATCTCGCCCAGCCCGCGGCCATAGGGCTCGCCCCAGCAACGGGTCCAGCGGTTGACGACGTCGGGAAATTCAGGATAGCCAGATTCGTAAACCGTCTTCTTGCTCTGATACTCAGCCACGCAGGACGCGAACGGCATCGCTTTATTGCCGTAGGTTTTCTCACCGTGCCGGCGCGGATAGATCCCCTGGATGAAACGAAACTCGTTGGCCTTGTTGTTGTCGTAGGCCTCTTGGACATTCTCGGGAAGATTCTTATAACCCCAGAGATCGACGGCAGCCTTGGCGGTTTTCTTGAGCTCGACGTAATCTTCGTCGACCTCACCGCGGCCGTTCTCGAATACCACGAAACGGCCAGCTTTGAACGAATTGAATCGCAGACCCTGAAATCCGAACGGGCTTTCATACGGCAGCGGCGGCCGCTTCTCGATCCGCATGTGACCGGTGCCAAAGATCGCCCAGTCCATGTCTGCTTCGTAGGACTCGGGGTAAAACGCGCCGCCGGCTGCTTGCTTGAGCATCCGGTCGCGGCAGTCTTCGTACCACTCGCGCCCGTCGTCGTCCTGGTTGACGATCGGGTTTTCGTCCATCAGGCCAAACCACTGCGACCCGGGACCGTGCAGGTAGGAGCCGATCTGGCGCACCGCTAAGTCAGCCGAGCTGATCCCCTCGGAATCGTACATGCGCCCGAGGAGCGCTGCTCCAGGCGCCGCAGACGATTGCACGTTGGACCTCGTCGCTTCGACAAAAGGAGCTAATAAATCAATTCTCTGCCGAAAGTTTTCCGAATGCTTAACCCCTTCCGTATAACGATCAACGACCCTTGCCCCGATCTCTTTCTCCTGCTCCGGTGTTCTATTAGCCATGCTCTACTAACCTCAATTTGTGGTAAGCGCTGCGCCTCTTGGAATTTTCCGAGCCAGTAACCCATTCACAATTTGCAGGTTCGTAATTACCCTGCGGATCGATTCGTTCGATTGTTAAGTTGTCGTTGTACCCATGCGTGAGCGCCCACTCGCGGAACGCGGCGAAGTCGTTCCATTCAGCGCACACGCTCACCCCTTTGGCACCGTACCACTTGTAGTTAGGGTTTCGCTCAACGGTGCAGCGAATGCGCATGTTCTGCCAAGTGGTGTAAAGCCGGGTGGGCTTTCCTCCGAACATAGCGCCGTGAGTGACGGGCGCGTACTTTGCAATTTCGTGGATGCAGGCGCTGCAGCCTTGATACAATTTTGGTTTTCTCAACTCGTAACTCTGTCGAACAAGGCGCGCGCCGCAGTCACATTCACAAAGCCACTTCGAGCGCGGCTTTGTATTCGGGTTGTAGAGCCTCTCGATCACCAACAGTTTATCGAAGCGCTCTCCGGCCAAGTCGATTTTCAATTTACGTTTCGCCATCTTATTCGCCCAGCGTCCTTTTCATCCCAGTGTTGTAGGCTTGGCGCATGGTCGAGTAGTTGGTCGAGTTGAGACCATCGCCTTTGTTGAAAGCGATCTGCGCCGCCTGGCGCTTGGTCGCCTCGGTATCCTTGGGAGGTTTCTGTGTTTTGGCTTCGCCGCCGCCAAAGAGACCCGACATCATTTGGCCCATGGCTACTCCTTCTTCGATGGGAATTTCTTGCTGAATCCCATCGCGTTCAATTCCATTTTTAGTAAACGTGTCGCAACCGGCGCGACTCTCTCTGCGATCGCCCGCTGCAGCTCGATTCGATTCTCCGACCACCATTGCGCGATCTCGTCAGACGCCGGCCGGGTGAGCTGCAGGTTGATATCGAGACTGAATGCTTTTTCCTCTTCCATCACTTTCAAACTCTCGGATCGAACTGATCCTGTTGCACGTGGGCGTTTTCAAACCTTGCGTCAAAATTTGAGATCGTTCTGGAAGGCTTCGCGTCGTACTTTGTTGCCCCGGGCGCGATTCGGTGAAGCACAGCGAGAAAAGCATCGCCAATGTCTTCGTAGGGATGGTTCGGCTTCTTCGGAAGATCTCGACTGACTTTGTTAAATCTATCCATCGGGTAAAACCAACGGCCGCCAAGCGCCTTGACTAAAGTGTCTGCATCGATCGGATCGATCAGCAAAGAGTTTCTGCGTTTCATCAGGCTCATCATCGGCGCCACGCGCGGCGGCCACTTCGTCGGGATCGGTTCGACGAATCCGCCTATGCCGCTCTCGATCGCGAGGACCGAGTTCGTATCGGGGTTGGACTGATCGCCGGTTTCCATCGAGGGATCGAAACCGTGCAATCTTAAAGTCGCCGCGTTGAAACACCAGGGCGCGTACTTGGCCAACCACGGCTTAACCTGCTCTGAGATCAGATCGTAGATGCCGCCTGAGCGATTGCCGAAACCCAGCGCGGCGTACACGCGCACTTGGCCTTTGATTTCCTGGCCGATCACGCAGTAGGGGTGATGCCAACCGTCCCAGCCGAGGAACATCGGGCCGGCGTCTTGAGTTGGAAAAATCCTCTCGCGCGAGACCATCGTGGCGCGGTCGAAGTCTTCTGCCACTGACGCGCCGAGTTTCACCGAGCCGAATTCACCGTAGGACAAACGCTGCTTTATTTGGTCATCAGAGAGGGCGAGCTCGTTGCGCTTGCGGGTCTCCATCGAGACGTGCGGATTGTCGCCGGCTGGTGGGCGAAACCACATGCGCCGCACGTCGATATTGTTGCCTTCCCACTGGATGATTTTATTATACTCCGGGTGGTACCCGTAGAACGGCGCAGCCTGCGGACCGAACTTCCAGCGGGTGACGCACCAATAATCCTCGTCCGGTGGGTTCATGTTGAGAATCGCCGGGTTGCTGTAGGACGGAATGCGCCGCGAGGTCAGCCCGGTTTCCCAGCTCTGCTCGTCAATGCCGTTGGCACCGAGCTCGCGCGACGGCGCAGCCTCTTCGAAGATCAGCCCGACGCACTCAGCTTTCAACCGGTCGGTCGCACCTTGGTCCTCGACTCCGAAAAGGTCGAGCGCAACCAACGGGCGGCCGGCTGACATGAAAACTCCCAGATGGCCCTCGTCGTGAAGCCGCCAAGCGCCTCCCCAAAAATCATAGTTCATGCTGACGTGAGTTTTGAGAACGTGGGATCTGAAAGAATCGGTAACGTGGAGCCAGCGGACCGGAGTCGGGAACCCCAGCTCGGCATGCTTCTGCGCGTGGATGATGGTGGCGATCAGCGTGGTCTGGGTCTTACCCTCGCCGCGCGGGCCGCTCAGCGCATACTCATTGGCTAGCCCGTCGCGCACCGCACAAACGAACGCGCCAGCTACCGGACCGAGCTTTAATTTTAACTCAGAATTCGCTTGCGGTTTTTGATTTAATATCGTGCGGCCTGCCACGAGTCATGTAAATACTCGGTCTTGCAGGAAATGTCTAGCCTAGAAAAAGGGCAGTGGTTAAAACCCGTGACTGGCCAGCATGCGCTCGAGGGACAGCTTGACCATGGAAGCTACAGCGTCCTGACGATCTGCTTTGAGTTTCCAAACAACACGGCCGCAGGGACATGGGAAATTGAGGTACGGGAGATCTGCAACAAGAAACCTCCGCGGTAGCTCGGTAATGCAACGCTGCACAAAGTCTTTTTTGCGCTTGGGCTGGGGAAGCAGCTCCGGGATCCCCTCGGCCCAGTAGTGCACCATGCGGTCGTTCATGTGAGAATTGGTCGACGGCTTGCGCAGCGTGACCATTCCCTCAAACGCCGGCGGCAGACTGAGAGCGGCGCGGGTGACGCGCACGCTCTCGTCGTAGGCCTCGATATCTTCGTCGGTCTCTAGGGGAAATTCGATCATTGCGCGTCGGGATCCGCTCCGTTGCCGTTGCTCTCTTTGCCGATCTTCACTTTGATTTTTTCTTCCTGCTCAATCTCGACGGTTATGTCATCGTCAGGATCCGCATAGTTGAGAAGCTTGAGCTCGTGCATCTTGGCAAACAGAGCGTCCTTGTGAGTCTTCTCGATTCGGCCGCAAGCCAGGCGGTTATCGCGCGCCATGGCGTAGACTTTGGCGAGCTCGGTGAGCTCGGGGTGTTTCGGTAGCTCCAGCGAAGGCAGAGCGTCTTGAGATTGCATTTAATTCTCCTCCTGGTCAAAAGTATCGAGTAGTCTTTTTTGAAGCACTGTGATCGCGAACGCCATCTGGCTTCGCGGTTGCGGGTCGTTGACCACCTGGTAACTGTCATCCTCCCAGATCACGACCGCCATGATGTGTTTGACCTGAGCGGCATGACCAGCCAGCATCCCTGCCACTGTAGCCCCGGTCGAATCGATATCGGGGCGGATCTTTACGACTTTGCCGGCCATAGGTTAAGCCCGCTCGTAGTTCTCCTCGAAGAACTTCTTGGCGACGTACCACTGGTCTGCATCGTTGGCCGGATTAACCGCGATCATGCCGCCGTCCTCGGGTGTGTCCTCGGCGTTCACCGACACGCCCGACAGATCCTCACCGAGCACATAGCGCCGCATGGGCTGCAGCGCTTTCTTTCGGTACAAGCTAAATCGTTCGTCCATCTGGGATCCTCCTGGGTTGGTGGGTTATTATTCCGCGCTCTTTCCGTTGATCAGCTTATCGATCTCGGCCTTCTTGAAGCGCCAGGACTTCGGGCCGACCTTGAACCCCGGCAGCTGACCTTTGCCGGCAAGGGCATAAACCGTCTTGATGTGGATCTTCAAACGCTCGGCCACTTCGTTCACTGTGAGAACTTCATCGGCGTCATCTAGCATATAGCTTCCTCCGTTATCTTCGGTTTATCGGATCGCGGCAACAACGTCAAGTATTATCTTGTGCGCTGCCTGGAATGGTGGTAAAAGAGCCGGCATGAATGAACCGGTAATCGTCCAGCTGGTCGGAGACGCCACCATGCTCGAGAAGCTTTTACAGACCATGCTCGAGGACCACTTCTGCAAAGCTCCCGGCTGCGTTCGCCCAGCCTGCTGGGTGAGCTCTTACGATTTCGCCAGCATGCAGCTCGGCTTTGTCTTCGGGCCCAACGCCATCTTTTCGATCGTAAACTAGCCCTTCCAAGCCCTCCTCAACTGTCCCAAAAACCGGTCATATTGCCGGGAAATAAACTCCCGTAATTACTTTGTTTGGGAAACCTCTTGTCTAATTTTAGACAAGTGTGTTACAAGATTGGGACGCGGATAGCTACCGCGGTTTACAAGGGAATCCCGGGCGGTCAGCCTCCACTGGCCGCCCTCCCTTAACACCTTGGAGGAGGTACAGAATGTCAGAACCAAAAAGAAGAGACGCCCTGCATTGTCCAAATTGTGACTCTGTAAACGGTCCGTACCTGAGATTTGCTGTTCCAAACTTAGTCATGACGTGCGCCGAGTGCGGTCAAACCTATGACTTGGGCGACCTGATCGCGCTCGTCGAGGTTGCCCATGGCTAACCCTTTTCTCTTGGCTGCTCTTGAATACGAGGCCAAAGGGTTCTCGGTTATCCCACTTAAACCAAAAGACAAAATTCCCCTCATACCGTCATGGACCCAGTTCCAGGTTGAGCGCGCCGATCGCGAGCAGCTGGGCGAATGGTGGCGCACATGGCCGACGGCGAATTTGGGGATCCTGACCGGTGGGATATCCGGCGGGGTCTACGTGATCGATACCGACTCGCCGGAAGCCGCGAGCTCTCTCAAGCCTATGCTGGGCCCGATGGAAGACGTCGGTATTTCCGCGACTGGCAAGGGCTTTCACCTGTTCTACCACCACGGCGCGCCGCTGCAGAACAAGACCGGTGTGCTCCCCCAGGTCGACTTCCGCGGCGATGGCGGCTATGTCGTTGCCCCTCCGTCGGTCCATGCGAGCGGCAAACACTACGAGTGGGTGAAGCCGGTAAACGGCCATCTGCGCGAGATCCCGCCGAACTTCCTGGAGCTGATGCAAGCGGCAGCCAATCCGGTGCAGGCTGCCCGGGTCCGCTTCGATACCGCCGGCGCATTGGCTGGAATCCCCGAGGGCGGCCGGGACGAAGCGATCTTCAAGCTCGCCGCCAAGCTGCGCGGCGCCGATGTTCCCTACGAGATCGCCCTCGAGCTCTGCGAGCAGGCCTCGGCCAACTGCTCTCCTCCGTTCCTGGAAGCCAGGCGCAAGGTCGATCAGGCCTACAAGTATTCGCCCGGGCACACCAACGCGAGACCGCAGCGCCAGGAAGACCCGACCTTCTGGCCGATGCCGATGACAGCCGAGAAGTTTCTCGAAGCACCCGACGACGATGACACCCGCTGGATATGGGACAAGGTCATCCCCTTCGGAGAAGTCGCCATGCTGTGCGGCGAACCGCGCGCCGGCAAGACTACCATGGCGCTCAATCTCGCCTTGGCGATATCCCGCGGCGTTCCCTTTCTCGGCCGTAAGACCGTCAAGAGCCGCTGCATTTACATAGCGATCGACAACAGCAAGCGGGACATGAGGGTAATCTGCGAGCAGATCGGTTTCACGACGCACGACGATGTTTTCCTGCACGTCGGCAAGGTCCCGGTCCGCTCAACCGAATGGGTGCTCGATATCGCCGTCAAGTCAGGAGCCAAGTTCATCGTGATCGATACCCTGGAGCGCTTCTTCGAAGACCACGACGTCAACAAATCAGACTTCGCCAAAGCCATGTACCCGCTCGATCTTGAAGCCAAGAGGGTCGGCATCACTCCGTTCTACGTTCACCACGCAACCGCCAAACCTCCGATGGATGCCAAGACTGGTTCCCTGTTCATGGGCCATACGACCGTCAAAGGCATGGCGCCATATTACTTCGAGCTCGCGAGGGTCGGCGATGCCAAGCACCGGATTCTTTCGTCAGATCTCCGCTCCGGCCAAAACATCGAAGGCATGTTCATTTCGATCGACCGGGAAACAGGCTGGGCCAAAAACGGCGGGAATATCGACGATGCTCTGGTCGAACACTACCGCGGTCGAATTCTCGACTTCATGGCCGACGGGCACCAATCCTGCCGAGCCGACATAATCAACGGGATCAATGGCCGCAGGAAACAAGCGAACATCGCGCTCGCCTCTTTGGTCAAGTCAGGCGATCTCGAAAAGGTCAATCCAGAGATCAACAACGGCACCAAAGGGCACGCCGAAATCCTCGTCCTAGCCGGCACCTTGGTAGAACGCGAAAATTCGGTTCCCGCACAGCTAAACACGCTTTTTTGACATAGGCTAAGTATTTGAAATCTATAACTGAATGCGGTTCCCGAAAACTACCAGTTTGGCACCCTAAAAAAAGTACCTCTCCTCTGTAGAATTCGGTTCCCCATAGGTAAAAAAAAACACGTTTTTTGTAAGTAGCCGGTATATATACCGAATTAAACCAACCAATTCGGTTCCCATAGGTAACGGGAACCGGCATTTTCTAAGTACCTGAAATCTAAAGACGAATGCGGTTCCCGAAATTTTGGCACAGTTCCTGCTCTTTAAGAATAAGAGTATATATACTCCGTATGAACATACAAAAAGAAATAAGAGCGATCAAAAAACCCGAGGTTTGAGCTAAAACCTCAAAAAGTCGTAGGGGTGCTCCAAATCAAAAATCCAGCCCAGGTTTTCTTACCAATGGTTGAGAGAAAAATTATAGCGGATCTGGAAACTTCTTCAGAAACTCATCAACTCGATCTCTCGCCGCTCCGTCCAGGTGGATCGCGTAGTGCTCATAGCTCTCAAATTTCTTGTTGTCATAATCCATCTGGATAGCCGACCCTTGCGAAAGTACCGAACGTAAAAAACTCCAAAGCTCGCCTTTGTCCATGGTTCCCTCCTTACCCGCGGTTTACACCCAACCTGGGAAAAATTATAGGGGGCTCATGGAGCGCTCGGTATATATACTTTCGCCAACCCTCAGTTTCGGCTCTTTTCGAGAGAGGTATATATACCCACCGAGGTTTAGTTTTATGCTGAAACTTTCTGATGGAAGGACCCACGCGAGGTGGCGAAGCGGGCTACTACCCCCCCCACCCATGCCTAAGAAACGTCCAGGGCGAAGGCCGGGGGGCCTCTCTGCCTATGGCTACGCTATGATCGAATTCGCGGAACGTGGTTTGATCGAAGCAAAGTTTACTTTTTACGTATTATCAGACGAAGTGCCGAATTCGCCAGCAAAATGCGCTAGTTAGCTCGCCGCTGGGAAGTTATGAAACTGCAGATCCGCGCTGCCTAATTTTCTTCGGCGGGTAAGTCTGCGCCGGTATTGATAATTATCTCGGTTGTCTGGGCAGAACTCGGTTGTAAATTGCCTGCGCTGTTGACGATCTCGATGGCAATCTTAGCGGGACCAACGGCAATTTGCTGGCCGTCGCGGTATCTTGGGTCATGTGCCTTCATGTATGCCAATGCTAGGACATCGCTGTACTCTGTGATTGTGTCGCCGGTAAGTTTCCCCTTGTACGACAACGGCTTTTGGTAACCGTTTATGCCTCGATCAACGATAGCGCCTTCGGCTTGACCGCTGGCAAAGCGCTCCTTGGCGTCCTGGTAAGCTACTGAATAATCGTTGTATCTCTTAAGCCAGCAATAATGCCACCTTGAGTCTAGCTTAGAGTATCGAGCTGCGCCGTTGATGGTGCCGTAGAGGGTTATACCACGCAGCCACCTGCGCATTGGACGGGTTAGATTACCTTCAAACTCGGCTGGGAGGTTCCTTGGGAGCTTGTCTTGGTCGTAACTCACTGGGAGCATTGCCATGCTCCGAGAGTAGCGCAAAAATCGCTGCGAGCGCAAGCGGGCAGAAAAGCCCGAAAAGATCGGGCAATTCGATTCTTGAGCAAATTCTCCTACGACTTCCTTTGCAAATAGCGCATTTTGTTCAGGAAAAATCGGGTTTTAGCATTTTTATTTCGATCAAAACGGGCTGCGAAGCCCGGAAATCGCGACAAAATTCTTCAATCTTTTCACGAAAACATTGAGTTTTTTGTTTTGGCATCGAACTCGCATTGCAAACGGCGCATGGAAACCGAAATCGAAATCGCGCTGGCAAAAAACGCCGAACTGCGAAAATTGCTTGCAGCGCAGGAAGCGAGCAAGCGCAGCGCAGCGGCTCGCAAGTATGCCGATCTGGCGGAACGTCGGCGCAAGCTCGCAGAAAATGCCGCAGAGATTTTATTCCTACGGCAGACCCTACAGGCTAGACGTATAGCGCAGGCATTGGCAGAGACTCCGCTAGACCGTATTCGTAGGCTAGAGCAGTCGAACTACTGGTTGAGAAGGCTGAAGGATGAGCAGGAGCAGGAGCAACGGGCTAGGACGTAGTGACAAGACCCCCGGCAAGGGGCAAGGAGATACCATGGGACCAGCAAACGCAACGGCAATGAAGGCACCGGCTATCGTGACTGAAAGCCTAGAGGACCAACTAGCGCGCATTATCGCGGAGAACGAAGCTCTCAAGGCGCAAGTGGCAGCGAAGCCACCGGTAGGGACGATAACCCTGAAAGTGACTAAAGCGCGGGCACCGGGCACGAACGGCGAGAAAGACATGGGAACAACCTCAACCGGAGCAATCAGCATGTATGGCCTGAACAAGTTTCCGGTTACGCTCCGTGAGAAACAGTGGCTACGGGTGAAAGAGTATCTCAACAGCGATGCTTTCGAGAAGTTCTGCACCGATCACCGTTCTGAGATCGTCAACGAGAAGGTTTAACCGCCAATAACCGCCAGCATCCTACCGACCAAAAAGCCCAGGGACAGCAAACCTGGGCTTTTCTGCGCCTAGAGTATGAAAGCAAAAAACCGCGAAAACGCGCTAGAATGCGTTTTAAGCGCATCGGAAGTGACAAGTGAGGGTTAGGTATCAATTCGGCTGGAAAGTGCCGTGGCGAGGCTCTGAGGCTCGCAAAACGGCTATCTGGTGACATTGCGAAAGGAAAAAACGATGAAAAACCCATTGAGCCTAGACAAAGCGTTGCATTTAGAGATCGTCTTGGAGGGAATTCAGGACGCCATTTCGCTTGGCTGTCCTATTACCCTGGGCGGTTACTCTGACACCTATGGTAAATACTGGACAACTTGGGAGCGAGATTCCCCTGTTGATGACAGTGAGGTGACCAAGTGAAACGAATCCTAGCGATAGGCCATTGCTCAAAGCAGGGTCCAGTGATTGACGCTATTGACCTTGGAGAGATAACGGAGGATAGCATGACCGATACAACAGAAAAGCCGCCGGTTAAGGGATATGACGACACCCATGCTCATGCGAGTGAATTGGCGGAAGCCATGAAGAAACGCCTTAGTGAACCAACGAAAGGAGATTGACCATGCAACCTCAAGGGTAATGCCTGACTGGAGCCGACCGGAGTGAATGAACTGCGCCGGCCGGTTTCAGCCTAGCATTTCAGCAGCATTGAGTTCTGGGCGTTACAAACGACACAGGCAGGAAGCGGCGATTGCCTGGTAGCGTCCAGAACTGTGTGCTGCATATCAACTGGCCAGCGTAGAAACAGGGAGTGACGCCCTTGGCAAAATGCGGATAAGGCAGTCGTAAAAGCATACCCCGCACTGGCCAGTCATCTTCCGCCAATCAATTCAGCAGCCCGCTCCTGGCAGAGCGGTTCGAAAGGAGATACCAGTGAATCAACGAGACAGAGCCCAGCGCAGGCTCAACGAACAGCGCGCGAAGTTAGAGGCAGAGGCTATTGCACGCCAGCTCGCCGAGAAACAATCCAACCACCGCAAAGTGAGAGCGCAGACCACGGAGGCTATCGCCTATCTGGCGGCCTGGCGTGACTCAGTGGTTCAAGACAATGAGCGCCGCGGCTTGAGCGTAGGGTGTTAAGTGAAACCCCTACTCTGCGCAATCATTCTGCTCTGCCTGACAGCTACGGGCTTGGACGACCGGCAGTGCATTCCACCTGACCCAATCGACCAAGAGGACTCCTGGTGCGATCAGTTTGACGTAACAGGCAAAGAAATAACCAGAGAGGAGAACGAATAGCTATGTTCAAATTCACAGTGAAACGAAAATATTGGCTGCGAGGGGAAGGCTCTGACAATTCTTTCCTACTGCGTGACGCAGAGCAAAACGAAGACATGCTTATGTGCTGTCTTGGTTTTGGAGCATTGGCCTGTGGCTATCAGGAAGAGGACATTATCGGTGCAGCAAACCCCAACGATATGGTTGACTATCGACCGCTAGGGTTCTTCCAGCAGATCACCGAAGAAATTCATGAGCTACAGGAATACAAGCCTAACCAAAAGGGTATTGACCTAATGGCCACCAACGATGCCGAATCTCTGTCCGACACAGAGCGTGAAGCCAAGCTGACCGAACTCTTCGCCTCGATCGACGTAGAAGTGACCTTCGAGGACTAGATCCCACAGCGGGCGCCATGGAGTGAGACCGTGGCGCTCAGTTGTGCGATTTGGAGGGAACCCATGGAACGGATTATCAAACGGTGCCTATTCGAGATTCTCTGGAAACTGGCCTGTGCTTGTGACTGGGGAGCTGAGCGAATGGCAGATTTAGCCGGCGCAATCCGCTGGCTGCGTAACAAATTCCCTGCGTAGGAGTGACACCATGAATTGCTCAAACTGCGAGACAGAAATCTTCATGGGTAACGAGAGCAGCGCTAAGGCTGCGCTGGCCACTGGGCTTTGTTCCCCGTGCCGTTGGTTAGCAGACAGCGCGCGCTCTCCTCACCCGTCATGGGACAGAGAACTGCGCGAATTGGCCCGTTGCGGGTTTACCAACAGACGTTGGCAGATGCGGTTTTTGAGAGGAGAACTGACATGAAGGGGAGCTTAGACCCGCTGGAAATCATCGTCCTATTCTTCGTGACCGTGTTCGCGCTCTTACTGGGCGCGGTGATCTTGGTGACTGGAGGACCGTTATGAAACGCTGTGACTGGCTTTTCATAATCTTTTGGTCTGTCTACCTTGGGTTTTTCGCCTGGGGCGCGTGGAAATTCTGGCACCTGTACTGGGATTGAGAGAGGAGTGAATTCATGAAAGACCCATTGTTCAAAATCGTAGCCTTGTGCTTGGCGATCTACGTCGCGCACTTGGCCCACAAGGCAGTGAAACTCTCGGATAAGCGTAGTGAGCTGCGCGGATCGGCGGTGTTGCGATGAACGGATACGAAATGACCAAGAGAGAAAAGATTAGCTTTGTGCGAGCTATCACCAAGTCAATAGCCAACGAGCTAATCGAAAAGATCAAGAGCGGCAAAGTGCCGGCTGAATGGAACGGGCACCAACTCCGCTTTCTGCTAGCTGATAAATTTGAGCATGAACGGACCTCGTTAATGCGCCGCGACCGTAAAGCGCGGAAGTCATACTGGTCTGACGTTTACAACAACAATCTGTAGGAGACCCCAATGACTGAAGAAGAGAAAGTGCAAGCCGCAGCTATGAAGCTCAAGTTTGACGCCAACCTGGCGCAGCATGCCGAGGGAATAGTGAAACTCAATGCTCGGTACGAACAGGCCACGCTAGGCGGAATCGGGATGAAGGACCTTATGAAGCCCGGCTCGCTTGCGGACACTTATGCTCAGGCTCGACTCCAGTTTCTGCTAGAGCATGAGGCGAAGAAAGGCATTTCAAACGAAATGCTCAAGTCCAAATCAGACGGCTATTGTACTGGCCTGATCATGGGCGTGTTCCTGTCTGAGCTCGGGCTTGCAGCTCTAATCACGAGGGAGAAATAGCTATGGCAAAGCGCCATTTTCGCAAGATTGGAGTCTGCGAGAGCAAAGAGAACCACAGGGAGGGGGACGCCTGCTTTGAGTTCGTTAGCAATCGCGAACGGATATTCCTGCACTTCGACAGTCGTGGCGATTTATCCTACCTGGCTCAGCAGATCCGTGACCTGTTCAAGAAAGATTTGGAATTAGCCCAACGGAGAACGGAGTTATTCAAATGAACGACGAAGACCGCAGGCAATGGGTTCTCAACGACGAGGGCCTGTACAACATGGCACGCAGAGAGAAAGGCGGTGTCTCCGCTTTCATTCGGAAGAACCGCGCCATGATCGACGAAGTGACCGGCAATATCTCCAGCGGCCGCAAACAGCAGCACTATCTGGCGTATCCGCACGATCACACCTGTGAGTGCTTTGGCTGCCATCAGAGGAGAAACCGAGGGTCCGTATGAGAGCACGCCACAAAAAGAAAATGCTCAAGAAGGCTGAGCGCTACACTGGAGTGCGCAAGGGCAACATGGAGCGGCTCTGGCACTTCCGCCAAACCATGTGGCGAGACGGCGAGCGCGTTTATACCTGGGAGAATTCACCTGGGCTGCATCAGAAGATCCTTGACGAGAACCGGTATTACGAAGTGGAAGACCGAGACTGGTGGGAGTGCGCTTACTTAGATGCCGAAATGATCGGCATCTTGATCACCGGGCACGATCAATATTTTTACCCCGATGGCAAGCTG
>Ga0137424_1000045_pt1 | contig 14816 bp, 17 predicted proteins | sample EasRivERMZT620_2_FD_102317 | JGI IMG/M metagenome (GOLD analysis project Ga0137424, IMG submission 102317) | Soil microbial communities from meander-bound floodplain in the East River, Colorado, USA - East River MetaG ERMZT620_2 | ecosystem: Environmental > Terrestrial > Soil > Floodplain ... | reverse complement strand
GTCGGGTCGACAATGCCGCCTGCGTTCGGCGGCGCGCCGCGCTCCCCACTCGGGATAGCCGGGTTGACGTTGTCGCGCGTTAGCTGGCCGGGGCGACCGCTCGGATCTTCCGGTCGGGTCTTCTCGATAAACAGCGGATCTTCCCGCCGCAACCGCTCCATTTCGTCGTGGTCACGATCGCCTGCCGGGATCTTTTCTTTTGTAACGTTAGCCATTGCGTTCACTCCTTGAGGCGCGGCGGCATGCCGCGTACCTCATAACGCGCGAGATGCGTTTTAAGTCCACGTAATGGTGCGGGTGGACGGCACGGCAACGCCGCCGAGCTTGACGTCGACCGGCCAGGTGCCGGCCTGCGGCTTCTTGTTGATCGTCGCCGTCAGCGACGTCGCCGAAACCCACGTCGTGGTCTGCTCGACATTGTTGACCCAGATCCGGCAGCCCTGGACGAAGTTGGTGCCGGTACAGGTCAGCAGCGTCGTGCCCGTTCCGGAGACGCTCGAGCCGAGCGTGATCGACGCCAGCGTCGGGTTGGACGCGTAGGCCGGCGACAGCGTCGAGGCGTGCGCGCCGTTGATGCTGGCCGGGAATGGCGCCGCCACCGTGGGCGTCGGCAACGCCGGCCCAACGCCGTACATCTTCGACGTATCGAACGTCACCGGCCCGGTATAGGAGTGGGCGATGTTGCCGGGGTTGGTGACTGATGTCTCCGTGCCCGCCGCCTCGTGCGGCACGCTGGTCGAGGCCGGGACGACGCCGTTGGCTGCACCTGGATAGGTGTTCTCGGTGCCGCCTGCGGTGCCCGCCGAACCCGACGCCAACGCCGCGGTGTTGGTGGCGAACAAGCCCCACACACCGGCGGTGCCGTCGTCAAAGTAAGGCGGCGGCGCGCTGTCGAACTTGGTATTGTCCAACCAGTCCGCGTAGGTTGCCTTGGTGTAGTTGGGCACGTTTGGCGGCGTGGCGCCGGTGCAGCTCATGTTGGTCGGCGGGGTGGGGGACGGCGGGGTAACCGTTAGTGCAGATTGGGCCATGTCAGTCTCCTCGGGTTAGCCGTACATTCTCTGTTCTGCGATCTCGCCCATCGCAGGCGACAGGAACGAGTGCTCTTCACCGCGCAGCACCTTGTCGCGGAAATCTTCGGGATCGACGCCCAGCTTCTTGGCGCGCTCCCACATTTGCTTCGACATCAGCTCCAGCTTGCCGGCGCCAATCTTGGTCTTGACCCCGGTCTGCGGCCCGTAGGTGCCCCACATCAGCGCCTGCGCCGGCACCGCCTCGATACCGAGTTGCTTGGCAATCTTGTCACGATACCAGGGACCGATCTGCCGATACTCGGTGCCGATCATGTATTCGTTGAAGTCGTTCGGGTTCTTGCGCGCATCGGGCACGCCAATCGCGCGGGTGAAATGCGCGTCAGGCACCGCGCCTGTGGTCTGGAAACCGGTCTCCGGCACGCCGGAGGCGCCGGAATAAAGATTTATCTTGACGTTGTCGTCACCATAGCCGTGCTTGCCGGTGTTCACATAACGCTCGACCGGGTTGGCCTGGTTGAGATGCCCCATCATGCCCTTGACGTCGCGCAGGCGCTCGGGAAAGTCGTCACCGCGTTTCGGCACTGCGATGCCGCCGTACTGCTTGAAGATGTCGTACTCGCCGCGCTGTCGCATCATGTTGGCGGCGGTGCCGCGGTTGATCTCGGACGGCACGCTCGATCCCGCCGAGAACGGCGTCACGCTCATATTGAAGTCCATGTACTCCTTCAGAGCGCGCTCGGGTCCGAATATCTGCACCATCCGGTGGTACATCGGGTCCATCACATACCAGGGCACCATGCCCTGCTCAAGACCGGGATGCTTTCTGGCCTCTGCCAGCGTGTCGATGATGCGCTGCTCATTGGCCGGGTTCATTACCGCCAGCGCGGCCTCGTTCGGCGCACCGGGCTTCTTCGGCTGCCACAACTCAGTCTCCACATTGCCCTGCCGCCGGCCCTGCTGGCTGATGTCGTAGAGATCCTGCCGAGTGACGCCGAATAACTTCTTTAGCGCCTCATGCTCTGGCTCGACCCTGGCCGCGGCCTCGGCCGCGATTACATCCGGCCGCTTATAGATGCCTGGATTGGCTACCCGTTGCGGGTTGGTGATGTACGGCGCATTGATCGGCGAGGACGGACCAAGAACAGGTACGTCGATCGTTCCGGTTTTGTTACCGGGGTTCAGGATCTCGCCTATCTTCGGCGCCGCCTTGGCCGCTTTCGTCGCCAGCCCTCCACCAGAGACGCCCATCCCGACGTCCAGGCTGCGAGCTATGTCGCCCTCGGTGATCTTCACGCCGCCCCTAGTCTTGAACATCACCGGCGTATCCTCCGGCGCCGTCCCCCGGATTTCGCCAAACGGCTGGTTATAGCGCGCCCAGGGATCGTCCAAACGGTCTTCAGCTAACTCACCCATCCTCGGCATCACACCGGCCCCTGTGGTCGCTGCGCCGCCTTCTGCTGCGCCAGCATCTGTCGCTCGCTCGCCCTCGACACCATGTCGTCCTGCTTGTTGACATGCGCCTGCATCGCCATCTCGGCCTTCTGCCGCGTCAGCTCCATGTCCTGCTGCTTCTCCAGCACATGCATCTGGTGCGCCTCGCGGTCGGTCATCGCCTTCTGGTTCTGGATCTGCACCTTGCCCTGCGCGTCCTGCGCCTTGGCCTGCAGCTCGGCCTGCTTCAGTGCACGCTCGTTCTGCAGTTCCCACTGCTTGTGGCGATCTTTCTGCTTCATCTCTTCTGCCTTGATCATCATGTCGGCCTGGTTCTTCTCCTTCGCCGTCATCTGCTTCATCTGCTCGATCTGCAGCGCGATCTTGCCCTGCGCGGTCTGCGGATCGTCGCCCTTGCCCTGCGACGACTTCTGCTCGACCATCTCGATCATGCCGTCGATCGAGCCCTCCAGCGCACGGCCAACCCTGAACGGCTTCAACGCGAACTTAAGCACGTCGCCGCAGAACTCGGCCATCTCCGGCGCCTGGGTGATCATCTGAGACATCTGCTGCAGCAGCCCGCCCAGCACCTGCACGAACTCGGTGGTGCGCTGCTTCTCCGCGTTCTCGTCCTGCAGGATGGTCGAGTCGGTCTCGATGTCGAGTACAAAACTCTTGGCCCGGTTGTCCTTCAGGAACTTGAACACCTGGTCGGTGGTCGGTGCCTCCTGCTTCTTCTGAAACTCCAGCGCCAGCTTCTGCATCTGGTCGTTGGCCTGCTGCAGCAGTTGCTGCTGCTGGTCAGGCATGCCGGCCTGTTGCGACGGGTCTTGCGGCGGCGCCTGCTGCGTCAGCATCTGGATCTGCTGCGCCTGCTGCGTCAGCTGCTGGTGCAACTGCATCAGTTCCTGATCCTGCATCTCCCGCGTCGGCAACTGCGTCTGGCTCATTTCGATCATCGTAACGTCGGAGAATTTCTCCGTAATAATCTCGCTGGTAATCTCCACAAGGTCTCTGGCGAGCCGAACCATCTCCTGCTGTTTGTCCCGGATCCGGGTAGAGCCATATTGTGTTTTTAATTGTTGGGCGCCGAGCGTCTCGTTCGGATCGGTCGCTCCCCGCATGATGTCGGACAGGCCCATGATCTGGTAAATGTCCTCGATCACTTGTTTCCGAAGCGCCACCAGCGCCGTGATCGTCGTCGCGATCTCCTGGATCGGCATCCATACGATAATCTCCTTGGTGCCCCCGAACGTCGCCCAGTTGCTAATCGGTACCAGCACCCTTCCTGGCGTCTTGATGCTGATCGCAGCCTGGATGGCGTCCGACAACTCACTGCCGCCCGCGGGATAGAACCCCTTGACCTCGAGCACGTCACTGAGCGCGTGAATGCGCCCGGTCAGCATGTTGATCTCTTCGAGTTGGTCCTTGTATTGCAACACGTCCGGTACGGGGACTAAAGATCCTCGCTGCACCGTCCCATACGCCGGCATCGGGCATGGAAAAAAATTCTGTAGATCAAGATGTGCGTCGTCCTCATCGAGAATGTCCTCGACGCCCTCCGCAACCCACACCACGCGCCCTGATCCCTTGTCCCAGATTTCCCAGAATTTCGCGCGCTCGCGATTGTCGGCGCCGCCGATGTTCGCAGCCTCCTTGTCGACCTTGTACTCGGCCTCCTGGTACGCATCGCCGCTGTAGGGCTTGAACCGCTGGCGCGCCTCGGAGCGGGTGAGATAAGACGCGCCGGCGACCCACGTCACTTCCCGCCAGTTGCGTGAGATACTGTGCAGGAAGTCGCGACGTCCCTTGAAATCAATGCAAACCTTCTCGTGATCGTACTGGCCGCCACCTCCGCTCTCGTAGCGGCACCACGCCACGCCGCGGCTGTTCATGCTCAGATCATCGCGCACCAACAGCATCAAGTCGTTAATGCGGGTGAGGTCGAACGCGACGTTGCAGCAGCGCTCCATGATCTCGCTGGCCTGCTGGTAGACCGGCCTTTGGTCCTTGAATTTCGGCACCACGACAGGCACCGGAGGCCGCGCGTAAATGCTCGGCTTCAGCACCTCGCAATTGGCCCAGAACATCGCGAACTCCTTGTCGCGCGCCATCTGGCTCAGTCGGTCAAGGTTGGCATACTGCTTATCGATGTTGTCGCAATGATCGTTCCAGCTCTCGAATGCATCCTCGCTTTCCTGCAGCAGGTTCAGCCAGGCTTTTGCTGATTTCGGCTCGAGCGCGGGGTTGTATTCGAGATCGTCGTGCCTGACGTCTTCCTCGATCGGCTTCTGATCGTCAGCCATTTAACCCACCGTCCCTGTCGTTTATCCAGGCGATGAATTTCCAGTCCAGTTTTTTCTTCTGCTCTGGATGCCGAGCAGCAATGGCGTTGTACCGATCTATCTCTTCTTGCGTATGATCGGCCCACATCCTCCTGGACTGCGCAATCCACCACCAGGCAACCTCGTGCTCCGAGTCGCCTTCATGTGGATGCCTCCACCACTTTTCGTTACTCATGCTGCAAGCCCCATCCAGATCCAGTCCGTCTCGGGATCGTGCGGAGGCATTACCACGATCTCCCGGCTGAACCGTCTCAGTTTTTGATCGGGATTAACCTTGTGCTCGGTCATCCAGATTTCGGCCGGCGATCGATGCTTCGAATGCTTCCGCTCATGCTCGGCATGCGCCACCATCTGCTGCGCCCGCCCCCGGCAGACGTCCAGCCGCTTGCCGATCTCCGAATACTTCTTGCCGAGCTTGCGCATCCGCAGCGCCGTCGCGCGCCGCTCCCATGCCACCTGGCGGTTAGCCAGCGTGCGATCGCCGAACACCTCGAGCCAGTTGATGCGCGAAATCCGCTCGCGTGTGCGCCCATCCTCCAGCTTGGCCGCAAGCTTCGCCCTGATCCGGGCATTAATGCCCTCACGGTAGGCCCAATACTTCTTGGCCTCGGCGGCCCGGGCAGCGCGCTTGGCTGCCTTTTCCTGCTCCAGCGCATCCATAATATTTTTAATCTTGCGCTGTTGCTCGTTCCACTCCATGCGGGCCTTTTGCGCCGCTATGTCGCTCTCCTTCATTATTTTGGCGACCCGCGCGTATTCAGCATTGAGACGCGCCATCTCCTCGGGTGTGTAGTAGGTCACAGGATCATGCCTCCCCGTTTTGGTTCGGCCGGCGGCCCAATGCGCCAGCCCTCCACCGGAGGAGGTTTTACCACCCGCAGCGGCGGCTGTCGGTAGCCCATCGCGAGATAGCGGAACGCGTCGGCTACATGCGACGTCCAGTCGTGCACGGCGCTGGCGCGGAACGCTTTTTTCTCGTCGTCCCACTCGCGGCGATACTGCTCAAGAGCTGCCACGCCCGTCTCTTCTGTTCGTTGGTGGAATACGCAAATCGGCAGCGTTCGCCGGACTGCATTGATGCCATCCTGGACAGAATGATCCCGCACCAGCATGGGTCGCAGCCCCATCCCTTGCATTGTTTCAACGCGCGTGCGGCCTGAACCAAATTCCCTGACTTTCGCATCGTGCGGTACAAAATCCTCGCCATGCACCCATCCATGTTCATCGTGTCTGCGATAGATCTCGTCGCGCCACCACTCGAGTCCGACGCCCGACGACGCGACGTGATCGAGCAGCAGTACCTGGCCCGATGGCTGCGGCTGGAAGAACCAGATGCTGGTGTCGTCTCGCACGCCGAGGTCCCAGGCACGATGTACGGGCACGCCCGGCAATGCGTCGACGTTGTCGATAATGCGGCCTTCCTTGCGCACCTGCGCCATCTCACCGGCGTAGAACGCGCCGATCGCGATGTTGGCGTTCCACGAGCACATCAGCTCCTGCTCGTACATCGCGCGGCCGGCGTCCTCGCCATACAGCGAGGTGTATTCCTTCAAGGCTTCGGCAAGAGCCTCTGCGGATAGTGCTCCAGTATCTTCTGCGGTGAGGTGCTCGGCGAACCAGTCATCGGTTCGCTCGGCATGCTGATATAGGGAATAAAAATGATTGCGTCCTCGGGGAGTAGAGATCCACGTCGCCCAACCGTTGTTTTCTTCCAGGATCGGCCGGTAGAAGCCCCAGGCTTCCGGTCGCGCCAGTGCAGCCTCACTGAAGACGATACCTGCAACCGACGACCCGAGACCACTACCTCCCGAGACGATGGAGTCTGAACCACCAACGCTCCAGGTTGATCCGTTGTGGTATCGGATGAACATGGTTCCTTCGTTGGTGTTGGCACGCATGGCATGCGGGAAGCACTCATCTATTCTTCGCTTTCCTGTGTGAGGGTTGACGCTTTCCCATATGGCACGCCGGGCCATCGCAAATTCGGGCAGCAAGTGAATATAGCTGGCTTGCCGCTCCATCATCTGGAGCGATGTAGCGTGCAGCAGCACTTCGTCTTTTCCGGCGCGTCGGTGCCAGACAGCGACGGCGCGCTTGCCGCCGTTCATAAGATATCGCCAGAGTTTTAGCTGGTGCGCGCGAGGCTGCCATCCAGCATATGGAAGCCGGACGGTCGCGAGCACGTTCATTGCGTTTTATTTCTCTTCGAGATCTTCGTCGGTGAGCATCTTGCGCAGGACAACGCGGACTTCGCCTTTGAGCTCGTGCGTGTTGTCCTGCTTGGGTTTGCCGTAGCCGCGGTCGAGCAGCATGCCGGCGGCCGTAAGGCGTCGGCTGCTGTCAGGATCATTGATAAGCACGCCGGCCATTTGTTTTATGCATTCATCGGTATACGCGCGAGCGAGCGAATCCAGCTGCATCGGCGTTTTCTTTTTGGGTGTTCCGTCAGGCACTTGCTTGGGGGAGACCCCTCTCCTGATACCATTAAAAAAGGCCCCACTGGGGAGTAGGGCCGATGCATTACCCAAGAAAATACCCGTTGTTTATCAGTGTCAAGCTTGTACCAAGGTACAGTGACGCGGCTAGGGTAGCTCCCGAACGCCCGGATTTCCGCACCGGGTTGCCGCGTCACACCCTGTACAGTGTTCTTAATACGTCGAGGCCTCGGCGGTAGTTGGTGAGGTCTGCGAGCATGGCGTCCTGGACGATGACCCAGTCGACGTCGACGCGGAGTTTTCCGAGGGCCAGGATGACACCGTTGAAATGGGCTATTTCAACACCGTCATATTCCCCGGTCGGGATAGGCTGGCCTTCCGAGCGGCTACGGAGGCTGTCAGGCGATCCGATCGCGGCCCGGTACCTGAGACGGGATCTGCCGTAATATGTCCCGGCGAGGTGCTGTGGCTCACTGATGGCCTTTGTGAGGTAGTACCTACCGTGAACGGTTTCGGCGAGGGGGTTTGAGCCAAAACCCTTTCGGTGGGGCTGGTCGGGGGGTTTTGGTGGCTTGGGGAGGCGGCGATCGCCGCTGGGGTATCGGTCGCCGGGGGATCGTTTACGGCCGGTCCACGACATCGGTTAATTCCCGAAGGTTGGCAGTGGGTCGTTAATGGGGTCGTCGAGGCCGCCGAGGGTATCACGGATATCGTCGAGGGGATCGTGGGGGCGGCGGACCGCGGTGACGGTGGCGCCTGGGAAGGCCAGCTTGCAGTCGGTGACGGCGCGGTAGTTGGAGAGCATGCGGGCGATTTCCTCCAGGCTGTAATAGACCACCCTTCGCCCGTCGCGATCGCCGTCTGTTGTCCTGACGTCTCCCCGGTAGCGTGAGATGACCGCCAGGGTGCCGTCCTCGAGCGCCACCTCCCAGACCCCCCGAGGCACCTTCTCTGCGCCGGCGGCTTCGGCCGCCTTGTCGAGCGCCTGCCACGCGACCGCCATGCGGGCGGACTGGGTCCGGACGGCCTCGAGGTCGCCGTGCCAGATGGCCTGGTTGAGGAGATAGTCCTGCCGGTAGAATTTCTCCCGCAGTTCGGTACTGACCAGGAGGGGGAGGCGGCCGACGCCCCATTTCTGTTCCATGGTTACCGCCACCTGGTCGGTGCCATTGATCGCCGCCTGCCCGGCGATCCAGGTATTGGGGGTTTGCGCCCAGCTGTGCCTGGCACCGAGGGGTCTGTTGTCTTGCCTGGGTTTCGCCATGGTTATTTTTTACCTCCTGACCATTCGATGAAGGTTGCGCCTTTGTGCTGGTAGATTTCGAGATCTGGCAGGGCATAGCAATGTTCACAAGTAAACGAGATGAGGACACCGTCCCGCCTGCTGCTTGGGTTCCCTTCGCCATCGGTGATGGCGACGGATGTTTGATGGCTGTTGCCATTAACGATTGTGACGAGGGTCTGGGCGGCGTCTTCGCCGCGGGAGAACACCGCCACCTCGCCATGGTGTAAGTTCCTGTTACGGCAAGCTGGGCACTGCACGCCTTCAAAAGTTCCCTTCAGGTCTATTTCAGTCATCTTGCCTTCCTTTCCAAAATCCGAGCCTAGGGGTGTTCTTGGGGCGTGCGTGCGTGCGCACGCCCACACCCCTAGGCTATGGGTGTGTACGCACGGGGGTTGCACGGGGGTTGCACGGGGGGTTGCATGGGGGGTTGCACGCTAGGTTCCGGGGGTTAAAATCAGCTTTGATTGACGCCTACTGTCCTTTCCAAAGATCTCGACCAGCACTCGATTGACCGCCATCAATCGCTTCATCGCATCCTCCAATTCGCCTTTTCGGATCCCTTGCTGCTTTGCCTCGGGCTCTTCAGCAAACAGGCTCGGCGCGTAATAATTGTATGATGATACCAGATGTGTGACACGGTCGCCGCGCGCATTGAACCTGCGCAGCAGGTTGACGAACAGCCCGTCCACCTTGGCCTCCCGCATCAGCCTTTCCGGGTCCGACGCACCGTTCACCGGGAGGAACAGACCGTCAACATAACGCAGGATGATTGGACGTTCAGGCGGGCCGTATTGGTTCTTCTTAAACTCCAACTGTCGTAGATCATCAGGCTCGCCGCCGTCGTCGTCCTCTTTGATCCCCTTCAGGTACTGCCGGAACCGGAACGCGCCGTGCCACGCCGTCGAACCGGAGATGCCGGACCCTGATGCTATGCCTGCGAGGCTAGGGTGTGACAAAATAGTTACAGATCCTTGTGCCACCTTGGCCAATGCCTGCATGTGCATGGCGAAGGCGTAGACCTGCACCCGGTTGATTTCGTCACCGCCGAAAGCGCGGGACAGGGTGTCGATAGAGATGTTTTTGGGTTTCAGGTCACCGGCGGCTTCGTACAATTGACGGTATAAGGGGGTCGTCTCGATGTGGTTACCACGCGTCTGGACGCACAGCATGCTGTCTTCGCCCAATAGGGGTAATACCTTCAAGCCGAGCCGGATTAGCTCCTTGAAGGTGGTCCTGGCGTGTTTTGCGATGGCGGCGAGCCGGATGTGGATCTCCTCGGCTTCGTCTTCAGCCCCCAGATAGAATGCCCCGCCCTGCTCGGGCATGGACCCCAGCCAGTCGGTGCCGGTGACGTGGGCGACGTTCTTCATTAGCTCGATGATGGACTTGCCGGTGCCGCCCTCGCCAGAGAACAGGCCTACCTGATTAAGCGGGACGCGGTCGCGGATAGCCCATTTGCGGGTCGGCACCGGGACGCTGTCCCAGTTCGACATATCGAGCCACTTGATTGCCGGGGGCTGGCCGGTAGCGGGGTCGACCAGTGGCGGTTCAGGGGCTAGCCGGTAATTGTCCCTCTTTGCTCTGTAGCTCTCGATCGCCGTGGCTATGTCGGGCAGCTTCCTGATCTTGCCCTCCAGGAACCTGCGGATGGTGTAGGAGCATTTTCTGGAAACGTAGTCCTCGCGCTTGCGGGGTTTGTTGGGGTCGACGTTGCGGTCGTACTGCGGCCACACCCGGTCATACAGTTCCTGCCCGGTGGGACACCTGCCGGCCTCCCCGATCAGCTCGATCAGGATGGCTTCGGTGGTGCGGAGCAGGTAGTCGTCCCGCCCGTCGATCACCTTGCCGGGGAGGCCCAGCACGGTCGTTTCACGGGAAACGCCGGTGTTGATACCGTTGCTTGCAACACTGGCAACCGGCGGGAACAGCCGCGCCAGGTGGTTGCAATCATACTCGGCCTGGCCGGGCTCCTTGAGAGGCGCGATGTAGGTCTGCTCGATGACCCTGCCTGGCTTCATGGGCCACGCGATCGAGCCGGCGAGGCGCATGACACGGGCGGGATTGGTCACGACGGGGTCGCCGCCCAGTGCCTGCGCCATGCCCTTCAGGGCGGCCTCTGACTGGATGGGATCGTAGATCGGCTCCTGCAGCCGCCACCAGGCCTGTGCACGGGGGTATGGTGCCTTGCCGGTCACTACCACCTTGGTGGGCTTGGCGGCGTGGTAGCGGTCCCTGGCGCGGGCAGTAGCGCCGTCGTCATCGAGGTCGACATACAGGCATGTCAAGGCAAGGAAATCGCTGTCGCTGGCGCGGCCGCCGGGGAACGTGCCCGGCTTGCGCAGGGCGGCGCCGATGTAGACGTTGCAGTGCTCGGTGGCGTTGAGGCTGATTGCCTTCTGCACCAGTTCTTCGATCTGGTCTGTCGGGTACAGGCTGGCGTAGCGCAGCGGGTAGCGGCCATCCTCGTCCGGGGTGGTGGCGGTCCAGCCCAGCTCGATCAGGCCGTCGTGGTAGCCGTCGAGGTAGCCTCCGAACAGGTGCTCGAGGTGCTCCCGCATGGTATCAGCGTTGGGAACCCACAAGGTATGGATGTTGTTAGGCGATTGTTCTATATCCATAGGAACGCCTGTGATTGCTGGGTGATACGGGAATTGCAGGTAGAGGCGGGGGGGCCACGAACCCTCCCGCCCCTTTTCACCCTAGACCCATTCAGCCGAAATCGTCAGCAAGATTCACGCTGGATACAGGCGCATTGGCCTTCGGTACAGGTGCCGAGCCGCCCGTCGAGGGGTAGGTGCCATTGGCCTTGAGCGACGCCGTGGCCTGCGACGGCACCACTGCCTCCCTGGCCTTGGGGACGAACACCAGATCCTTCCGCGGCGCCCAGCCACTGATGCGGAACGTCGGGTGGTAGTTGGTCGAGGTGCGCGCCCCTGACCCCGACTTGACCGGCGCGATCTTCTCGACCGTCAGCACCGGCAATTTGCCGGGGTTCTTGTCCTTTTCAGCCAGATACTGCGGGTAAATATGCTCGATCGCCGACAGCCACGCCTTCGACGTTCCGGCGATCTCCCGCACCGGCTCGTCGCCGCCGCAGTCGTTCGACAGCCTGACCATGATCCGCACGCCGTACTTGTGGTTCTCGGTCGGCGGCGGCGGCACAGCCTCCCCCATTCGCACCAGTTGGAAGTCGGGTGCGATGCCGGGTACGAACAGGATGTTGCCTACCTCGATATTTTCCAGGTCGGCGACGAACTTGATCGTCTGGGTAATGTCGACTTCGTTGTTGCTGTAGTTGCCTTCCGTGTCCTGGGTGCGGTCGATCCGAAAGAACCTGCCGGCCTTGGCATTGTATTTCACGACCGGGATGATTTCGCCATTGCCCGACGCCGTTTCCGGAAATCCAAATATGTTCGCCATTTCGCATTTTCCTTTTTTCGCCATTGTGCGGCAATCAGGTCTGCCGCTGCACCACTCCGGATTATCCGGAATTGGATTGTTAGATGTTCCACGTCTCCCACGCGAACTGCCGCGTTGCAGGATCTGACCAGATAAAGTTTTCAACGTCGGGCACCGTGATGCCGATAAAGAACGCCGGATCATGCGACATCGCCAGGAAGTTTTCCACGTTAATCGCCATCTGCCGCAATGCCGCGCGATGTGCGGCGACGTTCTCGAGCGCGTAGCTCTCGACCTTTTTCGGCGTGACGTAAACCAGCAGGCCGGATTTGTTGCCGTTGCAATAATGCGCCACTTGCCGCGCATGCGACGGCTTGATCTCGGACGGCATCTTGTCGGTGGTCTTGAGGTCCACCACCAATCCGCGGTGGTCCCATTCAAAATCGGAATATCCCATGATCGGGAATTGCAGCCCGTCAGGATGCCAGGTGATTTGCGCCTGCGTCCGGTCCGGCGCGCCGTACTCGCGCAGGGCATCCAGTCCAAAACTGACCATCTCCGGTATGCCGTCCTTTACCCTCTGGCGCCGGCTGTCGGGTGACAATGCGGTTAGCGCATCATAGCGTGCGATGGCGACTTCGGTGCAGGCGGCAGCGGCGGCCTGTTGTTTCAGGCCGTGCGCCACGCCGGCCTCCACCGCCGTCCCGCGGTGCATCTGCGGGCTGCCTGGGCGCTTGAAGCCGAGCACCTTTTCGGCCACCCACATTGCCGGCGACATCGCGAACGTATTCAGCGACGACGGCGAGTGATGTGTGAAGTTGATCATTTTTTTAATCCAAATTTTTTCTCGAATTGCTCGAGCATGTGCTTGGTGGTGAACTCCAGAATGTAATGGCGGCTATGGTCTTCCTCCTCCTTCTTGGGGAAGAACCGCTCGCCATACTCTGGGTGGGTGATACGCCACCTCTTATCCTCGGGCGCATCAGGGTCTGTCTCGATGCGCCAGCCGCTGCTGGTCTGGCTGTAGTATTTGTAGGTCACTTCAGCGCCCCCCAAAGCCGCAAAATGTGCTTCGCCTCATCGAACGAGCGGACGATCGCGTAGGGATGGCCGAGACGCAGGCAGCGCTGCTGGAACGCCTTCTGCTGGACGCTCTGTCGCCCGGCCTTCGGCCGCTTCAGTTCCAGCCAGCCGATGCGCCCGGCCGGCAGCATGACGCCGAGATCCGCCATTCCCGCCCGCATACCCTCGCGCTTCATCCTCGCGCCCATCCGCAAGGTGCGAAAACCGGCGTTCGGGATCGCGAACACATAGATGCCGGGAAATTGCTCCAGGTACGCGACCAGCGCCGACTGCAGATCGTGCTCGCTGGCCGCGGAGCGGTACTCGTCGACAGTGATGCTCATTTCGGTTCACCCCTCTGGGCGGCGTCGGCAAGTTGAGCCAGCAGCGCCAGCAGCTGTTTGCGCGTCAGCTCGAACCGGTGCAGCTCCTCGGTGCCGGCAACCCTGATGTTCAGGATTGGCTCGGCCACGTCCGGCAGCGTTAGGTAAACGAATTGAAGCGGCATGGCCTGGGTCATCCCGTCAGCGCCTCGCCATGAAATGCGTGATGGCGTGATGCTCCGGGCAGTACGACCGTCCCTCTACGGCCTCGGCGCCGCAATAGGTGTAGGGCGGGTACGCCTCTGGCGGCTCGAGTATCCAGCGGCAGTCGCCCCAGCCGAGCTGGTAGATGGTCAGGCCGGTCTGCGGCCGGCTATCCACGGGGGGCGGGATCGGCGCGTCGACGCGCGGTCGGAGTTTTACCATTTTAGGCTTCGCCTCCTTGCGCTTGCGGACGAACAGTCCCCTGCGCACCGGCAGGTTCATCCTGTGCGCCCGGCCGATGATCGCGTTACGGGTCAGGTCGGTGTGAAACTCGGCGTTGAGCTGCTCGGCGATGCCGGTTGCGCTCAGATAGCGGTCGCCGGTCAGGGCGTACAGTTCGACCATGCGGGCAACCAGGCCCGGCGTCGACTCCCATGGTCCACGTTGTTCGTTGTGGTTCATACGCCGCACATGCCTTCGCATTCGTTGTTGAACAAGTTCAGTTGCCCGCGGTCCTCGGCGGTTGACAGGTCGACCTGGCCGAGCGGGACCAGCGAGCGGTGTACAAACAACTGATCCCTGGTTCCTCGAATGCCGCCCCGGATGGCTCGGTCAAACTCCACGGCATCGCGCCACTCCTCGGGATTTGTGCGGATCTTCCGCCACTCGTCGTTTGAATGAAACGGACAACCAATGCAGGCTGACTTCCCTGGGACCGGATAACCGGCCCGCTCTAGCCAGAGCAGGCAATCGCTGCGGCTCTTGCGCAACTCAATCAACGGCCAGCGGTGAGTGATATATGCCTCGCGCGACGGCCTCATTCGCATCGCCTCGTCGGTGCTGATCCCAATCCACTGCTCGATTACGGGGATCTTGGGCGCACGTTGGCGCGGCTTCAGTCCGATCATTTCCCGTAGCTTCTTCTGGATCGGCTCAATCTTGTATTCTTTGGTGCAGGACCGGCGAAGGAAGCCCTTGGACAAATCGCCCGCCTGCGTGAAGAAAGGAGGGTTGGCTGTCCTGGTGCCGGTGGCGGCCGAAGCCATGACATCATCCCTGAGATTGCCAGCGGTGACGTGATGAACAGGGAAGGGTCGTTTCGTTTCGAGGTAGTCCAGCCACCGATAGACGTGGGCAGGTTCCCATCCGGTGTCTGCGAAGATGGCGCAGTCCGGCATCGGCGTGATTTCGCCATGTGCCGCCATCAGCGCCATCGTGGTGCTCTGGACGCCTGCGCCAAGGGATATGATGTTAAGCTTGATCACGTTGCAATCCTGCCGACGCCGTCGCTCAACAGC
>Ga0137424_1000044_pt1 | contig 15011 bp, 2 predicted proteins | sample EasRivERMZT620_2_FD_102317 | JGI IMG/M metagenome (GOLD analysis project Ga0137424, IMG submission 102317) | Soil microbial communities from meander-bound floodplain in the East River, Colorado, USA - East River MetaG ERMZT620_2 | ecosystem: Environmental > Terrestrial > Soil > Floodplain ... | reverse complement strand
TTGATGCGGGATATGACGGGTTTGCAGCCCCGATACCTCGATATTGCCCTTGCTGCGGGCAGCCCGGCTGGACAGACGCGCGCTGAGGCCATTGCACACGCTCATTCGACGTTCTACAAGATCGGAATGAAGCCTCCGAGGGTCCTTTCACAGCGATCCCTCGTTCAATGGAGCAATCTTCCCTACGAGTGGTACCACTTCGCGATTGCGCAGGAAACGAGCGAGCTTGCGTACGTCGAACTGGTCAGATTGCTGCAAGGCAGCCACGAAGCGCAGCCCAACGGCTGTCCCCTGACCAACGAGCTTGGCGGGGAGGTCGCCACGTGGGACAAGAAGTACCGGGGCGAGTACCTGTGGGTCCGCTTCCACCCGGTCTTCGGCGGTGGGTCCATCCACTACCGCACCACGGGCGAGAAAGCCATCGGTTCGCTGGGCAAGGACATGAACGGGATCAGCTACGACGAGGCCGGGTTCGACCCCAACTTCGAGTTCGTGGTGAACGAGGTCCTCCACATGCGGCGGCTCTCGACGGGTGGGCAACTCTGGCTGGTGGGAACGGCCACCGAAGGTCTCACCGCCTTCGCCGACCACTGGTACAAGGGCGACCCGAGTGCTCCCGACAAGAAGCGCGACAGCTACTCGCTGCGGATGTCCACGCGCGACAACGTCGGCTTCGGGATCAGTCAGACCATGTTCGACAGATTGGTCGCGTCGATGCCGCAGGAGTTGGTCCCACAGAACATCGACGGGATGTTCTTGGAGGGCAAGCACAACTACTTCTCGCAGGTGGCCGTGGACGAGATGTTCACGAACGACCTGCCCGAGGTCCGGCCTGCCCAGCGCGGCCATCGCTACGTGCAGGGCGCGGACCCGGCGATCCGGTACGACTCGACATGGTCCGTGGTGCTCGACATCTCGTCCGTGCCCGCCGTCGGGGTGTTGGCCTCACGTCACTCGGGCAGGTCCACCACCCCCGTGATCGCTGCGCTGGTGGCCAACGCGCATCAGGCCTACACGGGTGAGCACTACTCGTGCCTGACGGGGATCGACTCCACGGGCATGGGCGGGGCGATGTTCCGCGAGGCGCTCCCCATCCCGGTGCGGTCGGTCGAGTTCGGCGGGACCCGTGGCAAGAAGCTGAAGCTGCTGGGCAACCTGAAGACCGCCATCGAGCAGCGCAAGATGCGCTTCCCGCGTTCGGGCCACTGGCTCCAGCTTCGCCGCCAGCTTCTCGGGTATCGCCTCAGCGACAAGGGGCTGCCCACCGATGCGGTCATGGCCTTGGCCGTGGCGTGGGACATGGTGAGGCTCAACCCCAATCCGGGCGTGGTTGCCCCCACATTCGACTACTTCGGCTCACAGCCCAAGGGTGTACAGTCCCGCACCAGTAGCGGGCCACCCAACGCAGGCTTCGGTCGCAGGGTCGTCACGTACAGATCGCTGGCTGACATGAGGCGGAACAGCTAGTTGTACGACCTCGCCAAGGGGACCGTTCCGGCAGACATCTACGATCTCGACGACCCCGAGGCGCGAGACCTCTGGGACTCGATGCGTCGGCGACGGTGGGCGCTACAGCCCGAGCAGGACCGGTTCGCCGTCCTGTGTGACCGCTGGGACAACCTCTACTACCCACAGAGCTTCACGGCGGGCGGCGCTTCCCACTGGGCCGACCACGAGAGTGCTCGTGCCGGGTCGGGTATGGCCCACATCAGCGTCAACGCCTACCCGCCCTACGTGGACATCCCCGCCGCGCTCCAGTCGTACCCGCCCGTCGAGAACATGATCCCCAACGAGGCGAGCAACGCCGGGCGTCAGACGGCCACCCTCGTCGAGCGCATCTACATGGCGTGGAAGGAGCAGATCGGGCTCGAAGAGCTTTCCCACAAGGCGTGTGTGACCAAGTGCCTGTATGGCCGCACCGCTGCGCGGGTCACGTGGAACACCGAACTCAACTACCCCGTCGTGGACCTCGTCGATCAGCCGCGCAACCTCTATCTGGGCTGGAAGAGCACCCAGTACGAGCAGTTGGAGTGGTCGCTGTACGTCTCACTGGTCTCGACCGACGCTGCGCTCGAAGACTGGGGCCTCCACTGCGCCGAGTCCCGCGACAAGGACGGCAAGCCCTACCTCTACATCGTGAACCCGGCGTGGACGGGCGGCTACGACACCTCCGTCGCCCAGCACGGCGGGATGAGCACCGACCTGCGGATCGAGGTCTGCGACTACTGGTACCGCCGTCCCCGCAAGAACGCCCGCATCGAGGCGGGCAAGCCGGTGAAGTTCGAGACGTGGAACGCGATCTTCGTCGGCAACTACATGGTCAAGAACCAGCGCCACACCGAGTACCGGGGCAAGCTCCCGTACGTCCCACTGTTCAACAGCTACATCCCCGGCCTGCCCGAAGGACGTAGCTCGCTCCACGACGTGGAGCACCTGCTGCGCGAGAAGGACGAGCGCCTGTCCGAGAACGCGCAGATGATCCATCGCGCCATCGCCGGGCAGCTATGGCAGTTGACCGGGCCAGAAGCTCCGGCCACGGCCCCCGCCGGACTGGAGCCGCAGCCCAACCGCGTCCTCGCGCCCGGTGCGGGCAACCGTCTGGAAGCGATCCAGCCGTGGATGCCGGAGTTCCAGATCGAGCAGTTCCTGACGAGGCTCGACCGAGAACTGACCGACATCAGTGGGCTCAACGAACTGATGCGCGGGATGGCCCCACCGCAGGTCATGAACTCGGGCAAGGCGATCAGTGCGCTGGTCAGCAACTACGAAACGCGGATCAAGATGCCGCGTGACCTCTACTACAAGTGGCGGCTGGAACTCTGGGAGCTTGCCGCCACCCTGTGGGCGGAGAAGACGCCTGAACTGCGGGACGTGATCGACGAGGCGGCGTCGCTGTTGCTCCAGTCGCCCTCGTTGACCCCACGCGACGACGCCGAGATCAGCCAGATCGCCCTGAACATGAAGGAGGGCAAGCTCTGGTCTGCCGTCCGGGCGATGGACCGGACGGGGGTGGACGACCCCGAGGCCGAGCTTGACCTGATCCGCGAGGAGCAGACCGACGCGACGATCAATCCTGCCGCCGTGCAGGTGATGGTGTCGCTGATGGCGATGCTCCAGCAGATGAAGCAGCAGATGCCGCAGGGCCTTGCCGAGCAGGGCGGTCAGGCAGGTGCCGGGATGGCCGAGCAGATGGCGATGATGCGGGGCACCTCGCCGCAGACCGAGGGCATGCCTTCCCTCAACGAGGAGGGACTCGCTCCCGAGACGCCGCCCGAACAGATGCCCGGCAACACGCCCGAGGGCGCGGCGATGGGCGCGGCAGGACCCGAGGGCACGCTGCCGCCGTCGCAGATGCTGAGCCAGTACCAGATCGTGGAGGGCGAGGCCCGACCGCGCATCGTGGGCCAGCAGGAAATCCAGCGTGAAGGCGGCTAGCGGTGGCCCGAACAGGCCGCTTCGGTCGGCTGCCGCGCGCAGCACCTGACCTTTCGGGTGCCATCGCCGCGCTGCTGCGCGAGGCACAGGCCAAGTACGACCAGAACATGGTCGATGCGTGGAAGAACGGCGGTCAGGTCGATGGCAAGGGCGTAAACGACGCCCGGCTGCTGGCGCACTTCAGGAAGCGCCGGGATGCGCTTGATCCCACGGACCCGCTGTGGACCGAATGGGACAACCGCGTCCAGCAGTACGAGTTCAGCATCGAAGAGTCGAAGATGTCCCTGAAGTGGGACCAGAAGAAGGCCACCGAAGCCGACATGCGGGCCTTCTACACCAAGTGGGCGAAGAAGGCGACGCCCAACTCTGAGTTTCAGCGACACCTCCAGAGTCAGGCCGCGAAGTGGGTGACGACCGCCAAGGGTCGGGCGTCAGGTGGGTCCAAGCGGTCGAGTGCCTCAGCGCACGCCAAGGAGGTTGACGACTACTACAACCGCCACGTCAAGGCGGGCGAGATGGCGAACGGGTACCTCGTCTACCTCGCCAAGCAGTTCGGGGCGATGCCCCTGAACGGCAACGGTCTCGAAGACCTCAACCCCAACAGCGCGGGCTACGCGCGCTTCCTCGACATCTACGAGGACGGCAAGTCCAACGACCCTCAAATCCAGTTCTACATCGACGACGCCGAGAAGCGGATCAGGGCCGAGACCGGCGACGAGACGTGGACCTTCGACAAGACCCACATCGACGCGAGCATCGCGGCGTCGGTGGCCGGTACCAAGCACCTCATCGAGATCAGCACGACCAAGACCGAGCGCAAGAACTGGACCGACCGTCGAGACGACCTGACCTCTGGGCAGAACCGGATCAAGGACGCGCCCGCCATCAAGGCGATCTTCGATGCGCAGGAGACGTTCGGCCAGCGCATGCAGAACTGCGGTGGTGATCCCTACTGTGAGCGCAACGCGATGGTCTCGTTTCGCGATGCTCTCCAGAAGGGCACCAACACGATCCGGGCGGAGGGGATCAGCGGAGCGCCGCAGGACATCACGGTTCCGGTCGAGGCCACGATCCGATACATCAACAAGTCGCTGTTCGGGAGCGAGATCGGGAGCGAGGGCGGAGCGGTCCAGACCGACCGGACGGTCTTCGACTTCTGGGGCGAGGGGCCGACGGGCTTCATTCAGGCGGTCGGCAACGCCACCCGCGACAAGATCGTCGCGATTGCCGAGGGCGGCTGGCTCTCTTCGTCCCCGGTCATGGACGGCAACTCACCTCGCCGCGACAGTGAGGGCAACCTCGTCTTCCAACTGGACGTTCACGGGCCGGGCGAGCTTCCCCCCACGGATGCTGTTCTGGTGGAAGGATCGGGTGCGCTGGAGTCCGTGCCCGGAACGACTGGGCCACCTGCGGTCGTGAGCTACTACGTGGTGCCCGTCCCGGTGCGGGTTCAGCCCATTGACGCCACCGGAGCGCCGATAACGGGCAACGTGGTCCCCATTCAGGGCAGGGACGAGGAGGGAAACCCGGTTGCTGCCCCGGTTGCGCCCAACCAGTCCCTGTACGAGGAACTGCCGGGCGTGATCGGCCCTGACGGGGTCGCCCGAACGGTCTACCGCACGGGTGACGGCTCGAAGGAGAAGCCCTACCTCTACCACTCGCTCGAACCCACCATCGTGTCGAACCCGATGGACGTGCCCGCCTACCCCAAGGGTGCGGCGGGGGAGAGCCCGCGTTCGCTGCCGGGCGATCCCGGCAGCAAGGTGGTCCCGGTTCGGGTCACGTACATCGAGGACCCCCAAGACCCCGGCACGATGGTCCCGGTCTACGACAACACCGCGTTTGCGGCCACGGGTGCCGCCCAGCGCGTGCCGCTGCGGTCGGGCCTGTACCCGTGGGGGACGTACCAGACCGCCACGGGCGCAAGTGCGGCTGCGATCATCGACGACCTGTGGGCGCGTGACGATCCCGGCGCTGAGAAGCAGGCAAACGCGGCCATCAAGCGGTTCGTCGCCGCTGCGGCTGCAACCACCGATCCGCGCCAGAAGGCAGCAATCGAGGCCGACGCCTACACCCTCTCCAAGGCGAACGACGCCTACCGGACCAAGACCGACGGCAGCTTCTACAACGACTTCCACGACCGACCGCAGGGTCCGATCAAGGACGCGGACACCCTGCGCCGCGAGGCGGAGCTTCGCGCGGCAGGGATCACCGCCGCTCGCTACGGGCAGGACGAGGTCAACCGCAGGGTTCACCTGCTCGGACAGCTTGAAGGGTGGGAGGAAAGCCATCCGGTGATCTCGCCCACCACGCAGGCCATTCTCGACGGGTTCGCTGCGGTCCCCGGTGCTCCGCTGCCCGGTACGACGACTGGTACTGGCGAGACCGGGGCAACGGCGGGGGGTCTGCGCAAGAGCATTCTCGATCCCACGGTGGGGGCAAGCCAGATCAAGGTGCCCGGTTCCGATGGCGTGCTGCCGGGTCAGGCCCCGAAGAAGAACCCCATCGAGCAGTTCCTGACCAACATCGCGGCCACGTTCACGACGATGGGCGGAGAGGGCCGTCCGGTTCTCGGCCCCGGCTCCGAGAACGTGCCGGTTGGGGCACCGGGACTCGTGACCTCAACGCTCCTGACCGAGAACCCGTTTGCCGGGTACCGGCCCGCCGACGTGGCGCAGGACGGGAAGGGCGTTCGCGGTGGCCAGTGGAGCGGGGTGCCGACTCCCGCAGGCCGCTCTGGTCCGACGCTGCTGGGGCCGGACTCGCGCGGAGCCGCGCCGGGGCTGGGACCCCGGCCCGGACTGGGGCCGACGGACGTGCCCGCCATCCCGCCGCCGCCTGAGCCGCCTGAGCCGCCCGAGATGCCCGAGTCGATGCAGAACATCCCGCTGCCCGAGGTTCCCAAGATCAAGCCGCCCAAGTACAGCCGGGAGAACATGCTGCCCGGAACCCGCATCTGATCGTGGCTTTCAACTTCCAGCCGAGGGGTGTCTCTGGGACCGGCCAGCCCGACGCTGGCAGCGGTCTCGGCGCTGGGATGTACCGTCCCGGTCGGCCTGCGTACTCCGAGCAGGTGTCGGCGTACAACCGTGGGTTCGGGTCAGCAGCGAACGGTGGTCGTGGGGACACGGCGCAGGAGAAGCGCCCGTTCAAGCTGGTCGGGAAGAACACCGTCAACCTGCTCGATCCGGGGGCGCAGGAGCGCGAGCAGCAGCGCCTGTACGCGGACTACGGGATCGAGCCCGTCAAGCACGAGGGCTTCTTCGGTCCCGTGCAGGACTACTTCGATCCCTCCACGCCGGGCGGGCTGATCTCGGGTCTGTTGGGCGCACTCGGTCAGACGGTCGGTGGGGTCTTCGGCGACGAGGCAGCCCAAGGCGGGGCCGAGGTGGGCGGCTTCATCGGCAAGCTGCCCGAGTCGGTCATGGGTGTCGTGGGCAGTGTCGGGCTGCCCGACGTGTTCGTGCCCTACATCGACCAAGCCAACGGCGAGATCGAGAAGGTCACCCCGTACCTCGCGCGGGACACCATCCGCCTCCCCACCAACTTGGGTGGCGTCGTCATGTCGATGCTCAACGGGATGGGCCTGCTGGGGCGCATGGTTGAGCGCACGTACGCGGGGTTCGACGAGCGCGGCGGGATGCCCGAGAGCATTGCCGCACGGGTCGAGTCGGGGGAGCTGACTCGCGACGAAGGGCTCGACGAGATGGTCATGCAGGGTCTCGGCTTCTCCGACGACCCGTGGCACAACATGGCTCTCTCGATGGTCACCGACCCCTTCAACTGGTTCACGCTGGGCGTGGGCGCGGTGGGGGCAAGCGCGAGGGGTGGGATCAAGCTCGCGGAGATGGTCAACCGCTCGGGGAGACTGCTCAATGCCGTCGAGCACGGGGCGCGGTTGGGCGCACTGGGCGACCGGGTTCGGGCAGGGCAGGTCGTCCGCTACGAGGACATCCAGAACCTGTCGCGCCCCGAACTCCGCCGGGCGCGCATGACGTTCGGGCGCGCAGCCGTAGCCGAGTCCAAGACCAACCCGGTGATGAAGCTGGGCACGCTCATCAAGCTGAAGATGGTTCCGTCCGCGACGGAGGTGTTGGGTCCGATCCCCGACGTGACCAGCAACCTCTTCTACAAGACGGCCCAGACGGTCATCCGCAACACCGACCCGTTCACGTTCCTCGGCGGGCGGCTGTTCGGTACGGGCAACGTGGGCAAGCGGTCGATGGAGTACATGGCCGTTGCCAGCACAGCAGCGGTGTACAGCGCGTTCGACCCGATGAACGTCCGGGCGCTGGCCGATCTCGCCAACGGCGTGACGGGTGGGGAAGACATCCTGATGGAGGCGCTGGGCGTTGGTGGGGGCAACGTCCTTCAGGAGTTCGCGCTGGCTGAGCACGTTGCCGACGGGCTGCGGGCGGGCATGGTGCCTGTGCTCTCTGACTCGGCGGGCAAGTCGCTGAGCAGCACCGAGGCGGCGCGATCCCTGCTCCGAGGTGGAGCCTTCGACACGAACATCGGCAAGCACATGGAGGTACAGACGATCAGGAACCAGCCTGCCCTGTTCGTGCGCAGGGCGGGCGAGACCACCGAGGAGATGACCCACGCTCGGGTGCTGGCGGAGTCACGCCAGAAGCTCGCTTCGATCCTTGGTCCCACGTGGAACCCGATGCGGCTTACGGCGAACCACCTCAACGAGAAGATGGCTTCGCTGATCCACTTCGCCTACTACTACCGCAAGGGTGCGACGTTCCACAACGAGGTCGTCCCGGTGCTGGTGGCGGCTGGCAGCGCGGGCACGCTGCCAGCCGGTCTGACGCGGGACATGTCCCGGCTCACGCTTGTGGCCGAGAGGACCCTGACCAAGGGTCGGGCTGCGGCGATCCGTGCCGCTGTGGTCGCCAAGGACGCCGAGACGGTGCGCGACCTCGTCAGCCAGTACAAGAACTTCGACTGGCTGAAGGCCCACCAGATGGACGCACCCGACCTGCTGCGCACCATCGAGGGCTGGCTCGACACCAACGAGGCAATGCTGCTCGACGAGGTGGACTTCATCGACCCCGCGACTGGTGCGCGCTACGCGGGGCTGCCCAAGGAACTCGAAGACTGGCTTGCCGACGCCGACACGGGGTTCGGCTACCGGCTGGCCGAGGCACCGCCCGACAACATCCCGAGGCCCGACCTCTACGGCGCGGTCCGTGACGAGAACGGGATGCTCATGGGCATGTCTCCGTGGCTCGACTTTCTCGCCAACCCGGCACGCGATCTCGGTGGGACCTTCACGCCTTCCCGCCCCAGCCTGATGGCGGCGTACCAGTCACGGGTTTTCGGGCGCGTCCGGCAGGAGCGCATTCGCTGGGAGAGCCAGCGCCGGTTCATCACGGACATGTCCAAGGGCACCGACAACGGCGGAATGGATGTCTCGCCCGCCCTGTCGGAGAAGCTCTGGCGCGGGCTGATGCAGGAGGCCGAGCGCCAACGCCTCCAGCCCCGAGGGTTGGCCCCACAGGACATCGCAGGGCTCATCCATCGCACGCTCGAAGAGGCGAAGAGCGTGCAGGACGGGCTCTCGACACAGGCCGAGCACCTGACCGAGCGACAGGTGACGAACGCACTCCTCCGGGCGACGCGAGGCGATCTCTGGACCGTTGGCCTCACCCAGCGGGTCACGGGCGCGGCCAAGGCGAGCCTGCCCGGCGCGGGCTCGAACTTCTGGGGCAGGATCAGCGAGAACCTCTTTCCCTTGGTGCGGTTCGGGCTGAATCCGATCTTCCAGCTTCAGGAACTGCTGGAGCCCTACATCCTCGACCGGATGCGCGGGGTTGCCGCGCCCTTGGACCGCAACAGCCCCAAGTTCAAGGAGGCGCTGGCCACCCACAACGCGATCATGCAGCTTGTCCGCACGTCGCTCGAACCCGACGGGATGATGGCCGAGTCGGCGGAGTACCTGAAGCTCTACGCGGCGGACTTCCTTGGGACGCGGCAGACGTTCGGCGCGAACTCGTGGTGGGGCAGGGTCGCAGGCAAGTTCACGCCCGGCATCCAAGAGCGCAAGGCGGCGTTGGCCTCACTACAGGCGAAGGAACTCTTCGGGGAGCGGTTCCGGCGGTCCATCGACGAGATGTACGGACCCGAGGAGGGAGCCCGCCGCTGGCGCGAGATGGAGGAGGACGCCCTGTCGGTGGACAAGGGCGAGGTGGCCATGCGCTGGATGGCGACCAACATGCACCTCGCCAACCAGAACGGGGAGCAGGTCGCGCAGGTCCTCGACCTGCTCAGCCCGCACACGTTCGGCCCACGCTTTCGGATCACGCATGAGAAGACGCCGGGCGCGCTCACGTTCGGCGAGGTCGAGCGCCACATCGACGGGGTGCGCGAGAACGATCAGGGCTACACGGGGACGCTGTTCAAGAACCGCAAGACCGCGACCGGTGCGACCTACAAGCGGGGTGACGCGCTCCTTGCCCACCTGAAGTCCATCGACGAAGCGGACTGGATGCGTGAGGCCATCGGCCTGCGCGGGATCATCGTCAGCGCCGAGTCCGCCCGGACGATCTGGCGGATGGCGAACGCCAAGACCCCCGAGCAGTTCTGGCGCGAGTACCGACCGGCGTACCTGCAACTGGTGAAGAGCCCGACCGGTATCGCTGCCGAGACGGTCAGGATGCGGAACGAGGAGCTTCGGTACCACCGGGCCTTCGTCCAGACACTTGCGCATGCGTCGGGCCTGACCGAGGCCGAGTACATCGCACGGGTGCTCAATCCGACGGACACGGTCAGGGTGATCCCCGCCGGTGGGGCTATTCCCTTGGGCGCACTCACGGACATGCGGAAGGACTGGGCGAAGGAACTCATCCACCGGACCAAGGTCTACGTGGCGACGGGCGACCGCCTCACCGAGGCGATCAACATGGTGCGCAACGATCCCGTGATGGCGGACGCCGAGGACTTCCTCTACCTGTCCGTCCCCGATCAGGTGATCCCCGGTGCGGCGTACAACCACACTCTCTCGACCGGTTACTACTGGGCGACCCGGTTCGACACCGGCTGGCGTGGGCTGGACGACGCGCAGTACAGCCTGATCGACGGCAACGCGCTCATCAGGATGCGCAAGACCGACCGCAACTTCTCGCACAGCGGGAGCGAGACGCGGCTCAACGGGCACGACGTGTACGACCTCAGCGATGGGCCGAGGGATGTCTCCGAACTCGGTCCGTACGAGGTCTTTCGGATCGACGACATGCAGTGGGTTCCGCTGAGCACGCTGAAGGCGAGGGGCGTACCGGATGTGCCGCCGCTGCCCGATGTCCTGCCCGAGATCGAGAGGCTGTACGTCCCACCGGGTACGTCCACGGTGGTTCCGGGCGTTCACAAGATCGAGATTGACGACCTGCTCACCGCGCCCGAGAAGAGCACCCAACTCGAATACACCGTCATGTTCTACAAGGCGGTCAACGACTACAAGCGCGGCCTCCCCAACAACTCGGGCTACACCGACGCCGAACTCGACCGGGCCATCGCGCTGCTGGAGTCGGGCATCGAGAAGGGTGCGCTGAACGAGATGACCCCGCTGATCCGTGGGGTCAACCTGTCGGACCCGAGGGTCACCTTCGACTACGAGGGGCTGAAGGTCGGCGACACGTTCCCCGATGCTGCGTTCGGGTCCTTCAGCAGGGAAGAGTCCACGGCGAGGCAGTTCGCAATGGGTTCAACCAGCTCGTCGTCTTACCCCTCTGGGGGTGCGCCCCACCGGGCGCTGTACATCAAGATGGACGCCCCGGCGGGGATGAACATGGCGGTGATCGAGGGCCACGAGAGCGAGTTGGTCACCCGGCCCGGTATGCAGTACCGGGTGCTGAGGGTGGAGCGGAAGCGAGAGGGCGCTGGGTCTTCCTCCTACGGGCGCAAGACCCATTGGACGATCCTGACAGTCGAGCCCATCAACGCCGGTATCCCCGCTGGCGTGAAGCGGATGATCCACGAGGACCTGCCGCCCGGACTGGAGACACTCCAGCGGTTCGCCCGCGATGCTGTCCTCGATCCCGAGGGGTTGCGCGCACGGGCAGCCGCGCAGGGAGCAGGCCCGGTTGCTCCCACCGTTCCACCGGTGGTGTTCACGCCGGGCGTGTCGGTGGTCATGGACATCCCCGGCAGCAGCGTGCCGATCAGTCATGCGATGGGTCCCACTGACAACGGCATCGGGGTCTTCACCGAGCCCGCTCCCGTAGATGTCACCACCGCAGGCGTGGTCATCACCGAGCCCGATGGGCGGGTCTGGGTGTTCGAGCCGCTCAACCACTTCGACGGATACGAGCACACGTGGCCCAAGGGCAGGCCGGACCCCGGCGAGGGATTGCGTGAAGCTGCCATCCGCGAGATCGGCGAGGAGATGGGCTTCTCGGTCAAGCTGACCGGGTTCGTCGGGGACTACGACAACGCATCGGGCACCTCGCGGGTCCGCATGTACAAGGGCGAGCGAACCGGCGGCAGCCCGGCGTTTGCCCAGACAGCCGAGACCGCGTCGATCAAGTTGGTCTCACCCGAGGATGCCCGTGGCCTGCTTCTCCGCCACGGGCAGCCTACTGCCCGCGATCAGGCCATCCTCGATGCGGTGGCCGGACCGGCTGCGCCAGCAGCAGGAGCCAAGCCGACGGCTCCGCCCCAGACACCGCCGACGCAGGTCACGGGGCTTCAGGATGTGCAGTACCTCGGCGGTACGACCGGTGCGAACAAGGTGCAGGACCCCTACGACGGTCGGTACTACGTGGAGAAGCGAGGCGCTTCGGGCGATCAGGTCCTCGAAGAGGTCAGCGCCAACAACGTGTACGCGGCAGTGGGGGCTCCTGTTCCTGCGCACGTCCTGATCCACGACAACGGACCGGTGCAGCGGGCCAACTTCATCGAGGGCGAGACCCTTCGTGACTGGCTCGACACCGCCAGTCCGACCGAGCAGCGGGCGATCTTCGACCAGATCAGCGAGAACTTCGCGTTGGACTCACTGCTCGGCAACTGGGATGCGATGGGCGAGGACGGCAGGAACATCGTGATCTCGGGCGGCATCGCCTATCGAGTGGATCAGGGCGGGTCGCTCCGGTTCCGGGCGATGGGGCAGCGGAAGGCACCTGAACGCTTCACCACCAAGGTCGGGGAACTGAAGACGCTGCGCGATCCGGGCATCAACGCATGGGGAGCGCGGGTCTACGGGAACCTGACCGAGGGCGACATTCGGCGGCAGGTGCTCGACCTCTACGCCAACCGCGAGCGCATCCTCGATGCCATCGACGAGGTGACTCCTGAGCTTCGAGCCCAGATCGACGACCGGCTCGAAGACATGATGATCCAGACGGCTGGCGTTACCCCCACCGCCGCTGTGAGCCCAATCAGTGGCGTCGTCGAGTCCGAGATCGCGGAAGCCGCCAAGTGGCTGCCGGACGGGCCGCTCGGTCCGTCCGACCCGCACATCTCGTTGAGCGAGGACGCCGATGCCCTCACGCCAGATGAGATCGAGCAGGTCGCCAAGGCGTACGAGGACGTGTACGGGCGGATGCAGGACTTGGGTGGCAGCAACAAGCAGGGGATGCAGCTTGTCAACGCGCTGTCCCGCACGGTGGTGTCCAAGGGCGGGATGCGGCTGGGCCTGAAGGAACTGGTCCGGCGCATGGAGGAGGCGTGGGACGACATCGCGCGGGGAGGCGATGCCAGCGTTGACGCCATCGAGCGGGCGCTGCACAAGGGCAGCAACGTCCCCCAGACGACCGAGTATCTGGAGCAGGCAGCCAGCGATGCGCTCGATGCCATGCTCGGCAACAGGACGCGCCGTGTCGTGGGCAGGGGTGAGGACCAGATGCCCGTGCTGGTGGACGAGTTCGCGATGATGGATGTCGGGTACGCGCCCGGCACCGAGGCGAACAAGTACACCCACGAGGTCGTCGTGGACTTCTACAACCGCAAGGCCGAGGTTGCCAACGCCATGCGGTTCCAAGGCCGCATCGACTGGACAGCGGCAGAGATGCAGTTGATCTCACAGTTCCGCTGGCAGAAGAAGCTGGGCAAGAGCGGCGTGGCGGTCGATCCCGTGGAGATCGACATGCTGGCCAAGACCCTGCCCGTCGAGGTGTACCCCGGCCCCGGCTCGGAACTCGCGGAGTACGGCCCGCTGCTCGACATCTTCATGATGAAGGCGCACCGCGAGCAACTCGACATGCTGATGAGCGAGCTTGGGCTCACGATCTCGAACCAGATGATGGACGTGATGGGCGTCCCGGTGGACGGCTACTCCGGTGTCGGGGTGGGCATCTGGGACGACAACAAGCCGCAGGCCGTCGTTCCCCTCACCATCATCTCCAGTCCGGGGCGGGCGAAGGATGTCGCCGACGTGATGAGCTACGCGATGGATCAGGCCGAGGTCTGGTCGTTCTCGCGCATCGAGCCCGAGGACATCCCCGACCTGAAGGCGACGACCCCGCGCATGTCGATCCTCATTCCCGCGCAGGACACCGACCGGTGGACGAGGGCGTATGCCCTTGCGCTGGGGAAGCAACTCGACGGGGTGCGTGGCCTGACCGCGATGCCGCTGGGCAACAGGGAGTGGGAGCTATCCATCATCGACGAGGACCGGACCGTCTTCCGGTACCTCGAAGACGGGTCGGTGGACGAAGCGGAGTTCCACGAGCGGCTGGCCGATGCGGCTGACCGCGTGACGCTGAAGACCAACCAGCCCGTGGATGGCATCAACACCGATGTAGAGTACGGAGAGCTTTACAAGGCAGGCCCGGCCAAGCTGGATGACGGGTCGTACGACTGGGGCAACCACCTTGCCGAGACTCAAAGTCGTCTCCGATCACGGTCGTCTCGCCTCACGGAAGCCGACCTCGATGGTGTTCGCTCCACGTATCAGTGGCACTTCAAGCAGGCCCTCCGAAGAGCCGCCCCCCGACAGGTCAGGCGGATCGAGTCCGGTGCCTCCCTCGTCCCCGGACGACTTGAAGACTTCCGAGGCGGCACCGTTCGTGGCTACACCGACTTCCGCGCCGACGGACGAGCAGTCATGGCCGCAGTCGGAGAGCCCGATCCCCTGACGGGCCTGCATGAACTGGTCCACGTTCATGCCCGCACGCTCGACCCCAGCGCCAAGCAACGGGTCATCGACGCCTACGACGACTGGCGCACCAAGGCGCGCGACAACCTGACCACGCGCATCGCCAACGCCGACGCGAAGGCTGCTGCGGCGAAGAGCAAGACCACACAGCGGCGCTGGCAGAACGAGTCCAACTCGTTGCGTCACTCGTTGGGCAGCATCGGCAACGAGGTGGACTGGGGTGCCGAGCACGAGGAGTTCATCGTGCTCCAGTTCATGGAGTTCATCGACTCCGGGCGCTCGCTGAACCCCGAACTCACCAACGTGTTCCAGCACTTCCGCACGTGGACGACCCGGCTCCGGCATGAGTTGAAGCCCAAGCACGGGCCGCAGGTCCCGTTCAGCCCACAGATGGAGACCTTCTTCAACGAGATGCTGCGCAAGCCCATCCCCGGTGGGACCTTCCCCTACAGCGTCGAGCAGGAGACGCTGCGGATGGCCG
>Ga0137424_1000040_pt1 | contig 16523 bp, 13 predicted proteins | sample EasRivERMZT620_2_FD_102317 | JGI IMG/M metagenome (GOLD analysis project Ga0137424, IMG submission 102317) | Soil microbial communities from meander-bound floodplain in the East River, Colorado, USA - East River MetaG ERMZT620_2 | ecosystem: Environmental > Terrestrial > Soil > Floodplain ... | reverse complement strand
CTCAAGTCTCCATTGGCCAAGACCGCCGAATTCATGGGTCGGCAGGCGGGCTACCTTGGACTGAATCTGGCCAGCCAGTCCGTCATCGGCGGCATCACCGCCCCCGAGGGTATGGTCATGGAGGGCATGGCCGCACCATTCCTGCCCGAAAACCTAGCCGTCAGTGCCCTTTCCCAGCTCCCGTTCCTCAAGCCAGACATAAGCCGGATTCGCGCCTTGAACAAGGAGTCGAGCTGGGTGCGTGACTACGCCAAGACCTACGAGCGCTACGACACGGAGAAGTGGAAGCCCGTCCGCGAGCGATACCAACTAGACCAGCTACGGGCTGCGGTAGACGAACGCACAGCCGCAGTCGCCCGTCGTCCCCTCGGCCTACCCGCTCCACGCACAATGGGCCTACCCGAGCCCCGTCCCTCCGCGTTTGCCGAGGGCGTCACTCCCGACCAGCCACAGTTCGAGACACGGCCAACTGGTCCACAGGCTATTGGCGAGGGAGTCTACTTCCAAGAGGGTGAGCGTCCTACGCCGGGTCTAACGGAGCAAATCATGAACCTGACCCGCCGGATGAAGGAGGCGAAGGCTCGTGGCAACATGCCGGTGTTTAAGGCGTATCGGAATCGTATCGTTGAACTGCAGAAACTTGAGAAGGCGCCCATACAGCTCCAGTTCTCCGACCCGTGGATAGCCAGTGTCGCAACCGGCATCCCTGCTCCCGTCACGGCCAAGATCGCTGCCGAAGGCGGTGCGCGCAAGGGTCTAATCTCGACTGATAGTCAGGTCGTAGTGGGATCGGCGCATGAAGTGACTGGAACGGATCCGGTGATAACGCAGGATGCGGCTATAGAGCAGATGAATAGGACAAGTGTGGATCTGGGGACGGCGACAGTGGAGCAGTCGGCACGAGTGGTGAATCAGGCGAAGCGGCAGGTGAGGAGGGAGAAGGCAGACGTGGTGTCTAAGTGGAAGGCGGAGTTGACGCCGGAGGAAGTGGTGCATTTTGATGCTATAGTGGAACAGTATGCAGGACCGGAGACTGGTGAGGCGGTGCTGGAGGCGGTCAGTGAATGGGTTAAGCAGGGGAGTCCAGGAGGCGTGGCTGGGTTGGAAGGAGTGCTGAGTGCGAAGATACGGGGAGTGGAGCCGCCACCGCCAACGGTGCCGAGTGAGCCACCTACGACACCACCGCCAGAGGGGCCGCCTACGACGCCGCCGGGACCGCCAGAGGGGCCGGGGCCGACGGAGCCGGTGCCTGCACCTGTGCCACGGGTAGTGGAGAAGGCACAGGCGAAACAGTCGGCGAAGGCGAAGGCGAAGCAGGAGAAGGAGGAGGCGGATAAGGTGCAACAGGCACAGTTGGACCAGGCGAAGATGGACGTGCTTGATAAATGGATGAAAGATCCGACAACGCTACAGAGCGAGATGGACGCGTTTTCGGAGGGGCTGAGACAGTTGGGAGGGAAGTCGCAGGAGAAGGCCAATACGGCCCTGATCTCTGCCCTCGACAAGTGGTATAAGGAGAAGACTCGGTTGCTGACTAGCGCGAAGGCGGGAGCGAAGTTGACGGCTAAGGAGCAGAAACGGATCAGTCCAGACGGGTTGCGGAATTATCTGGTGTCGACGGCGAGGGAGATGAATAAGCAGGGGGTGAATAAGTCGATACGGGACACGATGATCACGTTTAATGAGAAGGAGGCAGGTGGACCGGTGGCGGCAGTAGTGGCGGCGAGACAGAGAGCGGCGGAGATGCGGATGGACGATCCGGGTTATTACTACGGAGCGGAGGGGAATCGCGTGGTTCGGTCGCCGTGGATGGAGACTGCTGCCGTTGAGGGCCGCGAGTATTTGATGTCTAGTCTGGACGAGATGACTGAGGTCGTGGATGACGTGGAGCAGTTGATCAGGACGCAGGCCGAGGGGGACGAGCCGGCGGAACACGCGACTAGGTTGGTGTTTGAAGACTTGAAGGCGAAGGTAGACATGATGCGGCGGGAGGAGGCGGAGGCGGAGGCAGCACGAGAAGCGGGGAAGGTAGTGTTGAAGGGTAAGAGTCAAGAGGATATTGACTATATAAAGATGTTGGTGAGAAGGGCAGTTGGGAAGAATCTGATACAGGCGGCACCGGCTAATGTTAAGAAGTTTATGGGGCTGGAGATGGTGGAGGCCGAGGATGGAATGACGTTCAAGCTGGCAGTGGATCCGGAGAGTGTGACGGGAGTGAGGCCGGTGGTCGGGCAGAAGAAACCGTGGTTTAGCAAGTCCAATCAGAAGCTGTTCCATAGCCTGTTTCAAGGTAAGAGACGGGTAATAGACGCGTTTGTCGGGAGTGGCCGGTTTGCTAGTCTGGCTCGCAAGCTCGGCTTCGAGGGCGAGGTGTTGTTTAATGAGGTGGACCCGACGGTGTCAGGCGTGCTACGGCGGATGACGCCGGAGTTGGCGGCGGAGGCTGAGCAACTGGCGCAGAAGTTGGACGGGGTCACCGATCCAGTAAAGTTCAATGAGATGGTGCAGGAGTATCCTGATCGTGAACTGGCGTTGTTTGTCGGATCGCAGGCGAACCTGAAAGGGAGAAGTCTGGAGAAGAGCCACGTAATGGTGCCGAATGAGAGGAACATGTATACGCTGCGGTCGTTGAAGCGGCGGCTAGACGATTTCATCGACCAACGTAACACGGTCACGCAAGAGGACGGATATGATCAGACGAGTCAGGCAGGTGAAGGGGATCTGGTCGTGGTTGATCTGCCGTATACGGGCACGTCTACGTATCGGAAGAACCGGAAGACTACCGCAGTGGCAGAAGTCACGGATGCAATAGCAAACGGGGCTGATGTGTTGTATTTCAACAAGTGGTCAAAAGAGCTGGCGGAACAGTTCAGAGAGCTGGGACTAAAGGTTAAAAGGGAAAAGGTCGGCGCTGTGGATACGCTGGTGGCGCATACCAAGGTGCCTCAAACGTTTGGCGCTGACAAGGCCACTCCGTATATAGGAGAAAGGAAGCTGCTGGGACAGGTGCTCGCGGACGTGGGGATGGAGCAGCACTTGGACGACATTGCGACCTTGGTGAGCACGTTGGATAAGAGTGATGCGGCGTATGCGACCCTGCTAGGCGGCGGGACCGACTCGCCGATGGGCGTGTTCACTACGCTGAGAAACGGCCAGCGAATGATAATGCTGGCGGCAGGGAAGGAACCGGTGCATCGAAAGGTGTTTGTGTTCGCGCATGAGTATAACGGGCACTACCTGTGGGATCAGGCGGACAGTGGCCGGCTTAATGCCGAGACCACGCAGAAGCTGAACCGCGCCCGTCAGTTCATCCATGATAATGGGGATGCGGACAACGCGCTGGTGCTGAAGGAGATGTTCAGTATGCTGCCGAAGGAGTACCAACGAGATACGGAGTTGCTGAACGCGATGCTCCGTGACGTCGGGGACAAGGACGAGGTCATGGCCAACATTAATGCGATTGCGACCTTGGCGTTGGTTGCTAAAGGCAACCAACAGGCGTGGAGGCAATACTTCACGTGGATGCCCAAGCCGCTGACGGACCTAATAAGCGTGTTCGTCCAGATGGGCCGGAAGGTGAGTGAGTCGGTGAGTAGCCTGTTCCACGCCCGTAAGATGGAGTGGACAGAAGGGACGCTGGACCCGGAGGCGCACGAGCAGTTAAAAGGATATCTGGACGGACTGTATGAGGTTATCAAGTACGACAATCAGGCAGTGGCGGCGGCCAAGCAAGCGATGAAGTTGGACATGGCTAGTGGAACGCCACGGGACTTTGCCAATGCGTTGGCCGATGGGACGTTTAATGACCCGGTGACGACGGCTGGGGCGGAAATCGTGCGTAATATGGGAGCGGTGCCTGCCGAGGAGGTACCCGGGAACGTGGTGAGTAGGGGGCTGAGGAAGCTGTCGAGGGGGCTGCAGCATACGTTCTTTAGACAGGCGAGTTTGGCCATGAAGTATCCACTGTATGCCAAGGCCATGACCCTGTCCTACCGGATGGAGGAGACGACGAACCGGTTGGTCGATAAGATACTACCTCTATTCGGGATGGAACGGAAAGGGACGGCGTTTCGTGCCCTGCCGGACTCACCCATTATTGAGTTGGCCAAGAACCCCCAGTTGAACGAGTTGAAGAACAAGCTCCAGCATCGTGCAGCGAGGACGCGAACCACGGTGCAGGAGAACATCGACGCCGGGGATGCGGACACGATGGCTATATTAGACCAGATACCAGAAGCAAGCCGGCAAAAGGTGAGGGAGGCGATTGTGCGGCAAGAGGGGATACAGAACGGCCTGACCGACATCTCGCACATGATGTTTTACAAGAAGTTGGAACGGGACTTCATGGGAGTGCTGATGTTGCAGAACGCAGGAATGAAGCCGGACGTGGCGTTGAAGTTGGCCGAGGCACAGGTGGCGGCCATACAGAGTGGGCAGCCGTTGCCCTCGCCCAGCCTCGATCCACAGGTTCAGCAGAACCACGCCGCCAATGTCGAGTGGTTGCAGTTCCACTCGGCACGGATCGAGAAGAACGTGGCGGAGTTCCGCAACCACCCGGAGTTTATAACGCATCGGCGCTTTGGGAAGTTTGCGCAGAAGGTATTTAGTCGGGACGAGACGTATAGGGTCGAGGACTTCCAGACGGAGGGCGAGTTGAACAAGTGGAAGGAGGAGAACAAGCAGGCGCTCGAGTCGGGCGACCTGTTGATGCGACCACTGAGGAAGGACAAGCAGCCGTTCAATGTGGCGGAGTCGGGACTGGAGTTCTTGCAGGGAAGGCTGGTGGAGAAGCGAGGGGACGTGATCGAGCGGTTGACACGGCTGGGAATAGATCAGGAACAGGCGACGCGGTTTGCGGAGCAGGAGTTTGACCTAGCGGCTGAGATGAGGAGGGAGCTGGCTAGTAGGCAGCTGCCTAGTTCCTCGCCCAAGCGCCGACTAGTCGCCGGTTACGAGAACCTCGACACGCTGTTCCAGCAGATGGAGTATATGCAGGTGATGACACGCAGCTTGAGTCGGCAAGTGGCCAATTCGGAAATGAGTGCGCGGTTGCTGGACCAGTCTATGCCGGAGGAAGTCCGGGTCAATACGAAGGAGGCGTGGGACAATGCACGCAGTCCCGACGCGGCGTCCGTCAAGGCGATAAATAAGGCCAGCTACATAATGTTCATGACACTGCACCCGTTGAACATGCTGCAGGACTTCATCCAGCCGTTCACGGGCGCCTTGCCCACGGCTCTCATCAACGATGGTGGCGGGGTCATGAAGTCATATGGTCATATAATGCGAGCGTTCAAGGACATCGGCAGCCTGAAGGGACTGGCAGGCACGAAGCCGTGGAATCCGAAGGGTAAGTTGACGAAGGAGGAATACGACATGATCGTCGAGTTCCAGAAGGGGAATAGGGGACTTGCTTCCTTCACCGACATGGAGTCGAACGACGTCCTGCAGATTGCTAATATGCACCGGGTGGCGGAGGGTATCCAACCGAATACGCTGGGGCAGGAGTTGAAGCACTGGGCCTCGATGGGTATTATGTGGCAGAAGAACTTCCACAAGATGTTCACCAACTTCGGCATGGAGACAGCCATGCTGACCTCCTACCGCCACTACCGTGCCAAGGGGCTGAGTCATGCAGATGCGCAGGAGAGTGCGTTGAACATGTCTGGTATCGCGATGGACGCCCTAGGTCGTGGCGGGAGAGCGAGTGGCCTGTGGGGAGGCGACAAGATGCGGAGTGTCCCGGCCGTCCTTACGGTCCTCCAGACGTATGCGTGGCATCAGATCGGCACGTGGAAATCGACGTTTGAACGGGCCATCGGCGAGGTGGAGGGCATGAGCAAGCAGGACCGCACCGACGCGTGGAAGGCCTTGGGGACGCACACGGCCTCGATGTTCGCACAGGCCGGCATACTAGGTCTTCCCTTCGTCGGTGCCATCATGGCTCTGATCGACAAGACCTTTGGAATAAACTCCAAGGAGGAAGTGGCACGAGTCCTCCACGACAACTTGGACCCCGGCGAAAGTCACATTGTGCAACAGGCCGCACTTCACGGGCTGGTTAATGCAATGGGCGGAGTGGACTATGCGACCCGAGCACAAACTCCCGGCGTTCTGGGGATTAACGCACGGGACGGCTTCTCGCCGGAGTCCTTGCTAGGCCCATCCTACTCTATCGTGGAGAACCTATTCGGCGGTGTGAGTGATGTGGCGCAGGGTGATGTGGTGAAGGGAGCGACCCGGGCGCTGCTGCCCAACAATCTTAGACGCGCTGTGCAGTTCTGGCGTGACGACTGGGAGTTTCGGCGGCAGGACGGCTCGTTGATCGACGAGTCTACGCCGTGGGAGAAGTCGATATACGCGGTGCTGGGCCTGAAACCTGCCAATATAGCCAGTCGGCAAGAGCATGACTCGTGGATGCGGGCCGACGCCGAAATCCAGTCCAAGGAGCGGGCCATGTGGCTCGATGACGTGGCCGAGCTGCTTGAGACTGGAGACATGGGACAAGCCAAGCGGGCGATATTGGAGCGGGTGAAGGACCGACCGGGCGAGACGCCCAGTGCGGTGGCCAATCAGGTCGTGGACCGCATGATTGAAAAACAAAGCCCCAGAGACACCGGCAGAATGCCTGGCGCCTCTGAGGCCTTGTCGCGGACTACTGGAGTCCCCCCTTCGTCGGTCACTGAGATGCAGCGCCTACAACTACAGGACTCGGTCCTACGTGGGCTGGGCATGGGACTGCCGCCCGGTCGTGGACAAGTGCAACGGGCGCAGCAGATAGACCAGATTCGCCAGTCGCAGCCCTGGATCAGTTATCGCGAGGCGGCGGATATGGTTGACCAGATGACTGGTCGTTCGCAAATGAGTCAGCTTCTTGGAGGGAACTATGGCCAGCGTCCTCATCGCTAGGACGTGATACGACTCCCGATGGCGGAGTCCAGCCCATTGCGATCAACGCCTCGAAGAGGTGCTGCTCTCGGGTGTCTATGATCCAACGGACCACTTCGTCACCGGGCCACTTCAGCTCCTGCAGTATCAACTGGTCATCCGGGTTCAGCAGAGTTCGGATGTTTATTTTGGGTGTAGAATCTAATGGTTCCTCTATCATTGGTATGTATGCGTTCGTTGATGGAGTCGACGTCAACGAGGTGCCTCAAGCACAGCATGATCTCGTCATCCGTCGCATGGTTACTCAGTTCTAGCTTGATTCTTTTGTCGGTGACGGGTTGTGCGCTCTCTACGATCATCCGCTCAATGCGTCGTATAATCGGCGCCAGTTCATTCCTGCCGCCACCACCTAGCAGGGTCAGCATATCTGGCTCGACCTCGTCTAGCATGGCCAGCGCCTCCACTAGGTGAGACTTCTGTATGACCATGTCCAACGAGTCGGCAGCACTCAGCCACATACCTAGCTTGATGAGCGGTGTGTCCTTGCTGCCATACCACGCCTTCATGATGTTGTTCACGGTGTTGAAGTATTGCGGCTCCTTCACGTCATCGAACCATGCCCGGTAAAACACCCTTGCCTCATCACTCATGATGAAGGGACCGCTCAGCTTCTCCAGTTCCCGGCACCAGTCCGCACACCGCTGCTTGGCCTCGTAGTGCGCCGGCGTCATGACCGGTTCGGCCTTGGCCCGTCCGCGTCCCGGCGTGAACACCGGAATGATGCGCCTGCTAAACCCGCCCGTGATGAGGCGCTGGGCAAGAAAGGCGTCGATGGTCTCCGTCGTAATGCACCCCAGCAGGGTGAGGTATGGGCCCATGATGAAGTCCTTTCCCTGGTTCTTCGTGCTTATCCGGTGACTACTTTTACAGTCATACATACTAGTCAGGAACTTAATCATGTTCGGCGGTTCAGGACCGAGGAAATCGACCAGTTCATTAGCGAACACCGTGACCGGCATGTAGTCAAACTTCTTCCCATCCACCTCCATCTTCTTGAAGTTCTTCGGCTCGCCCATGAACTGGGCAAGGCTCTCCTTAGTCACCTGGTCAGGGGCAATTTCGACCGTGGTGAAGTCGTGGACCAGCTTCTGTGCTAGGCTCATGGCCACGGTCTTACAATCTCCGGGGTCGCCGACGAAGAACACATACATGGATGGGTAGATACGCCAGTCGCCCTGTTGGTACCAGCACCGACGTGACAAAGCCACGCTCATGACGAACAGGCCAGCCCACTTGTGCAGTTTCTTGTTCGCGGCGTTTTCGGAACTATAAAACATGTAGTCGCTGAGGTAACTCATGTCTCGGGCGGTGGTTTAGGTGGGAAGACGTCCTCCCAGTCAGGGTGTAGTGGCTCGTGTTCTAGGACCGCAAAATACTGGACGGGATGCGGCGACGGCTTCGGCTTGATCTTCAGACGCTTGTAGATGTAGTAGGCCAGACACGAGTCCTCGTCCTTCTTGCCGTTCTCCCACAGCCACCACAGATACTCGTGTGGCACTTGACCCATCTTCCGTCCCTTATACTGGCCAAACGGTATGATGGTGTCGTCGGTCACCCGCCGGCTAAGTCCGCGCTTGGCAATGCGGTCGTTGGTCGGGGTGTCTGACGTGTTGACACTACCTAGGTCCATGGTAATATTCTCTGATGCCTTCTAGTGCGTCCTTGTGCAGCGACATTAGCACGTCGCCGTCTGCGTTATACACAGTCACGTATCCGTGCGTGTCCTCCTCGAACCGGTAAGGCTTCGCAGCCAGCCGCTTCTTGTCCGCCTCTGTCGCGCGGAATAGTTTCTTCTCTAGTGCTATAAGTTGTTCTCGTGTCATGGCAGTTCTACATGTGTGATGCGAGCGTTGAATGGTGTGCCGTATTCGGTTAGCTCGCGATACTCGATCCGGCACTTACAACCATGCAGCTTGGTCCCCAGCTGGATATACAGTTCCCGCTCCGCGTCGCTCGGCCCACTGCTGCACCGGAATACCTTGTCTCCCCACTGGAGGACAAACTTGGACATGGTGTTGGCATGTTTACCCTCCCCTGACTCAACTCCCCTTATGACCGTCTCCACCTCGATCCACACCTTGCGCTTGAGCAGGTCGGCGACTCGCAGGTCTTTACGCGAACAGGTGTCCGACAGCGCATACGGACTGTCTGGCCTCCGCAGCATCATTCCCTCGTAGCCCTCCGACAAAAACTGCGCGTAGTGGCGATTAGCCTCTTGCTCGGACCGGGTTAGGTAAGTTGGTACGAGGCGCAGCTTGCCGTTAGGTGGCAGGTCGCGGAACAGTTGGACGAGGTGTATGAAACGCTCAGCAAACGGCATCCGGGAGACGTAGTCGAAGACGTGGTATTCCAGCGCAATCTCGTCGGGATGGGCGTCCGTGCTTGCTACACGGGCACGGCTATTGATCTGTTGGAGTGACATGCCGTGGCGGTATAGTTCCCCGTCTAGAACGATGTTGGGGAAGCGGAGTAGGAGTGGGCGGATGTGGATGAGACGGCGTATGTCTAGGACCTTGCCTTGTTCCAGTCCCATGCCGCGCGATACGAACTGCTCGTTGAGATACATGAGGCGGATGCCGTTGAGCTTAGGCTGGACCATCATGCCGGGGCTGTATTGGCAGGAGGGACCATCCTGGTAGGTCTTGGCCAACATGGGACGGACTAGCAGCGGTGGGTCGGCGGTCATTTGACTGTAGTTTTAAGGAACTCTATTCGGAGCCGGTTAATCATGTCGGTGAATAGGACGCCGGGGTGAGGTGAGGCGGCGAGTTCGGACCACGGTATGCGGTGGTGGACCTCGCGGACGGAACCGCCGGGACGCTGCCACAGGATGCCGATGGTCAGGAATGACTGGCCGAGTTGGACCTCGACAACAGCAGCGTCGGTGAAGATGGTATGTAGCTGCTTGCGGAGAGTCTGAATGGTGATGAGAATGTCGGTCATTTGGGTGGTAGCTTAGTGGAGATGTCTAGGGCAAGGATGGCACGGCGAGCGGCGTCTTGGATAAGGTTGAGTGAGTCGAGGGCTTCGACTAGTAGGGCGTGGATACGCTGATACTCGCGGTCGGCGGCCCTTGCCGCGTCCCAACCATAGCGTTTGTTGTCGAGGGCCGCGGCTAGTTCGGCACGCAGTTGGTCTATCTCACTCATATTATACCTCCTCCGTAGGCTGGTCCGAGCTGGCCCCAACTTGGCCCGTAGGCTCCGTCGAAGGGGATGACGATACGCTGCCCGGCGATGACGAGGGGGTTGTCGAACCACTCTCGGAGTTTGCGGCAGGCCCATTCGGTGTCGGCTTTATGGAACTGGCCACAGAGCGCATCGTGGACGTGATGCAGCGGTTCAACTCGAAAAGGATATTGACGCGTGCCTTGAGATTGCTCTGGTCGTTGGCTAGTACTTCCAATGCTTTGTGCATCAGATGGACCATAGTGAATATGCTGGACTGCTGTTCGATGAGCTTGTCGATTACTTGGATCAGTCCAGAGACGTCGTAGGGCGGTGTTTGTTGCATAGGTTGTGTTGTGCTGGGGTTCGTGGGCGTAGCCTTCGCCATACGTCTCCTTGGAGAAACGACGGCCGAAGAATTTTCTGGTATGGCCGGAGGCACATGGCAGGGTGGAGTGCTCGTCGAGCTGGCGCTTGACCCAGTCTTGCCAGAGTCGGACGCCCCGGTATCTAGTGAAGAACAGGTCGAGGAGGCGTTGGGCCTCGTACTTCTTAACGACTAGCGGGACGCCGGTGTCCTTATACGACCTAGACATAATCTCTGCACAGACTAGGTCGGCCTCCATGCCGTAGCACGCTCCGTGCTGGATGACCTTGGCGGTGAAGTATTTGTAGCCGTCGGGTCCCTCCTCGTTGACCGACTTACTCTCCTCTCTGAGTCGGTCCCTGGTCCACGTGTTAACCTCGCTGCCGTGCCGTTGCATCAAGACCACGATCTTGGCCGGCTTCAGCCCGGCTAGGTAGTCATCTAGCATGGTCGGATCACCGTGCAGCGCCGAGTGGGCGGAGACGGTCCAGCCGTCTGCTCCTTTCAAGTCGCACTGGAAGAACCAGTGGTCGGGGTCGGCGCAATAGATGTGGCGGAGTCGCTTGGTAATGGTCGTGAAGTTGCCACCAGCGCCCGTAGGAGACTTATAGCATGACAATCGACCGGTCTCGGTTCCAACGAGATTATATGAGCAACGAGCGCGTCCGTCTGGGTCCACCCGAGTCTCGAGACTCTGCCGAAGTTTTTCATTTTTCCGCCATTGTAGAATGTTGAGGAGCGTGTCATCTTGGGTTATCTGATATAGTTTGAGTAGAGCATCTTCGTCCGTGGTCTCCTTTGGCGCCGACTCATCGCCGCGCTTACGTTTCTTATACATGGTGCGGAGGCCGAGCCGCTTGTACAGAACGTCCATCAGTTGCTTGGGACTGCCGATGTTTACCTTAGGAGGCGGAGTCCCGCGGCTGCCAAACTCTACCCATTTGGCCTTTAGGTGAGCGTCGATGAGAGACTGGTAACGCAGCATCTCACCTGATACGACAGTGAGTTCCCGGCGGCACGCCGCGTGGTCGTATCGGATCCCACGCTGTTCGAGATAGAGGAGGGCCGGGAGCAGGGACATGTTGAAGCGGAAGTGCCGAATCGCTGCTGGCTGACTGCGGAGCACGCTAAGGTGCTTCTCGTAGACCTCGTAGGTGCAGGCGCTGTCCTTACAGCAGTATTCGTGTAGGGTAGTAGTCACGTCGGACTTCCGGTCGCCCTTGTAATACGGCTCGCGGGTCCATATGCTGGTCTGAGTGCCTAGGCCCTTGGGCAACTCAGGATAGATTTCCCACCCGCTCACCATGGTATCCCATATCACGTTACGAATCGGCGCTTTATAGGACCAGCTGAGAACAAAGTTGTCATATAGTTCGTTTTGTAGTATCTTTGGGGTGCTCGATGCAAGGAAACGATGCAGGGCGCGGACGACTCGGACTTTGTCCACGATGTTGTATGTGGCCAAAGGCACGATGAAGGCTTTAGTTGGTGATGTAGCGAATGATATACAGGAGATTCCTCCCACGCCCCCTTCGATGTCGAGCGCCACCGGCTTAGCGATGCCCGTGATACTCTCCAATAGCTCGACAGCCCTCCCAGCAGAGACGTTGAGTTCGAAGTCTCGGGCCAGATAGGTGATTTCAGGCGTGGTACTTTCATGTGCGAACCTTTCTAGATCGTGGTTGAACAAGGCCCATTCGGACCAGACGCGACATACATACGCAGGGTTATAGGTGATGACACACTTGACACCGGGACAGATACCAAGTGGCGAACCCCTTAGTATCGAGCCTCGATAATCCGTCACCTTCTTTCCCTCACCGGGGAACGCCGCTTCGAGTGCAAGGCCACCGGCGATGAGGACGCAGATTGGCTTGTGCTCGGCAAGCTGGTTACGTAAACGCTCAGCACCTTTCTTAATCTCGGCGTGCTCCCACGGCTTCTTGAGGACTTCTGGAAGTGGAGTATTTGACACGTTACCGATGAAGCAGTCGGCTCGGTTAATACCATAACGCCGTATGGCGTTAAATAGAAGGGAACCTGATCCTCCGACAAACGGCAGGCCTTCTTCCATCTCCGCATTACCTGGCTTTTCACCGATAACCGCAAGTTTCTTGAGCGTCCGGGCATAGGTCGGGAATATATTAGGGCATTCTGTCCTTACGGCGGGTAGCACTAAGACGAATCCGCTGGTCGATTCGGGCTTTGATGACTGGAGAGAGTTTGTCATAAGATAGGAGTTCGGGTGCAGCATAGTCGGATGACCGCACGATGGACTCAAGGACGTGATCGTCATTGAGTTCCAGTTCGTAGGTCTCGGATCCGACTATGCAGAGTAGAATGGTCATAGCATGGGTGCAGTTTGAGCGGTTTCGGAGAGGGTGGAGGTGGGTAGACCGCCTCTTGAATGCCGTATCCAGTCGGCCACGTGCTGCCGGGCCCTGTCTACGTGATGCTCCTCGATGTCTATGCCGGAGACGTGGTAGCCAAGGCGGAGACCAGCCAGCACTCCAGTCCCCTCGCCGCAATACGGGTCCAAGATGGGCCGACCCTTTTCAAAAAAGGTCTCCAGCAACCACTTATGCACAGAGAAGGGCTTCTTGAACGGATGGGTAAAGCGGCCGTATTCTCCATCAGCCCACTCCCACGGGATGAAGCACGTCGATCGGCGAGTCACCAAGGGCGACAGACCGCGGCAGCACGCCATGACTATCTCATAGTCCTTGGTCGGATTGAAGGCCGCTGCCTCATTCTTGGCGATGTTCTTCTTGGAGATTAGTGGCCACGGGACACACCGGAATCCGACCTTAGTGGCTATGCTCTGTAGTAAGCTAAAGTGGGAGATGTCGCACCAGAATACGCACCAGCTACCCGGCTTCAGCACCCTGTATGACTGAGACAGGAACTGCTCGAAGTCCGCTATGTTCGATTCACGGTCGTGGGTGTCGACTATGTCGTCGAAGTTCCGTAGCCCCGCTATGTTGTCGGCCTCGATGCCATATGGTATGTCGGTGTAGATGCCGTTGTAGGTGAGAGCAGACATGGACGGCATGATCGTATGGATCGAGTTGCCCAGTCGGACCAAGTCGAGGGCACGCTCGTAGGCCTCAGTGGCGTGGTCGAGTGGACCCACCAGTTGATCCGCCTCGTTAATTTCGGCTTGGTTATGGACTACGACAGGAGGCACCGTCATCAGTCCGTTCTTCACCTTTCGAGACGCCACCGCCTCCCTCTGCAACGTGGCACGGTATTTCTCGATCTCCCGTTTCTTCCGCACAAACAGTATCTTGACGGCTTCCTCCGCACTCGACGCCTTGAGGACGTCATCGTCACCGTCCAATATGGCCTGCGACAGCTTGACGGCATACGCAATGGAGGCGTGGCTCTGCCCGAACACGTCCCCGGTCTGTCGGCACGTCCAATGCTGGCCAATTGACCGCGCGCTGCGTAGCCTGATGCGGTGTATTTCGCCAATGCCGAGCACTTTCTCCTGCCACGTCATATCCTTTCGCCTAAGATTTTCCTCTAGCTCAAGCGTCCGGGCCATGTCCTCCTCGATATGGTGGTCGACTATATAGACCGGCACCTTATCGAACCGATCGCATCGGAGTGTGCCAGTTGAAGGTATGGGCGCTCCAGATCGTAAGCGGGCCAGTGCCGCGTGCCTCCTGCCGCCAGCCACGAGCTGATACACGCCGTCGGCAACTTGCCTCACGCACAACGGTTGTATCAGCCCAATGGTGGCGATGGAGTCGGCCAGCTCATCTATATCCCCGAGGTCTTGTCTGAAGCGGTCGGCGACTAGGATCGTATCGAACGGTATTACGGTGTTAGTAATCGGCATCTGGTTTGGCTAGGTTTGGGTTGGATGGTTTGGCGACTGGCGGCAGCCAGTAATACTTCTTCACATGGCTCTTGGTCCAGCGCCTAGCACCTCCAGCGCCGCGTAGAGTCATGCTGCCGTCTTCATGCACCGTCTCTACGGTCACGGTGAAGTGGCTCTTGTTGAACCCGCACAGGACAGAGCCTGGACGAAGTGCTTTGAATTGGTCTCCGGTCATATCAAGTGGCGATTAGGGGGTAATTCAGACTGGGACGTCGGAGGAGTTCAGCAGATTGAGGCGAATCTGGTTCGGGGCGAAGTGGTATGCGATGCCAGTTGCCGACTCGGGGTCCCACTGAAAGGTGTAGTCGGGCCAGAGTTCGACGATGTTCTCACAGACCGTGGTGACACGGGCGTATTCCGTGCCGCCCTTGGCCACTACATGGCCGGACTGGTCGCGGATGCGCCAGTTGTATTTTTTAAAGACGGCACTTTTGCGGACACAGAATATTTCAAGGGTGTTCATTTGCGTTTGGCGGAGCGTGCAGGTGCAGGTTGAGTTTCTAGGAGAGAGATACGAACGCCGAGTGCGTCCAGCTCTTGACGCATTGCGGCAAACATGGCTGGAAGGATGGTGCTGGGGTTGCGGCGGCGGTCGAGGTGAGGGAATAGGGCGCCACGGATCGAGGCGACACTGAACTTGGCTATGGTGAAGCCGAGCTTTTCACTAGCGATCTTGGCGACTTCGGCGTCTGTGTTCTCTGCGACGACGGATTCATTCTGACTCATCCAGACGGTGAGCCATGCGCGGTTATCGCACGAGAGGGTGTTGCGTGTTTTCTTGATAGTCTTTTTCATGTTTGGTATAGTTTGAGTGTTGAAGGCGGGCAGCCACTTACGCAGGTTACCCAGTCTCGGGAGGCCGCTGACGCAGAAAGCGATACGTCATTGGCCTCAAGGTGCCTTAGATGGCAGGTGGTGGGCTGAACTTCTTGATACGGGGTTGTAGCCCATACTGCGGATCGTCCTCTGCCTTCGTCGAGACTTGGACGGTTTTGCCCTTAGCCGTGTTCCAGTCGTAGCTGGTTGGGCGGGTGTCGTCGTCGGTGCCTTCGAGGGCGTCGATGATCTTGGCCACCTTCACCTTCCATGACGTCTCCATGTTGTCCGGCTGCCACAGGGTGCAGCATTCGGTGATACGATATCCGGGCTGGATCGTCACCGTTTCCTTCTTGGTGTTGGGGAGGGACTGCACAGCGTGCACAGTCGCGAACGTCAGGAACAGGTTGTTGAGGCTAGGGTTTTTAGTCGAGGGACGGACGTCCCATTCGATGAACTGCATTACGTGGTCCCCGTTGATGGGGCAGGGACGACTGGTATCGACTTTGTCGAGGTCAAGGATGAATCCAGATAGAGGTTCGTTTGACATGTCTTTGGTGTAGTTTTGGTGTTTGTTTGTTTTGCCGGTGGTCAGACCGACGGCTGCTGGGGCATGGTGCCCAAGTTGGGTGAGGACCAAGGTTCGACGGACTCGACCTCGTAGTTCTCTTGGACTAGGTCCAGTATCTCCTGGGCGACCAGGTCTTTGTTCTCAGGACTGGTGTCTTCGAGTTCCAGCGTGACTAGGAATGTAGCGCTCATTGTGGTGTTTGGGTGTTTAGTTTGTTTATTTCTTTGGTTAGGTCGTGCAGAATACGACACAGCATGAAGCCGGTCATGACTATGGAGTCAGCGACGGCAAGGTGGTTGGCAGAGACCGTGGCAGATCGGTGCATGGCGTTGAGAGTGTCCGATATAGCCTCGTTGGCCTCGGAGAATTCTTGGTCAGTCATAGGAGGTCGGGCGTGATGGGGTCGGCGCCTGGGTCGGGTAGATGGATAAGCGGATGGTGTTCGGGCCAGATGGGACGTTCCCGCTTGGCGTCGCAGGCGAGGACAATACGGCGAGTGGCGTAGCAGTCCGCCATCTCGGTGTGGGCATCCTTGTAGTGGTAGCCGAAGTGGTATTCGTATTGGTATGTCAGCTTCATACCGCCCTGTTTGGGGAAGCGCGATGACCAGTCTGGGTAGGTGGCCTTGACTACCGTCATGCCCTCTACATAGTTCTCCGAGAAGGTGTTGCCGTAGAAGGCACGGGCCTCGGGGTAGTGCTGGAAGATCCACGACCGCAAAAAGCGTTCGTCGAACGAGTAGTTCCACCCGGCCGCGATGAGCAGGTT
>Ga0137424_1000039_pt1 | contig 16724 bp, 9 predicted proteins | sample EasRivERMZT620_2_FD_102317 | JGI IMG/M metagenome (GOLD analysis project Ga0137424, IMG submission 102317) | Soil microbial communities from meander-bound floodplain in the East River, Colorado, USA - East River MetaG ERMZT620_2 | ecosystem: Environmental > Terrestrial > Soil > Floodplain ... | reverse complement strand
GCGATGAGGACGATGGCCCATCCGGTGTAGTCCCAGCGGTGGCGCATGCGGCTCATTGTGCCGCGAGTTCCAGCGCCAGCCCGACCGCGATGATGGCCAGTACCACGACGGCCCCGACCAGCCACAGCACCTCAGTGTCGGTCAGGTGGATCATGCGTCTTGCTGGTCGCGCCGGATGTACTCGATCACGTCAGCCAGCGCGTGGGCCGTGCGCTGCCGGAACTCGGCTGTCGTCCACGAGGTCATCGTGCCGTCGCGCTCCGCATCGCGGTAGGCCTTGAGGTGGTCCTTGTGCGGCCTGAGTTCAGGCGGCACGTACACGTACTCACCGCGTGCCGCCGTCGGCTCGAACCCCTCCAGTGCGGCCTCGATCTCAGCATCGCTATCGGTGGTCGAAGCGATGTGCATGGCGTCGCCAATGACGCTGGTGCTGACCTCGCCGACACCATGCTCGATCAGCCACGTGCTGACCTCGACTCCATCCGCATCGGCAAGGTCAGAACGAATGACTGTCACAGCTCAGTCCAGTAGCCAATCACGCGGACGTAGTAGGTCAGCGTGGCAGCCGATCCCTGAGTGGCTCGCACGGTGTACTGCATCTGGCGGTTGTTTGTACCACCCGTTGTGATCAGGAACAAAGATGCAGTCAACGTCGCTGTCGTCGCATACACGATAGCGCCAACCCCACCTCCGCCCCAGTTCTGAACGTAGACATACGAGCCCGACACAGCCACCGAGGACTGGCCCAAGATGCCCCCGACGATGGCCTTGACCCCAGTGGTCGGCAGCACCGTTATCTCTGGTGAACTGGCGGGCACTTCCACGTTGCTGGTGGTGGTCGCGGCGCTGGCTACGTTGTAGATGGGGATGAGCGGGATGTAGCGCAGGCGGCTCACCAGCTGATCCAGCTCGGCAGTGCGGCCATCAGTGGTGCGCAGGCGCATGATGCCACCCGCGCTGGCATCGACCTGCACGCCACCGGCATCGACCACCGCACCCGCACCCAGCAGGCCGGGCACCCACGGTGAGGCCACCCGGCCCGGCTCCAGCTTGAGGCCATCGAACAGTGCGGCTGTGCCGACCGCACCGGTGACCTGTGCGGCCACGTACACCTGCGTCCGTGGGCCCGAGTTCCAGTACGTCCCGGTCATGGTCATGAACGACTGATCGGCGGTCACCCCACCAGTGCCGCTGATGGCCGCACCAGCTGCGCTGTCAGCCACGATGATCTGGGCTCCCGAGTTGCCGATGCTCAGGATGCGGCCCTGCAGGATGTAGTCGGTATCCGGCTCGACATCCACCAGCTCGTATACCCGGCGCGTGCCGCCGCTGCCCTCGATGCGCAGCGACTGGGTGCCGAACACCTTGGCCGAGGCCTCGATGGAGGCACCGATGCTGGCCAGTGGACTGGGCTGCCACAGGTCAGGCTGCACCACACCCAGCGTGGTGTTGATGGTGATGCCATCCAGCGCGGGCGTGCTGGCCGCACTACCCCAGCCGAACAGCCAGACGCGGTAGAACAACCACTGCCGCTTGGTGACGCTGGCCAGCGACGAACGCCACGGATCAGTCGGCAGTGCGGAGCTGGTATTGGAGTTGTATTCGAGGGTGACGGCTTGGTTGGCCGCAGTGTTGGTAACCACCGTGACCGCACCGTAGGCGGTTGGCACGCTGCCCAGATCCTTGCGATAGATGGCCACCGCCCAGCGCATGCGCACCCGCCGCGCCGTTGTCCACAGGCTCCACTCCATCCCGTCGAACACGCGGACCCGGGCCCAGTAGTAACTGCCCTCCACGAAGGTGGCCGCACAGGCCCGTTCCTTGGCGCTGCTGGTGATCTCACCCGAGCCGTAGAACAGTGCGCCCTGCACCCCGGCGCTGTCGCTGTAGATCTCGACCTGATACTTGGTCTGGGCTTGGCCGTCGGCGTCGCTATAGCCCCATCGCACCATCATGTAGGGGCTGGCCTGACCGGCACCGGCCACGTAGTACGGGGTGGCGATGCCGGGACTGCCGACCGGTTCGGTCAGGGTGGCAACCGGCAGCGAGTTGACGAAGAAACTGGACGAGTTGTAGGGCACATTCCACGGGCCCCACAGGCCAGATGGATCACGGGTGCGTACCCGCCAGAAGTAACGAGGCCCACGGGCAAGGGCCGTACCGACCACAACCTGCGTATTGCTGCTGACTACCTGACCCGATGCCCACACCGGCGAGGCGAAGGAGTTGCTGTCGGCATCGACCTGCACCTCGTAGGCGCTCTGCGCGTCACCGTCGGGGTCGTTGTGCGTCCAGTCCAGCGTGGGGGTCAGGGTATTGACGACGACGCCGCCGATTGGGCTGGCAAGGGAGGCCGTGGTGGGTGCGACGTTGGTGGTGTAGTCGATCCAGATGTAGGGAGCCTTGCCGCTGGAGCGGCGCGAGTAGAACTCCTTGCCATAGGCGGCATTGCTCTCACTGGTGGCGTTGATGAGCAGGATGCCGTAGACGGTGCTGCCCGCCTTCCACGCCCGAACAATGCCGGTGATGGGGATGTACACCCACGTGCCATCGCCACCATCGTCAACGTTGGCGAAGTCGCCAGCCACCAGCGCCGCGTAGTTGGCCTCGACCAGACTGGAGGACGCGCCCGAGTTCCACGTCTCGTCGGTGGCGGTGCTGCCGCCGCTGGCCTCGCTCCAGTCCGCCGTCTTGCGATGGGCGTAGATGGTGGCGGTGCTGGTGCCCTTGGCGTGGTAACCGGCGGCAGTGTGGCGGTACAGGTACAGGCGCGCCTCGGTGATGGCCACCATGCCGCTGAGATTGACCGATGCCCCCAGCAGCACCCGGGTGGCCCATGTCAGGCCGGTGCCCGCCGCCCAGCGCCCAACTGGCAGGTGCAGGTCACCGGCATTGGCCTCGCTGCTCAGGTTGACTGGCAGGTTCTCATTGACGGGGTAGGTGGCGGTGGCCATCAGAAGGCCAGATTGGTGATGGTCAAGGTCGATGCCCCGGTGGTCAGATTGGTGGCGCTCACCTGCGATGCGGTCCAGTCAGCGGCCAAGGTCCACAGGTTGGCGGCCACCACCGAGGTGAAGCCAGCCAGCTCGAAACTGGAGTTGGGGATCATGTTGCCGCCGCCGGGCAGCGCACCGAAGTTGATGGCCGAGGCGTTGATGCCATCCGGGGTGATGGTGGTGGTCGGAACTCCATCGCGGTAGATGGAGATGCCACCACCCTCGATCTGCAGGTAGTCGCCGGAGTCCGTCTCGTCGTAGATGTACAGGCCCGTCTCGTCCCAGCGCCCGACCACCGTGCCACCCGGGCCGTAGACCCAGATGCCGTCCATCATGCTGGTGTCGGAGGTGTTGATGCGCAGCGTGCCGCCGGTGATGACCGCAGCATCGAGGCCGCTGGCCACGATGTGCTCGAAGGTGATCGAGCCGGGCAGGATGTCATCGCCCCCCACCAGCGTGGTGTCGGCGCTGACTTGGGCGCACCAACCCGTCTCGGGGTGGGTGATGAAGTCCATGGCCGAGATGGGCGGGCCCTGATCCTCGACGTTGCCGGTGGCATCCACCGCTCGCACCTGCACCCAGTAGCGGATCTCGGGCAGCAGGCCGCCGATGTAGATGGCGTTGGTGCGGGCACGGTAGATGGTCCAGCTCGGATCAGCGCCCGGCCCGCTGCCCGCACCAGCATCCGGCGCGAAGCGGATCTCGTAGAACTTCAGGTCGCGTGCCTCGCTTACGTCCCACTCGGCGATGAGGGCCTTGACCGCACCACTGGCCTTGAGGCTGGTGGGCGTACTGGGCGCGGTGCTGTCCACCGAGGCCCGGGTGCTGACCGGCAGCGTCCACGCCGAGGTCTGGCCCCAGTTGGTTTCGCTGGCTGCACGGGCGTAATACTCGGTGCCACCTGCCACCCCATCGTGGCTGGCCTGCGTGCCATCAGCCGGGATGAACAGGCTGATGGGGTTGTCCCACTGCGGGACGGGATTGGTCGGATTGTTGTCGGTGATGTCGGTGATCTGCACGAAGCTGCCCAGCAGGCCGTCACCGACCGGCTGGGTCAGGCTGGCGGTCAGCATTGAGACGGTGGTGCCATCGACTTGCAGCTGCTGGGAACTGGACAAACTGAGGCCAGTTGGTGCGGCCAAGGCGTTGGGGTTGTCGAGCACCGTCCAGCTGCCATCCGGCTGCTGCTCGTAGGTGATGCCGGTGTTGAGGTCGAGGTACAGCTTGGCCTCTGACTCGGAAGGGCCCGGCGGCTGGTAGCCGATCTTCCACTCTGAGCCGGGGAAGATCTCTTGTGCGGGCAACAGGTCGAGGTTGGGTGCCGTCGGGCTCTCCAACGGCAGCAGGACCAGCGTGTTCTCCATGTGGCCGTCGGGGTAGACCTTGAACTCGACGCCCTCGATAACCCACCAGCCCGAGCCGTAGCGGGTGGTGTCGATGGCCCCGCGCTTGATGTGGACCGGCAGCCAGTCGCAGATGTTGTAGCCATCCAGCGGCAGCAGGGTGTCCACCCGCAGCCCCAGCGCCACCCGCTTGCCGATGCGGCCCACCGTGGAGGCAGCCTGCTTGGTGCGGCGGTTCAGGTCGTTCTGGTCATACACGTCGGGCCACACGCGTGCCGTCTCCAGCTGGCCCCACTGGTCAGCCTTGAGGCCCGGGGTGGGGGCGTTGGAGTAGAACGGCTTGAGGCCGGTGGTCGAGCGACCGATGCCGTACACCCGGGTCGAGAAGTCACCGAAGGCGGTCAGCCGGAAGCCCTGCACCAACCCGCCATACTCCATCTTCAGGTTGGCGCGCTGGCTGCCCGCGTTGTTCCTGAGTCTGGCGGTGAAGGTGCTGCCCGAGCCGTCCACCGAGAAGCGGGTGCGCACCCCGGTGCCCGCACGGTGCGACTCGATCAGGCCGGTGATGGTGCTGAGGTGGTTGGCGTAGGTGGTCCAGATGCTGGCCTTCTCGGCCCACGACGGCCACGTGGCGGTGTCGATCTTGAGGAAGTGCAGCGGGCCGTACAGCTTGGCCACTGCCTGCTTGACCTGATCCAGCAGGATGGCGGACAGGCTCACGTCGCTGTACTTGCTGCCGCCACTGGCGTATGACAGGTCCGGCTTGCCCGCCACGAAGCGGCTGTCGATGATCTTCTCGAACATGCCGAGGTAGTCCACGCCGTAGATCACGATGTCGTTGTCGGTGGCGTCGAAGTCGGTGATCAGCCCGTTGAAGCGCTCCTGCCAACTGCCAGCAATCCAGATCTGGACGGCGTAGTGGGTACGCCACGGTTCGATGGCACCCAGCTGCTGGTGGTTGCCGGGCAGGGTCATGTAGAACTCGCCGGGGCTGTTGTGGTACAGGCTGGCCCCGATGTTGGCGGCGTCCTCGATGATGGCGGTGATGGAGCCCGGCGCTCGGTTGGGGCCCAGATTGCGCAGCACCACCCGCACCGGTGGGTGCTTGTCACGGAAGCCAGAGGTGAAGTCGATGGCGTCGGGATCGTCGGTCCAGTCGCTCAGGATGCTGATGCTGCCGTAGGCCCACGCGCTGCTGGCACCACGCCCATCGCGTACCGCCGCCCGCCACGAGTAGTCACCCGCAGCCAGCGGTGCTCCGCTATAGGGGCGGTCGAACTCGCTGTTGGTGACCTCAGGAGCGAGGGCGGGTATCCAGCCGGTGTCCCACAGGAGGGCGTCCGACTCCCATGCGGGGTCGCCATTCGGTGTCAGGGGCAGCAACTGGATGCGGAGGGAGCCCAGCTGATCTTGGGGATCGGGGTCCGAGAACTCCCCACGGAAGCGGACTCCGGCCATGGACTGCTCCGAGAACAGCGGGCGCAGCACCACGCTGGGTGACGCGTTCGGCTGGCGGAAGAAGATGTAGTTGCTGACCGGACTCCACGCCCCCAGCTGATCCGCCACGCTGGCCGTCCAAACGTAGTCGGTCAGCGATTTGACCTGCCCGGGGATCGGGACCGAGAAGGCGCTGGCGTCCCGCTCGGAGGCCGTTACTTCGGTGGTTGTGCTCCAGATCAGGGTCCATACACCCTCCACTTGCTGCAGTATCTCGATGCGAACCTGCGTCAGCCGGTCGTTGGGATCGGGGTCAGTGAAGTTGCCCGTGAAGTGCGAGGCGGTCTTGGCCAGCACACCATCTGGGGCGAGGTTGGAGGGGACGTTGGGCGCACTGTTGGCCACGTCAGGCCCAGCTACTGCGGAACCACAACCGTGAGCCAGCTGCCAGCGGGTGCATGTAGTGGCCGTACAGCATCGAGTGCGAGCCGGGCGGCACGTACAGTGCGGTCTTGGCGGTCTTCCACGTCATGATGTCCATGCGCAGCGCTTCGACCCCACCCACCGTGTCGGTGATCAGGCGCTCGGCGGCGCTGTATTCCACCATCGCCGCCTTGGTGGTGGCACCAACCAAGATGGTGGCATCGGCCCCGGCAAGGACGACGCGCATGGCGCTGACGCGGTTGCGGTTGCCCGCCGTCCATGACAGCTGGATGTTGACCGGTGCTGGGTAGTCACCCTTGTTGACCAGCGTGACGGTGGCCGACGGAGTGTGGGCCGACGGGATCAGGATGGTGGTCAAGTCATACGCGTACACCCGGGGATCACGCGCCTCGAACACCACGTCCCACGTGGCAGCCAGTGCGTCCTGATCCTTGCCGCCCGAGGCATCGGAGATGAAGGTGATCGACGGCTGGGCCGCTGGCCGCACGTAGATCAGCTTGTGGATCTGGCCGGACGGCCAGACCGCCTTGTCTGCGGTCGGCACCCAGAAGTCGAGCGGCAGGAAGCCGCGATCTCCGGGGCTGGCGTTGTAGGCGTTGGTCGGGGTCAGTGCGGTCACCAACGCCTGCCACAGATCGTAGAACTCACCCCGGTTGCGACCGTACAGCGCACCACCCATGCCCAGCATGCGCTTGGACAGATACACGTCGCTGAAGTCGTGGCCGTCCGACATGGCCCGCTTCTCGTCGTAGCCGACGCCGGGCACGCCCTGCCACTCGACGCGCTTGACCTCGCAGCCCACCGCGTCGTTGCTGCCAGCGTTCAGGGTCAGCGAGTTGAGGTCGAAGCCTCGATAGCCGATGGTGCGGGTTAGATCCACGGGTCAGACCCGCCGCAACTTGCGCAGGTAGTTCCGGGTGCGATCCCACTCACTGGTGAAGAAGCCGACCATCTGGGTCAGCTGGTTGGGCGACAGGTCGGTGGCCTGCGACATGGCCTGCCACTGCTTGAACAGGGCACGGTCGGACTGCATCAGCTGGAAGGCGGTGGCCCGGCTGTAGTGGCGCACGCCCCACTCGCCCGGCACGTCCAGCTCGGCCACCTGTGCGTCGGCCAGCAGCTGGGCGCGGTCGGCGTAGCCCCACACTCGGATCGAGTCGCGGGCCGGGAGCATGGCTCGGATGCTGCCGTCGGTCAGGATGAACTCGCCGCCCCACAGATCCCAGCCGCTGCCGGGGATGTCGGAGTCTTGTGCGGTCAAGGTCGAGTACAGCTTGCCGTCACGCCACAGCTCGGCGCGGAAGGCGGTGGTGCACTCGGTGGGATAGGCGGTCTGGTTGACGACCGGCACGATGCTGTCGATCACCTCGCGTGGGTAGACCCGGCTGATCTCCTCGATGCCCGAGTTGATCAGGTCGTCCACGTACACCGGCAGGAATACGGAGTTCAGCGGGTCACGCAGGTCACGTGAAACCTTCGTCCGCAGCTCGGCCAGCGTGGTCATGACGCCTCCATGAATCCTCGGGCGGAGGGCAACTGCCCACCCCCCGCCCGAAGGACTCTAGTTTGCGCCGATTGACGACGCGGACTCGATGCGCAGGTACTTGTTGCCTGCGCCGGTGATGCCCATGAGCTTGGTGCCGAACATGGCCTTCCAGCCCACCAGCGCCTTCTGGGCCAGCGGGTCGGTGTGGTCGCCACCGGGGCTGACCAGATAGGCCTGCACGGACTGCAGATCGCCGAACGCGAAGGCGTTGGGGCCGAAGATGAACGTGCTGTACACGTCCACCGTGCCGCCCACGCCGGTGTTGGCGAAGTTGGTGCCGATGTTGGTTTCGATGAAGCGCACGCCCATGTAGCGCCCCACCTCTCCCGTCAGGAAGTTCTCAGGCGTCGCATAGCGTGCGGCGTCGATCCAGCCGCCCGCAGCGGTGTCACCCTGCAGGTCGAACAGGACCATGGGGCTGATGAAGGCGTGGTAGTAGCCGTCGGGGAACGGCTCCACGTTGGCGGTGCGCAGCACGGCCACGGCGCGCCGGATGAGCGCACCGGTCAGGATGTGGGTGGCGGCCACGGTGACCCGGGTGGTGGCCGCACCGGCGTACAGCACCCGGGCGGTGCCCGCGTGCAGCACGTTGGCCACGAACAGGTCGATGGTCTGTGCGGCGTTGATGCCGACCCGCTCGGCGGCGACGGTCATCAGCTGGTGCGGGGACTGGGCCAGCGCCACGTCGGTGATGGCCACAGTGCGGCCAGCCTGCTGTGCGCCGTACTCCTCCCACAGGATCGCAAGCGATTCCTCGGTGGGCGGCACACCCTCAGTCAGCCACGGCGTGGTGCCGGGGACGACGGTGTTGTTGTTGGTGCTGACCGACAGGTCGCTGTAGGCGATGTGCCGGATGAGGTTGGTGCCCGGGATCAGCTGACCCCGTACGAAGGCACCCTCCTGCATGTACACCGCGTTGTCACGCAGGTTCTCCTCGATTCGACGCAGCACCAAGGCGGTGACGGTCTTGTCGAAGTTGGTGGTGGCGCTGCCACCGGTGGCGGTGAGGACAGCCATGTTCCGAAACTCCTGAAGCCGTTGGACTCCCTGAGTTCCGGTCGCCCTACCCTCGCTGGTCGAGCTGCTGCCGGTACTCAGGCTCTAGCCGTTTCAGGTCCGACTCCAGCTCGGCGACCGTCTTCTCCCGCAGCGGGGACGGTGGCGCTGAAGACCGTTTCGGCGCACTGTTCGGGTCCACCCGGGGAGGCGGCGGCGCATCTGGGTCGCCCGTCAGACGGGCGTTCAGTGCGGCCAAGCGCGCTTCATCCATGGCTGCCAGCTCGGTCGGGTCCAAGAGTTCGGCGGCTGCTGTGTACTTCAGGCTGCGGATGTCAACGGATCGCTGACGTTCCGCCTCCGCTGCACGCTGTTCAGCTGCGTCTGCTCGGGCTTTCTCGCGTTCGACATCGCTCATGGTCGCCTGATCGGCTGCCTGCTTGCCCGCGTTCTGACGATTCAACTCGTCAATCTGGGATCGCAGTGCGGCCTCGGCGGCGGCGTGCGCTCTGTCTTTCTGGCTGACCCGGTTCTTCCAGATGGCTTCGACCTGTTCAGCCGTGTGCTGCTCCTCAACGACCGTGCCCTCCTCGGCGGGGGGCTCGGTGGCCTCGGGTTCTACAGACGACTGCTCAGGATCGGGGGACGATCCTTCGAGCACCGATGACTCCTGTTCTATTGGGCGCACCATAGCACGCCGCACAAGTACACTCGTGCGATCTACGCCACCACACCACGGAGGGAATCCATGCGTCGCGCCTCATTCACCAGCATGCTGCTCGGCCTCATCCTGATCCTGCTATCCATGCCGGTCGCCGCCACCGACAACGCCAAGTGGTTCGTGTGCAAGTACACGGGCACGCCGGGCGTCAACGAGGTGCTGCAGACAGGCGACAACCCGATCAGCGTCAGCGAGAACGCGATCCCGGTCAGCCCGGTCAGCGTCGGAGTCATCTTCTCCGACGGTCAGGGCCGCAGCCTCGTCATCGAGGAGGACATCGGGCAGGCCGAACCAGCCGCCGAGTGCCCGGAAGTCCCACCGCCACCACCGCCCACCCCGACCCCGACCCCGACCCCGACGCCGACTCCCACACCCAGTCCTACCCCGACGCCCAGCCCGACCCCCACCGGCACCCCGCCGCAGGCCGAGCAGTTCAGCGTCACCGTCTGTCCACTGGATGCCACCGCCTCGACCAACTTCACGGCTGGCATGACCGCACTAGAGATCCCTGATGGCCAGAGCGCCATCCGCTTCAGCGCACGCCGCGCACTGCTGCTGATCATCCTGCTCAACGTGCGGGTGGACGGTCAGCTGGTCACCCTGCAGAACACCTTTGGTGACGGCACCGTCGGTGACGTGATCGTGTCACCGGGGACGCACGCGTGGTCGATCAGCAACGCGGCTGACACCGAAGTGCTGGCCTCGGGGGTGGTGGACTGCCCGGTCTGCAACGCGGCTGCGGTCAGCCCGACACCCAGCGCAGTACCGCCTGCAGTGCCACTGGTTCCCAACACCGCACTACCGGTGGTGCAGGGCGTGGGGCTGGTGGCCGGGACGGCGCTGATGCTGTTGGGCGCACTGCTGCTGCTCAACGCTCGGACCCGCGCCAGACGGAGGTAGGCTTGTGCGGTGACTGTCCCACCGCACCGCGCCCAACTACTGGTCTGTCACCAGCAGATCGCGGTCGGCCATCAGGGGCCGCTGGAAAGCCGCGCCGATTGGGAGCACAGCCGCAAGCAGTTCTGCGAGCTGGGTGCGTACGCGTGGTGCTTCGATGACGACATGTACGTGTGCGACATCCACCTGAACAGCCGCCACCGGGACCACGACCACTACGTCGAGTTCCCTACGGTGCGACGTAGGGCTGCTGGGCCAGCTGGCTGAAGGCCTCCTCCGGCTCGACCGCCTCGGGCGGCACGAATGGTGCGGCCTGCTGGCTGATCGGCACCCCGGTGTGACCGGCGTTCAGGATGTTGCTGATCTGGTTGCTGGCCTGCTGAAACACGGCATCGCCCAGCCCGAAGGCTTGGCTGATGCCAGCCGTGGCGGTGGTGGCCGCACTAGCCGGGCCGAAGGCGTAGTTGCCCATCTCCCTGACCGTCTCGCCGAAGGTTTCGAGGTTCTGTAGCGGAGCGTCCGGGTCACCTGAGGCCATCGCCTGCACATGCTCGGCATCCGCCTCGGCCACGCGGCGCGCCCACAGCGGGGCGTTGACCGGGATCTCCCACGGTAGGGCCGGGGTCAGCATGGCCAGCAGGTGGAAGAAGTCCTCGCGCTCCACCATCTCGCGCCGGAAGTCCTCGTCGTACTGCTGCTGCATCATCACCTGCCGGTAGATGTTGTTGGACAGCGCCAGCCCACCCAGCGGGGCCTCGATGCCGAACGGGGTGCGCACGAGGAAGCGGGTCAGCTCGGGCAGGATCTTGCCCCACATGTATGACGCCGGGTACAGCCCGAGGTAGGGGTGGTTGATGGAGCGCTCCAGCGTGTTGCGCCCGCGTCGGTAGTAGTGCAGCGCGAAGGCGTTGTCCTCGGCAGCGCTGAACGCGTACTTGGCCGACTGGTACAGCGCCTCCTCCTGCAGGTTGTAGTGGGTGCCGATGTCGATGGATGAGCCGGGGCCGGTCTTGGGCAGCTCGGGCCGGGCCGGGATGGTCAGCTCGTCACCCAGCTTGCGCATGGCATCGCTGATCGGAGCGAGGCTGACCGATGCCGGAGGTGGCTTGCTGGGCATGGCCCGCCCCTCCTCCAGCGTCTTGGCCGCACGATCCGCCGCGTCCTGTGCCTTGGCCTGCTTGGCCGCTGCCTTGATGCGCGCCTCGCTGGCGGCCTTGGCCTTCTGTTCCAGATCGGTGAGCGGCGTACGACGCCGGGCACCGCGCATCTTGGCTCCCGTGTCGCTGGTCGCCTTGCGGGCACGCTTGAGTTCGCCCTTCAGGCGCTTGATCTCGGCTGAAGCGGCTTCAGCTGAAGCGCGGCGACGGGCCGCAGTGCGGCCAAGGTTGCCCGCACTACGGGTTCCAGCTGCCGCTTGCCGCCGGGCTTCAGCCTGCGCGGCTTCAGCTTCAGCCGTGCGTAGTGCGCCCTCGGCGTTCTTGGCCGCTTCCTCCAGCTGGGTCAGGCGGTCCATGGCCTCACCGTGGCGTGCCTCCAGCACATCGGCCTGTGTCCGTCGCCGGGCCCGGGTCAGCGCGGTGCGCTCATTGGCCTCGATCCGTTCAGCTGCACGGAGTTCGTTGTTGGCCTCGCGCAGCGGAGCCTTGGTGCGCTCTACCGCCCGGCGGCCCTTGGCAATCGCCTGATTGCGGGCCCGCTGGGTCTGGGCCGACAGGAAGCGCTGCTGTGCGGTCTTGTCCATCCGATTCCACTGGCGGCGCACGTACTCGAACGGGCCACGCAGCGGATGGCCAGCCTGCATGCTGCGCAGGTAGACCTCCATCTGGTCCGCGAACCACTCGCTCATGTCGGGGTGCCACACCCGCCGCTGGCTGCCAGTGGCCGCACGGAACTCGTTGATGATGACCTGCTTCTGGGACGGATCGAGCGTGGCCTCCAGCGCGTGGGTGATCTCGTGCAGACCGGTCTTGGCGTTGGTCTTCTGGGTAGCCAGCAGGATGCGGCGGGCGTCATCCATCATCACGTTGGCCCCCAGATAGGCACCGTCCTGCTCGTGGAACAGCATCGAGAACGACGGGTCTTGCGGGCTGCGGCGGCGGGTCAGGCCGATGCTCTGGTCGAGGTCATACGGTGAGCGCTTGGGCATGGACTCGATGCCCCGCGTGATCGACACGTGCGGGTCGAACGGGATGCCCTGATCACCGCGCACGTGGTCGAACTTGAGCCACTGCCACTGGCCACCCGGCAGCTGGGCCACGTCGTCGGCAGCCGCCTCGTAGCCCGCACCACGCAGGCGATCCACCTCGTGCTGGCGCAGCGGGCCGTCGAAGTAGTCCCACATCCGCTGGTAGTCGCCACCCCACTCCATGACCTTGCCGTTGGTGGCCGCCACGTGGCGCAGCACGTCCTCGTTGTCATACATCTCGCGCTTGGCGCTGTCGCTGATCAGGCCCAGCCGCGAGCGCATGTGGGCCAGCTTCTCGGGGCCCCACTCCATCTTGAGGTACTTGCCGCTGACGAGGCTGATGTTGCGAGCCTCGGGCGACGGAAAGGCCGACTTGCCACCGGCCAGCACCCGGTCCAGCTCGTCGTGCAGGCGGCGGGCGTAGCCACGGGACAGGCCATCGGTCAGGCCCGGCGGGCCAAAGCCCTTCTTCCACTCGTTGATGGCCCACGCGTAGTCGGGGTCGTCCAGCATGTAGTCGAACTGGCTGGCATCGACGCCCTCGCCGGGTGGCACGTTCTCGTCCAGATAGCGCGCACGCTGGTAGCGCGGACGGCTGACGGTGGTGAAGCGGCGCGGCTTGATCTGTGCGGTCTTGACCGTGAAGTTGCTGCTGCGAGCGTGCATCAGGTCGATCTGCTCCTGAATCTGCTCAGGCGTGAAGCGGTCGGCATAGCGCGGATCGAACATGCCTCCCGCCGGTGAGCCGATGTCCACCTCGGACGGGTCGATCCAGACCTCCACGAAGTTGGTGCTGTCGGGATCGGGCATGGCGGTGCTGAACCAGATGGCGTTGGGCTCGCCATACGTCTCGCCCTTGGCGTGCTTCACGTCCAGCCCGTTGCGCTGCACGGCGTCGATGTCGCGGGTGTAGTGGTACGCCCGGATCTTGCCGGGGCGGGCCTTGCTGCTGCCGGGCGGATCGGGCAGCGGGTAGCGTCCCAGCTCGCCGCGCTTGTGCGCCATGCTGACCGTGTAGCGCACGCCGTGGGTATCCAAGGCCGCACGGGTCATGCCCGCCGGGCTGACGGTCTGGCCCGCCAGCAGTGCGGTCTTCATGTCGATGCCGGGCAGCACGCTGGCCATGCGCATCACGTACTGGTCCATGCTCTCCCAGTCCTGCTGCTGCAGGAACAGCTGCACCTCCTCCGACTCGTCGGTCCACGGCCCCTCGGTCAGCCACTTGATGACCCGACCCCACGTGCGGGAGGTGTTGCTGCCCCGGTAGCGCAGGTTCGGATTGGCGACCGCCACGAAGTCGGATAGCTCGGATTCAGCGTACATGCCGGTGGTGATGGTGGCGGTCGGGTAGGGAGTGACCGTCACGCTCAGGCTGCGGCTGGACTTGTTCAGCCCGTCAGCGCTGTCCAGCTGGGCCTGCAGGGTGCGAGCCACTTGCTCGCGCTGCTCGTCGCTGGTGGCCGCACGCATGCGCTCGTTGGCGTTGCGGGCGAAGTCATCGACGGCGGTGCGCTGCTCGGCGTCCAGCCAGCGCATGTGAGCGGTGTGCAGCGATGGCATGTAGCCACCCTCGTCCAGCTGGAAGGCCATGCCCAGCGCCGACTCGTCGCTCTTGTAGGCGGGCGGCAGCGTGTTGCGGATGCGGATGGCGCGGTCGAACTCGTCGCCCATGCCACCGACCAGCATGCGCTGGCGGGCAAAGGCACCCTCGGTGGCCTCCAGCCCAGCATTGGCGGTGTGTGCCGCCCAGCCGAACATGTTGAAGCGGGCGTGGCTGCCGGAGATGTTCTTGGCCACGCTATCCCACACGCCGTGCATGAGGTCCAGCCACAGGTCAGGGTCAGAGCTGTACACCTGCGACGGGTTGGGGCGCTGGGACTTGTAGCCCTGCTTGTCCCACAGCGTCATGCGCCCCCGGTTCCTTACCCAGTCTCGCCCTCCGTAGAGGTGGAGGGTGGGACGCCCGGCGAGGGGCTGGGCGGCGTACTCGCCGGGGACTCGGAAGTCGGGGACGGACTGGCCGCTGGCACGGAGTTCGGCGATGCGGGCGTCGAAGGCGTCGGGCGCTTGGCGGCGGATGGCGTCGCCGAGGACGTTGGTGAACCTTTCGCCGAGCCCACGTTCCAGTTGCCCCGCCACGTCTGGGGCGTACTGACGGATCTCCGCGAGGAGAGCTTGCCCACTCGGATCTGCCTCCCAGTCATGTGAGACGCGGGTGAAGTCCACCACGTCAGGATTGACCTCGACACTGTAGTCGAACGCTGACAGATCAGCCGTCAGCAGTTCGGCCTCCAGCTCGTCGGTGTAGAAGTCATCCAGCACCACGCTGCCTTCGGTGCGGTCGATGTCGCGGATGAACTGGATGGCAGTGCGGCCATCAGTCCGTGTGACCACCATGCTGCCCTGTCCGCGCAGTGCGGGTGTGGCCTTGGAGATGGCCCGCTGCAACTCGCTGGCCTCGGCATCGGTCAGCGCCCGGTCGGCGGTGTAGTGCAGCGCCCAGCGCTCGCCGACCGCATGGTTAGCCACCGTGCGCCCGGCCTTGACCCGCGAGCCGTATACCTCGGCCTGCCGCAGCAGGTAGGTCAGCGAGGCGGCGTAGGCGCGCTCACCCTCGCGTGAGCCGAACACCTCGTGCACGCTGTTGACGTTCTCGTAGAAGTCACCGGGTGGCGAGATCCAACCACCCTCCGCTCGCCGCACGTCGGCCACCCCCACGTGCAGGGCCGGAGCCAGCTCGGCACGCATGAAGTTCTCGACCGTATCCATCGCCACCCGCTTGCCGTCATCGGGCAGGTCGATCAGCCAGTCCAGATACTTGGTGTCGTACTCGAAGGCGGTGGTCTGCCCGGCCAGCGGGTGGACCTCGGGTGGCAGCGAGGCGAAGTGGGCCGGGTACTTCTGGGCCAGATGCACCGGCGGGTTGGCGGCGAAGGCACGGTGCGCCTCGGCCAGCTCGACCGGATCGGTGGGCAGGTTGAAGTCGCGCACGGCCTGATACTCCCAGCCCAGCTGGTCGGCCACGCGCTGCACGCCGGAGGTGGTGGCGATGGAGTCGAAGCCCGCCAGCCAGTCCTCGTCGGGGTCACCGTAGTAGTAGTTGCTGGTGGCGCGCAGGTGGCGGTAGTCGGCGTTGGCCGCAGCGCGCCACTCGGTGTTGATCCAGCTGCGCACCTCGTTCCAGTACTCGTCGGCACTGTCCATGGTGGCCATCGCCTCGTCCAGCGACAGGCCGGTGGGCGGCACATCAGGCGGCACCTCGCCGATGATGTCCTCCAGCCCTTCACGGAAGCTGCCGCGTCCGAACAGGCCCTGCGGTGGCAGCAGGCGGTGGGTCACGCCGGGAGCGGTGATCCACAGCTCGGCAGCGTCGTACTGGGCGGCAGTGCCCATGTCGGCGGGGGAGAACGGATTGAGGGATGGGTGGTTGTGGATCAGGATGTGGTTGCCCTCGCGCAGCAACGGCAGGTGCGGGTTGATCTCGTCACCCAAGCCCGCACCAGTCACCATGCCGTTGGGGTGCTGCAGCCAGCCCTCGTCCTGCAGGCCCTCGGCGAGGATGTTGCCGTCGGCGTCGATGATGGCGAAGTGCTCGCGGTCGGCGAAGCGGGTCTTCTTCCTGAAGTTGTCGATGGCGGCTGACACGCTGGTCGGCACGCCCTCGCTGGCATCGGCGGCGCGGTGCATGAACTGGAACACCTTGCGCTGGGTGGCATCCAGTGCGGCCAGCGCCCGCTCGTCAACGCCCATCGGCACGTCAGCCATCAGGGTTGCCAGCAGCTCATGCTCGGGCTTGCCCATGGTCGCGGCTCGGGCGGTGAAGAAGGCACGGGCCGACTCGGTGGCCTTGGGGTCGCTCAGGCCCAGCGTATCGGTGTAGTGCGCCCACCACTCCTCGGGGCTGTACGGCGAGCTGGCGGTGCTCCATGCGCGGTTGACGTACTCGGGGTGTGCGCCCTTCTCGATCATGCGGTTGCGGAAGATGTCCTCGGTCATCTCGCCAGAGCGCACCCGCAGCTGCAGGTCGGCAACCGTCTCGACATCCTCGAACATGGTGACCACACCATCGAGGTCGATGGCCGCACGCTCGCCCAGATCGGGAGCCTTGAGCAGTTCGATGAAGTTGTCGTAGTTCTGCAGGTCCGGCCCAGCCAAGCCG
>Ga0137424_1000038_pt1 | contig 16912 bp, 17 predicted proteins | sample EasRivERMZT620_2_FD_102317 | JGI IMG/M metagenome (GOLD analysis project Ga0137424, IMG submission 102317) | Soil microbial communities from meander-bound floodplain in the East River, Colorado, USA - East River MetaG ERMZT620_2 | ecosystem: Environmental > Terrestrial > Soil > Floodplain ... | reverse complement strand
TCTGATTCGCAAATAATGACAATCCTGTCAATTTCCGGATTAGATATGTTTGCTTGAAGGCAGTTTAGATATTCTTTATTGCGCGATTCTTTTTCGTCCTTGTAATAGGTGGTAAATAAAGTTATCTGCTCGCCTGTCTTTGCGTTATCATCACGACCCAGCTTTTTAATCTCACTTACTACTTCTTTCTTGGCAGGCTTAGAAGATTTATTTGAATGCTTTGGGCGGATAAGGTTATTTGAGCGGTGTATGTAGTTCATCTTATGAGCCCTGAAATAATTCCTGCCCAAGAGCCTGTCGTAGAGTTCAACATAACGAAGACGGGTAACACCCCACCCCCCATAGATTGACAGTATTAGATACTCTTTAAGAAGCTCTGCGTCTTTTTGCTTTGCGAACGTATGCCCAAAGAAGATATACTGTTTAAGGCGTTCGTAGCCCATCTGCGCTAAGGTTACGTTGATATATAACTCGTCGGGCTGCGATTGCCCCCATGTTGAGCGAAGTTTATTAAGCGGAAGCGGGTTATTATAATTTTCTTTAAGCCGTGCGAAAAAGTGTTCGCAGTATTCGCCCTTACGGATTAACTGTATGCTTGAATTGGTGGCAGGAAATTTAGTTTCAGGTTTAAGATTAAAGTGTTCGTAAACATCGTCCATCCACGCCCAAATCATATTTGGAAAATCGCGACCCTTTTCTAATGTCGTCTCGTCCAGTATATGAATGTAATAATTGCCCGTCTGCTCCTCAAATATCCGGCTGATGTCTTGCGTAACAACCGCGTCCACATCCAGGTACAATGTTTCGTCATAAGGTATTAAGTCATATAAATTGATTTTAATGTTTGCGGGGTCTAACCGTCCTTCTTTCCATAGCAAGTCTTGAGGCAGTTCGTAAAAATCATCAAACACCGTTTTTTCGTATGCTTGAAGATATCGAATGTTGTCATCGTGCATTAGTCCTATTCGTAAATTAGGATTGAAATGTTTTATAGAAAAAGCAAGGTTGTATGCCATATAAACATACGCCTTGTCGCCAAACGCAATTAAAAAAATTCCTTTTGTTTTCAATTTAGGTTAAGTTAAACCTAAAAGGTGTCAGCCTTACGGGGCTGGCGTCTTTTAGTTGTTATCAATAATGCCTGGCGGGGCATCGTGCTGGGTGGGCATTTGCAAGGATTTCCATGCAAAGTCCATATCAAACACCTGTGGCGTTTTGTTTGTGTCTGCTACGACACGGTCACCTGTGAAGCGAATTTCTTTGTCAATGAAAGTTACTTTTTCAGGATAGCCGTCCGTTTCGCACTCAAACAAAATAAGCCCGCCTATACTTCTTCCCGATGCTAATCGATTGTAAAAATCGATATTGTTTTCTGACACATTGAAGTCCTTGAAAATACCCGCACGGTTGTACGTGGTTAAATTCTCAACACCGCAAGATGTAGTCGGGTCAGTTTGTTCGGCAGAGGCTTTGTTTATTCCCGCCTTAATGTTTTTGACCAGCTTCGCCCTGCCAGCATCAATTTCTGCCTGAACCTGTGTTGCATCGCTCGCGTCCGTAACCTGATGGTCACATTCAAGAATGATTGCATTGGAAAATCCAGAAGCGATTGGTGCTCCACAATTTACTATACTAATTTCGTGGTCACCCAGGTTTTCGCAGTTGTAATTGAGGCAATTTGCCATGATGTTTTTGGCTAATGTAGGGCTTGAACCATATTTTAATGCCTTGGTTCGGCGTGGCACCGTAGCGACTTCGCAAAGTTATAAATATTTTTTTAGATGTTTCTCATAAATTTAACATCGGTATCTGCTAATTGAATTTCAAATCTTACAGCGGCTAAATCTAATTGGCCTGTCTTCTTCCACTCTGGTATGTAATCGCCCTGCGGGCAGAAGTAATCCGTAAAGGTGTTAGTGCTGGGTTCGCCTATACGGAACGTCTGTGACGCTCTCATTAACCGTATGGCGTCATGTAACCATTCTGGCACCTCTGCAATAACAAGTATCCAAACTTTTTCTGACTGGCTGAAGTTTTTACGCTTGCTTCCTTCGCTAAATAAATAATCGCTGGAGTCTTGCGGATAAGTTGGATTGATTCCCTTGACCGGTAGCCGTTGCTGCAATGCGAATCCGGTGTCAAAGAAATTGAATCCAAAAGCGTCATCCGTATTCGTTGCCGTTATAAATGAAGTACATGGAAAAGATTCTTTGTATCTTATACATCTCGAAATAAAGGCAGCTTCAAAGGGTTCTACCCGTTTCACAGATATATTATCTACAACTATTTTGCCAACAACACTTGAATTGAATTTAAACCGTACCCCAAAGTATTGAGGCGGAGGGTCTGACATTGGGTCTGGTGCCGCATCATTCAAAAACACGATGTGATGCCCTACGGTTGCGGGATAACTTACCGCACCGACTGTCATTCCTAACAATACTTCCATAATTATATTAGCCGGGTCTGCGTTAGATATTACATCGTATTCGATTTTATAGTTATGAGGACCTTCAGGAACTTGCAATGGATTGTTGATGTCGTTTGAACTTCCGTTCCAATAATTTTTTAAATCAATAGTGGATGTTGACGCAGCTACATTTTCGGCAGTTAATTCTTCTGCTACGATACTGATATATAAATTAATATCGGTTATGAACTGAACCCAATACGCTCCAAGAATATTTACAAACTCTCCGTCTGTAATAATTTCTTGAAATTGAATGGCGCAAAAATCATAAACATAAAGTTGGTAACATCCGTAAGGCACCTTCTCATCAAACTCATCACGAAGTGTCTCGAAACGAAAGCATACGGTTACAAAGTCCTCGAAGTAATTAAATGCACTGGAAGGCAAATCAAGAATAAAATCTCCATCGGAATTACGAAGTTCGATTTTATAATCTTGCTTGAGCAAATAAATATAAACTCCGCTGATGCATCCGTCAAAGTCAGCATCAGCATAAAAAGACAATAGGCTGTTATTTGTTGGCGTAGTGAATATTTTATAGGTCTTGTTTTCGTCTGCCTCGACCAGAGGTATGCCGTCAACTATCGCTGTTATCTTTCCGATACCTCTGCCCGAGATAGTGAATTCTATTTGATATAATTCTCCGGCATCTAACTGAATGGAATTAGTTAATGTATCCGCAACACCAGGAATTTTGCATAGTGAAGAAATACCTATTGTCCATTCATCAGCGTCAAATGTCCAGCAGTCTGTTTGTAATAAAATTAATTTCACTTCGCTAATCTCTCCAACAAATCCGTTGACAGTTATTCCTTTCATTGAGAAATCCGTTCCCGCTCCAGAGGTTATTAGGATGTTTTGCGTGCTCGCACCAAAGACATTTATTGCTATCAACGAACCGCCTACATTGAATTGAATGTCACCGTCGGCGCTGGCTTCGAAAGTAACTTTTAAATTATAGCTTGAATTTGGCACCACTCCGCCTATCTGTGCCATAACGCCATTAGATATCGCGCCTCCGAATGCCTCCGCCCAACCCGAAGTTTCATTTAATCGCCAAGAACCATAAAGACTTGAATATGCTCCGAAATTCCACGTGATTGCCATACGTTGGCAGGTTACATTGTCGATGTCAGCAGCGAAAGCAGCGTTGCCGATAATTGAAAATGTCGTATAGGCAACGCCAACATTGTCCGAGCTTCGTGTTGATTTTAAATAAACAGTATAGGTTCCGTTGCCCGATATTAAAGAGCTAAATTGTTGCTGCGAACCCGAAACAAATTTCACCCTCATGGCGCCCGCCACATAATTGCTTATCGTAAAGATAATCTTATACATTGCATTGACAACCGTGGGCGTTATTGTTTGCGTCATCGTTTCATCACCAGCCGAAGCAACCTTAGTTGCCACGCCAGCAGCAATAGACCACGAAGGTTGTGTGACCCAAAAAGAAGTATTGCCGAAATCTGAGTTACTAATAAAATTACCGCCCGCATCATCAAACTCGGGGTCGACAATAGATTCCTGGTCGGATTCAATAGCAAGAAAATTTCCATCACAAGCAATACTTGGCTCGCAAGGCGTTTGCTTAAATTGCATACACAAAGGGTCGTCCGGTTGAGCCATCGCGCAATATGTACGCTCATCACATCCGCAGTCCTCTGAGGTTGGTCTTTTGTTAGGCGTAAATCCTAAGGGTTGATATGGTATATTAATCAGCGACATTGAATGATGATTTTAGAATTATGTTTGCCATCTGCTCTTTGTGATTGTATTTGATTTTGTCAATCCATCCTTTGTATAACCTGTTTCTTGCTTGAGTTAAAGCAACAGCGTACAATCCGCGAGTGTTATTTTTGATGGTTTGGAACTCCTGCAAAGTTAATGGATAATCTAATTGCATTTGAACCAGCTTTACATCTGCTGGGTCATAATCAGCATAAAGACCTCCGGAGGTTGGTGTCTGAAATGCAAAAAATCTTGTATCGGGCTTCAACGTAAATATTTGGTGGACAGGTTGTGTAAAGGTGCCTGTTAATCTTAATTGAAGTATTGACCGAACAAGAGCGCCTGGCGCAGGTGCGTAAAATTGACCTGACATAGTAAATACAAAATTACCATTCCCTAATGGTAGCGAAGTATTGTGGACGTTATAAAGCTGTATTGCCGGTTGACCGAGAAAGTTATCTATAATAAACCAAACCTCCATTGAATTAATTCCGCTGTATAAACCCGACACGTTATACCTGACCGTGAATCCAAATGTATAGAAGCCGACTTCAGGACAGGTATATGTCGCCAAATCAAAGTTTCCTCCGAAGTCTATTTCAGTATTATAAACAAGAGGGTCAAAGGCAAGTGGTGTGCCACCCAGCGGAATAGGCGGTACTGTAATATCCGACCATTGCTTGGACGCGGTTATGTTACCCTGAAAATCATTGCTCAAAATATTTATAAAACTTGCAATGGAGCCTTGGAATGTAGCGAAGTGGCTCAATGCACTTTTGGAATTTATTAAGCCCATGTTATAAAACTGCGGTGGCGTGGCTCCGTATGGGTTAGACATTTTGGCATCGGCGGTCAATGCTCCGATATTTAGATTCTCAACTTCTATCCAACACAATTCATCGTCCCAATCCGGATTGTTTTGAACTAAACTGTCCTCGATTACATTGCTGCTCAATACAACATCTCGAACAAGGTCTAACGTGTTGTCTATATTACATTGACCCAAAATGTGCATTTCTTCCTCCTTAAAACCATTAAAACGAACATTCTCTAACCATGACAGGTAAGTGAAGTCTGCGATGGTTTGACTCCCGAATTTAACCTTGCCGTATAATTCCGTTTCTTTTATTGAGGCAATAAAGGCTATCGGGTCTGTAAATGTCATTACCTGGGTAGTGCTGTACCAATAAGCGTCTTCCTCTATTCTTAAAATTGGTTTGTAGTTTATATCGTACTCGATTGCGAAACTGCATTTACGGGTACGATAAAGGTTTTTAAACATACGCTCAAACGAAGTTGCCCAATTTGGCGTTGATAGGCCGCCTGTTCGTATAGCATAACCGTTGGTGACCATAATTTGTAAATCGTTGAGAAGAAAATTACTTGCAAACCCAACTTCTCCGTCACTCATAAAATCTACTAAATAACGAAATACATCATACAAGAAAAACGAAGGCGCTTCGTCAACAAATGCCCCGGTATCGCACCTAAACATATCTACATGATACACCGGCGCCTTAGTTATCGAAATATCGTTCTTTGACCTGCCCGCATTGGGGACCGTGGATATGGATTTGTTATTATTTATCCTGGCATAAAAAGAATCGTCTATTAATTTGCACTTTGCCTCTCCGTGTAATTCACTTAATTTTATTGAAGCGTTTAAAATCTTGCCCTGAAAAATTCTTGTAATCACAACTCCGTCAGGTTCAATCCATTCAATAACAATATCCGTCTCATCGCAGATTCCGGTGCCATAAAATTTATTATAAAAATAACGGTACATGTCACCAACAAAAGTCAACGTGACATCTAATGAAACTAACAATCCTTTCAACGTGCTCGCATCGCGTTCCAATGTAGACACAATCCCTTCCCAACCGACAATGTTGCCGACTTCATTAACTATGCTTCCGTCTATGGTAAATCGATATGCCATTTTAATAGACTCCGTAAATTCTAAAACCATAAATTGTCCAAGTTCCTAATCCAGCCACAACGGTAACCTGGATAGAATATGGAGCGACATTTGAAGCTCCCGACCATTTAAGACTTGCAGCAAGTTTCCAAAGGTCTCCTGCACCAGTAGCATCTTGTTTTAGATTAATAGTTTGAAAGGTCGTTGTTCCTAAGTTTCCTTCAATAGCAAAAGACACTTCGTTAGTCGCATTGGCAACTCCAGAAAGACCGACCTCGGTTTCTAATATTATCTGTGAATACGGTGTCAAATCGGGCGTGGTCAACGGTCTCGATAACAGCGATGTCGTGGTTCCGGATGTATCCGTTTCATTTGACGCGATAAGAACGACCAATCCCTGTGGTCTATCCCATGCCGCATTGCCTCTATAAAATTGCATTGAATCGTTAGGTGCTTTTGGTAGGAACCCGTGCTTGGCGGTAGTCACATTGTTTGTCGTTATATCCGAAGTCGATAAATCAGCGTCTGCCACCTCTTCAAATGTAGCGGTGCCTGAGCTCACTTGTCTTAAAAATTTATTTGTCGCTGTCGTATTCCTTGTTATTTCACCAAGGACGCCTGCATTATTAAATAAAAGCTGTTTGTCTGTTCCGCTGGTTATTGTTGTTGTGCCGATAGTTAAACCGCCTGCTGACATCGTTTCAATTTTATCACGAACCGCATTCTTGGTAGGCACTTCAAAAGAGCCGTTCCAACCTGTAGCATCGTACGCCTCATCAGGTACAGACTGGTCCGCGCTCCAGGTATTTGCCGCTCCCAAGTTCAATCCTATTGTCCTTGCCGCGCTGCCATTATATGTTCCAGAAAAAGTTAATGTTGAATTCGTAGCTGTCAAATCCGCAAGGCTGGAACCGAGTGCTATTCCGCTAATGGTACTATTGGCTAACATGGTGTTTAATACGGAGCCGACATCAATAGTCCAAACAGTTCCATTGGTACTCGTAGTTATGTTTCCGAAGTCGGCGCTGGCTATGGATAACAACGGAGTGCCGTCAGTATAAGTCAAACTCGAATTAACCATTCCGCCAACGGCATCCTGTGCCATTTCGTCTGTATAGGTAGTGACCTCAGATGCAAGAATGTAATTGGTAAGCATTGATGCCGTGTCACCGTAAATTAAATAATTCACCAGCATTGCAGCGGTATCTGAAATATTTAGTTTGAGTGAGTTGGCGTATGCGGAAGCGACCTTAGTGGTATCTACAGATAGTTGATTTAACGCATTACCGATAATCGTTATTCCGTCTTTCTTGATTTGCGAAGCATTGAATTGACTATACCCTTGAATCGATATCAAGAATAAAATTGATGTGATTATTTTTTTCATATTTTTATATTTAGATGTTTCCGTATGCTTCGACATTATCTCCTGTCATCGGTGCTTCTGTGTGTGTGCTGTCCGTACCCGATAAAGTATAGCCATTTACAAGTGCATTGTGAACAAGCTTCTGCCCTTGCCAGAATATTTGCAATGGTTCTGACGACCAGCGAAAGACCGTGTTTATTCCATTTATCGCCCCCGAAACCAACGTCAATTGAGAAAATATCACCAGCCCTGTAATGGTCGTTACCATAGCAAGTATTTTGGTTTCTAAATCTGCTGCTGATACCACGACTGGTGTGGTCACATCGTTCCAATCTATCTCCAATAGCCTGCGCGATATGCGAGCAAGTTCTTGAACGTGCCAATAAATAGAAACAATATCTCCGCTGACTACCGTTTCAATATAAACCTTTTTCGCTACGTGCTGCAATATGCCGTCATCGAATATTATATACCTGCCGCTGTCTGTGATTGTCCAGGCCATTAGAATCTACGTGGGTCTATGTAATTGTTTAACTGGTTTGCGATAGCTTTAGCAAGAGCGTCTACGTTTGTTATCGACACTCCTTTTTTTAATGCTCTGCCCATGCCATACTCATCCAAGAAGTCTTGGTTGTTATTCAACTTCAATGATTGTACTATGTTATCAGCAAATGATTTTGAATCTTGCTCTTTGCGTTTCGTTTGCGCTGCAATTAAAGCGGGATAGACGTAAAATTCCATGATATGGTCTTCCATTTTATTATCTATCATCGCATCAACCATGGTGCGGTACTTTTTGGTTTGCGGTGCTGGAACAACTTGAGTTCCTTTGGGCATATGAATCATTTCTTGCCCCTCTTCACCTACAATGCCTAATCCGGTGTCTTTCCTGCCCTTAGTGCCATGCTTAAATGGCAAAGGTGTTGCGGTAACAATAATTAATTCAGCTGCGGCTATGATTGCCTTAGCAACATTTAAGCTCGCTATCGCTTCTGCAAGTATTAAGCCTATTTTAAATATGGAAAACAGTTTTTCGCGCTGGGCTTCTTTGCGCCTCTCTTCTTTAACCGCATCTGCGACCTTTTTCTCGGCAACAATTTTACGCTGGGCAATTTCATCGGAACGCTTCCTGTAATCCTGCTCACTAATTAGTTTCTTAGATTTTTGGTCTTCTAACTGTCGAAGCTCTATGTCCTGCTGGTCGGTTAGTGCATCGAGTTCCGCTTGCAATGCTGAAATTCGGTTATCGGATTGCACTTTTAACAAATTATCTACCTGCCCTAATACAGACGTCGCGACATCTACCACATCTTGCATCACTTCTCGGAAGTTGTCGGCTATTTGGCTGTCTATCGTTTTAAGATTAGCAACTAAATCGTCTTCGATAATTAATATCGCAAGGGCTTTTTCTTCTGCGGTTTTTTTACTTTGGTTTGCTGCTTCGATTTCTAATCGCGCTTCTTCTTCCAGTATCTGCCTTAAGGCAATCAGTTCCGTATTGTTTAACTCTTGTAGGTTCTGAAGCTTGCGAGCTTTTAAGCGTTCGTTGATTTGTGATTCAATTTCTAACCTGCGTTCCGCTGCTTTGCGCTCATCTTCCGTTGCCGCTTCAAGGTTTTTATTTAAGTCGTCTTGGAACTTTAAATTTATTTTGCCTAAATCCTGATTCTTTTTTAGGTTGATAAGAATAATTGCCTCCGCGGTTCTTTGTGCAATCGATTTTTCAATTTCACTTAAGCCGCGCAAATCAACTTCGACATCTTTTAAGCTTGCTTGGTCTACTTCCGCTTTTAATTGAATCTTTTTAGCTTCGTCAGGCTCAACGTCAATTCTTAATTGCTGAATTTGTTCAATTAGTTTGCGTTCACGCTCCAGAGCTTGTTCTTTTCTACGTTGTGAGGCTTCGAGTTGTTTAGACTTTTCCTCTTCCGTTAAACCGAGTTTGGTAGTTTTCTCTACCTCTTTATTCTTTTCTTTAATAAGCTGCAAGGCCTGCGCCTCGAGTTTTAAAGACTGCTGAAGCCCGTTAATTCGATTAAGCTCTACAGTATCGTCATTTTCCGCTGCCCTTGCTCGTTCTTCTCTCCTTAGCTTTTGGGCGTTAGTTATTCTTTGTTCCTGTTCTATTATTGCCTCCTCAAATGTCTTGCCTTTTTTAATTGCGGCATCAATTTCAGTTTGCAGCCCCTCTACTTCATTTTGCAATATTTTTGTGGCACCTTCCTTGCGAAGCGATTCCGCTGTCTTAAATATGCTTATTAAGCCTTCAAATGCGACACCTAATCCTCTTAATATTCCAGTGCTTTCAATTAGCCCACCAATTGTTTCTTTGAGTTCGTCAAATACATTGCCTAACCTTGCAGCGCGACCAGCAGAGGTTTCGAGTACCGCGGCAGTTTGACCTTGGAACCGGTTTAGCTTTTCTAATATGATTCCAAAGTTTTGCGCTTTATCGCCTGTATTTTTAAACTCTAATCCATACGGACGAAGCCCGCGAGTAACGCCATTGATGCCTTGTATTACACTATCTGTCGCCTGCCCTATGCTTATACGCTGGGCGGACGCAAAGTCTACGATAAGAGGAATTGCTCGTTCAATTTCATTAGATAATAACCCAAATTGGGCGAGCTGGATTTGCGCTCCCTGAATTTGCTCATCCGTAAATATGGAAATGTCTTGGAACTTTGTAGCCTGTGCAATTAAGCGATTAAATGCCTCTTCTCCTTCACCACCGATATTGGTGATTGCGGTCTGTAATAACTTAGCACTCGATTCCGCTTCACGAAATGATTTAACGGATGCTGAACCGAATCTTATAATCGATTCTACTCCAAATGCAGCGACTAATACGGCACCTAATCTTAAAAACTGTTCACGTGCGACCGCGGATACGGAATTTAGCTTTGCTGTTTCGCCAGACAGCGTGGCGATGTTTGTTTTTGATGTCGCGATTGCGGAATTTAATTCCTTAATCTCTTTGACAGAAGACGCTGTCTTTAGTTGCGCCTGAAACTGTTTAAGCTGCTGGGTCTCCTCTTGGATTAATTGCTTCCGTCTTTTAGCGGCATTGGTTAATTCGGCATCCGTTGCCTTGCGCTGCTGGTTAGTTGCTTTTTCTTGGTCAGATAATCCACGCAATGATTCTTTGGCAGAGTTTACTTGCGAACGAAATTCGTCTATCTGCGCTCGTATCTTTATTAAGATATCATCTGCTGCCATTTTCGATTGCTTCTAAGTGTTCAACGTGCAACTCTAATTTAATTAAATATTCGCCTACCGTTATTTTTTTCATCGACATATATTGCGAAATGTCGCCATTCGCAAGAATCATTAATTGCTTTTCAAGGTCTCTTTCTGCGCGAATGAGTCTTTGCTTGATGAAATTATCTTCAAAGTCTCGTCCAGTGCTCGCTGCTCCACCAGAGATTCGTGCCAATATGTCTCCCACTCGGCGTTCGACCAATTGAGCTTTGCTAATATACTCTTCAACTCCTCTGTCGCAAAAAAAAACCGTGCTCCTTTTTCTGCCACCTCTTTTTTAAATTGGTCTACCTTTTGCATTTGAATCTCATTAGAGTATTTATCTATGGATTCATCCTGTCGTATCCAGTGGACGGCTTGGTAGTTATAAAGTAATTCGGTGTGAAGAATAATGTCCTTGCGCCGACGCATCTCTTCGATTAGGTAGCCTAATTTAGCAGCGTTCTTTCCTGCCGTGATTTGAGGTAGCAAAGACTCCATTGAGGCAATTATCTTTTCGATTTCTGTATCCGACAATCCTGCTTTCATTAACATTAAAAAGTGTTTTGCCTTGCCATGACGCTCTAACGGGAATTCTATGCCCTTAGGAATGCGGTAATATACCTTGCCGGCTAAATCTACATAGCAGCGTTCTAATTCTTTGTGAGTGGTTGGGCGGTGTCGCTCCTTAAAGTAAAAGTCCTCAAACGTGCTTTGGTGTTCGTTGTAGATTTTCTCTAATTGCTCTGGGCTGTATTTTTTCTTGAATAGGTTCATGCAAATGGTATTCCTTTACGTTTTAATTCTGCTGCTTTTTTCACGGTATAGGTTCCGTGTTTAGCGTTATCCCATACCCTGTAGGCAAATTTATGTGCTTTTTTTTGTTGGCTCCTTAGCCTTTTATATTCTTCATAAGGCATTCCTTCAGGACGCTCATTAATTAAAAGGAACTGTTCTTTATTGCTGCTCATTTGTAGATTAGATAAGATATGCCAGACGTTAGGGCAATATATAAAGGATATGCAAAGTAAGCCCAGATATCGCATTGCAGAGCAGCTAAGACAGGAAAGAAGATGTATGTACTATGAATTGATGACATACAATAAATGCAACCGACAAAAGGTTTTGACCACCAGTCGCCTATCGTTCTTAGGAACCATTTCTTGATAGGATAAAGGATGTTGGACTGTTTTAAATTAACGATTTCTTTGATGGATATTATCTCCCATTTAATTATTGACTTCCGCAGTTTATGAAATTTTACTTCAGGATAATCTGCTGTAAATACTGACAGCTCTCCTTCTTTTGACTCTAAAATATTTTCTTGTTTTCCGTTTAATACAATATATCCGGCACCTTGGTGTACGGTTGCCCTGTATTTTAGAATCACTTGGATGTTCTCGTAATCAAGAGCTCCGTGAAGACCTTTTATGTATAACGAGTTTGCAAGTGCAAGCAGGACAAAGAAAGAAAGGGTTAGGAGTGCGTATAAAATCATGGCTCAAAAATTATACACAAGGTTTTGGTGGTGATTATAGTTCCGCTGTTGACGGGTAATTCTATTTCCATGTCTAACGGTGTATTGTGACCTGGGTCTGAGTTAAATTCAAACACTTGCAACTGGTACAAAACACCTGCCGCGAATGCTTGGTTGGTTTGATTGGGTTCGCGTACCGTTACCAACACTCCATCAGGAGCATCGATTTGAACGTCAACTAAATCTTTTCTGGATGTGGCAAGGTTGGTAAGTACACCAACATAAGAGCCGCTGCCTGGCGTTATATATGACGGTTCTTGAATCTCGAACGACATGGAGTCTGAGCCACCAAAAGACTCATCACAATTAGGAACCTTTAATGTGATTTCACAATTACAGCTCATGCCCGCAAAAGTAAAAGTAATTTAATTAGAAACAACTTTTATTGATAAATATTTTCCATAACTTGCCTAATGCCCGCGACTTTTTGGTGTTTAATAATCCATTCTTTCCAAAAAGAATTTATTTTGTAGCGAACAGTATCCAAGAAGTCTGCCCTGCGTGTAAGGTTTTTCCTTGAGCCTTTAATTATTTGCCCAAGCGAATCGCATTGCACCGTTCTCATATCTGCGCAGGTGCGTGGACAGGTAAGAGGATTGATTTTAAAGTCAGGATGATGCTTTAGTAAGTAGTTTACATCTGAACGACTTGTATGGTGCGATGGGTTGGAGTCTGGTGTAACGATTTGGCGTTCCATTAATCCTAATCCCTCTTTAAGCTGCTGGTAATAAGAAAGGTTTTTTGCGCCCGACATATCTTTAAGCGAATAACCAATTGCGTCACCTGTCAGCAAACAATCGCGAAGCTTATTTGCATAACGTGCCTTAATAAGCGCGACACCTTTAGGAATATTGCCATCATATATCTCCGCTTCGTCGAATTGGTGGTCATGCACTCCGCCTTGTGCATCTGCCCAGCAATGTGAAAACGAAATAGCGAAAGGGTTGGTGTTGAAATCTAAATGTATTATAAGTTGTTTTGAGGGGTCGAATCTTACAGCCCTGTCTTCATGTACGCGATAATCGTACTCAGACGCAAATGGATTAATGACTTTAGTAATATCCCAATCTCCCTCAACGAACTTCTGAAACAAGTCCGCAGGCATATTCTCTTTAAGATTCTGGATGTATGCTGGGTCGGTGTAAGGATTGTCTGTTATCTTGGCGGGTATGTATGCCCAGTCCTCAGGCAGCTTGTTATTGATATAACGGTCATAGAACTGCTCTTTAACCCAGCCTTGAGAAGGATTGCAAGTAAACAAGAGAGTGATGGGTGGTTGTGGTACTGATTGGTTCCAGCTTCCTGCCCGTTCAATTAATTTGTAAAAGGTTTCTTGCTGCAATTCATTAAGCTCGTCTCCGCCGCCTCCATTTACTTCTAATCCACGAAACCGGTTTAACTCTGGGTCATCGGAAAAGGACTCTGCCATGAATATTATCTGGCTTCCGTTTTTAAATGTAATGGTATTGGTGTCGCGGTTGTTAGATATAACGTGAGCCCCTAAGCCTTGCTCCATTACTTGGTTTAATGTAACAAACGTGGTTCGTTTAAGTGTTGGCAGCGACTCTCTAACAATTACCCAGCGCGATTTCGGATACTTGCTGCAAAGTGAAGCAAAGGTGAGTATTAACCAATATGTCTTGCCACCACGAATTGCGCCACCGTATAAGATTATCTTTTTCTTCCCGCTCGTTGCAAGTAGGTAGGCTTCTGTTTGCTTGGCGGTTAATTTCATTTGCCATGTCCATTACCGTTTCCGTTTTGGTGTGCTGGCATTGTAAGCTCAAGAATGAAGGGTTTATTTTCGATTTGATTACCAATTCCTACATCTGATTTATTTAGCATTGGAATACAGTATTGGTGAAACTTCATATACAACTCAAATGCTTTTGCAGGGTCTGTTTTTGATACCCGCTCTATCCATCCAGCCACTTTTGGTTGCAGCCCTTCCAGCAATTCCCTAATACCTGCCTGCAAGTCTTTGTTGACTTTATTGACGGTTCCTTTTTGTCTTCCACCAAATCTTACTCCTTTAGGTGGGCCTGGTTTTTGTTTCATTTAACCTAATAAAAACATTTTTAGGTTCCGCAAAATTAAATATTATTTTTTAATCGCTGTTTTTTGCGGTGTGTTAAATTATATTCCTGCTTCTTTTCGATGTTGTTTTTAAAAAACCTTTTTGTTCTTTTATCCATCACCTCTTTATGCTTTTGGTAGTAATCAGCAAGGTATTTCTTTCTGTCTTGTGACATTATATAATTTGCCTTGGTGTAAAATTATCTTCTTGAATAAATAAACAAGGTGCCGTTGGTGTGATGCCTTCCATAGGCGTGCCCCATGCTTCGATGTAGTTGGCTTTGATTTCGTGAGCCTTGATAGCGGTTAATGATTTAAAGCAGGCTCGGCTTACTAATCTTGCAGCTTCAGACCATCCATAAGCAGCAACATAAATCGTGGTTCTGTTGTCTTTGCTGTAATATTTTCCGTGACCGAAACCGTGCCAGAATCTAAGACCGTTTTTTTTAGTGTTCATTTATTGTTTTCTTTATTAAACCATTCTCCGTTAAATACTTCCGTGCAAGGTAATAAAATTACTCCATTCGTGCAACATGGTTCCGTGTGCTTTATTCTCTCCGGAAATTCGTGGCATGGACAATGACATCTGATTTGAATTGGTGCGGGGGTGTATGTTTTTTCTTTCAATTTTCTTTGATGTATTAATCTTGAACAAGATAAAAAGGTGCCTGGATATATTTTCATTTTTACGGCCAATCTGCGTACAATACAACACCGATGCCAGTTGCTTTGTCTAATACTTCTACGGCATTTACTCGCTCCATTTCTAATACCTGGAGAGCGCAGGCATGGTAAAAGTTTTCTACGCCTGAAACATTCTGCTCGTAGGCATAATTACAAATCGCTTTTACTGCTTGGGTGCTTTCGCGAATTGATTCGCTGTCCGTTTTTTCTTCTTGACGCCAGCATCGGATAATGATGCCTGAGCGTTCGTATTTAGTCATCGATTCCGTGAGAATTGTTTTTGGTCTTGGCATAGTATTTGATTTTTAACTTGTTTTTTAATTCATACACCCATGTCGCGTATGGGTACTTTTTTAACACCTCTTCGGTGCCTGCGTTATCGTATAAATGGTGGAATTCAAATCGGCAGTGTAAGATGTTCTCTTCTAATAGCCTGAATGATGGATAAGCTGCTTTGCTTAAAACGTGGGCGAAATTCTTGATGTCAAACACCAAAAAGTCGCCCGTAATGCAACATTTACCTTGAGATGCTTCGTAAATACGATTAAATACGATTAATTCACCCGTAGGCTTGCGGAGAGTGCGTATGTTAGGCGCTTTGGGCTTGCCCTGCCTCTTTGCCCATAACCGGTCTTGGTTATGCTTAAAACAAAGGTCTCCGCTTGGCAGGCGCTTTGCGATGATTGCCTTGCCCTTACATACAACACAAATACCTTCGCGCTTAATCATTGTATTCCTAAGCAGTTTTCGATGAGCTTATTTGTATCCTTGTTCTGCCCCAACACATTAATCTTTCCGGTGCCGGTGTAAATGTTTACCACGCTGCCGTTAGATAATCGCATTTGATTGCCGTTTGGTATTTCGCATTCTTTGGTGATTAGAAATTTGTTTCTTTTTAAGCAATCGCGTATGCCTTGCATTGATTTTTGTGTCATAGCTTTTTGAAGATTAGGTTTAAGATTAAATTTAACACTCGTCTTACCATCGTCATTACAGCCGTGATAAGAATTAATTTTCGTATTCTCATCTGAATGTGACTTTAGTTTCTTCGCTCCACTCAATTCCTGGTATGTTAAATTCGCCCGCGTCTATTTTGTCTTTATGCAGCTTCATTGCCAGTTTAATCTTTATCTTAGACGGCTCCATGTATTCATGCGGAACGTCTGCTTCTTTTATAACCTGGTAACTGGTTATCTTTCTCCGGTTTTTTATTTTAACTTCCTTGCCTGCGGAAGATTTAAGCATTACGGATTCGTTAAATTTATCTCGTATTTCATTCCGCTTGCCAAACACCATTTCATAAGAACCATAAAGCTGCAAGGCGGTTTCTAAGGTTGCCTCTATGTCGGCTTCTTTAATACCTAAGATTTTGTAAAATTCTATACAATCCTGCTTCCAGGTTTCTTCTGTAAACTTGCTTTCTGGCGCGGCACTTATTTCTTCTTTTTGGTTTTCCAGTTTTCTTTTTGCAGCGTATAAAACACCTTCAATTTGTTTCTTAAGGTAATCAAACAAACTGCCGTAATCAGATTCTATGGGCTTCCAGGATTCAATGTTTTCGATTTCCTTTTTTAACTTGGCCTTAGTTTTGCAACCGTTAATTGTGTCTGTAAAATCAATAATAATATCATCAATTTGGTTTTTAATTGCGTTATTTAATTCCAGCACCTTTTCTTGTTCCGCCTTTTGCAAGTTTAATTCCTGCGCTGCCTTTAGCTTTGCCTCCTCTTGCTGCTTTTGTACCTGCGATTCAAAAGCATTTACAGCGTCACCCAGCTGGCGCAATGCTGTCTGAACAGGGTTGGCTATTTTTTTAAATATCTCCATGTAATTGCGTTGAGCATCAAGGTGTGGCTGGCTTTTTTGCTTACGAATGTCTTCGAGTTGATTAAG
>Ga0137424_1000037_pt1 | contig 16984 bp, 19 predicted proteins | sample EasRivERMZT620_2_FD_102317 | JGI IMG/M metagenome (GOLD analysis project Ga0137424, IMG submission 102317) | Soil microbial communities from meander-bound floodplain in the East River, Colorado, USA - East River MetaG ERMZT620_2 | ecosystem: Environmental > Terrestrial > Soil > Floodplain ... | reverse complement strand
TGTGTATAGAATTTGTGTGTTTGTTGTGGGGGTCGTGTTGGTGGGGGGGGGGGGGGGGGGGGGGTGTGTATACACACTTATATGTCCCCCCCCCTAGGACACCCGTTAGGCCAACCGTCATCCCATTGAAAACAAACACGTTTTGACGTTTGGCCACGTTTGTCCTGACGTTTAGGACAATCGGTCGCAATTTTCGGAAAATTAATTGCGAAATCAGCACCCAACCCACAGCCACCCCCTGCTCGCCGGCCCGCCGTTCCAAGGCTTATGCTCGCCTTTTTTGATGAGACCTTGTTTCTCCAGGGTGTCGAGCGCGCTGTCGACGAGGTTGTTGCCGAAGCGCTGGCGGCGACGCCACTTACGGTATACGTCGCGGTCGGAGACGAAGCCGCGCGCCCGGGTGAACTCCTCTATCTCGTTGCAAACGACGCGACGGTCATCGAGTGACGGGCCGTATTTCTCCAGACCGTCCTGAACAAACGCGAGGCTCGCCTCGGCGATCTGCGTGCCCCACATGATGTCAGCGCGATCAACCGTCGCGGACATTCGGCCAGCTGCGATTACCGTCGCTACTCGCAAAGCCTGCTCGGCCACACGTTGGCGGAGGTCAACCTCACTCGGAGACAACCCGTCAAACACGGCCATGAGGTTCACGAGCGCCCGCCACAAATCAAACGCACCTGGACCCCACGACAACCGCTTCGCCGGATGCAGCACCGCTCCTTGCGGCTTTTCCTCCGGCCCGATCCACCGCACAACCTCGCGAATACCGCGCATCAATGCGGCCGGCGGGTCTAGCGGATCGGCTGTCGGCTCGGTAAAGAGAGGCTTTGGCCCTGCTTGGAAGCACAGCAGCCGATTGATGAAACCCCCTCCAACCGCGTTTTTGCCGAGCGCTTCGTAGAACTCCATCGGCGTTGATGCCCCGAAAATGGCAGGCATCGGCGCAATAACGGGCGTTAATTCCTTGCTGTGCGCGCGCACGCTCATGGGTAACACGATCCAGCCGTTGCCCCAGATCGGGTTGAGTTGGCTGGTGATCGAGTTGCTGTGCGTATTCCCCTCGGCCATCAGCCGCGAAAGCACGGTGCCGAACTCGTCAACGACGTTCAGAGAATTGGGCTTCAGCGTCACCAACGCCTCGATCCCTTGCACACTTTGAAAGTCCCCCGCGCCGAGCATGTCCGCGTGCTCTCCGCCGAGCGCACCGAGTAACACTTTCGGCGCCTGCAAGGGCTTTTGTTTGCCGATACCTGTCAGCGCAATCGCTATCAAGAATAACAGAGTTACGTTGTTCGACACCGGCCCGGCGACCTTGCGATCGCACAGCTTCCCGACGAAAGACAGTGCTGCACATTTCGCCAATGACGGGTTTGGGTACTCACTGGTATCAAGTATCCACCGCTCGACCATGCCGCATAAGCCCGGCAGATGTCGTCCTTCACCGGGCTCCCCCCCGTCAAAGGCCGATTGAATGAAACTAGGGACGGCACTCATTTGGCACCGCGCAGTTCGTGCGCCATCTCAAGCCACCCCCACAGCATCTGACAGTTGCGCGGCATCGCCGGCCGCGCGCCTTCTTTTTGCCTCGCCCATCACAGCACCACCCCCAGCACCCCATCCGGGTCAACGGCCGGGTCCTGGCGGTGCCGATCAAGGAACGCATCAAGGTCATCGGCCTTAACGAGTGTCCGTTTCCCAATCTTCACGGCGGCCAACTCGCCGGTCGAAATGGCCTTCCAGATCGTCGGTTCGCCCAGCCCCAACACCAGCGCGGCGTCGGGCACGCTATACGCGATTGGAGTCAGGGGTACTCTTGTACGGGCGCGCATCGCTTTGGTCCTTTCCATTGGATGACAAACCAATTGTACATCGGGACGCACGCCCCCTTCAATACAAATCACACACGTACGATGTACATCAGGCCCACCTAACGACACACTATCGGATTACTCCTACCATCCCAGTCCACGTAACAACTCGAGCCGCCCCCGCCCGACCCCACAGCATTCAAAAGAAATAGACACAAGAAAAGCACGAACAGCACTAACCACCCGCAGGTTTGTGTTTCAGTGAACCGTTGCATCACCTTCTCCCTTCACCAAACGACCAAAAAGAAGTATCTCAACTTCCCGCGCACTCATCCCCTCCGTCGCCGCCGCCCAGGCCCGGATCGCCAACCATTCCCTCCCCCTAATCTCCATCAGCCCCTCAAATTGCTCATCCTCCGTCGCCCCGCCAAACCGCCGCTCGAACTCTTCCCAGATCACCTCCTCTTCGCGGCCGGCCGCCTCGGCCAGCTCCAACAACTCCTCAACCTTCTCGCGCTCGATCATCACGCGCCTCGTTTGGTTCCAACAACTCGTGGATGCGTTCGCTTATGTCCGGCTTTCGTCGCGGCCGTTCCCAAATTAATCCAGGGTTGTGTGTGACTAAGTGGGGATGAGTTGGTCAATTCTTTTCGGCCGGTACACCTCCAGGTGATCAAGCCGGTTGGAACACTTCTGGCCGGCCGCAAACCCATTGCGTATCGCCCGGGCAATCTCTTCATCACCAAGCCCAATGTGTCGCGCAATGAGGGTCAGGCACCGCAGCGTGCCCATCTCTTGCGGAACGCCGGTCCAGGCTATCGTACCGACGGTAAACGCGACGGCGGTGAGCCTGTTATTCCGTTCGCCGACCGGCGCGGCGAACAACTGGTCCCCGGCGTTCTTGCACATCCTAGTCGCGTATCTCCGCTGTTCTCCAGACAGCCATTCTTCTTTCTGCCCCCCTTCTTCTTCCACACACCCTGGATTAATTTGGGAATGGGTGCGGGCCGTATGGGCACGGTCCTCCCTTCGCTTCCCCAACTCCATCAGTCCTTCACACAAATCCAGCCGGTGCCCCTCTACCCTAATCACCCTCACTTTCGCCCCGGCCCTCCCATAATAATACGCGGTCGAAAGTGCCCAGGTTTCGGACGACACCTCCCCACCCAGCACCCAGTTGAGCCGAGACACCATCCGGCCGCGCCACCCCGGCTCTCGCTCCACACTGAACGGACACAACACCCGCCACCTTGGAACATCCTCAGTATGCGAAGGCGACGTGTAGATCAGCGCCTCAATGTTGAATGCACCCAGCCGCGCTGCGGCCCATTCAGGACTATGTTGCCCGCCGTCGTAATCAACCTCACATCCGGTCACGGCTATCACGTTCGGGTCGTGGCGATAGCTGGCGTGTTCGGATAGCTCGTTACCAAACCGGGCCAGCTTGAGCATCGGTAACCGATCTTTAGCGGGCGCGACCTCGGCCTCAATGCGATCCGCGAGGTAAGCGGGGTTGTATTCTTGCCAACTCATGCTGGTCGCGGCCCTCGAGGGGAAGAAGGTGATAATCATCGCTCGCGCCACTCCAGAAAGCTCACGCCCTTGTGCTGGTAAATCGCGAGTACCCAACCGCGTCGCAGGTCGTCGCACATCTCGCACTCGAAATGGATCAGTAACCCTTGACGCCGTTCAGATGGATTGGTCCTGACAGGTTCGGCGGGACTTTGATCCTCAAACGCCTCTACGTTGTTAAGTGTCAAAAGGATATCCGATGGCGCATCTTCTTGGGCGCGAGTGAACACCTCGACCGCAAGCTGGTGAACGTAGTACGAGCCACAAACTGGACAGCAGATGCGGTCTTCGTTGCTCACGACTGTACGAAATTGTTTATCGTTCATCGTCCCGCCTCCCTTTAAACCAACCCCACCACCGCCAACAACTCGTCGGCCTTCTCCAGCTCCATCTTCTTACGGTTAGCTCGCCGCGCCGCGACCGCATTCTTCGTGTGCCCGTAGCCCGGATCACCTTCAACAGCCTGTTTCGCGATCAGGTCAAGGTACGATTGCACAACAATCAGAAGCTTTTTTCTGCCTGCCCGAAACGACTTTAACCGGCCATCTCTAATCATCTCGCGAACAAGGGTGGAGCCGAGCCCGGTCACCGAGCAAAACTCGTGTATGGGCAGCGTTATGTATTTGTCGAGGGGGAGAAGCATTGGTTTGTTCCGTCCATTGGTATCGTTGGCGAAACGTAAACATAATGCACCACCGGGCCGGCACAACGATTACCCCGGCATGCCGTCCATGCAATCCGGGGTGTGTATGAGTCCGGTAAACACGCCAAAGACTCGAAACGACTGCGAGTCGCAGCCCAAATCAGTTTTAATCAGTTGTTGCAACCCGCCCGCCCCGGAGCAACCATTCCAACCCTACACGAAAGGAATGCACCGATGACCCCTGCACCGCACATCGCAAAGTATTCAACCGGCCTCGACCGTTCGGTTGAAATTTACGGAGACCGGGTATGGTTCGCCATATGCGACCACTTCCCATGCGACCGCCTGTTCACGGTCGCAGAGTGCATACCCCTTGTTCGCGCGGCGGTCGGCGATATTACCGAACGGTACGCCCGCGCCATCGTACAGGGCGTCCTACAAACCGCCGAAACGCACGGGACCGCCCACCGCCACGGCCGGATGCGTTGGTCAGTGTGAGGGCGGGGCTTAGGCCCCCGCCCGCAACGGCACCACCTCGCCGCCCGCCCCTTCTTGCCGGTCGCAATATCCCGCCCACGCCTCGGCCAGCGCGCGCCGCTTCTCGAACAAGTCCGACCGTTGATACGCCCGCACCACCGCATCCCCGACCGCGTGCGCCAGCGCCATCTCCCTTACCTCGTGCGGATAGGCGGTGCGTTCCGCCGCCCACTGCGCGAACGTCGATCTAAACCCGTGGACCGTCACCCCCACGCCCATCCGGTCCAGCACCCTTCTCGGTTCAACCCGACCCATCGGCTTCCCCGGCCGCAGCCCCGGAAACACCAACCCGGCCGCCTTCGGCTGCATCCGGGCCAGTACCGCCAGCGCCGCCCCACTAAGCGGTACTCGATGTTCGCGGCCGGCTTTCATCCGTGCCGCAGGTATCACCCACACGCCCTCGCCCAGGTCGATTTCTTCCCACCGCGCCCCCAGCACTTCCCCGGTACGACACGCAGTCAGAATGATGAACTCCAACGCGCGCGACGCGACACCGTGCTCCCGTCGCAAAGCCGCGACAAACCCACCGACCTTCGCGTAAGGCAGCGCCGCGAGGTGCTTAACCCGCCGCACCTTCGCCCTCGACGGCAACAAGTTTTCGAGATGGCCACGCCACCGCGCAGGGTTCTCACCCGCCCTGAACCCTCGCGTCGTGGCCCAGTTAAACACGCTTTCAATCCGACCCCGCACTCTACTCGCGGTTTCGGGCTTGGTGGTCCAGATCGGTTCAACCACCTTCATCACCAGCGACACATCGACCGCTTGCACCGGCAACGCCCCAAGCACCGGATACGCGTAATCGGTCAACGACTGCCGCCACTGAATTTCGTTGGCCGGGCCACGCCATCCAGCCCGTTGCGCGTCGATGTACGCTTCGGCGCACGCCCGGAACGTCATGGCCTTCGCGCTGGCCACCCCACGCGCAGCCAGCACGGCACGCTTCGCCGCCAGTGGATCGAGTGCGGTCTCGCCTTCGCGGTACGCCTGCACCTCCTTGCAGCGCTTCATTGCCTTATCACGGGCTTCGGCGAGGGTGACGGTGTGCAGGGGACCAAGGCCCATCTCGGTCAGTTTGGTCTTGCCGTCCACCATCTTTCGGAACCGGAACACCCAGCTTTTCGCGCCGGTCGGGCCAACCCGCAGATACAGCCCGCCCCCATCGCTCAGGTACCCTTTCTTCTTTGCACGCTGCACTGCTTTTTCGGTCAGTCTGTGGATGCCCCGCGCCATTGGTCCCATACTCCCGCCCATCGAAAGGATGGGATGTTGGCGAACGTTGGCGATAAAGTCAACTCCGTCATCACCCTCGAAAACCGCAGTTTACCGCCACTTTCCGTACGATCCCGCATGTTGGCGACACCCCCTGAGTCCGGTTGTCGCTTCCTGCGACACTCGTTGATTACGGCGGTTATCTGGCCGATCTGGCCGTATGTCCCATACTTTGGTCCACTAATCCCGTAACCCATTGATCCAATTGCGAATAACGCGTTACTTGCAATCGTCGGCGCATGCGCCCAATAATTCCCCATGACCAACCGCACAATCCCCAAGGAAAAGTGCGAACACTGCCAGCGTCAATTCAATAAACGTAGGCCGTGGCATAAGTACTGTTCCGACGATTGCCGCCACAAGTCTTGGCTCAGCGCCATGCGTGAGACCTTCCAGCGCGCCCGGGCCTCCGAAAGGACTCAAGATAATGTCTGATCTCGCGAACGCCCTCTATCCCGGCGGCCCGCACACCGGAGGGCCAAACCAGCAGGTCATAGACGCCGGCAAGGCCGTGACGACGGTTGCGCCGCGCCCTGTCAACGCCAGCGCGGCGATCTATGGCCAGGGCGGGCCGGCGCAGGGCGGGCCTGTCGGGCCAACCGGCCATGTCGCGGAGGGGATCGCCAAGCCCGCCGCCGAGCGCGATCCGCAACCCGCACCCGAATCGAAAGGAGATGACCAGGGGGGTGGTGCAAAACCCGACCAGCAGGCCGCCGCCCCATTCGACCCCACCAACCTCAAAATCGAGGGCCTCGATCCGAGTTCCCCGTTGCTCAACGAGTTCGCCGAAACCGCAAAGGCCCTCGCCTTGCCGCACGACAAGGCCCACGAGTTGCTGGCCCTCCACGCGAAAGCGGTGCAAGCGCAGACCGAACAATTCAACAAACAAACAGACGCTTGGGCCAACGAGGCCCGGTCGCATTTCGGGACTGAATTGCCTCAAGTCGCGGCCGAAATCCGGGACGCAATCGGCACGGACAAAGATGCTCAAGAAGTGATGAGGCTGCTAGATTGGAGCGGGCTCGGCTCGAATGCGTCCGTGATCAGGGTTTTACATCGGCTGGTGCGAGGATACTGACATGATCTTCTTCATCGCAGGTCCAATTCAATACCGGGCCGCCAACGGCACCCTCCGCTTCTACGACCCGGGCGCGGAGCCGCCCGGCGCAACACAAATCCTCGACGCCGCCGTTCCGGCCTGGGACTTGCCCAGCCCCTTCGTTGATGTCCCGCTTCTCAACCTTCGGCCGATGGACGCCGAAGCGAAGGCGGCCCTCGACGCCGCCCGCGCCCCCTACGCCGGCAACATCTGGCCTGGACTTGGATACGTCGAACCCGACGAGCCAATTTTTTTGCCGTGACCGGGGGGCCAGACCCAAAGGCCCACCCCAAAACCACAAAAGGAAGACAACGATGACCGACCAAATCGAGGCTTTAAACGACCGTATGACCGCGCTGGAGCGCTCCGTCGCCGCGCTACGCGACATGATCGAGGCCCGGTTCGCGCCGCCACCTGCGCCGAAGCCCGCCGCAATTCCGGCTTGGGCTGGCCCCCAGGGCGCGTTCGGTTCAGGCTACGGTGGCGCGCCGTCCGACCCTGGCGGCGGCACGATCAACTTCGGCGGCTCATCGAGCCGGGTTCCGATTGACGGCGTGCGGCGCGACGCAGACGGCTGCGTGATCGTGAACGAACCTGCACCGCCGCCACCCGGACCCAACCGCGCCCCGGCGCACCAGCAGGCCGTCGAACTGGCGGACGCGATGCTGCCCTTGAAGGGGCCGTAGCGGGGCACCCAGAGCGCAACACAGGCTTAAGCGCGGTGGCCGCTGCTTACGCACCAAGGCCCGGCAGCCTTATCACCGCCTGCGCGTGCTTGCTCAGACGGAGGCCGGCGCGCCGTTTGCTGCTCAATACACACTTTAACCGCGTGTTAACATACACACTCGCGCACGATGCGCACATACACACCCGGGACCACCCCCCCAACAAGCCCCAACACCGAGGTAACAATGCCCACCACCGACCTCCTGGCCCCCTGGTATGGGAAAGTATTGGACCGAGCGGCCCATCGCCCCCTCCCCGACGTGATCCGCGAGGCCCTCGAAACCATCGAGGCGGTGCGAGCCGAACTTCTCATGAGCGGCCGGATGGAGCCGCTATCCAGGCACTATCCGGCCGGGACGCGGCACGAGCGCGAGGCGCGGCACTCCACCCCTCCGCATTGGAAGCTATCGACGCCGGCCGGGTTTGTACTCGGGCTGGAGATCGCCACCGAGACCGAGGAAGAACGCGCCGAGCTTGAACAGCAGCGTGCGGCGTGGAGGCGCGAGATAGCGGAAACGCGCGACCTGTACTACGAAGCTCGCGACGCCTGGGACCTCCTCGCCCCGATTGAGCGGGCGAACGAACACCTGCAACACGCGTTGGGGTTGGTCGCGATGGAAGGCCGCGACATCACCGACCCTCGCGTCGCCGAGGCCCTAATGTCCTATCGGCGGGTACTCGCCACCTTCTACCCGCACAATCCGGCCGTCGCCGCCCACCTCCTCGAACTCGAACAAGCTTTGGACCGCATCCGCGACACCCTTCGCTGCATGTTGTTGAAGGACCTGTTTGCCCACAAGTTCACCGACGAACAGGCCCGGGAGGCCATCGCGCTGCTCGAAGGCGAGGCGGCGGCCGGTCATTGGCCCGACGCCGAGGCGGATGTGGAGCGGGCCGAGGCCGAGGCCTGAATGCCGAAGATCGCCGTGATCGCCCAGCACCGTCATCCGCTCGCACAAGTGCGCCGGGCTGAACGTCAAGCCGCACGGGCCGAAGCCACGTTCCAGTTAGCGGTTCTAGAGGCAATCGACCTGAGCCAGGAACCCGAAGACAAACGCGCCCTGGCCCAATCCTGGCTGCGCGCTTTGCGTGAAATGACCGCGCCCCGGTTTGAAGATATTCTCCGCACAAGGAGTTGACGTTGCCCACAATCAACTACAACCCGACGGCACCGGCCGAAACCGCGCCGGGCGGATTCCAGAACATTCAGGCAAACCCAAATGCGTTTGGGGCCGCTCAGGGGCGGGCGCTCGAAGCACTAGGCACACAATTCGAGAAGGTTGCCGACACCGCAGCCACCACCGCTTTCAACATCCAAAAGGAATTTGACCAAACAGCGGCCCGGGAAGCCTCGATCCAGGCACAATCCACCGCCAACAAAATCTTTTACGGCGACCCTGACACCAACACCCCCGGCTACTTTGGCCTAGAGGGCCGCGCCGCTCTTGACGCTCGCCCCGCCACCCTAAAAACCATTACCTCCCTGTACGACGCCGCACGAGGTAAGCTGTCTGCATCTCAACAACGCGAGTTCGACAAAGAAACCGCCCGCGTCCGCCTGCACTCAGAGGCCCTCGTCCTTCAGCACGCCTCAAAAGAGTTTTCAACCTACCAAAAGAAAACCGAGGAGGCCGCCACCACGTTGAAACTCGACAACGTTGGCCGCGCTTCGTTGCAGGGCGATAAAGAGACTTTCGACCAAAACTTGGGCGAGGCGCTCAAGCTCAACGCCGACGCGATGGTGCGGCAGGGTGCCAGCCGCGAACAGGTCGAGGCGAAGACCAAAGACATTATGTCGGCAGCGGTCGAGATGTGGTCTCGCGGCCGGGCAACCACTGATCCCGCAGGGGCGCTTGCCGCCCTCGAAGCGAACAAGGAGCACTTTACCGACCCGACCCGCTACAACGCCGTTTACAACGCCGTGAAGGGGAAGGCAGACGAGGCGGCGGGGCGCCAGTTGGTGGAGCGGACGCGATCACCACGCGGCGGTATGGTACAGGGTGGGGCGGTCGCAACCCGGGTTGCCCAAGAAGCCGAACGTCAGGGTGTTGATAAAGGTCTCGCGGTTGCGGTCGCGGACATTGAAAGCTCGATGGGAAGTAACCTGGGTCGGCGCGGTAACATCTTCCAGCTTGGAAACACTGAATGGGCCAGCGTCGGTGGCGGTCAGAAAGGTGAAACCGAAACTGACGTTAAGAACGGCATCGCGTTCCTTGCGAACAAACAGAAAGAGTTGCGTGCGGCGCTGGGGCGCGAACCGTCGCCCGGGGAGGTGTATCTTGCGCACCAACAAGGGACCGCTGGTGCGGTCAAGCTCTTAAAGAACCCAGAAACGCCCGCCGGGCTGCTTGTGCCGACAGAAAACATTCGCGCGAATGGCGGCGACCCCAACGCGCCCGCCTCAGCATTCATCAATAAATGGGACCGAGAGGTTAATCGGCGGCTTGGCGGCACCACTTTACTGACCGAAGGCCGCCCGCAACAACAAGAGGTGCCACGCCCGCTGGCGGTCGGCGACAGCATCGCTGCGCATACAATCCGGCGCGGCGCGGCTGAAGGGACCGAATACAATACCGCGCAAAAGGCTGATAGCACCGCGGTCTCGGGATACAGCCCGGAAAAAGTTCGTGGCGTCATTGAGGGTATTCCGAAAGCCCGCGTGGACGGTAAGAATGTTGTGCTGTCCACGGGCCTGTCGAATGCAGATGACCCGAACGACCCGCGCCAACTCGCGTTGGTGGTAGATCAGATTGCGGCCCTTAAAGAAAAGGGCGCGGCGAGTGTGACTGTGCTGGGGGTCGGGACGCACGAAAAGTTCACAGGCAAAACAAACGACGCGCTAGCAAAGATTGCGGCGGACGCGGGTGCCAAGTTTGCCGGGCCGCTGCCTGCTGTCGCGGGCGACAAAATCCACTCAACCGATGCCGCTGCGGTGGTGCGCAGCGCGATTGGCAGCGGCGCGGCACAGCCGATAGCTGCTGGCCCCGACTCCGCCCTCCAAGCCCAGGTCGCACGCATCCGCGCATCCGGGGCCTCGCCCGACCAACAAGACGCCGCGATCAAAATCCTTGGCCAGGAACACACCGTGGCGAAGCTGGGCCAGGACGAGGCCAAGTACGCGCTGCACAAGGACATCCTTGACGGTCGCATTACCACTCGGGGCCAAGTCGATGCGCTGGTGAGTAGTGGCACGATCTCCCCGGCCGCCGGAACACAGGCTATCGATGCGATACAAAAGCGCGCCGAACAAGAGCAGGCGAACGCCCAGGCCATCATCAAGGTCACGGCGGCGGGGAACGGCGGGGCACCACTCGACCCCAAGTCCAAAGAGGACCGCGACGCCCTCAACTACCACTACAGCGTAGCATCAGCCGCATGGCCGCCTGCCGAGCGCGCCGAGAAATCCCTCGCCTACGTGGCGCAGTACAACATGGTCCCCGCACCAGTCCAGTCCGCTATCCGTGGCGGACTGCACTCGGGCCAACCGATGCGGGCAGTGCAAGCCGCTCAAACGGTCGATCAGCTCCGTTCCATCAATCCGCAGCTTGTCGCCGAGATTGGCGATGAGAACGACATGCGCCTCGCCGCACTGCTTTCGACTTACGCCCCCGCCGGCCCGCAGCAAGCGTTCGACCTCGCGAACGCCGCGTTAAAGGCTACACCGGCCCAGCGCGAAGTTCACAAGCAGTCCTACGACAAGCGGGCTAAGACCCCCGAAGATCGCGCCGCCCTGGACACCGCTTGGCTCGACAAACAACCCCAGGTCAACCAGTTGTGGTGGGGTGACCCGAACATTCCCCCGCTCTTGGTTCGTGAGTTTCAAGACCTCGCCGCCGGCCATTACGAAGTGACGGGTGATCTCGAATCTTCACGGGTGCTGGCGCGCGACGCAATCCTGTGGGTGTGGGGCCGCACCGCAGTTGGTGGCCCGACGAGGTACATGAAAGCCGCTCCCGAAGTCATCTACGGCGATCCCAAGCTGAGCACGGAGCGCAATTCCGAATGGATACAAAACCAACTGCTCGCCGAGGTAAAGAAGAGCAAGCCTGACGTCCGGCCCGACCAAATCCACCTGTTGGAACTCCCGGGCGACAAAGGCGGGCCGGGCAACCGGCAGCGGTATCAAATCTTCGTCACCGACGACCAGGGCCGCTGGAACACCGTGACAAAACCGAACGGCCAAATAAACCCCTGGAACCCTGACATCGCCACCGCCCAACCGAACGCGCAACTCCTAGAACAAATGCGGATACAGCGGCTGGAAGAACTGGAGCGGCAACGACTGGTGCCGCGCTAATCCCGCCCCGGGGCAACAAGAGGTGACTCCGTTTCTTCCCCCGAGGAAGCCCCCAAGAGGGAAAAGACCCAAATTAATCCAGGGGTGAGTGAAAGAAAGGGAGAGCCGGAGTGCCATTCGAAATCGAGCCTGCACCACTAGCGCCCGAGCCTATCGCGCCGACATTCGGCGAGTTGATCGGCGCGGCGTTCACTCGCGAGAACATCATCGGGTCCACCATCGAGGCGGCGCGCCAGCCCGGCATGGCCCCGCTCGATACCACCTTCGACCCGTTCACCGACATCGCTGGGTACGAGGATGACGCGAGCAGCTTCATCCCGGCCAACAGCCCCGAAGATGTGCATAACATCAAACTGCGGATCGACAGGGAGCGGGCGCGCCTCCGAACCCTCGCGGAGGGTGGTGCACTGGGCATCGTCGCGCAGCTTGGCGCGGGGGTGCTCGACCCCACCATGCTCTTACCAATCGGCGGGCAGGTCTGGGCCGCAACTCGATTCGGGCGCGTCGCGTTGAGTGCGGCACGCACCGCAGGCGCGGTCGGTGCCGGGCAGGCAGTGCAAGAGGCCGGCCTGCAAGCCACGCAACTCACCCGACCGCTGGCCGAAAGTGCGATCAACATCGGCGCGGCCACCGTGCTCGGCGGGGTGCTAGGCGGCACCGTCAGCGCTTACACCAGTCGGCAGCTAAACGAACTCGCCACCCGTTCCCTGCGGGAAAGTGCGATCTTCGAGCGGGAACTTGCCCAAACCGTTCCCGAGGCCAGTACGGCTGGTGCCGCCGCGACCCGCACCACAACCCTTGAGCAAGAGACGTTCGCCAGCGCCCTCCTCGCGGATCGTGCCCTGGCGCGCACATCGCCGAACCTTCGCACCGGCACCTCGCCCAGCGTCGAAACTCGCCGGGTTGCGCAGGAACTCGTTGACCAACCGTTGGACTACCGCAAAAACCTTGAGGGCGTCCCGACCCCGGTCAGCGTGGAACGCCGGGCGTTGATGGCGCAGGGTTCGCTCGCCGACGCGATGGTTGAACTCAATGAGGCTTTCGTGCGGTACCGGCGCGGCCCCGAACCCGGCATGTTCCCCAAAACGCGGATTGCGACCAGCGACCTCGTGCGCACGCCCGCGAAGATGACCTCCAATCAGTTCGCCGAAGCGGTGGCGCACGCGATGCGACGCGGCGATGCGTCCGCGATCCCGGAGGTGGAGGCTGCGGCCCGCGCGATGCGTGCTAGGGTGTTCGATCCCCTTGCCGCCCGCGCTATCGAGACGGGCCTACTCGACCCAGCGGCGCTCAAAGTCACTACCGCGCCCAGCTACCTAATGCGGGTGTACGACACGCCGAAGATCTCGAAGAACCGGCCAGCCTTCGAGCGTATCGTTCGCGACTGGCTCGCCGCCGCGCCGGAAACCGCCAAACTCGACCCGGCCGAAATCCGCGACCTCGCCGAGACCATCACCAGCGGAATCCTCAGCACTCCCGCAGGGCGGACATCCTACGCTCCGGTGCCACTGGCGCGCGGCCCCGCTCGCGAGCGCACCTTCAATATTCCAGACCACCTAATCGAGGAGTACCTCGAAAACGACATCCGCCGCATCGCCTCCGCGTACACCCGCACGATGGCAGCGGACGCCGAACTAACTGCCGCATTCGGCCGGGCCGACATGCAGCCGGCGCTCGACCGGATCACCGCCCATTACAACCAGCTTCGGGCCGGCAAGTCGGCGTCCGAGGCGGCGCGGTTGACCCGCCGCGAGGCTCGCGACATTAAAGACATCGAGGCCATGCGCGACAGGGTTCGGGGCACGCACGGACTGCCAGCCGATCCCAACGGCTTGCTCAACCGAGCGTACCTCGTCGCCCGCGATCTCAACTACCTCCGGCTGTTGGGCGGGATGACACTCGGCGCGCTGTCCGACATGGGCTCGATTGTGATGAAAGAGGGCCTAGCCCGCACCGTTGGCAGCGGGCTCGTCCCGATGCTCACCGAGTGGCGCACATTCCGCCTCGCCACGGGTGAAGCGCGACTCGCGGGCAACGCCCTGGATATGGTGTTGGATAGCAGGGCGATGTCACTGGCAGATGTGCTTGATGATTCGGGGAGGTGGACGCGGTTTGAGCGGGGCGTCGCGGGCCTGACCAGCACCTTCGGTGTCGCTACGCTGATGGCCCCGTGGAACACCGCCTTGAAGCAGTTCGCGGCGGTTGTGGCGCAAACCCGATCACTGCAAGCGATTGAACGGGGCGCGATGGGAGCGGAGCGCACTCGCCTTGCGTCACTCGGTATCGGGCCGGATGAGGCCGCGCGGATCGCAGAGCAGTTTGCGCTGTATGGTCGCAAAGAGGGGCCGGTGTGGTGGGCGAACACGGCGGAGTGGACCGACCGCGTTGCACGCGACAGCTACCGGGCCGCGCTGTCGAAGGAAATTGACTCGATAATCGTCACCCCCGGCGCGGGTGATCGCCCCCTCTGGATGACATCCAGCACCGTCGGGAAGATGATTGGGCAGTTCCGCTCCTTCAGTATGGCCTCCTCCCAACGCGTCATGTTGAGTGGGTTGCAACACCGGGATATGGCGACCCTGAACGGCGTCATCATGATGACCGCGCTGGGGATGCTCAGCCACGCGGTCCGCGAGAGCATCAACCGGGATGCGAAACCACTCCCCGACGCCAACACAGCGGCGGGAATGGCGCAGTGGGTCCGCGCGGGACTGGAGCGGTCCGGTCTTACCGGCTGGCTCTTCGACGTAAACAACATCGCCGAGAAGGTTACGCAGGGCCGCATTGGCGTGTCGGGGCTGATCGGCGGCCAACCGATCAGTAAGAACGCGGCGCGCAGCATCACCCACACGATCCTCGGCCCGACCGCCGGGCTGGGGGAGGAAGCGGTGCAGGTGCTTGGCGCGGCGACACCGGGGGTCCCGTGGACCGCATCCGACACCTCAGCGGTGCGCCAGATGCTCCCGTACAACAACATCTTCTACCTGCGGCAGATGTTCGACGCGGCCGAAGATGGGATAAACCGGGCGGCGGGTGTCGCACCGAAACCGCGGCCAGGGTTGCCATGACGATCACAGCGACGCGACTACGCGAACTTCTGCATTACGATCCCGAAACAGGTTTGTTTACCTGGAAGGTGGCGCGGCAAGGAACTCGTGCTGGGGCATTTGCGGGCGCCCTTAACCACGGCTATTTGCGAATTACGATTGATTGGCGTCATTACCCGGCGCACCGACTCGCATGGCTCTACATGACTGGCGAGTGGCCGGCGGACCTTATCGACCACATAAACCTTGTGTCGGATGACAACCGCTTCGTCAACTTGCGGCAGGCCACTAGGGCGCAGAATATGCATAACTCAGCACGCCCGAGAACAAACACATCGGGCGTAAAGGGCGTTTCCCGTTATGCCGGCCGCTGGAAAGCCCAAATAAAGGTAAACTCCTGTACCACGGTGCCTTTGCCTGCCCGGATCGCGGCCACCCCGTTGACCTGCGAGAGCTTGGGTTGGTTTAATTGCTGAAACCGCAACAGATGAAAAAAGGTCACGCGGCCAGAAAAGGGGGTGCTCACGCGCGGGCCGGCCCGGGTCGGCGGCTCCACCCCCGGGGGCCTGGGCGAACAAATCCCCTTGCCCTCGACCCGACCGCGACGCCGCGTCGGCGTATCACACGCAGGGGGAGTGTGTAGGGGTACAAATCACATTCGCGCAGGGCGTCCTTCAGTTCCCGAATTCATTTGTAAGTGTGTAGCAGGCCCGGCCGGTGGGGCTGGTCCGGTGGGGCTGCCCATAAGATCGTGGTATACTGATTGCACCAGTGTGCGCCAGGGCGATTCATCTGGCAGCGCGTTTATGATGTCTTCCAACGCGCTGGGCGGTGCATATTCTGCGAGAAAAGCGCGTACATGATGTCGCGCGACGTAGGTTTTGTTACGGTCGGGCGCGCTTGGCATGTGGGCCTCCTGTGGTTACGCGGCCATTATACATGTGTATACACACGGTGTCGAGTGACGGTTGGCTTGGCGGGCGATGGCCCCAAACGTCCGATGCGCCGGCCGCCACGGGGTGCGTTACCAACGCCGGCCACGCCAACCGCCCGGGACCAAACCCGGCCACCACGCGCGATCCGCCCGGCGAGATACACAACTCCGCATCGTGTGTATGTTAACATGCGGTTAAAGTGTGTATGTCCGCACGTGCGCATCATGCGCACATACTGCCCCCAACACCGCCCCCTCGGATGGGCGTAAGTATGGGCTGGCCCAACCCCCCGCCCCGCAACCCCAACCTTCCTGCGGCCCTTGGCCCCGAAGAGCGCGGACGCGCGATCCGCCCTCAGGCCGCATCCGGGCCGCCCTCGATCACCGTGAACTTCCCCGACGCCCGGTCCATCCGGTCGCCGATGGTCAGGCTGCGGAACGTGGCCACGCTCGCGGACAGCTTCGGCGTCTCATGCGGCAGCGCGGCGACGGCGCACTGAAACCGCCCCTTGTCGAACGGGTCGAGGCCGTTCGCCATGCGCTGTAGGACTTCCAACGAGGGCATCATCGCCCGTTCGACGCCCTGTTGACGTTGAAGCGCGGCCAGCTGCGACTCCGCCCGTTCGCGCGCGATGTTGCATTCGCGCAGGGCGTCCTTCAGTTCCCGAATTTGCAGATTTTGTGCCTCGACAACCTCCGCGTCGGAAATGGTCTCGCCCGCTTCAACACGGGCTTGCATTGCACGCGCGACGGCAGCGGCCTGCGGGTAGGCGCATTGCTTGTAGTCAGGGGGTTCGATAGCGGGATAAGTCATTGGTCTGACAATCCTTTACGGGTGTGAATGATTATTCACAACAGCGCGGGGACAGTCAACCCCACCGCCACGTTTGGCCACGTTTGTCCTGATCGTCAGGACGACCGATTCCATTGAAATCATTGATGTTTTTGGGGTTGGCCTGACTTAGGGGGGGAGGGGGGGGGGGGGGGGGTTAACAACTTTATATTCCCCCCCCCCTGGGCCCCCCGTTAGGCAAACCGTCATCCCTTTA
>Ga0137424_1000036_pt1 | contig 17128 bp, 24 predicted proteins | sample EasRivERMZT620_2_FD_102317 | JGI IMG/M metagenome (GOLD analysis project Ga0137424, IMG submission 102317) | Soil microbial communities from meander-bound floodplain in the East River, Colorado, USA - East River MetaG ERMZT620_2 | ecosystem: Environmental > Terrestrial > Soil > Floodplain ... | reverse complement strand
GGAGGTGCACTACAAGACCACCTCGCTGGGTGGGGTCGAGCGCACCCTGGGCCTGCTGGCGCAGATCCAGGCCCGGCTGCAGACCCGCACGCCGTACGCCTTCCCGGTGCTGACGCTGGGCGAAGATTATTACCAGCACCCGAAGTTTGGCCGCATCTACAAGCCGATCTTCACCGTGGTCGGCTGGGCCAATATCGACGGGCAGGTCGAGGGCGAGACCCCCTCCCCGAAAGAGGGGGTTCCCGCCCCAACTGCAACCAAGGCACGCAAGGCGCCGCTGGTGGCCCCTGCGGAGCCCGCTGAGGAGCCGGCCGCGGCGCCGGTCCACACAGGGCAGCGCCGCCGCCCGGCCGCCAGGCAGGGCTAGCAACGCGACCCAGGGGCGCCCTGCAAGGGGCGCCCCTTCTCACAAACCGAGCACCCACCATGAACGCCGACAGAACACCCGGCCCAGCCTTCGCCCCCGGCGATATTGGCTGGATCGACTTTGAGACCCGGTCCGGCACGCCGATCGCGGCTGGTTCGTACCGCTACGCCACCGAGGCCAACGCGATCATTCTTGCCTACGCGATCGGAGACGCCCCGGCCCGCACGATCGCCGTCGCGAGCCTGGACCGCACCCTGACCTGGGCCGACATGCCCGACGAAATACGGCATTTCCATTCCCGTGTCGCCGCGGGCGAGGCGGTGTGGGCGGCCTGGAACGCCGGCTTCGACAAGGCGATCTGGAACTTCGCCACCTTGAATTTTCCTGAGATGAAGGCCGAGCACATCATCGACGTCATGGCCCAGGCCGTGGCCTCCGGCCTGCCCCCCGACTTGTCCGAGGCCGCCCGCCAGTGCGGCGGGCCGGACCTCAAGGACAAGGCCGGCAAGAAGCTGATCGGCCTGTTTAGCGACCCCAAGTCCGGCGCGACGATCGCGAGCCACCCGGCCGAATGGGCGCATATGCAGGAATATGCCAGCGACGACATCGACGCCATGCGCTCGGTGTTCCGCACCACCCGGCCCCTGCCGCTCGCCGAGTGGCAGGAGTACTGGGCAATGGAGGCGGTCAACGAGCGCGGCGCCTGCATCGATCTGGTCATGGTCGAGCAGGCCGCCCGCCTGGCCCATGACGATCGCACCATGTCCTCGGTGGCGCTGCGCGAGATCACGCTCGGCGCGCTGTATTCCGTCGACCATGTCAAGCGCATGATCGAGTGGCTGCTGGCGCGGCTGCCGGCCGAGGGCCGCGCCATCCTGCTCAAGCGCGAGGAGGAGGCCGACGAGGACGGCGCCCTGGTCAAGCCGGCCAAGTTCGCCCTGACCCGCAACCGCGTGCTGCGCCTGATCGCCTACTGCGAGGCGAATATGCCGGAGGAGACCGGCCTGCTCCGCCTGTTGCAGATCCGCCTCTATGGCGGCTCCAAGACGCCGGCCAAGTTCGCCAGGATGCTGCAGCAGCAGGTCGAGGGCGTGTTGTATGGGCAGTATGTGTTTAATGGCGCAGCCCAAACAGGCCGGGCCTCGAGCCGCGGCGTCCAGGTCCACAACCTGGCCAGGGACACGCTGGCTTACGAGCCCGACGCGATCGACGCGATCGTGGCCGGCGCCGATCACCGCACGCTCGAGCGGCTCGGTGACGCCAGTCCGGTCGCCCGCAAGTTGAGCTTGCTCATTCGCCCGACCTTCGTGCCGTCCAGCTCCGACAACGTCTTTGTGTGGTCGGACTGGGCCCAGATCGAGGCGCGCGTGCTGCCCTGGCTGTGCGACCACCTCCCAGGGGCCAGGGCCCGCCTCCAGATCTTCCGCGACGTCGATGCCGACCCGACCCTGCCGGACCTGTACACCCGTACGGCAGCCACGCTGTCGCAGTTGCCGATCGACAAGGTGACCAAGCCGATCCGGCAAAGGGGGAAGGTTGCCGAGCTGGCGCTCGGCTTTTGTGGTGGTGTCGGCGCCCTGCAGAACATGGGCGCCGCCTATGGCTTGCATCTGTCCGACCAGGAAGGCCGCAAGATCGTCGCGGACTGGCGGTCCGCCAATCCCTGGGTAATGGCCTTCGCCGACGAGATGTGGCAGGCGATGCTTAACGCCTTGCAGGAACCGACGAAAACCTTCCGCGCCGGAAAAGTGTCGTTCAATTACCGGCCGGACTACCTGTCCGGCTCGCTGTGGGTCGCGCTGCCGTCGAGCCGGATATTAACTTACCGGCACCTGAAGTGGGAATACGTCGAGAAGCGCGACGACGACGACAAGCTGATCAGCCGCAATCGAGAGCTGACTTTCGCCCGTGCCTACGGCCGCGTCTCGCTGTGGCCCGGCATCTTCATGGAGAACTTCACCCAGGCCACGGCCGCGGACGTGCTGCGCGGCACGCTGCGACGTCTGGAGCAAGAAGGTTTTCGCACCGCGCTCCATACCCACGATGAGTGTCTTATCGAGTGCAGGGAAAGTGATGCTGCCGACGCTGCCGGCCGGCTGCGCGCCATCATGCGAGGGGGCTTTGAGTGGTCAAACGGTTTGCCTCTGATGAGCGAGGAAACCGCCGGCTACTGCTACTCAAAAAGCGAGGCATCGACATGGGCGTTGTAACGCATGGTATGAACGGCACGCGACTGTACCGTCATTGGCTGTCGATGCTTAGTCGGGTTAGCCCCAAGCACCCGCGCGCGCACCGATACGCTGACCGCGGCATCACGGTGTGCGCTGCGTGGCGCGATTTCAGTGTTTTTGAGCGCGACATGGGCCCAACGTGGCAGCCTGGACTGTCGCTAGACCGAATAGACAACGATGGTAACTACGAACCGGGCAACTGCCGCTGGGCCACTAGCCGACAGCAGGCCTTTAACACTTGTCGCAATCGCCTTGTTGACACGCCGTGGGGGCGGTTACCGATCGTGCTTGCCGCAGAGCGCGCCGGCCTAAGTCGCGCCACCATAGCCTCGCGCCTCAGCGTCGGCACCGATCCGTTTTGCGAGCACCACGCCAATAAAGGGCGAAAGCACGCGCCGGACAGGCGACGCAGCACCAATCGTTTTTTGGATACGCCGTGGGGACGCCTGACGCTGGCCGAAGCGGCGCGCAAAGCCGGAATTGGTGCGGACACTTTGCACCAGAGGCTGAAGCGCGGGTGGTCTGTTGACAGAGCTGTTTCACTTCCGACTGCGAAAAAGTAGCCGATCTAACACGAAGGGAGCCACGGACTATGACCAAGCCAAAGAAGCGCGCCAAGGGCACCTATGACAAGCTGTCCGCGAAGATAGGTTTTCACGAATGGAATTTAGACGTCTCTGAGAAGATGGCGGAGTACTTCAAGGACGCACTCAAGGAAGGCTTTGCGATCGCCACCGAGGAGTATGAGTGCTTCGCGACGTTCGCGTGCGACAGCCTCCCGGATAACGAGCCAATTACGTCGCCCGGTCTGATCCACGTCGGTCTACCGATCGGGCCGGAGGAGTATGAGGACGCCTGCTGGGACTTCAGCCTAACCGACCTGGTCGAGAACATGATCGGCTTTGTCGAGCACGGCGAGGGCGGCTACATCGACGATGTGGATAAGCCGCCACTTGTCGCCGTGCGCGACGAGCTGCGCCGCCTCGCTGACGTGCTCGACGCCGCAATGGAGCGCGAGCCATGACTTATAAACCCTACAGCCAGACCACCAGCGGCTGGTCCATCAGCACCGATCCCAAGGCCGAGAAGGCCAGACGCTGGCGCGCGGTGCATCCTGAGTTTGGCGAGCGGTTCTACGCGACGCACGATGAAGTGCTGCCTGACGTGGCGAAGCATTATTTTGAGCGCGTCGAGAAAGCCATGAAGTTGCTGAAGCTAGACGAGATGATGAAAAAGGGGCCGTGGGGACGATGAGACAGCGCAAGGAGATGCGGAAGTACCAGAGCGACCTGGCGACCTTCCTCTATGAGCACGACCACTGCTTCTGCGTGGTGCGCCCTGGCGGTGGCAAGACGATCGCGGCGCTGACCGCGGCCGAGGAGCTGCTGCGCGACGGCGTCATCAAGCATATCCTGGTCATCGCGCCGAAGCGCGTCGCCAACAAGGTCTGGCCCGACGAGATCGAGCTCTGGCAGCACGTCACCAAGCTGCGCTACACCGTGCTGACGGGCACGCCGACGCAGCGCGAGCTCGAGCTGACCAGGATCGCGATCAGCATGCGCGACGTCACGATCGTCGGCATCGACCTGGTGCAGTGGCTGGTGGCGCAGCTCGACAAGCAGCCGGATAACAGCCCGCTGTTCGACCTGCTCATCATCGACGAGGCCTCGCGCCTGCGTAACCCGACCGGCAAGCGCGCCAAGGAGCTGGCTAAACGCTCCAAGAAGTGGAAGATGATTTGGGGTCTCTCCGGCACGCTGCGGCCCTCGAGTGCTATGGACCTGTTCACGCCGGCCCGCGTCGTGCTGGGTGATAAGTTCTGGGGCAAGTCGTTCTACAAGTGGCGTGAGGGGCGTTTCTACCCAACCGATTTTCACGGCTACGTCTGGGCTCCGATGCCGGGGGCCGAGGAGCGCATCCACGCCGACCTGGCGCCGCACACGATCACCCTGGACGACGGTGACATGCCGGAGCTGCCCAAGCTGTCGATCGTCTATGACCGCATCGACCTGCCCGATGACGCCAGGCGGCAGTACGACAGCATGGAGAGCCGGCTGATCACGGGCGCCGGCGAGACCGTCATCGTGGCGGCGACGGCCGCGATCGCCACCGGCAAGTTGGCGCAGATGGCCAACGGCTTCGTCTACGACGAGCACACCAAGGCCGAGCTGATCCATAACGAAAAGATCAACTGGCTGGTCGACCTCACCGAGGAGGCGACCGGACCGACGCTGCTGATCTACGAGTACCTGCAGGACCTCGCCATCATGCGCGAGGTGGTCGGCAGCGACCTGCCCTACCTGGGCGCTGGTGTCAGCGATCGCCAGGCCACGCGCAACATCGAGGACTGGAACGCCGGCCAACTGCCCTTCATGGCCATGCACCCGGCCAGCGGTGGCCACGGCCTCAACCTGCAGGATGGCGGCGCCGACATGGCCTGGATGGCGCCTACCTGGTCGCCGGAGCTGTGGGAGCAGACCATCGCTAGACTTCATCGCAGCGGGCAGACCCGGCCCGTGATCGTGCGGGTCTGTGTTGCCAGCAACACCGTCGACGAGATGAAGCTGCTGCGGGTGGCTGACAAGATGACGGCGCAGGAGGCTTTCGAGGCCTACCTGCGCCGCCGGCAGCGAACGCGGAACTTTGTGGCTGCCTAACGCCAATCCTTGACGGCGCGCACGCAGCGCACTTTGGTGGCGCCGCCGCTCATTTCGTAGATCGTGGCCAGCACGGCCTCGCAGCTTGCCAGGTTCGGCATCTCCTTGACCGTGAGGGGCGTGTAGGGCGTGGACCAATTGGCCGTGGCCATGACGACGAGCCAGATCTTCATTCCCACACCTTCCTGGGCGTGCTGTGAGCGCGCTCCATATGGGCGGGGCAGTAGGACGCCCCGACCGGGGCGGCCTGGCCGCAGTACTGGTAGGGCGGCCGATCGTCGACGTGACCCAGCGGCCACTTGCAATCGCCGTCCCGCAGCTGCTCGATCAGCAGCGGCGTTGGCTCGAGCGAGCGCACGCTAAGGCGCGGCGCGATCGGGGCATCGACGCGGACCTTGATCCGCTTGGGCTTGCTGGCGGGCCGCATCTTGCGCACCTTGCCGTCGTGCCGGGGCAGGCCGATCCGATGCGCCATGCCAATGCAGGCATTGGTGGTCAGGTCGGCGTTGAACTCGGCGTTGAGGGCGGCCGCGATGCCGTGGAACGACAGCTTGGTTGACGTTCGCAGCGCGGCCAGGCGCAACATCATAGCGTTGCTCCAGATCATTCGACCAGCCCCATTAGCAACAGCTCCTGGGCGCCGTAGACCTCCTTGGCGCCGCAGCTCTCGCAGACATACTTGCGGGCGTCGGGCTCGCAGCCGTACTGCTCATTGCCGCAGGCCCGGCAGAAGCCGGCCATGTCGTCATTGGCCAGCTTGAGCTGCTCCAGGGTGAAGCGGCGGGGCTTAGTCTTGGGCATGGGTCTCAGCCTTTCGCGAACCGGCAACATAGCTCTGCTCCAATTTGTCAATCGCTGATGTCGTCGGCGTGCCGTTCGACGTCAGCTCCTGCGCCACCCGCACCAGCTCCTGGGCGGTGACGGTGAGGAGACCAATGTTTGCCATCGAGGTGGCGAGCTCGATCAGCTTGGCGCGGTAGATAAGCGCATCGTGGCGGTGCCGGTTCCTATCCTCGACCAGCATGACGCAGCGGTCGCGCTCCTGGTTCAGGTCGGCCTTCAGCTGCTCGATCTCGGCGTGCGCCGCGTGCAGGTCGTCGCTCATTTGCCTGACGTCGGCCAGCGCCGCGGCGCGACGGTCCATGTCGCTCGGTAGTGGTGTGAGGTTGTTCATTTCACTTTGTCTCCGTTGTGGTGGGGTTTGGCCGCCTTTGTCTGGCGATCGATGTATCGGTAGATACGATCGACGGTGGTGAGGCGCGGTGTCTGGCCGGCCTCAAGTCTCTGGATGAAAAAACCGTTGCCAGCCGCGGCGCGGCCGAAGTCGGTCTTGTTAACGCCGGCACGCGCGCGATACGCCTCGATGTCGGCAAGCAGCTTGGCTGCCACGGGGTGGATTTTTGCCATCGCGGCCACACTTAACGGAAAATTGTGCAAGTTGCAATATAGCAATTGACGGCTCGGCGCGGCCTGTTGATAGTGGCCGCTCCTCAAATCACCGGAGCAACCATGTCAGCTCACGTCACTGTCCACGGCGTTATCACCATCAGGGCCAGCACGCCGGGTTCGCTGGGGGCACCTATTATCCTATCACTTGTTTCAGCGGACAGTGTGCCTTCGAACAGCATCACCATCTTCCTCGACGATCACGATCTGGCTATGCGCATAGCCTCCGCCATCAATGACGCAGTCGAGTACAAGTGCGAGCCAGACCAGGCGCATCAAGAGGCCCATGACGCGGTTCACACTGCTTATGCCTACAAGGGGTCATGCCGATGAGTAACGTTGATTTGGTCAGCATCCTGGCCGCCGGCATCACCGTGTTTCTGTTGGTGTCGATCTACGCCCTGGTCATTTCAGAGTGGAGGACATGGTGATTTATACCATCGCCTCACACCGCGGCATCTACGAGATCGGCCGCTGGGACGACCAGACCAAGGAATACGTCACGGTGCAGACTAACATCCGCACCCACGAGAAGGCCGAGCAGGCCCGCCAGGAGTGGCAGCAGCGCGAGCAGGAGAAGGGCGATGGCAGAGCAACCGTCTAGATTTGCGCTCGACCTGGGCAACCATTTCCAGGCGCGGCTGCACGCCCTGATGTCTGACACGGCCGACACCGGCCTGCGTGGCGGCATGACGCATGCTGGCATTGCCCGTGTGCTGGTGTCGGTCATGCAAGCCGAAGCTGCTATAGGCGCTCTCTCGTTGCAGGTGAGCGAGGAGAATTATGCGACCCTCGCTGCCTACTCCCACCGCCAGGCCGTTAAAACGATACGCCCACCCAGGAAAAGGAAATCCAAATGAAGAAGCTGCTCATCACGCTAACGCTGCTGGCATCGCCGGCGGCCGCCCAGGAGCCGAGCGAGAGCGTCAAGATCAACGCGCTGAAATTAGGTTACATTCTCAACGGCAGCTCGATGACGCGCCAGCCTGGCCTCGGCAGCATCGACGTCTCCAGCATGACGCTGGACAGTCCGCACATCCGCGAGATCCCGCTCGACAAGCCGATCTTCCCGAAGGCCGACGATCCAGAGGCGCCGGCCGTCGACGGCCCGGCACCGACGTCGACGCATAGGAAGCGATCGCGATGAGATCACATGGCTACCGCGCCTGCCCCCTCTGCGGCACCAGCGTCCCGCCGCGCAAGCAGTACTGCGCGCCGTGTAATGATGCACGGCGCGAGGAGCGCGAGGCCAAGTATCGGCAGCAGCGACGCGATCGGCAGGCGGAGGACGACTAGCAACCGCGGCAGATCTTCGGCGGACCCGTGTCAAGCGGCGGCAAGGGCTCCACCTGCGAGGAGTAGGGTGCCCCACCGAAAGCTGCCCAGCTTCAGGCCGCCCCCTCCCATGACCATGTTCACCAGAAATAAAATTGCGATCAGCGCGACGATCACCCAGAGCAGCTGGATGACTTTCTCGGGGATCGGCAGCCCGATGATGTCGCGCAGCACCCAGATGATGAGATAGATCACAATTGCCAACAGGCAGATATAGATCAGAAACGTGATCACTGATGCGAGCATGGCTCATTCCCTCCAGGGGTAGATCACTTCACATTCGTCGTCGGTCTCCACGCCAAGCACCTCGCACAGCCCTGGCGACAGGTCACAGGTACGCCCCGTCGTCTCGTGGGGCCCCCAGTCCGCCGGCCAGGCCAGCGCCTCGCGGCCGGTGGCGAGCGATCGCACCAACGCGCGCAGGCCGCTGGTGGCGAGCATTTCTTTGGGCGTGATCTGGTAGTCCCAGCGACAGGCTACGTAGAGGACGAACGGGTTGAGGCGACGGGCAAGCCCGGTGCCCTCGTCGATCGGCAGGAATAGGTGCTGGTTGTGCTCGTTGATGTCGTAGTGAAAGGCGAGGCCTTCCTGCTCTGACACGCCGTCGTCGTCAGGCCCGCCGAAGTGGCTGCAGGGCCCGACCGCGTGGAATAGCACGTCGTCAGGCGGCGGCTCGGTCTCCCCGCTACCCTCACCGCCGAGCACGTCGGCCAGGGCGGCGCAGATTTCTTCGAACCGCTCGTTGTACAGCTCGGCGTCGGCCTCGCTGTCCACAAAACAAATTTCCGCGAGCACGGCCGGAGCTATCGTCCCGTTCAAAAACGCCAAATCGGTGCGTTTTTTCCCTCCGCGATTTATGAAGCCAACCGAGGCGACCGCGGCGCTCATCTCGGCCGCCAGGGCCTGCTGCGTGACGTAGAGCATCTCGGTGCCCATTGGCTTCTCGACCTGCTCATAGGCGTTGAAGTGTATGCTCAGATCCAAATCGTGCGGCGCCTGGTCGTTGTGCCAATTGACGATACGATCGAGGTTTTCGCCCTGGCTCCGGCTGACGTCGTCGTGATAGGTCTTGACCTTGACGCCGCGGGCGGTGAGCTCACCGGCGAGTTTTTCAACGACAAGACGCGCCTCGTCGACTTCATCGAGAATGCCGCTGGCGCCGCGCACATAGAGGCCGTGACCCGACGAAATGCAAATCGATTTGTAGGTCACGGCGTCACCTCTTGTTCTTGCGGTTGCCCATGATGTTTAGCACTTCCCGGCAGGTCTCGATGACGGTGACGAACTTGCCGTCCGTCATGTTGATCATGCATTTAACGTCTCTGGTGAAGGACGGATTACTCGGCTCCGGGTTACGCAGGTGCGTGATCTGATCCGTGTTCACGTCGATCGCGATCCCGCCCGCCGAGTGCAGCACGATCATCACGGGGATGGCGATGCTTCCTCTCATCTCGCCTCCAGCGCCTCAATGCGCGTCATCGCCTCCTGCAAGGCTTTGGTCAGCGCGGCAATGACCGTCCAAGGATTGGGCGACTGGATAATGTCGTGGCTGTCCTTGACGCCGCTGGCGGCAGACGGCACCAGCGTTTCCTGCAGCTCGTGGGCGATAAAACCCCACCGCTCGATGTCGTCGGCTTGGTACATCGGCGCGGTGTTAACAGGAGGTATACTTTCCTCGTCCGCCTTCACGTCCTTGGTCTTGGCGAGCATCTTTTGGACGTGCTCCGCCTGCGACGGCGGCTGAAATTCAGCTTGCGTGTACTTGATTGGGCGCAGCGCCTTGACGGTGTCCCACGTGTTGGGCAGATCAACAACGTCCTTCTTGGTGCGGTAATCTGAGGTAAGGTAGAACTGCCCGGCGTTGGTGGCGTCTATCCAAAGGAATTGCCCCGCGCCCTGCTGAATGTTGAAGTAGTTGGCTGTGTAAGCGCCAACTACACCGGCTCTCGTTTTGTAGCCGTAGCCGCATATGATTTCAGCGCCGCTTGTGAAGTTGCCCGTGGTGGTGATGTCGCCAGTATTGGAAAAATTGGTAGCGTTGGAGTTGTTGGCGTGGTTGACGAAGTTGATGGTGCCAGCACTGTTGCGGATACGCCGGGACAACCCCGTCGTGGTGTCGATCATTTCCAGATGCATTCCATTGGTGGGAAGGGTGGAAGTGATGCCGCCATTGTTGATGTCAAGGTAACCACCAAACAGTGAGAACTTAGTTCCGTCGTTGCTGAAAGACCGGGTGCCCCCGGTGCCGAAGTAAATGCCTCCCGTTCCACCGGCGCTTGCCACGCCGATGTTCCCTGCGACGTTTAGGTCATTACTGAGGTTGAGAATACCTCCTGTAAAATAAAAACTAGCGCCGTCGTAGTGTAGATACTTGGTGCCACTGCTGCCAAACTGGAAGGTGCCTGTGGTCGCGGTCGGCCTCGACCACACTTGGCCGCTCACGAATACGTCGTTAGGGGTGATGACCGGCCCGCCCGTGAAAACAAAATTGCTGCCATCGTAATCCAGATGCTTGGTGCCGCTGCTGCCGAAGTAGAGGCCGCCTGTTGTTGCGGTGTTCCGTGTGGTGATGATGCTATCGACAAGCAACTGGCTGTTGATGGTTGTTGTGCCTGCAATGTTCATCGCTGCGGTCGCTCGGTTTATCGAGAGCGGCACACCGATCAGACCGCCAGCGTCGCTGTAGCTGTAGAGCGCAAAGTCTGTGCCCGCGTTTGCGCCTGTCTCTGGCGCGTGATCGCCCAGCAGCATGATCCAGCGGGTTACGTTTGCCGTCTGGGAGACGATGGTGGTGTTGCCACCCGCGCCGCTTGTCTTGCTCATGACAATAGACGGCCCCGCGTAGGAAAGGCCCAACTGCCCCGTCATCACGTCGCCAGCCACGTTGACATAGCGAGCGTCATTCTCGGTCTGCCCGTAGACCGTGCGCCATCCTGCCTCCCAGACACCTGAACTCTTTGTCTTGTAGTACAGCGGCCCGCCGGGGTCGTTAACGTCACGGCACTGGATGATGGCGAAGCCGCTGCCGGTGTCGTAGGCTTGATAAGTCCCAACGTGACCATGTCCCGGCAGCGGCTCTCCGGTTGCGCCGCCAGCAGAATAGAACGAGCCATTTTCCCAGACATGGCTGTCGTAATTGGTGACAACCTGCCCCGCCACCTCGGCGTCAATGTTGGCGCGAGCACCTAGCGCGCTGTTGGCGCCGGTGCCGCCGGCCACGATCGGGCGCACCGCATTGAGATCGGTCTCGACGTCGTTGACGAAGCCGTTGTAGACCGCGCTCTCGATCGTGGTGGTCGGCACCACATCGGGGAAGGGCTGCGTGTAGATACCTGATCCGTCGCGAGGCATTGGCTACTCCCACTCGTCAGCGCCCTGCGGCGCCGATCTATTCTGCTTGATTAACTCTAGCGCGACAGCATCGCGCATGGCCTTGGCAGTGCGCGGCGAGCCTGGCCCAGGCACCATCGGCGCGCGAGCAGCGCGGGCCTGGTACAGCGGATTGCGCTGCGCAATCATATTGGTGATCTCGTTGATGTTCGCATTGGCGCGACGATTGCCAATCATGCGAAGCGCAAGCCCGGCCCCCGACGTGCCCAGTCCCTTGAGCAGCGCATTCTCGTCGCCGCCGAGATAGTGACCGCCGGCCGCGCCGGCGGCCAGCGCACCAAGCCCACCGCCGCCGCCGAGATACTTGTCGGCGTAGCCGAGCGCCTGGCTAGCCGCGCCCTGGCCACGGGTGAAGCGATCGAGTGCGGCACGTTCAGCGGCGTTGAAGCCGGCCCGTGAGAATTGGCTTTGACCGTCTTTTTCGGCGAGGCGGTTCTTGATGGCCTTCTGCAGCTCGTTGCGCAGGTTAAGGCCTGAATGGGTTGAGCCGGCCTGGCGCTCGGCATTGGCGCGCATTTCTTCCATGAATTGCGTGCGCTTGTAGCCGCCGTGCAGCTCATGGGCACGGTTGGACAGTGCCGCTGCCTGGCGCGCCGCCGCCTCAGTGCCGGGGACTACGGCGCCGCGCGGCGGATTGCGGATAAAGTCATCGATCGCGCGGCGCACGATCGGCGCACTGTCGGTCTCGCCGGACTTTGCCAGCCGGTCGCCGGTCACACCCTTGCGGATGACGTCAATGTCGGCCGGCGTGACGTGCGTGCGGGCGCCGGTGACCGCGTTGACCGCCGACGGCGGATCGCGCATCTGCTCGACGGCGCGGAAGGTCGCGGGCCGGCCGCCCTCGTTGGAGGGGGCGTTGTAGTAGTTCTGCCGCCGCAGCGCCTGCTCGGCCTCGTCGGCCCGCGCCGCGAGCGAGGCGGGCGTGTATTGCGCCGGCGACTGCTCGAGCGCCCGGTACGCCCCGGTGCGCTCCGTCGCCAGCCGCGCCGCGTTGGGCGTCTCCGCCGCCGACACCGCGGGGCCGCGGCCGAAGATGGCGCCGCCGGCCGCGCCGAGCGGCGCACCAATTACAAAGCCGGTTCCGGCGTTGGTGAGGTAGTCCATCGGATTGCCGGTATAGGTGTTGCCGGCGCCTGCGGCAGCGCCCGTCACCCCACCCGTCGCGCCGTAGCCGAGCGCGCGGCCGGCCACGTTGCCGACGGCTGGCGCCGCCCTGATCGCCAGGCGCTCGGCACCGAGTGCGGGGATCGCGAACGAGCCGTAGACGTCACCGGCGATCGAGGCGTAGGGGCTGCGCTCGCGCGCTACTTCTGACGCCTTGGCCTGCTCGTCGACGCCGGCGCTATAGCTCGGCGCATTGCCCTTGGCGTATTCGATGGCGGCCTTGGCGCGGTTGCCCATGCCGAAGGTCGCGGCGTTGGTGACGGCGCGGCCGAAGTCGTTGACGGTGTCCCAGAACGGAGTGCCGCCGCCTTCATCTTCGCCGCCCCAGCCTTTGTCTGCCATGTCAGTCGTCCAGCCAGTTTTTGCCGTCCCAGACCCGCGCCATACCGCCCTTTGTCGCGCGGTATCCCTTCGGCTTGTTCTTGAGGTGGCTCATCTCCTCGTTGATCTTACGCTGCACCTCGTCGTGACGTTCGTGCATTTTCTTCTTGGAGTAGTCGACCAGCGCGCGGCCGTCCTCGCCCAGGCCGCCGTACATGCTGTCCATGATGGCCTTGCGCCGTTCGCGCTTGGCGGCGATCTCATTGTCGCTGTCGCCGAGCTTGGGCATGTTCATCTTGTACTGGCGCACCTGCTCGGTCTCACCAATCACCGCGCCTGATATGTCGCGCAGGTTGGCCGCCACACTGAAGTCGGCCGCGCCACGCGCGATCTTGTAGTTGCGGTTGAGCAGCGCGTTGCCGCCGAAGGCGTTGGCAACATCAGACAGGGGGCTGGTGGCGAGTATCTTCTCTTTTCCCTCGAGTTGTTTCTCGCCGAGGATCATCTGCGTCAGGAACTTTTGTGTCTTGTCCTGGTGCTCAGTCAGCGGTTTGGCCGCCACCGGCGGCCCATCTCCGGTGGCGCCCTTTCGCGGCGCCGTCACGTCGATCCACGGCGAGCCCATCGGCTTGTTCGGGTCGGGGATCATCAGCCGGCCCTCGACAGTGGTATGCGCGCCTGCGAGGGCATCGCTCACCGCCTTGCGTGCATCAGCCTGCGCCTTGGTCAACACTGCCGGTGCCAAGGTCTCATCGCGGCGCCGCTTGTCCGAGTTTTGCACGTAGTCGAGATCGAGCTGGTTGTAGTGCTGCAGCTTGGCCTTGTACTCCTCGACGCGCCTGGCGTTCTCGGCCTCCCGCGCGGCCTTGATCGGGCCGAGCATGCGATCGATCTGCGGCGCCGCGTAGGGGTTGCCGGCATTCTCCAGCTTCAGCTGCTCGAGCCGGGCCTCGTCGCGCGACATCGGCACGGGCGTGGGTGCGGTTGGTATCACGGGTCGCCCCTCCTGGCGCGCAGCCGCCTGAGCAGGGGGGACAGACGGCTGCGCCGGCCGGGCCACTGCCGGGGCTGGCAGCGGTCCAGGTCGATAGGACGGCATTGACTGCGCCAGGCGCGGGTCCGGCGCCGGTGCGCCAAGCGTCGCCGGCGTGCTGCCGGGCATCGCCCGCGCGATCGCGTCGCGTTGCGCCGACGCCTGGGCGCCGATCGGAGGGGCATCGCTGGCCATCACAGGCGCATTCGGCGGCGGAACGCCGGCGGCCGCATCCAGTGAGTTGTAGCCCGCGTCAGCGGCAGGCGGTGCGGGATCTGACGGCGGTGTGAAGCTGCCCGACGCCAGGCGCGGCGCCGTGCCGCCCAGCGTCGACTGCGGCGACAGCATCGAGGCTGGCTGCTGCGGCGTGTTGAGACCCGGCATCCGGCTGTCCTCGGACAGCATTTCGGATGGCTGGTTCGGCTCGACCGGCGTCAGCGCGCGGGGCACTTCCGCCACAGTGTCGGTGCCCTCGTTGACGACGGGCGCCGCATTGGTGCTCGGGCTGCCACCACTTGGGATGAAACCTGCGCCGAGCGCCCTCGCGGCGGCCTGGGCCTGCGCATCCTCGCGTTCGACGCGGCTCATCAGGCCGCGATCGCCGATCGCGTCGCCGATCGCCGTCAGTCCCTCGCCGAGGTTTTTAGGAAAGCCCTTCTTCTGCGACAGCATCGACAGCGCGATGCGGCGGCGCAAGTCGAGGTTGGTGTTGGCGCCTGGCTCGCTGCCGAAGGCATAAGTGAGATTGTCATACAGTCCCATCAGCCTGCCCTCAGGATGTTGCCCATGACGCGTTTGGTGTCGATGTGTTTAACGCCCTTGATGGTCCTGACCGCCTTCTTGTCCTGGCGCTCGACGTCCTGCGCCATTGGTCCGATGTGCTTGATCGAGGCGGGATCATCCTTGTAGGCGTAGGAGTAGATCGGCAGCTCCTCGGCCTCCTCGCGCGGCGTCGCCGAGAACACGGTGCCGATCCGCTCGATGTCTTTCTTGACATCCCGGTCGGACGCCTTCAGCACGCCGGCGCCGAGGCCGAGCAGGCCGCCCATCAGCGACTGGTAGTTCTGGTTCTGCTGGCCGTAGATGCCCATCTGCTGGTTGAAGTTATTGTTGATCAGGCCGGCCATGTCGGTGGTCGGGATCTGCGAGCTCGGTGTATTGACAAAATTTGGGTTGGTCACTTGCGAGCCCGACATCAGCGCGGTGATCTCGTTCACGCTCTGATTACGATTAGCGTACTGCTCGTTCATGTACGCATTGCGCTGCGCCTGGGCGGCGTTAAACGCGCTCTGCGCCTGCGCCATCTGCTGCGCCTGGCCGGAATTGTAGAACGAGCCGAGCGCCGCGTTCTGCTGGAATTGCTGGCCCTGCGCGGAGTTGGCGAAAGTGCCGGCGCCGAGCTCCTGGTTGAAGCCCTGCTGCTGCGCCTCGTTCTGGAATGCCGCGCGCTGCGCCGCCATCTGGTTCATGCGCTGCTGCTCTTGGCCGCCCTGGGCGACCGCGGCGAAGCGCGCGTCGTTGGCCTGCCGGGAGTAGTCGTCCATTGCGCTGGTGTAGGCCTGGCTGCCGTAGCGAATGCCCTGGTCGGCCAGCCGCTGCTCGACGCCGCGTCGCTCGCGCTCGAGCTGCGGGTTCATCCGCTGCATCAAACTATCTTCGACGCGGGCGCGGTCGGCGCTGTAGTTGTCGGCCGGGCCGTAGTCGCGCGTGATGTCGCCGGCGTCGCCGAGCTGGCCCTGGACTTGCCCGCCAGAGCTGAAGGACGTCATCGGGTTCGGAATGTTGGCAAGGTTCTGCGCATTGCCGCCTGTAGGTGCGCCGCTCAGATTAACCGGCTGGGAGAGTTGGCGCGAAATGTTGCCGGACAACGTGTTGGCCATGCCGGCCATGTTGTATTGCGCGGCCTCGGTCTGGCCCTGCATGGCCTGCTGCGACGGCGACAGCGTCTGCGTCGCCGTGAAGGTCGGGATGTTGTAGGTCTGCCCGGTGACCGGGTCGTTCCAGGCGTTGTTGCCGGTGACGTTGTAGTCCAGCCGGCCCGTCGGCGTGACCTGGTTGACGTTGCCGAGGTAGGCATTGGCAATGCCGGTCGCGACGTTGGTCGACGTCGAGGCACGCGCCGTTTCGACCGGGTTAGGCGCTTGCGGCGGGTCGGGGAATAGGAAGCTCATGGTCGCCTCTTAGCCGTAGGGCTGCTCGGGCTTCAGTGGATCGGGCGGTAGCGGCGCCGCGACAGCCGGCGGGGCGCCTTGTTGCGAGAATAGATTGGCGACGCGCTGCGGCGCCTGGCGGACGTTCTGTGCCATCTGCTGCGGCACCTGGCCGAGCGGCACCGGCGGCGGCGCGCCAGGCACCGGCCCAGCGGCGGCCTGGGCAATGCCCTGGGTCATGGCCGGCGCCATGCCAGGCATCTGCGGTGGTGGCGGTCCGGCCGAGGCCATCGTCGGCGGCCGCTGCTGCGGCTGCATGCCCTGGGCGCCGCCCTGGGGCGGCAGTTGCCGCGGCGGCGGGTTCTGGATGTCCATCAGCGCCCGCGTGATGCCGTTGCGCCGGTTGTTGATCTGGGGTGGATAGGGCATCAGCGTCGGCTCCTTCCAGTGTAAAATTCATCGTAATCGGTTTTCTCCGGCGGATACATCGCGCCAGTCAGCGGCGGAATGCGGTTTGCCGCCTGCTCCTCGACCGTGCGTCTCGGGTCAGGCGTAACCGTCCGCAGCAGTGCGTCGGTAATGCGATCGCGCCAGCGGCTGCGCTCGTCCATTTACGCAGCCTCCTCTTGCCGCGGCGCGTCGACGACGTGGTGACGGTACCGCTGGCTGAATTTACTACCCTCCCACGCCTCGCGCGTGAGGTGGCAAATAACTGCGTCCTTGTCGCGCCCCAGCAGCCGCGGAAAGCGGATGAAGGTAAAATTGAGCGCCGCGAGCTGCCGCAGCAGCCGTTCGTCGTCCTCCGCCACGCGGCTGACGATCATCTGGCAGCCGAGCTGCAGGAACGGGTACTGGAACAAGATCCGAATTGTTTCACGTGAAAGCCAGCGACTGCCCGGCAGCGCCGCCGTCGTGACTTCGATGACGCCGGCCTGGCGATCGTAGTTGTTATAGAGCAGGCCGGCGATCAGGTTGCCCTGCGCATCGATGACGCCAATGGTCTTGGACATTGGCGGCACGACATCGACGCCGCG
>Ga0137424_1000033_pt1 | contig 18667 bp, 19 predicted proteins | sample EasRivERMZT620_2_FD_102317 | JGI IMG/M metagenome (GOLD analysis project Ga0137424, IMG submission 102317) | Soil microbial communities from meander-bound floodplain in the East River, Colorado, USA - East River MetaG ERMZT620_2 | ecosystem: Environmental > Terrestrial > Soil > Floodplain ... | reverse complement strand
AGAAGGTACATTAAGAATGTTAGAAGTTGATAATAGGGTAATTATACCAGAATTAACACACACAAGATTTGTAGTTTCAGCTGCTGATGTTATACATTCTTTTGCTTGTCCTTCCTTAGGTATTAAATGTGATGCATAAAAAATGAATGTAGGCTATTCATTAAATGTGCAAAAGAGCCAAATTCCGGAGAAACCCTAAAACTTTAGTAACCAAAGGCATAAAGGAAACTTTAAGCCCGGCCTAATTAATTACTCAGGGTATGGTAATATCACTAAAGATGAAGGAAACTGAAATGGGTGATCGCGGATCTAAATCAGACAATTTTTATTGTCTGTAAAAGAGCAACGAGTAGACGGTTCTTAAATATTATTATTATAATATTGTAAGGTGTACTCTAGTCGCCAGGAAACTGGTTATAGGATTAAATTAAACAAATAAGTTTATATTTTAAAAATAACCCTATATTAAAGTTACTACAACAGCCTTAACCTAAAAGTTTTTCATAAACATTAATACATTAATGGTATGTATTATAATCTTAAAATTTTATAATAGGTATAAGTTATAATATAATTTAAGTTTAGCTCCATATTTAGAAGAAAATTCTATTATTTTATCTTATTCTATATCTATTATTCTTTTTATTATTTCAGTAAAATCTTCTGAGCTTAAATTATTTTTATTTAAACAGGTAAAATATTACCTAAAAAAAATAGATAAAGAAAATATAGGTTATATGGAATCTTGTGTTTTTATAAAAAATAAATTTTGTAAAAGACAAAATATGGTACTTATGTTTGAATATCCCTATAGATTAAAAGGTTTAATTATATATAAATCAACAGTTGCTCCATTATCTAATAATTCTAATACATATCATTCAATTAAATTAATTAATGAACATATAAAAAAAGGTAATATAATAACTAGTGAAATTATAAATAATGTTTTAATTAATCAAAAAGTTTAAATATTTCAAAAGGAGCTAGACAAACTTTTAAATCTTTCAAAGGTAAAATTTGATTTACCTATTACTAAATAGACTTATCCAGCATTATTAGCATTAGTAGGTAAACCTTAATATAGACGAAGTAATGCTGGTATATATATTTTTACACATATGGTTACTAATAGTAAACATGTAGGTTCAATTAATAATTTATCTAAAAGATTTAAACAATATTTTGAAAAAAATGTATTATTTAATAATAAAAGTATTGGATTATTACTACTTTTAATAGAAAAATAAGGATTCTAAGCATTTACTTTATAAATAATAGTAATACTGTATAGATACCTAAATATTTATATTGTTTTTTATAACAATATTATTGATTAGATAAATAATTTAATTTAAATACACATAAAATAGTTAATTTTAAAGTTAATCAAGGGTATAAAATATATTTGTATGATTTATAATATAAAACTTTATATTATACAAATAATTCATTTAATGAATTTTGTGCTGATTTAGGTATACATCATTCTAGTTATAAAAAACATATATCAAAACATAGTCTTTTTTTAAATTTTTTTAGAATATCAAATATTTTAAAAACTGAAGCTGTACCAGCTAATTTATCATATTTTGAAATACGAGAGTTAATAAAAAAATGTATAAAGGAAAGTTTAGATAAATTACATTTATCTTATGGTAAAGTAATAGAAGTATTTGATAAAGAAATTAAATATACAATGACTTTTACTTCTATAATTAAAGCTTCTTATTGATTAGGTACAAGTAGAACTACTATAAGAAATTACATTCTTAGTGGTAAATTTTACAAAAGTCGTTATCGTTTTAAATTTTTTGATAAAATATAAGTTAGGATTACTTATGGTTAAAGTTGTAGAACGATCCTGGAAGATTAAATCAATCATCTGTTTACTTAAATAGACAAGGTACATATTTTGGTCAATGTTCAGAAATTTGTGGTATATTACATAGTTCAATGCCTATAGTTATACAATCTGTTAGTCTGAAAAAATTCTTGCTTTGATTACGTGATCAAATGAATGGTTAATTAAAAAAATTGTATTTTAACTATATAAGTATAAAGCTTTTAAAGGTAATTATATAATATACAATTTATATATGTTTTTAATTATAAATAATAATAATTTTATAACAATACTTATTATTTTTTGGTATGGTTTTACATATATAAATTCTATATAATAACCTATTATATGAATTTTTCGTTAATATTATTTTTAATAGGGATCTTAGGTTTCGTTTTAAATAGAAAAAATATAATATTAATGCTTATTTCAATTGAGATAATGTTACTATCTATTACTTTTTTAATATTAATAAGTTCACTTAATTTTGATGATATATTAGGTCAAACTTTTGCTATTTATATTATAACTATAGCAGGTGCAGAATCTGCCATAGGTTTAGGTATATTAGTAGCTTTTTATAGATTTACCTCTTCCATAATCTCGTACTGTAAATTTTACAATAATAATATTATTAATAATTATAATACTTATAATAATCATAATATATTTAATAGTCCTAATAACTATATAAATAATACAAGATATAAAATTAATTAAAGATCTAAGAATAATAAATTTTTACTTTATTAATCTAGTAGGGCAATCTATAATAGACTAGAAATAAAAAATTATTCTTTTTATTCTTCTAATAGTTGTTATTTTAATTTTTAATATATTACTGGTTTATTAGATGCTGAAGGTTATTTTGTATTTAAAATAAAAAAAAAACCTAGATACAAAATAGGGTAAACTGTCCAAGCTAGAATGTAGATAAAAATACATTAAAGAGATAGATCTTTAATTTTATCAACCCAAAACTTTTAAAGATATAGATTATATATCTATATCTAATAATATTTCTACTGTAGAATTTATTATTAGTGCTTTAAAAGATATAGTTAATATTATTATTCCTCATTTTGATAAATATTATTTAACCAAAAAGTATTATTATTATATATAATTTAAACAAGTTATTATATTTATGTTAAATAGAGTATATAATACTTTAGATGGATTACAATAAATTATTAATTATAAAGCGTTTATTAATTTAGGTTTATCTAAAAAATTAAAAGAAATATTTTCTTTAACTGTTTTTATAAAAAGATTGGATATTAAAAGAAATGTAAATTACAAAAACTTATCTTCGGATTAAGTGGCTGGGTTTTCTACAGGGGAATCTAATTTTTTTATTTATGTACAAAAATCTAATAGAGTAATTTATTTGTATTATTGTGTTTTTCAATAGGGCAATATTCAAAATATATTTCATTGTTAGAAGGTATTGTGATCTTATTTGGTTGTGGTTATGTGGTTAATTATGCACAATGTTCAATTTGGGTATTTACTGTAACAAGAATTGATCATGTTGCTAATAACATAATACTTTTTTTTTATAAACATCCTGTTATGAATTCAAAATATTCTAATTATCTTGATTTAAATAGTGCATTAGATATTATTAAAAATAAAGAACATTTAAATCCAGATAGGAAAGGTTAAAAAAAATGTTACAACTAAAAAGTAGTATTAGTAAAATTATAAATAAATACAATCACTGTGATTCAGGCAAGGAAGAAATTTAGATCACAAAAGGTAAAATAAATATTTATCTAGTCTTATATTAAATGTTTCAAATAAGTTTTATAAAATAAACGTTTTATTTGATTATAAGTGTAAGGCAAAACCTTCAAATTGCGGGGAGTTCTTAAAGACAAATATACCAAATTAATATAGTAATGTGATTAATGGAACAGGTAATGACTCGTTGTATGGTAAAAACAATTTGTATGAAGAAATGAAATAGATAATCCGCAGCCAAGCACCTTAAAGGTGTGCAGTTCATCGACTAAACGGAGGTTGGTAAATAATTTTTTTTTTTAATTCCTAAATTATTTGCTTAAGATATAGTCAGGCATAACTTAAAAGTTATGGGTATACCCAGCCTACCCTAAGGAAATATTTAATATTTCTATGGTAAAGGGAGAAACACGAAGAGGAAGTATAGCAATACAATATAAATAATGTATTTAGTTATTATTATATTACCTTTATTAGGTTCTATAGTTTCAGGTTTTTTAGGTAGAAAGGTTGGAGTTCTGGGAGCACAATTAATTACATGTAGCTCTATTTTAATAACAAGTTTTTTGGCTATATTAGCTTTTGTTGAAATAGGATATAATAATATACCTGTAACGATAAATATTATTAGATGAATTGATATAGAATCTATTAATTTATATTGAGGATTTTATTTTGATAGTTTAACTGTTTCTATGTTAATACCTGTATTAATAGTATCTAGTTTAGTTCATATATATTCTATAGGTTATATGAGTCATGATCCTCACAATCAAAGATTTTTTAGTTATTTGAGTTTGTTTACTTTTATGATGATCATACTTGTAACAGCAAATAATTATCTTTTAATGTTTTTAGGTCCAATTATCGGCCTATATATAAATTACTATATTAAATATATCACTATATGCTGGAATATTCTATTAATTGTAAAGGACAATCAGCAGGAAACCCTAAGTTTGTTAAAACAATTAAGTTTTTGTTTTTTTTTTTGTTAAAATGGTTAAAATTTTATTCAGAAAAATTTCTTAGAGGGGTCCTCAGAGACTATACGTGGTACATTTATATTATAATAATATAAGATAAGATGAAGATATAGTCCATATTATATGAAAATATAATAAATATGTGAGGTTATTTATTAGTTTTTTGTTTAATAAGTTTATATAAATATGATTTTTTTTTCTGTATATAACAAATATATAAGATTTTTTTCTAATTTTTCCAAAATAAATATAGAAGATAAAGCAAATAAATATATAAAATATACAACTGAATATAAAAAGAAATATAATTTAACACCTTTTCAGAAATAAGCTCTTGTAGGAATAATTTTAGGTGATGGTTATTTAGAAAGAATTAAATCTAGTTATAATACAAGATTACGTATAGAGCAATCATACCCTGAAAAAGAAAAATATTTTTATAGTTTATATTCTTTATTTGAACCTCTAATAACAATGAATCCTGTTATTTTAACAAGAAAACCTGATAAAAGAACAGGAAAAATATATAAATCCTTATATTTCAGAACATTAACTTTACCTTGTTTAAATGAATATCATAATATGTTTTATAAAAACAAAGTAAAGATCATACCTGAAAATCTTGATAAGTTATTAACACCGATAGGTTTAGCTTATTGAATCATGGACGATGGAAGTATAACTACATATAAACAAACTGTTTTGCATACTAGATCTTTTTGTAAAAAGGAAGTTTTATTTATTATGGAAATTTTAAAGAAAAATTTTAGTTTGGAGACTAGAATTGAAGAGAAGAAAAAAGATCAATGAGTTATATATATACCTGTTAAACAAAAAGTCAAATTAAAAGATATTGTAGGACCTTATATACATGAAAGTATGTTATATAAAATACGATAGAATATTTAATCATTATTTATAACCTTAACATATAAAACTTGTGAGAAGGTGTTGGAATTTGTTCATATCTTTTAGTAAATTTCTGATTTACTAGAATTGCTGCAAATCAAAGTTCTATATCTGCCTTTTTAACTAATAGAGTAGGTGATTGTTTTTTAACTATAGGTATGTTTATACTCTTATGATCTTTTGGTAATAATAAAAAATTATTTAAAGTTTTTAGGTTATCAAAACATATTGCCTTATAAATAAGTAAGAAATAATTATAAATTTTCTTACAAATTAACCCCATATTTAGCAAGTTTAATTGAGGGAAATGGTTTATTTGTATATGATAAAAATACTAAAGCTAAAAAATATCGTCATAAAATTACTATTGTATTTAATTTAGTAGATAAACCTTTAGCTGAAAAATTATTTATTGAATTAAAAGTAGGTAAAGTAAACAGTAAACGAGAGAGATGCAGGACATGTAATATTACAAATTTTAGCTAAAGATGAAGTTTTAAAAATAATTAATTTAATTAAAGGGTATATACGTATCCCTAAAATTGAGGCTTTACATAGAGCTATATAATAAATAAAAATAATAATAGTTATATACCTTGTTTAGATTTGATCGTAAAAAAAATAAAAAGTTTTTAAGAACAAACGTTTAAACATTTTTTCGTATAGAATTAAAACAAAGTTATTATAGACAGGTTACTATTTACCAAAAAGTATTAATTATTTTTACTATTTAGCTAAAATTGCTGCGTTTTTTAATGTAAATTTATACACTATAATTATATATGTTGCTAATAAAAAATATTATGTTTATATGGTTGTAACACATAATTATAAAAGTAATTAAATAATTTTAAATTATTTTGATACTTCCCCTTTATATTCTTCTAAATATTTGGGCTATAAAAATTGGTGTTTAGTACAAAATTTACTTTTATGTAAATTTTTAAATAAACAGGATTTAGATAAAATTAAAAATATAAAATCTCAATTTAATAGTAAGCGTAAAAATTTTGATTTTTCACATTTGAATTCTTTAACTTTTTAAATATATTGCCGTGAGTAATAGTAATATTATTCTTATTATATAACTATATGCGGGAAAATTGTGAAGTCTTTTTATAGGATATTATGGAAATTTTATATAAAGTGTACATAGACCGTAAATAATAAAAAGAATAGAATTTATTTATTTAAATTTTTAAATTTAAATTTATAAACGAAAATAAGTAATCCGCAGGAAACAAAATAAATTTATTATTTTAATTTATATAGGATCCTCAGAGACTATACGTTATACTTCCCTATTATGGGATGAAAATATAGTCCAATTTATAATTGAAAGATTATAAGTATATTGAATATAGATTATTCTACAATATTTTCTTTAGTACCTTATTTAAGTCAAGATATTATTACTTTAATAGGTATTTGTTTATTAATAGGAGCTATGGCTAAAAGTTCTCAAATAGGTCTTCATGTTTGATTGCCTCAAGCTATGGAGGGTCCTACACCCGTATCTGCATTAATTCATGCTGCTACTATGGTTACTGCTGGTGTATATTTATTAATGAGAACATCGCCATTAATAGAATATAGTTCAACAGTTTTATTACTTTGTTTATGAATTGGAGCAATAACTACTGTATTTAGTTCTGTTATAGGTTTATTTCAACAAGATATAAAAAAAGTAATTGCTTATTCAACAATGAGTCAATTGGCTCGAGAATGTAATACTCATTATATTACATTTAGGCATCAAACTATATGCGTAAAGCTTATATTTAATATTTTAAATAAAATTATTAATATAATTAATTCGCAGATAACCAAAGCTCATGACTGTTTAATAAATAGTCATAATAATTTTTATCTTTTTAATTCACTTCTCATTTATTGATTGTACTGTTATACATTTATATGTATAATTTTGTCAGAAAGGTGAAAGATTATAATTATAAGTAAGTTAGTAGGAATCTCAGAGGCCATACGTTTGATATTAATCTTTGTTAAATTTAATTTAATTAATTTAATACAAAAAACATCTATTTTAAGTAAATTTTTATTTTTATTAATTTTTTATGAAAAATATATTCTTATACAAAAAATGAAAATTTATTCTTGGACTCATGATATAAATATATCAATTAAAGGTAATATAAATATAAACACTAAAGTTATTAATACAAATAACAGTCTTAATGTAAAAAATAATAAGGATTTATCATTTAATCAATGATTAGCTGGATTAATAGATGGAGACGGATATTTTATTTTAACTAAAAAAGGATATAATAGTTGTGAAATTACTATGGATGCTAGAGATAAAAAGGCATTATATGAAATAAAACATAAATATGGAGGAGGTATAAAACAAATTTCAAATGCTAATGCTTATAAATATAAATTAAGACATAGAGCGGGATTAATTTCATTAATTAATGATGTTAATGGATTAATAAGGAATCCTATACGAATGTTACAAATTAATAAACTATGTATAAAATTCAATATAGAGTTAAAATATCCTGGTCCTTTAATTTTTAATGATGGATGATTAAGTGGATTTATTGATAGTGATGGATCAATTTACTTTAATGAAGCATCTGGACAAGTATCTATATGTATATCTCAGAAAAATAGATATTTATTAGAACCTTTAATATCAATATATGGAGGTAGAGTGGATATTCTTAGTCCAAAAATAGAAGCATTTAAATATGTTATTTATAGAAAAGTTGAATTATTTAATTTAATAGATAATTATTTTAATAATTATCCTTTAAAAACAGAAAAAATGAAAAGAATTAATTTAGTAAAAGAATTTTATTTATTAAGAATTAATAGAAAAAGTCAAAATATAAACAAATTTAATGAATGAGTTAAATTCAAAGATAGATGAGAAAAATACCAATCGTAGTGTATCTCTTAGTCTCCTGATTAAGACTAGCGGATTGTGTAAGAGATTAATAAAGAAATGGTCCAAAATACAAAATTTGTTTTCAATAAATTGTATTTGCAATTAGGTATGATGGTTATAGCAGTAGGTTTATCAAGTTATAATATTGCTTTATTTCATCTAGTAAATCATGCTTTTTATAAAGCTCTTTTATTTTTAGGTGCAGGAGCAGTTATACATTCAGTAGCAGATAATCAAGATTTTAGAAAATTTGGGGGATTAAAAACATTTTTACCTTTAACTTATTCAGTAATGTTAATAGCTTCTTTAAGTTTGGTAGCAATTCCTTTCATGACAGGATTTTATTCTAAAGATTTTATACTTGAATCTGCTTACGGTCAATTTTATATATCTAGTATTATTGTATATATATTAGCTACAATGGGTGCTATGTTTACTACATTATACTCGGTTAAAGTATTATATTTAACATTTTTAACTAACCCTAATGGACCTTTGAAAAATTATAAACAAATTGACCAAGGTAATATGTTTATTAATTTTCCTTTAATAATATTAGCTATTTTTTCTATATTCTTTGGTTACATAACTAAAGACATATTTATAGGTTTAGCTACTGATTTCTTTTCAGATAATAGTCTATTTATACATCCGTTACATGAAATTATGTTAGATACAGAGTTTGCTGTTCCAACTTTTTTTAAATTATTACCTTTTATTCTTACTGTTAGTTTAAGTTTGATATCTTTAACTTTTTTTGAGTTTTTTAGTAAGTTACTTATTAATTTTAAATTTTCTAATTTGGGTTATAATATTTTTAGTTTATTAAATCAAAGATTTTTAATTGAATTATTTTATAATAAATATATTACTGATATTGTTCTTAAATTAGGAGGTCAAACAACTAAAATAATTGATAAGGGTTCTGTAGAATTATTAGGACCTTATGGATTAGAAAAAGGTTTATTAAACTTAAGTAAAAATATAGGTAATTTGAGTAGTGGTGTAATTACAACTTATGCTTTATATATATTAATAGGTTTAATATTTTATATTTGTTTATTATATTTTTCTTTTATAGATAATAATATTTTATTATTATTATTATTTGCTATTTTTTCTACTATAAATTATAAAAGTTTACATTTAACTTAAAATAAAATTTATAGTGAATTTGTATATTTTTCTATTTTTTTCTAATCGTGTAATTTTTACACTAAATACAAATATCTTTTTATAAAATATATTAATAACAATAATTAATATATTTTTATATTTTTTATATTGTTGCTATTTTATTAAGTTATATTTAATTTTTTGTTTTGGTATAAATATATTATACAATATTCTGTGTTTTTATTAAAAAAATTCTATTTTTATGTTATTATCTTCTATTTTTTTCTTATTATTATCTAATTCCCTTAGTTTTAGGCGAGATATTTCAATATATTATTCCAGAATTGGAATTGTTATACAATTATATTGTATATTTTTTTGTTATAACAATTTATTTGTTTCGTATTTAGATCAAGGTATAGGACTTTTTGGTGGTTTATTTAATATATCTTCAATATCTATTGTTTTTGATTTATTAATATTCTTACTTACTTTATTTATATTAAATTTAACAGGATTTTATCCTAGAAAATATTGATCTAATCAATATTTAACTTTTTATAAATTATTATTTACAAGATTAAAAATGTTTATTGCAAATATAATTAATAAAAAAGGAGAACAATTCTCTATTATAGAATATACTCTAATTATATTATTTATAATTACAGGTAGTATATTATTAATTTCAAGTAGTGATTTGATATCAATTTATTTATCTATAGAATTACAAAGTTATGGATTATATTTACTTTGTACAATGTATAGAAACTCTGAATCATCTACATCTTCAGGTTTAACTTACTTTTTGTTGGGTGGTTTATCTTCTTGTTTTATTTTATTAGGTATAGGTTTAATATATGCAAATTCTGGTACTACATATCTTGATAATTTTTATATAATAACTAATTTATCTAATATAATTAATGAAGAACAAAATAATATAATATATTGAGATATTGTTAACTATATACCTTATTGTTTATTATTAATAACTATAGGCTTTTTATTTAAGATATCAGCTGCTCCTTTTCATTTTTGATCTCCAGATGTTTATGATGGTGTACCTACTATTGTTACTACTTTTATAGCTATAATACCAAAAATATCTATTTTAATTATATTATTACATTTAGTTCATTATACTAATTATATATATATTTCAACAGAATATACTTGAACATCTAGTTTATTAGTTAGTAGTTTATTATCTTTAATAATAGGAACTGTTTTGGGTTTAACACAATTTAGAATTAAAAGATTGTTTGCTTATAGTACTATATCTCATGTAGGATTTTTATTATTAGCTTTAAGTATTAATAGTGTTGAATCTATACAATCTTTTATTTTTTATTTAATACAATATAGTATATCTAATTTAAATGCTTTTTTTTTATTAATTAGTATTGGTTATACTTTATTTATATTTATTAATAAAAATATTAATCATCTTAATTTATCAGATAAAAATAATTCACCTATTCAATTATTAAGTCAAATAAAAGGTTACTTTTATATAAACCATACATTAGCTATTAGTTTAGCTATTACTATTTTTTCTTTTGCAGGTATACCACCTCTTATTGGTTTTTTTGCAAAACTAATGGTTTTATCTGCTGCTTTACAAGATGGTTTTGTTTTTATAGCTTTAATTGCTGTAATTACAAGTGTTATAAGTACAGTTTATTATTTAAATATTGTTAAAATTATGTTTTTTGATTTGTATTCTTACAAATTTATAGGCTTATTGAATCTTAAAATTCCTGCACAAATTATTAAAAATAATAATATTGTAGATACTATTTATTTTAGATCATATCATATATCATTATCTAATTCTCTTTCTATAACTATTTCTATTTTAACTCTTATTATTCTTTTGTTTATGTTTATACCAGATCAATGATTACATATGTCTAATATTTTATCTATAATTTTATTATCACCCTACAATTATATATAGTAATTTGCTAAATTTTATTATATTTTTTTAATTATAATTTATATTACTAATTTTTAAAATCTTTTATATAATTGAGATTTTAATTATTAAATAAAGTTACATATTGTAGTATATATGTTTTATGTTAAATTTATTAATAGTATAAATATACTATTTTTTAGTGTGTTTATATTATATTAGTTTATTTTATAAATTTATATATAAATTTATAATGATGTTAATTTTTAATAAAAAAATTTTTTTTAATACATGAGAATTTTAAAAATGATAAATTTATATATAATTGATTTATCATAACTTTTTAACCTTAGTTATCTTTGAAATTTTGGATATTTATTGGTTTATAATATATATATTTACATATCTTAGATTAATCTTATATTTCATCTTTTAATTAGATAGATAATTTAATTCTATATTTGTACAATTAAATTATTATAATATTTATTTAGAAAAGATATAAATTTATAATTGTATATAATCTAAAAAACAAAAATGGAAATTAAAATTAAAAAAATTTTTTGTAAAAATATATGAGAATTTTAAAAAGTCATCCGTTATTAAAAATGGTGAATTCATATGTAATTGATTCACCTCAACCATCTAATATTAGTTATCTATGAAATTTTGGGTCTTTATTAGCTTTATGTCTAATTATACAAATAGCTACAGGTGTAACATTAGCAATTAATGGGTTGCTATAAAATCTTACTATATGCTGAAATATCCTAAAATTTTAAATGTTTAAAGTCTAAAATTTTAAAATGGACAATCAGCAGGAAACCAATATATTAACATTTATTTTAATGGGATCCTCAGAGACTACACGTAAGACATATGTTTATATATATGTAAATATATATATTTACTTGAAGATATAGTCCGTCCTTTATGAAAATATATGACAATTAATTTTTATTGGTAACTATTTTTATAATGATAAATTTTGTATTAATTTTATATCTTAAAAATATTAGTTTTATTAATAAAAATGTCTATATTAATATACCTGGGTTTTTTAAATTAATTTTTTAAATAAACAGATTAAATAAACTAATATTATAATCTTTATTTAAATTATTATAAAGTATAATAGTCTATCCTTAATTTGAAGTTTAAATATATATAAGGTAAAATTTTTAAATCCATTTTTAATTTCAAGTTTTATTACAGAAGAAGGTTATTTTACAAAGACTTTATAAATTATGTAAGTAAAACAATTAAATATTATTATCTTATGTTTATAATAAGTCAAAAAACAAAAGATTTCTATATAATTTTAATTAATATTTATTTTAAATTAATAATATTTATACAGATATTAAAAGTATGATAAAATATAAATTACATATCTAAAATCAAAAAATTAGTACTTTAATTCCTTATTTTAATAATTACCCTTTTAATTATATGTAAAGCTTTAAAACATTTAGTATAAATTAAAAATATTAATAATTTTAATAATCAAGTTAAAACTTATTTAAAAGATATAAAAGTAAAAAAATTAGTAAAAAAGTTATCTAATTTAAAATAGTAAAATTTATATAAAATAGTTTAAATTAAATAATAAAAAATGGCATTATACACCCAGTGTTTTAGAGGCTTTTGATTCAATAGAACATATTATGCGAGATGTAAATAATGGTTGATTAATACGTTATTTACACTCAAATACAGCTTCAGCTTTCTTTTTTTTAGTTTATTTACATATAGGTAGAGGTTTGTATTATGGATCATATAAAGCGCCAAGAACATTAACTTGAGTGATTGGAACTATAATATTAATAACAATGATAGCTACAGCTTTTTTGGGTTATGTTTTGCCCTATGGGCAAATGAGTTTATGAGGTGGTAATGCCTTACATGTATAATTTTTATATTTTAGTAAAAAGCATATAAATATGTAATAAAAAATTTAATCTTAATTAATATCAGGAGTATTTATTTTTCTCCTTAGAAAATTGTGTTCTTAATTATTAATAATGTGATAATATTGAAAAAATAGCGTTTTTACTATCTTAATTTTATTACTTATTATTATTAATATTTATAAAATTAATAAATAATAATAGAAGTTTGAGCTGAAGGTTCTGCATTTTTATTGCAAATTAAATTATAGATATTATATTTCCCCTAACTCCTTATTATATTAACAGTATTAATTATCAATTTAATTAATTTGTAAAATAAGTTAAACAAATATTTAACTTTTACTTATTAATTTAGTAGTAGATGATTATTTAATACTTAATGTATTTCTAACATTATGACTTCCTAAGAAGTTTGTATTATATTCATTTTTAAACTATATATTACATAAACATTAAATTAAACTGATTAAATTATATATATATAATTTAATTGAAAGAAAATTGTATTTAAGACTTTTTAATTGTTTTTAATTATAGTATTAATTTTAATTTTTTATGGCTTATTCCTTTACATATATTACTCCTTGCGCATTAGAGTATACAGATTTAATTCCAGCTACGTTTGTTATTACCCCAAAAGTTATTCAACAATTTATTAATTATGTAAATGAATTTAATGAATCTTTTACGCATTTAAATTATCATTTATATTATTTCCATAATTTTGTTGTAAATGAGACAAATGTTATTTATACTGAACAACATCCGGATGTATGAATTGAAGATATTGCAAAAAGCCCTACATTTGGTTCAACTACAACTTTTGTTCTTAATTATCAGGAACATAATAATTTTATGTTCATGAAAATTATACCTAAATGACCAGACCCCGATCACCCATCTAAATATCATGATCTTATGAGAATATATCTTCATGAGTTAAGAAAGTGTGATCAATATAGGCGTAGGTTAAGAATGGTTTTAGGTGATATGCAGACTCTTGAAGCTAAATATTTTAATCATATTGTTAATGCAGGTATTAAGAACAGACCTGATATTAGATATTGTATTGCTAAAATGCATGAATGCGGTCGTAAATGGCTTTGAATGAGACGAAAATTTCATACCCTTGTTATACTTAAACATTTCTATTTAGAACCTGGTACTGTGGAAGTAAATGATTATCAAATAGAGCCAGTACTTCATGTTGTTAAAAGATCTATAGATCTTTTAAAAAATGATTAACTAATGCTTCTTTACTTGATAATTTTCTTTTTATTGAATTTGTTTTAAATTTATACTTAGTATTTTGTTTATAAATAATAATAAATTATTAATTTATTATTATTTATATGCTTTTTACTAAAATAAATATAAAAATTATATATAGTTATATAATTATATATAAAAAAAATTTTTACTAAAAATTTATATATTAAATTATATAGCAATACTAGTGAAAACGGTTAAAAGTATTAGTTTTGTACTAAGACCGTCGATAGAGTAAAATATCGCTACAGACTGGTTCACTGGTGGGTGTCTGAAATGATGCTTAATGTACAGTCGGAATCTTTTTTAATTATAATAATATAATTAAACACAAGGCTATATACGATATTTATATCTAATAATTTATAATAATAAGTAATAAGTACATGATTTATTTATAAAAACTAATAAAAATAAATAAATTAAAGATTTGGCAACAGTTATCACTAATCTTATGAGTGCCATACCTTGAGTTGGTCAAGATATTGTTGAATTTCTTTGAGGAGGCTTATGTATATTAATTATATTATTAATAAAAGAGCTATACAATAACTATATTGTATTAAAAATTCTGCTTATTGCTGGAATTTCCTTAAATTTAAAAGTTATATACGTCTTTATTAATATATATTTAGGTGTGAAAAGATAACAAAAAAAGGACAATCAGCAGGGGTTAGATATGTATTGACTATCGAAGCCTCTCAGAGACTAAACGCAGAAAATCTTATTTATATTTATTTAGTGGATTTAATTGAAGAAGGTGGTTGATTTTATATCAAAAAAGGATAAATATTTAATTTATAAATTTGGTATATAATTATTTATCCTTTTTTAATTACGAGTTTTAATATTTAAACAAATGGTCATGTTTTAATTTTAGCTATTTATAAATATTTATATTTACAAAAATTATACAGGATAAAATTAATAGTTTTAAATTAAAAGTTTCTAATATAAAATCAATAAAAAAATATAATTAAATTTATAAAAAGCTTCAGTTAAATTTTTAGATTATAAAAAAATTACAATATTTATTATAACTTAAGCAATTTCGTACAATCCCACGGTATACTAAAAAGTTCAATATACCTAATAAGTATTAATATAAGATTATGATATAGTCCGAACAATAAAGAAATTTATTGAGTATAATGAGAATTTTTGATAAAATTTATTGATTATCGAATTATCAACATTATTGTTCAGTTAATAATGCTACATTAAATAGATTTTTTGCTTTACATTTTCTATTACCTTTTGTTTTAGCTGCATTAGCTTTAATGCATTTAATTGTTTTACATGATACAGTAGGGTCCAGTAACCCTTTAGGTATTTCAGGTAATTATGATAGATTACCATTTGCTCCTTATTTTATTTTTAAAGATTTAATTACTATCTTTATTTTTATGTTTATTTTATCTATTTTTGTTTTTTTTATACCTAATGCTTTAGGTGATAGTGAAAATTACGTAATGGCTAATCCTATGCAAACTCCACCTGCTATAGTTCCAGAGTGATATTAAAGATGTCACTTAATCTTGCTATTTGCTGGGAACTCTTATACTTCTTAAGACAATCAGCAAGAAACCAAATAAATTTTATAGTAGTAATTGTATATATTTGGGATCTTCAGAGACTATACGTAAGACTTTATAAGTTTTTAATAAAATATATATAATAATATATAGTCCAAACATTATAGTGATATAATTGATTTAAATATTTAAATAAATATTTATTTAATATGATTAATATACCACTATTATTATATTAATTAGTTTTGTTTGCAACTCGTTATACAAAAGGTATTAAACGTTTATCTTTTAATGAGAGAGCTTTAATTACAATACCTGATTATATAAAGGAAATATTAGTAGGTATATTACTCAGTGATACCCTTATAGTGAAAAGATCACCTTTTATCTAATTCTAGATTAGTATAAGTTCAAATTGCTATAACTCATAAATAATATTTTAATTATGTATATAATTTTTTAAGCCTTTTTGTGTTAAATTACGCTAAATATTATATACTTCAATCTAGATTATCCTTGTTTTAATGCATTTAAATAAATGTTTTATACTATGTAAAAATAGTCCCTATTAATATCTATATATTAATTATTAACATCCAGATAATTAGCTTTTTTAATAATGAAAAATAGGAGCCATCAGGGGATGTTTATATATTAGTGTTTATGTTTTTTTTATAAAGACGTAAATAAATTAATGTTTACATTAAAAAATAAATTTAACCTTATAAGTTCTATACATTCTAACAAGGATAAAAAACTTAGTATTTATATATTCAAATAATTTATAGATAATTTAAAATCTTTGATTAGCCTATATTTTTTTGAATAAATGTTATATAAATTAGGTTTATAAAGTTATCATTTACAAGATAGTTATTAAAAATAACCAATTTTGTATATTAAATTTAATTGATCTTTTACCTTTTTATGCTATATTAAGATCTATACCTAATAAATTATTAGGTGTTATTGCTATGTTTTCGGCTCTTTTAATATTATTAGTTATGCCTTTTACTGATATATCTAAACTAAGAGGTATACAATTTAGACCTTTAAGTAAAATAGTTTTTTATATATTTGTAGCTAATTTTTTAATTTTAATGCAATTGGGAGCTAAACATGTTGAATCTCCTTTTATTGAATTTGGACAAATTTCTACAATTTTATATTTTTCTCATTTTTTAATAATAGTACCTTTAGTAAATTTATTAGAAAATAGTTTAATAAATTTAACAACTAAAGAAATTAATTAAATACAATAATATATTTTCAAAAATTGTTTTTATTTGCTTACTATTTTGCTTATATACGTTTTAGTATATATATATATAAATTTTTTAAATATGTCAACAACTACTTTTTTTTTTATAGTTATACCTATTTTAGCCTCTTTATTATTGGTTATTAATTTAATTCTTTCTCCTCATAATTCTTATATAGAAAAAGATAGTGCCTTTGAATGTGGTTTTCATTCCTTTCCTCACCAAAATAGAACACAATTTAGTGTTTCTTTTTTTATTTTTGGTTTGTTATTTCTTGTATTTGATTTAGAAATTTTATTAGTTTATCCTTATGTTGTAAGTGCTTATTTTAATGGCTTATATGGTTTAATTATTATGTTAGTCTTTTTTTTAGTTTTAACTTTAGGATTTGTATTTGAATTAGGTAAAAACGCATTAAAAATTAGTTCAAAACAAAATCAATTAACTAATAATTCTATTATTTATCCTGTTTTATTTGATAGTCCATACAATAAGCAAAAATCGAGCAATAAAAGATTTGGTAATAAAAGGAGTTTTATTATAAGCTAGATTTTTTACAATCTTTAATAATAGTAAATTTCTACCTGTTTTAGTAAAAAAAAAACAAAGGTTATATAAAATAAAATATAAAAAGAATACGAATTTATAATAAATAATTTAGTTTTAAAATGTTTTGACTAATATTTAATTATTTTTAAATCAAATTATAACATAATTTATTATATTTTTAGTTTATTTTTTCTTTTCTTTTATTTAATTTGGAAATTTTATTAATATGTTATTATGTTATAAATGCTTATTTTAATGGCTTACATGATTTAATTATTATCTTTGTACTTTTTTTTATTGTATTGATTTTAGGTTTTATTTTTTAGTTAGATAGAAATGAATTAAAATCTGAAAGTAAAATAATATTATTACATTTATATTATTTTATTTGCTTTTTTTTTTATGTTAATTATATAATAAATATATTATTACATAAAAGCAGGAGTTTGAGCAGGAGGTTCTGCGTTTTAACTGCAAATTAAATTATAGGGATTCGACTTCCCCTAACTCCTTATTATATTAACAGTATTAATTATCAGTTTAATTAATTTATTAAAAATTAAAGAAATATTTAATTTTTATTTATTAATTTAGTAGTAGATGATTATTTAATACTTAATGTATTTTTCACATTATGACTTTATAAGAAGTTTGTATTATATTTATTTTTAAACTATATATTACATAAACATTAAATT
>Ga0137424_1000032_pt1 | contig 19019 bp, 38 predicted proteins | sample EasRivERMZT620_2_FD_102317 | JGI IMG/M metagenome (GOLD analysis project Ga0137424, IMG submission 102317) | Soil microbial communities from meander-bound floodplain in the East River, Colorado, USA - East River MetaG ERMZT620_2 | ecosystem: Environmental > Terrestrial > Soil > Floodplain ... | reverse complement strand
TGTGAACTATGATGCGTTTGCTACAACACCACTTCTTCGTAAGACTAAGTGGGATTTGTATGCTGCTGATGAAGTTCACAAACTTCGTGGTGGAGCTAATCCAACTGGACCTACTCAGATATTTAACAACGCCAAAGAAGCAGCGAATAACTCTGAGTTCAAGGTCCTCCTGTCGGGTTCTCCTATTCAGAATAACCCAAGGGAAATGTGGTGCTATCTCAACATCTTTGATGAGGATAAGTTCCCTGACCCTAAGTCTTTCATGTCAGAGTATTGCTTTGGCTGGGGACAGAAAGACTCAATGGGGAACCCTATTCTCAATGTCTCTTGGGATTTGTTGATTGATAGAGCATTGAAGAATAAGGTTATTCGTAGAACCAAGAAGGAAGTTCGACCGGACCTTCCTGACAAGATCATTGACATTCGAGAAATTGAAATGGGTACTGGTTGTCAGGCACAAACGTATCAAATGATGCGTGACTATCTGATGGTCTGGCTTGATAAGAATGCTGGTAAGGCTATTGCAGGTAAGTGCATGTTGGACAAGATCAATAAACTCCGACAGATTAACCAGTTGCCTGCCAGTATGAACTACTACGATGAAGACCTAGAGCAGAAGGTTAAGTTTGATTGCTGGGAAAGTGTCAAACTTGATGAGGCTCAGGAACTTGTTGAGGAACTTGTTGGATTGGGAGAACAAGTCATTGTTGTTAGCTCTCAGTACAATGATCCTATTTGGGAGTTTGAGCGTCGCATAAATCAGTTCTTCCCTAATATGACAACTGCTACAATCACCGGTAAGGATACCACTCATGGTACTACTGGTGAAAAAGAGCAGGCGTTTCAACAGGGCAAGATTGATGTTCTTATTGTAAATGCGATGACTGCTGGTGAAGGACTAAACCTCCAGAAGTTCCCAGATCAATGGCCTGGTGGTGCTAGCCATATGATTATCCTTGATGAGTGGTGGAACCCAGAGTTTAATGTCCAGATGCAAGATCGTATCTGGCGTCATCCTTATGCTGAGGTTCCTGAATATCATATTATCCGAACCATTGGCTCCGTTGATTACTTCGTTCTGGAAAAGATTGAAATGAAGAATGATATGATCCACGGAATCATGGAGCGCAACGAACTTCGTAATGGTGGAGAATGGAAAAGTTTCCTGGAAGGATTGATCTAATGGGAGTTCTAACTGATAGAGATATCCTTGATAGAATAGAACGAGTTATTCATGAAACACAAGAGTTACTAACAGGAGACAATGCTGGTTTTGATGTTCAAGAGGAAGCTTACTATCGTATCAAAGACCTCATGAAGAAACGAGAGAACTGATGTTGGATGAACGTGTTACGCCACCTCCACGATGGGATCACAGGCTCTTCGAAAGGTCGATCCTTAGCGATTACGACCAAAAGACTCTTGTGTACTCCATTTCTTCCTACTTTCATAATACTACTGGTATTCCGCATTGTAGACCAGATTCAGTCTGCATGATGTGTGGTTCTGCTGTTCGTTTGGTCTTACAAGCAGCAGAGCCTAAGATCATGGAAACTGTCATTAAAAAGATTGCTGGAACACTTGGACACCGAAACATCAACCTTCATCCGCCCGTTGCTAACGATATAGATTAACTCAATGTATACTGATGGTGCATTTTGGGAAGACTGGAAAGATTGGGGGGATTACTTTATAGGTATGACAATACTGATCTTTTGCTGTATCTTTATTCGTGAACTAGGAAAATAGTGAGGTACTCAAATGGAGGAATGCCAGAATTGTAAACATGATTGCAAAGGATGTAAGAGAGAGCGGAGAGATTCCGTACTAGAGAATACAGGCTCCCAGAAACATCGTGTTGGTGTCATAGCCTTTCGATGTTTTGAAGTTGTAGAACGTGAAACTGAGGAAATGAGAATCCAATGGAAGAAAGCTTTATGAGTGGCTACTCCTGATTTTGATTTTCTATTTGAAAGTGCCTGTCCTGATACTTCTTCTACTAAGGCCAGTAGAACTTGTATTGAAAGTGGATGTAGATGTTGGTCAATGTATCCTATAAAGGATACTATTGGTGGATTAGAAAGCTTAGAGCCTGGATATTGGGTTAAAATAAAGGGCTTTCCTAACTATGAGGAACTATAGTGCTTAGATGCGTCTGTGGCTATCAAGGTACAGCAAGGATTTATGAGTTCTCATTCGGTCCTTGTTGTAGATGTCCAGGGTGCTCTAAGGTTTATCTTATGACGCCTACAGGGGCGAAACCTGTAAACCCAGCTGAGTTAGAGTATTATAGCTTTGATGAACTAAAGTATTTCACAGCTACTTTTAAGGGTGAGCCTGAAAAGCCACCTAAGAAAAATAGGATCCGCAAAGGTTCTCGCCCCATAAAGGATTCTGCAGCCGTCGCTTCTTCTGTAGATTCAAAGAACATATTTCGCACAGAGCATTACTACCTTCGAGAGAATGATAGCTGGCCTAACGTACTTGACTGCGCTAAAGCAGAAAGAGAGGTACGTGCTGACACCGTTCTAGTATTTGTTCATCACCACCAATTGGGGGCAGACTGTTCTTCCCCCTGTAGGGAGATAAAGTAGTGGGTGGTTTCATTACAAAATGCAAGGAACATGACAAGATCATGGGTCAGTGTAGATGTATGTGTGAACCTAAGACAGTTCAATATATTGACTGTTGTGATCCAGAGCACAAGTACCAAGCTCAAATTGATGAAATGTTGTTAGGAAGAGAAAGTAATGGATGACTCTTGTGTTCGTTGTGGTGATAAGAAAGGACCCTTTATAGTTTTTGCTTTTATGTGGAAGACTCTAGCCTTGTGTTCCCCCTGTTTTAAGTGGGAACAAGAACACTATAGTGGAAGGATATAAAATGATAGAAGATAAGTTAGAACATGATGAAAGAGTTAGACTAGAGGCTCTTTCACAAGCTATTATTGCTTTAGGTTCTAGATATGGTGATCCATCATCATCACTTGTGATTCAGACAGCTATGAAGTTTGAAAACTACATTAAGGGGAAGTAATGGGTGTTGTATTCGTTGATACAGAAACTACCGGACTCGATCCTAGACGGCATGAAATTTGGGAGATTGCTCTCATAGAAGAAAATGGTATTGAGCATCTTTGGTACCCATCCCTCTCTAACCTTAATCAAGCTGATCTTATTGCTCTCAACATTGGTCAGTTCTTTGAACGTCATCCTAGAGTTTACCAGAACAATGCTGACATTGTAGATGAACTCCTTTATCTAACTGTTGGACAACACTTAGTGGGAGCAATTCCCTCTTTTGATGAGGAACGACTTCGTAACCTCATCTGGAAAATGAATAAATGTCCTGCTTGGCATTATCATCTGATTGATGTTGAGGCTCTTGCAGTTGGATTCCTTAATGGTATGGATAGAGCTTTGCAGGATAGGGTGGTTTCAGGTGATCCACCTTCTCCTCCCTGGTATAGAACTCCACCCTGGAAGTCTGATGATGTCTTTAATGCTTTAGGTATTGATAGAGACAGACCTGAGTTTGCTAAGCATACTGCTATGGGTGATGCAAGATTAGTTAGAGAAGTCTACAACTTAGTGATGGGTACAAAGTTCTAATGAAGATCATAGACTACAAATGGATAGAGGGAGAATTCATAGTTATTATAGAGTGTACCTGTGGGCATACATTTGAGTTGAATACTAAAATAAATAATGCTCTGTGTCAGTCTTGCAGAAAGAGGAGAACAGTTGAGTACCTCTTTGCCGCCTTCGACGAACTCACCCGATCTGGAAAACCCAAACGAACCAGAGTATGAGAAGTATACTTCAAAGGATGAAAGGCCCACAGGATGGTATCTTTACTGTAAGGACCAAAATGTATATTGGGGTCCTTCCTTAAATAAGGAAGCTGTAGAGATATCTCTCGAATTCGTAAAGGATAAGTGTGACAGTCGCCATACTGCCAACTATCACTTTAATTTAAAGAGGACGAAATGATTCAAGTTGTATGGGGCTTAACAATGGTTTGTGAGCCCTGTTTCACTAAGATTTATCCAAATAAACTATTGAGGAGGGTATTGGACGGAGCTAAATTTCCTTGTGGTTTCTGTGGTCAAAAACACATGAATGGTGTAAGAGTAAGAACCTATGTTGTAGTTGATAAGGAGCATGTTGCGTAAGTTACTGCTAATCCTCTGCACTTCCCTTCTGATGGGAGGAATGCTATTTCTGGTAGGAGAAACAACCTCACCTGATGTAGCACAAGCACTTGTTTGTTATAATCTGCCAGGACCTAGTGGTTCTAGAATGGCTACCTGTGGATATATGTCTGGTTCTGCATATCGTGTAACCAGTATTAGTTCATGGGCACCATCATCTGCTCCCGGTACTTGGCATCGTCCTGCTTGCTATCTTTCTAACTCACGTGTTTGGAGATACGGCACTTGGACGCAGCCTGGGTATTACTCACCCAAGTTAGTGCTGAATATTGGTTACTGTAGCTCAATCAGTGTGAGCTTCAAATGAAACTAATAGCTTCCTTTTTCCTAGTGATAGGACTTGCTGTAGGAATTTCTGTCATAGTAGCAGAAGATAAAGCAGAAGCTTGGCCCCAATGGTGTACGGCCGGAAGGTCAGATACATGGAGTAATGATGGAGCACAAGCAGCTTGTGGAACTAATGCTCTTGGTACATTGCATAGAGTTATCCTTCAATGTGAAAACAATAGTGGAACGTATTGGAGATACGGACCCTGGAAAGCACAAGGAACGGGGTGGTCAATAGCAAGATGCAATAACAGATATTGGGATAACTCTAGAGCAATTTGGTTTAACGTACAGACAGGATAAGTTTTACCGGGGCTATAGCTCAGTGGTAGAGCAGCATACTCATAATATGCTAGTCGATGGTTCGATTCCATCTAGCCCCACTTGCCCTAGTACCCCAACTCGGTAGAGGGAACAGACTTAAACTCTGTAAAGTGTGAGTTCGAATCTCACCTAGGGCACTTGCGGGTGTAACTCAATTAGGCAGAGTACCATCCTTTTAAGTTGGGAGTTGTGGGTTCGATTCCCACCACCCGCACTATGATAATTAAATTTATACCTAGAACAGAGGAAAGAGAACACCTATTAAAATGGATAGAGTCTGAATGGAAAGATTACTCTGATCCTAAATTTGGGGATCAACGACCGCTTCATGATGAATTCTTAAAAGAGACAGGATTGGAATTAGATGGTTGGTGGTATAACCAAGTATTTCAATATTGGAAACGAGCACAAATTCTAGGAGTTGATACCCCTGCTGGACGTCAAGCAATTGCAAAAATGTGGGCAGCAATGTCTGGACTTGTTGAATCTGTTATACGAGTTCATGGTAAATTACCTAAACCCGGTGTGTCTTCTGGAAACATTGAAAAGGATTGGTTCTGGTGAAACTAGATAAAGAACCTAAAGATAAACGATCCACTAGAAGAAAGCAGGCTAGATGGGTACTGTTTCAAGCACAAGTACCCTATATGTGTAACAAATGTAAGGGGATACCATATGAAATACCTAAAGATGTTCCTAAGGTTTGTTGGCGTAGTTTAGCTAATGCTGAAAATCCAATTATTGGATCACTTCAAGCTAACCACAAGAATAAAGATCTTGATGATCTGGATTTAGTCAATTTAGAATGGCTCTGTCCTAGCTGTCACAAGATCGCCGATAGTGAAACTCCACCCGGAGTTAGCCCGAAAGGTGAAGATGAACATGGGTATTTCTTCTAACTGTGGCTTTTGTTTTGAAAAAATAGATACTTCTAAAACTTTTAATTGGGTATACCTTAAGGAGTATGATAAGATGTGGCACGCTACCTGTATTTACAAAGTTAAGAAAATGTTAGAGCCTATCCAAATAAGTAAAGAAGAATATGAAGACTTATTGTCAGTGTAAGTCACCTGAGTATATTGGAGCCCAGCTAGACTATTTGCCCCGAGCTTTCAATGGTAACTTTGTACAAGTTCATCCCCCCTGTAGGCTTCCTTTTAGACTGTATTGGGAGAACTTCATTAGACGATGTTCTGACTGTCTAACGGAAGCAAGTCTACCCTGGGAAGAAGTCTGTTACAACTGCTTTACTGGAAAGAAATATATGGGTTGGCTCAGAGCAAGTAAACCTATCTCTTTAGAGCAGCGAATAGCCGGTAGGATAAAATATGGACACCTTTTAAAAGAGTTCCCTGAGACCCCTCAGGGTGAAGGGCGACCCTCTCCATTCACCTTTGGGAAGCCTCCTGGACCCCCTGAGCAGTCGCTCCTGGCCCCTCAGACGAGTTCTGAGGCTAGAGTCCTATTCGACTTTACTAAGTAATTAATTATATATGAAATTACTGAAAGTTTCCCTTGACTCCCTAATCAGGGCGTGAGATGATCCTCTCCCACCACTGGTGGAACCTACCCGACCCTTGAAAGGGCTTAAGGATATGTCAAGCGTTGTAGTTGATCCTGGGAAACTCCAGGAACTGTTTAAGGAAATTAGTGAGATTGATCAAACACTGGCTGCGGCTAGTGGTTCTGAAACTGCTGGGAAACGAAATATCGCAACTCAGGCGATGAAGTCCACTGAGGATGTCTGGAAGGGACCAGTTGACCAGATCGTCAATTGGTTGAAGACTGATTTTAATGGCAATGATGAACAGCTTGTTGGTGCTTATACTGCACTGATTCGTAATGTTCGTGATGCAGTCCGAAAGCAAGTTGACAAGTATCTTGATGATGCTTTCAAGGAGCATAAGACTGATACTCCTACCGTTAAGCTTACGGAGGAACAGATTGAGCAGATGATTGCTTCTCGCAAGAAGGCTAAGGAGCATTTCGATGTTCTTTATTCTGTTCTTGAAATGGCTGAGATTGATCTTTCTGATGTTCAGGTTCCGCCTCGTCTTGCAGGCGCCCGTGGTCCTCGTGGCCCTCGTGTTCTTAAGGGTTATGATTTCTTTGTTGATGGCAAGCCTCGTAGTGAGAAGACTAATAATCTTAGTTCTATCGCTGCAACTGTTTGGCCAAAGACTAAGGTTAAGGATTTGAAGGACTTCCTTCTTGCTCAGGGTCTTGATCTTGAGAATCCTCCGGATGAATTTGAGTATGATCTTCCCACTGAACCTAATTCCACTAAGCTTCGTGGAGTTAAGGGTGCTCTTGCTGATGAGGTTGGGGAAGATGATGAAGACGAAGATGAAGATAGTGTGAGTGAGGAAGACGACGAGGAAGTCTAGAGAAGGTGAAAGTTTCACTTGACAAATAAGGTCAAGTGTGAGACACTCATCCTCCACAGAAAGTAAGTCTGTGAGCGACCTGGGCAAGTCTTTAAAAGGCCCAACACAAAAGCTCTTTGACAATTAAATAGCTGTCCCTGTATTAAAAAGAGAGGACAAACTGGCTATAAAGTTGGGCTACCACCCCGCCAGGTAAAACCTTAGCCTATGGTAGTAGGAATAGTGACGTTCGGGCTGCGGCCGACAAACGTTCCAGGGATAGCTATTTAATTGGCAAATAGCATGGTTTACTGATTGGTCCATTGGACCCGGAAACACAAGTTACTAGTAATCAGGAAGATTTCTAGTATACGTGAAACAGTAACAGTGATGGACCAATCAGTAAGCTATGTTATAAATATCCTACAGGGGGATTATAGTGCCGAAAGAATGGTTAGAGCGGTCTATGGATTCGGATGAATCCTTATGGCCGCTTTTTTCCGTTAACCAGCTAAATACCTGGAATCATTGTGAGTATTTAGGTTGGTTCACTTACGTCAAAGAATATTCCTCTAAAGCTCCAACCAATCCTGGTTTTCAGGTTGGTGGTATGGTCCATGAAATGGCAGATATTTATTACCGCCTTGAATCAGATGATCCAGATAGAGAAATGGTTTCTAAGCTTTATGCTTTAGAGAGAGTAAAGTTAGTTCAGGAAGACTTGGAGCAGTCGCTTTTATTGAAGCGTGCGACAATCGTTGCAGACAGGTACTTTAAGGAATACGCTCCTGCCGCCGACAAAGGTCATATTGTCGAAGCAGTTGAGCAATATGTTAAAGTACCCTTTAAAACCCCAAAAGGTCGAAACTTCTGGCTTCAAGGATACGTAGACTTACGAACCCGTTCGTCTAAAAGACAGATTGTTTGGGATCATAAGACTATGGATGGAGACAGATTCTTCTCTGAGAATCAGCTTAGCATGGACTTTCAGATTCCTGCTTACATAGGAATGCTCCGTGAAATCCTTGAACAGTCCATCAATAATGGTATGTTTAATATGTTCAACACATACGACTATAAGAAACCTTGGGCGCAACCTCTGGAAAAGTATTTCAAGAGGCAACCTATGTATTATCCAGATGCCCTGATTAACAGGTTCTTAAAGGAAATAGGTAAGGAAATAGATAGTATATTAGAGATTACAACCCCCCGACGTACTCTCTCTAAGAATTGTGCAGGATGCTCTTTCTATGCTCCTTGTAATGCAGGGATGAATGGACTCAGCATGACACCAATTCTAGACTCACAGTTCAAGAAAAGAGAAGAAAAGAATGGCTAAAGAAAGAAGGTTTAAAACATACTCTCATCGCTGGGGTGAAGGCAAAGTTCATCGTTACTTGTATGACTCTGTTAATAAGATGTGGTATGTAGCTTGTAGAGGAATACATAGAAGTACGCCACACGGTAGAGAGACTATAGTTTCTGCTCCAGTTACTTGTAAGAAGTGTCTATAATGACCATTAAGATAGGGTCAGCAGCAGAAGTTTACTACGATGCTCCGTGGGCTTTATTCATTTATGGTCCTTTCGGATCAGGTAAGACTTCTCTGGCAGCACAATCCACTAAACCTTTGTTCTTTGATATTGAAGGTTCTGGAAGATCACTTCTTAACAAGCCAGAGTGGGCAATTCTTCCTGTTATTCGAGTCTCAAAGTTTGATGAACTTGATGATACAGTTCATGGGAAGAATCCAAAAGCAAGGAAACTCCTAGAGGAATGCGAGACAGTAGTTATTGATACTATCAATGTCTCTAGAGAGCGTGAGCTTGATGCTCAGAGAAAAGCTCTGAGTGCAGGTAGAATTGCTGTTTCAGAATATGAGTATACACAGAACAATGCTAAACTTACTCTACTGATAGATTTCTTAGTAGAGGACTTAAAGAAAAATGTTATCATATTAGCACAGGTAAGAGAGGATAAAGATAATGAAGGAAACACCCTTGTCATTAGGCCAGGTGTTCCTCCTGTCCTTCTTACTAGCATCTGTAGTCTTGTGGATGCCGTATTTTATCTATCTTCTCGTTCAACAATTAAGGGAGAAGCAGTCCAGACAACAAGAACCTTACTCACCGTTCCTACCGAAAGTAAGATTGCCAAGAATAGATTCCCTCTCCCAGGAAGAATTAAACTTCCTGAAGAAAACTCGTTTGAACCTATTCTTCACGCCATCAGAACTCAACGAGAGAAAGCATTGAAGTACGTTCAAGAACAACAACGAAAGGTAGCAGAGAATGCCGGTACTTGACCTTGATTTTGGTTCCATTGGGAAAAACCCTCCCAATGGTTACTATAGGCTTCTGATTAATAGGGGTGAACTTCGTAAGAATAAGAGTGGCAAGGGTCAGCATATTGGTCTTTTGGCTTCTATTGTTGATTCCCCTGTAGAGGGTCTGGAAGATTGGAAAGTGTTTCCTGATCCGGTTGTTGCTCTTACACAGAATGCAATGTGGAAGACTCAGGAATTTCTCGAAGCTGTCACTCAAACTGAGTGGAAAGAAGATAGTATGCAGCTTGAGTTTGAGTGTGAGAATGAGTGTGGAGAAGATAACTGCAATCATCAAAAAGTCTTCCCTAGTCTTGCAGGTGAAACTGTTGTAGTTCAGATGCAAGAGCAGGAGTATACTGACCCTGAAACTCAGAAGGTTACCAAAACCACCAAGATTGTTAGTTGGCTTCCTGATGATGGTAGTCAGAAGCTTGGAACTTCTGATGAAGATGAATTTGAAGCATCAGCTGAATCAGCTGAGGAACAGCTTTCCTTTCCTGCACCTCCAGTAGATTCAGAAGATTTCTAGTGGTTCCTACAGTGGGTAGAATTGTTCTGTATAGACAACGATATGGGCTGCAAACCTGGCTTCCAGCTATAATTACAGTTACATCAGATACTTACGAACCAGGATACTTTGCTAACCCTAAGACAGTGGAAGGAAAAGCTAGGCTTACTTTTAATTCTTCCATGCATCAGTATGATACTGCTCCGTCAGTAGATGCAGAGGGAGATATATATATTCCTAGCCCTATTCCTGCTGTCAAGAGTCCAAACCATGTTCATCTTCAAGTATTCAGTCCAACAGGCAATAACTATGCTGAATATAATGTTCATGAAGGCACACTTCCAGGTGAATGGAAATGGCCTGAGATAATTAAATAGTTCGCCCTAGGGCAGAGTGGGGCACCAGTTACCCCCTGACTGGTGCCCCACTCATTTACTTTCTGAGGATGAATGTTGCAGCTTGTTAAAGACTCTTCAAATGAAATTCAACAATTCCTCAGATTCATTTATGGGGACCAAGAGGGCTATGTTCATTTAGGCTTCCGAGATTACGAGAAGTTTAAGGATGAGAAGAAACGAAAATTCGCCTGGAAAAACTTATACCTACACTACCCATCCGACTTCTCTAAGATATGCTCAGTCATTGCGGAGAAGGCAAGACTATTCGATGTATATTTCGGCCCTTCGCTCTGTCACGAGGCCGGAAACGGAAAGAAGTCAAATATCAAAGGTACTAACGTTGTTTGGGTTGAGTTGGATAGTAAAGCCCCGGAGGAAGGAATCTCAGAGATTCCAGAACCGAGCATAGTAATCCAGTCCAGTGATGAGAGCCATAAACATCTCTATTGGAGACTTGATGAGTTCATTGATCCCACAAGGGCCGAACAGATTAATCGTAGCCTTTCCCTTGCTTATGGAGCTGATTTGTCCGGATGGGACTCAACTCAGGTTCTTCGTCCTCCAAGAACATATAATTTCAAAAGAGAGCGATCAAGTGCTTTACTACGATTGGATGAAGATAAGGTTTATTCCCCCAATGCATTTTCTGACTTGCCAGGGTTTACCTCTACTATCCAATCAATAGAGATACCAACAGAACTTCCCCCTGTAGAAGAAGTAATATGGAAATACAGACTTCCAGGGAAAGTATCTACTCTCTTTAAAAAGGGTAAACCAGAACCACACAGGTCTACTGCTCTAATGGAACTTGGCTACATGCTAGCTGAGTTAGGAATGAGTAACGATGAAATCCTCTCAATACTTATTAATGCTGATTCAAGATGGGGAAAATTTTCGGGTCGAAATGACCAAGTATCCAAACTTGCTCAAATCGTTGCGATCGCCAGAGAGAAGTATCCGCTTGAAGAAGTTCAGTATTCAGACAAGTACCGAGCGTATCAATTTCTTGATCTACTTAAAACTGAAATCTCATTAGAGTGGTGTTGGGAAGGTTTTTTAGAAACTGCTGGGTATATGCTAGTATCAGGAGCTAGCGGTGTTGGTAAGACTCAATTTTCTTTAGATTTTGGAATTAACGCCGTTTTGGGTACGACCTTCCTTGATAGAAAAATTACTAGACCTTTTAAGGTTGGCTTTCTTTCCTTAGAGATGGGTCTAGTAGAAATCAAGCACTTTCTAAAAAATCAGTCTAAGTTCTTATCGGATTCTGAAATGTCTCTCCTACAAGAAAGATTCTCTATCTTCCCTGTAGGAGAACCAGTATACTTTAATCAGCAGCGTGAACAGGATTCGTTAGAAGAACGAATAGCTGATCTTAATTTAGAAATTCTCATTATTGATTCATTAGGAGCAGCAAGTGAACAAGATTTACGACAAGGTTCCGATGCCAAAGCACTCATGGATTGGGCCCAAAGAATTCGGCAAAGGCATAAGTGTGTCACTTGGATTATTCACCATCACCGTAAAGCTTCTTCCGACAATAAGAAGCCAAACAAACTTTCGGACGTATACGGCGATCAGATTATTACTGCCAGGACCACGAGTGTTATTTGTCTCTGGGACAATGACTCGTCGGAAGATGGATTCATTGACGCAATTCCCCTCAAAGTTAGACTAGCAGAAAAGCCCAAGCCAATGAGATTGTATAGAGATGGTAATCTCAGATACACTCTCAGACCAAACTCTGGATTTATTACAGTAACAGAAAAGAAAAATTCAGAACCAGAACCGGAACCAGAGAAATACTCTGGACCAAAATCTTTTGATTTTTAAAACAAATGACTATTCTTGTCCAAACTGAGAAGGAATTTGAAGCTGCACTCAGAATTATGTCTGAGTCTAAATATTGTGTTATTGACACAGAAACGGATGAATTTTATGGCCCCCTCGTCGGAATTGGAACTTTATGTCCTGTCAGAGGACTTAAAGACCACGTTATTGGGCACTATTTCCCCTTCGGACATACTCATAACTATTCCATTGGATCAGGACCAGATTCCACAAATCTGCCAATGGATTGGATTAGTAGATTTCTTGAAGTGGCCTCTAGACTCACCAGAATTTACCATAATAGAATCTATGATGAAATCGTTCTTGAAAGAGAGGGTATCAAATTTACAGAAGGAAGGTCCTACTGCACAGTAGTAATGATGTGGCTAGCAAATGAGAATGAATATTCTTACGAGCTAGATGACTTGATGACTAAGTATACCAGTATCAAGAAGTTCAAGAAACAACTAAAAGAGATAGCTAAGATTTCTGGTGGTTGGCCTAAAGTACCACCAGAAGCAATGGCTATGTATTGTATTCGAGACTGTGAAGGTGCATGGGAACTGTTCAAAGTAGCTAAGAAAGAACTAAAAGAGCAGGGTATTGAACACTTCCTTGAAAAAGAAATGAAATTCAATACCCTGCTCAAAGAAATGATACAACGAGGTATCTTAATAGATCAAGATGTAGCTAGGCGACTTTCTGCGGAATCAAAGTCTCAGATGAAAGCATTTCGTGACGAGGCAGGTTATGACCCAATGAAAAAGGCGCAACTGGCTCGTAGGTTGTTCGTAAAGCCGCCAGTAGGTCTTGGACTTCCCTTGCCTCCTGGTCAGCCGTCGCAGTTCCGATCACCAGAGTTTCCATACGGCATACCTTACATGAACAAGGAGATACTTACAAGGTACTCTCACCCGGAAATCGAGAAAGTCCTGGACTATCGCTCATGGGTCAAGGCTAGCGGGACGTGGTATGACGGATGGTTGGACAAGATATGGGAAGACGGGAGAGTCCATGCAAGTTTCAAACAGCATGGAACTAAGACTTCTCGTCTTTCCTGTGAGAAGCCAAATATGCATCAAATTCCTAGAGACGTTGAAAAAACACCTGTTAAGAAAATGTTGAAGTCTCCTGAGGGCTATGAACTCTGGTCATTTGATATGAACCAAGTTGAGTTCAGACTTGCTGTTGTCTACTGTAAGATAAAAGCTCTGATTAAACTCATTGAAGCTGGGGAAGATGTTCATAGAAATACTGCTGAATTTACTGGTGCTTATGAACTTTATCCTGATAATCCTACCTTCGCAAGATACTGTGGCAAGCAGACTAACTATGCTACTATTTATAGTGGGGGTGTGGATGCTGTTTGGTCACAACTATGGAGAATTGGTAGAATTGATGTTCCTAGAGATTTTATTGAGAATATGTTGTACCAGTTTCATAGAAAATATCCTGGATTTCGTCGTACATCATCTGAGGCTGAACAGGTTGCAAAACAGAATGGTTATATAAAATATTGGAATGGATGGAAACGCCGATTCCCCTACAGGGGGGAAGCATATAAAGCCTTTAACTCTTGTATTCAAGGAGGGGCGGCACAAATAATCCGTGAATCTCAGATGCGCTTACGAGACTTTCAACAGGTTAATCAGGTTCACGACGACCTTTGGCTTTATCTACTTATTTCTGAGGGTATTGAAAAGCAAGTCGAAGAAGTTAAAAAGGAAATGGAGTGGGCAACAGAATACTTTCAATTCCCCTTCCCTATTGATGCTAAGAGGTTAGCATGATTCTTCCTTATCAAGAAATTAAAAGACGTTGTTTAGAATATGAAATGATTGTACCTTGGTGTGAAAGAACTAGAACAGAAGACGGTTTAACTTATGGACTTGGACCAGCGGGATATGATATTCGTTTAGATCAAGACATAAGTTTTTACAGTCTTCACTCTGTTTCTTTTAAGTTAGCTTCTTCTATGGAACAATTTTGGATGCCTTTAGATTTATTAGGTCAAGTATGTGATAAATCTACTTGGGCTAGACGAGGTATCTTTGTTCAAAATACAATAATTGAACCTGGCTGGGATGGATACTTAACACTGGAAATAACACATAATAAAGGTCCACAATTTGAACCTTTTGTGATTCGAGAGGGTACTCCTATAGCTCAAATTGTATTTACACAATTAACTGCTCATACCGAATACCCTTATGAAGGAAAATATCAACATCAACATAAAGGAATTCAGGAAGCCTTATGAGTGCTAGACGACAAAGAGCTATTGTTAGAGCACAGTATTGGTTAAATGAAATTGAAAAAGCTAAGTATGGTGGGTTTCCTGCATTAGAGATATCGCCAGAGGAATTCTCTGAACTTAAGCGTGACTTAATGGAGTATGAGTTTGTTCAAGAAATCCAGAAATTGGGATATAACAAACCCAAAGAAGGAATGAGAAGTGAATCAAGAGTTATTTTTGATTATCCTATAGTCACCTACTATGGAGAAGTAGAGTGAGAATCCTCTGCTTTGATCCAGGTGCCCGATGGAATGGATGGGCAGAACTAGTAAACGCCCAACCTGTTAAGGTGGGCGTTGCAGAGGGATTAAAAGAATTGAATGCTCTGTTACAAGAATACAATGATGAAGATATAGACTTCATCATTTGTGAGGATTACATCGTTCGTCCAGACGTTCCTCATAGTAGAAATAGAGTGGGAACAGTAAGGTCTATCGGTCTAATTGAAGGTTGGGCTGATATTCATGATATCAAATTGATTATGCAATACTCTAGTCAATTGCCAGCAGGTTATGGGCATCTAGGAATGATTTACAAAAAGAAGAAGAAACACTACATGGATGCTTTAGTACACGGTACAATATTTCTGAGAAAACGTGGTCTGCTAACTACCTCTAAAATTAAGTTTGTGAACTCTTAATAAACAGTTTTATCTTTCCTACACTAATTTCTATAGGTTCGTTTCTATCTAGGCCTGCTAAAACAGCGAAACGGTCGATATCTTGGGCTAATGCTCCACCCCAGATACCGACCGTTTCGTCGTTTTGAAATGCTGTTACAAGGCACTCATGTCTAATATCACATGATCTACAAACAGCCTTTGTTTGCTGTATTTGTTGTCGAGTAGTACCTCGTTCTGGAAACCAAACTACATCTGTCCTATTTGGACACTTGGCTAGGGACCAGTTTATTTTCATATCCCCCCTTCATAGCACAATCAGACTTAAAAGTCAAGCGGTATTTTTAGGTGCAAAGAATACCAAAAGAGAACTGAGAGCACTGGTTACCAACACAACCCACACAGGGTCAATTTCTGGATCAACAAAATAAGCACCAATTGCAGCAATCACACCAGCTACAATAGCGCCTAAAAGCTTGTAATATTTAGTCACCTTTGTTCCTTGTCTACTAGGGTCTGTTGCACTTCTCTGTCTTTAAGTTCTGCTTCTAATATTTTTATTTTATTTAAAGATACATTTAGAATAGTTCGTTCTTCTAAGGTAATATTATTCTCATCCCTTTGAACAAGAGCAACAATTAGTCTATTTGCATCTAATTGACCTTGCTTGGATTCTGTTAAAGTACTATTGACAAGAATATGAATATCCTCAAGTCTCTTTTTAGTGGACTTATCCCCTACTCTAAGTAATGTAGCTACTTCATCCTGACGGCGCCAGTCTTCTCTCTTACTGGAACGTTGGATGAAGTAAGTAGTTACTGATAGGACCACAGGTGAAACTATAACCACTAAAAGAATTTGCCATAATTCACTCACTTCATTTTCTCCCTATTCTTAAGTTTAGAAGACAACTCCAATCTTAGAAATACGGATTTGATAGGCTCATTACGGCCTACAGTGGAGTTGAAATCAGCTACCTGGGCGGTTTTCTCCAAAGGGGATAACTTAAGTTTTCGTTCAATAGCTTTTTTCATAATGAACCTTCTGGGAAATCGACACACATGACTTCATCAATGTACCAACAACGAGGGCAGCATATCAGAAGATGTGGTGTTTTGTTTTGAACATTGCTTAACCCTTTAAGCTTACAGTTTTCTCTGCCTTGCCAAGTAGTGACTCTGGTAAAATTATCTGGCGGGGTACTGATGTTGTCATGGTCAGCACCACTAACGAATTTAATAGCGTGTTCTTGTGGTTCCATTGGTATGGTCTGTTCACACTTAATGCAAGTGTGACCAGTTGAAATGAATTTTCTCTTATCTGCCACAAATCCACCAAACTATTGCAAAATAGATGGAAAGAACCGTTAGCATCACACTAAGTATTAAGACTAAGATTGGAAGTCGTCCTCACTCAAATAAGCTTTAAAGACAGCTTTTCCATTAATTCTTAAATGTTTATGGAGTAGATCAAATATTGGTCCAGCAGCCGGTCCTAAGTTTATACCAAAAGCTAAGTCACTCTCAAAAGCTGTACCTACATTTACGGAACGTTTCCAGGTAATAGGATATGCCACGTCAGTCTCTTGTGCATTAGCTACTGATCTAATTGAACTCTTAGTAATAGGATAGGCTGTGTCAGTCTCATTACTAGTGCCAACAGACCTGATAGAACTTTTAGCTATAGGATATGCTGTATCCGCTTCGGTAGATACTCCTACAGGGGAGAGAGAACTTTTCAATATCGGATATGCAGTATCTGTTTCATTAGCAGTAACAATATCTACCTCGGTGGCCGCAACTAATTCTGCTATAATAGAGTAAGCTGTGTCGGTTTCATTAGGGGTGGAAACTAATTGGGTCTTTTTAGCAGTTATTAGATAGGCTGTGTCAGTCTCAGTTGAAGTTATGATAGCTGGAAGCTTAACCTCATTGATACTGTAAGCCGTATCGGTTTCATTAGAATTGGTTATAGCAAGAGTTTTATCTACATCAACTGCATACGCTGTATCTGTTTCATTTGCTACATCAACAGAAACATCAATTCCAGTAGGGGGTGGAGCCTCAACTGTAACTAATTCAGAACCCCGTAAATAAGTGCTAGCATAACTTTGTTCAGGATATAAGAATGGAGGACTAATAACTCCACCCATAAAAGCAGCTGTATTAGTACAGTAGGTTACTCCATGACCGGTGTAAGAAACTGTAACGAAAACTGTAGAGGCTGCTCTCCAAGAAGGCATTATTCTTCAAACCATGTGAAAGTTTGATCTGATGCAGAAATACCACCAGACTCAGAAACTAATTGAAGGCCTGATCCAGGTGAAACTTCAATGCCTGGATAATTGAATACTTCTTCTATAGTAGAAGTTCCAGCAGCAGTAGAAGTTCCCCAGGAAAGTCTCCAAAAACGAGATGTGTCAATTGTAGGGATTACACTCCAGTTCAAATCCAATACTACGCCGGATGAAGGTGGTTCATCACGTTCCCAAGCATTATCTATATCAGGGGTAACAGTAGTAATTGCAGTACCTCTGGCTGTGGTACGACAAAATCCAACATTTTCAACACCAGTTCCGGTACAAACTAGCGAAAAAGCTCTAACCCATAGTCGTTTTGTGCTATGAGGATTCCATAAATGACTCTGTGGATCACCAGTAGCAACAGAGCCAGCGTCTCGCCCCCCAGTTGAATACATGCCCATTTCTAACCATTCCAGACATAAGTTACATCTGCTGGCTGAACAATAACTGCTTGAATAGTTCCAACAGCTAAACCAGTTCCAAAGGGAACACAAATTCCAGGGGGATCAAAACGCCAGATGTATCCTGATCCGATAGCAGCAGGACAGTTCCATACCTTCAAATGTGGTCCAGCTTGCGTAGGTTCAGCTGAGTAGTCAACATCTATGAGAACTCCTGTAGGAGTAGCAATATCTCGTTCATAAGAGTTATCAATATCAGGAGTTACTGTTACTACTTGTGTACCTCGTGTAGTAGTACGAATAAGCATTGGATTATCTACAGTAGCAACGGTTTTAGCCCAAGATATCTCAGTCACCCAAACTCTAGATGAAGCATGTGGGTTCCAAAGAGCACAGGCAGAAATATTAGCAGTAGCTCCTGTAGCAACTGTTCTACCACCAGCAGAATGAAGCCCCATTAGACTTCTCCATGTTTACAGAATTGACCAGCAGGTGTGTTATCTTTAACATGCATATAACCACCCATATCTGCTAAAACATTTCCCATATTATCAGTCACATAATCAGCTACCCACTGACAAGGACAGTTACAACCACAAGTAGTTCCTATATTAATACCTACATCCAGTTTCTTAAGGTTTGGAGTTTGTGGTTTAGGAATGTCATTACGACCAACATTAACATGACGTTGCCACTCAGAATACATAAATTTTTCTTCACGTGCTATCTTAAGAACTTCATCTTCAAAACATTTTTTCATAGTAAGTTAACCCCCGTACGCATAATAGAGCAGGAACTATTAGTTGTTCCTACTCTAGAAACAAACAATTCTTCATCAGCCGCTACAGCAAAAGCATCAAGAGATTGACCTGGTGGGATAACATGTCCAGCATCAAGATCAAGCTGAGCCACAGAACCTATTTGAATAGATGCTGTTGCATGTGTATTCTGTATCCACAACATACAACCACTGGCAGATAAACCTTTACCTATAGAAACAAGAACATTCCCAGCACCAACTGTAAAAGCAGCCGTTTCTATCATAGGGCTGCACACAATCCAAGAACGTTAATTGTTAGCGTAACGTCAGTTCCGTCAGGATCAAACAC
>Ga0137424_1000019_pt1 | contig 27864 bp, 39 predicted proteins | sample EasRivERMZT620_2_FD_102317 | JGI IMG/M metagenome (GOLD analysis project Ga0137424, IMG submission 102317) | Soil microbial communities from meander-bound floodplain in the East River, Colorado, USA - East River MetaG ERMZT620_2 | ecosystem: Environmental > Terrestrial > Soil > Floodplain ... | reverse complement strand
TACAAAAAAAGCCCCGGGGGGATATTTTCCACAAACAATTCGACTTTTTCCGGGGTTAAAAGTGTAGGGAAAGGAGCTCGAACTCTATAACTAATGAGAGGAGGTCGCGTGCCCTCGAGAAGAAGGCGTTCGAAAGATGAACGAACTCCTCGGAAACCCGCGGCAACTCCTGAAGCTCGTGAGAATGAGATGGTTTCATATGCCATTGATCTTGCCGAGGAGCAAATTCGTGACGGAACGGCTTCATCTCAAGTCATTACGCATTTTCTAAAGCTGGGTTCGACTCGGGAACGTCTTGAACAACAGCGACTCGAGCATGAAAACGAATTGACTCGGGTTAAGATCGAAGCTCTCGAAGGTCAGAAGCGAGTAGAAGAGTTGTATATGGAAGCGCTACAAGCAATGCGCTCTTACACGGGTGAAGAACCTCCTCCCGAATCTGATGTCGAAGATTAGAACATATTCAGAAGTTCGTCAACTAGAAACGTTCGAAGAACGATATCATTATCTTAAATTAGGTGGAGTTACTGGACGAGCAACATTTGGATTCGATCGATGGATTAATCAGCGCTTTTACAAGTCTCGGGAATGGAAACGAGTTAGAAACTATATCATAGTCCGTGATGACGGGTGTGATTTAGGTATTCCCGGGTTTGAAATTGCTACAGGTTTGTTAGTTCACCATATGAATCCCATATCTCTAGATGATATAGAGCATGGTGAAGAATGGCTTCTTGATCCAAAGTTCCTCATAACAACGTCTCTTAGAACACACAATGCTATTCATTATGGCGATGAAAGTCTGCTCCCCAGAGGTCCAATTGTGAGAGAGGCTGGTGATACAAGGCTTTGGTAGGAGGAATACAGGAATGGATGATATTTTACGAATTTTGCTCGGTCCATTCTCATCACTGGTCTTAGTACTTCTAATTCTCTACGGCGGAAGAGCGCGATGGTGGGTATTCGGATGGTATGCCGCCGAAGTGGTAAAGGAGCGTGATGAATGGAAGGAAGTAGCATTACGCGGAACGAAGATTGCTGAAGTAGTAACATCGATAGTTGGTGACAATGGAGAAAAGAACAAATGAAGTGGCCTTGGAACCACTCAGAAGAACAACAAAAGGATATTCAAGAAAATAAGAAAGAAATTACTAAAGTAAAAACTAGGCTCGATAAGATTGAGTCTATTGATATTATCGCCGAAGAACTTGCTGTATTACAACGAAACGGGGACGGGGAGTAATCGTGGACATCACTACCGGACTGGTAACCATTAGTCTGTGGATTATGATGTCTGGATTTGGTATATTCGTTTCATTTATAAATATTTTAATAGCACGTGAAGATTTAACCTATCAGATTGGTAAAACGAAGCAGCATTATCAACGTTCTCTTGTCGCAAAAGTGAACATTGCTAATGAAATTATGCGATGTGTGACTCTATTACTCCTCTTTATTGCTGGAATATTAGTTGCATCAGTACAGTTTTCTCCCGATCCACCTCCAGCTTCTCTTTATGTTCGAGGTGTAATTTTGCTGACTATAGCTGTACTTGTAACAAAATCGTTGTTATATCGTTGGCTTCGACATAAATTAAGATCACAATGAAAAGGATGTTTTATGGCAAATCCAGTTGAAGTTGTTAAGAATCGTCCGGCTGAAACGGCGATGCCTATTGCGACTGTGCTTGCTGCTCTTATTGCAAAGTTCGCAGGTGTTGAGGATACCGATACCATTTTCTATATGGCTATTGTACTTTCTTTTGTGCCTGCAGGAATTACGTGGATCGTAGAACTAGTAAAAGATAAAAACGATGATGAAGGAGAAGTTTAATGAACGAGTTTGAGAATCCTCCTGGTGAGAGGGTAGAAGAGCCTACACCGCCCGACGCTCCTGCTGAGGAGCCCGCCGCACCATCTGAGCCTGTGCCTGCTCCGTCTACTGAGCCACCTGAAGCACCGGCTGAACCTGCAGAAGCACCAGCTGAGCCAGCTGAGCCTGCAGAGCCTTCTGAATAACTAATCTAAATGAGTGGGTGAGATAAATGGAAGCTAGTATTCTTCTTAGCACTAAGAAGGTTTTGGGTGTTGCCGAAGATTACACCGTATTTGACGAAGATATTCTCATGCATATTAATTCCGCAATCTCTACGCTCACCCAGCTAGGAGTTGGACCTACTACAGGGTTTACTGTTGAAGATGCTGACGATGAGTGGTCGGATTTTGTCGACGAAGCGGATCATCAGTACAATGCTGTGAGGTCGTATGTCTATCTTCGTGCTCGAATGCTTTTTGATCCTCCGACTACGTCGTATCTTATTGCGGCGCAGCAGAAGCAGATCGAAGAGCTTGAGTGGCGTTTGAACGTTCATAGAGAAGAGACGGGTTGGGTCGATCCAGATCCTCCCGTTCTCCTCTCTGACGACGAAGCTGCTTAGGAGGTTGAGATGGGAATTGAAGGAGTAGAATTGCTGACTGGATGGCCAGCAGCTGAGAATCGCGGACAGAGTGATGGTGTAGAGAGGGAAAGTGCTCAGGATGAGCATGATCGACAGACTGCCGAGAAGGCTGCATCGATTAGAGAACGGCAGATCCGACTAGGACATGTTCCTAATCCGGACGAGGAGTCTCCGGCACCAGAATAGGAGGCACGATGCCTAATCTGGTTATTGTAGCGATTCCAGCAAAGGATGATTATATTCACAAGATTTCTAGTGAAAAAGTTCCTCATCTGACTCTCTTATTTCTTGGGGAAGTAAGTAAAGTCAAAAACTTTGCTGGAATCGTGGGTTTTGTGAAGCATGCCGCAGATCGATCGCTTACATCTTTTGGTTTAGAGGTCGATAGGCGTGATGTATTAGGTGATGACAAAGCTGATGTGTTGTTCTTCTCGAAATCTAAATGGAGCGGATTCGAAGGTATAAACGATTTTAGATCGTACCTTCTTAAAGATCATAATATTCGTACCGCATATGATTCGGTTGAACAGTTTCCTGAATGGAAACCACATATCACGCTTGGTTATCCTGATACTCCAGCTAAACCCGATAATCGAGATTATCCTGGAATTACCTATGTGAACTTCGATCGTATTGGGGTTTGGTTTGGCGATTATGAAGGCCTCGAATTTCCTTTGAAAACTCCTAATTGGGAAATGGAAGTGGCTATGAGTGATAATATTGTAGATAATATTCTTACTCATTTCGGAAGAAAAGGTATGAAATGGGGTGTCCGTCAGAAGAGATCGAGCAGCGTTACAGTAGCTGACAAAGGAAAGAAACTCAAAGTTAAAGGTGGACATTTCCGTACAGGAAGTCCTGACGCTGTACGCGCGCGCACGCTCGGGCAGGTGGGAAAGAAGAGTGGTCTCAAAGCGCTTTCTGATCAAGAGTTGCAATCATATTCAAGGCGATTGCAGCTTGAACAAAGCGTTAGGAGACTTGAGTATGGAGAAAAGAGTGCTGCTAAGAGATTCGTGCTTAAAGCTCTAGGAAAAGCTGGAAGTCAAACAATTGATAAAGCTACGGACGAAGCTTCGAGCAGAGCCAAGCTTGCTATAGCTGCAAAAATCGCTACCGCAGCTGCTTAGAAAGGAGGGTTAGCATGGGTCTGTCTAATACCGCGACACCGATCTATTATGGTCTGTTTCGTGAGGCAGTTCTCCGAGGCGATATTCCGGTAAATCGTGAAATCGCTCAGGAGATGAATCGAATCGATTCGCTTATTGCTAACCCCAATATCTATTATGACGATCAAGCTGTTGAAGGATTTATTCGTTATTGTGAAGGAGAATTAACTCTAACGGATGGATCAGATCTTCATCTTCTTGATTCGTTTAAACTTTGGGCGGAACAAATTTTCGGTTGGTATTATTTCGTTGAACGGTCAGTCTATGTCCCGACTAAAGATAATCATGGAGGACACTACGAGAAACGACTGATAAAGAAACGTTTAACGCTTAAGCAATATTTGATAGTTGCTCGTGGAGCAGCTAAGTCGATGTATGCGTTTTTGATTCATAGTTATTTTCTAAATGTCGACGTATCAACTACGCATCAAATTAACACTGCGCCTACTATGAAACAGGCGGAAGAAGTTTTATCTCCATTTCGAACTTCTATCACGCGCTCGCGCGGGCCCCTGTTTAAATTCCTTACAGAGGGATCTCTTCAGAATACAACCGGCTCGAGAGCTATGCGAGTAAAGCTAGCTTCGACTAAGAAAGGTATCGAGAATTTTCTTACCGGTTCGATTCTTGAGATTCGTCCTATGGCTATTAACAAGTTGCAGGGTCTTCGTCCGAAGATCTCTACGATTGACGAATGGCTATCTGGTGATCTCCGAGAAGATGTAGTAGGCGCAGTAGAGCAAGGGGCATCAAAGCTCGAGGATTACTTAATCGTAGCCATCAGTTCTGAGGGAACAGTTCGAGCAGGTTCTGGTGATACGATTAAGATGGAGCTTGCTGATATTCTCAAAGGTGAGTACTACGCGCCACATGTTTCGATCTGGCATTACAAGCTTGACGAAATCGAAGAAGTTGGTGACCCATCAATGTGGGTCAAAGCTAATCCAAATTTGGGAGCGACGGTTTCCTATGAAACATACCAGCTTGATGTGGAGCGTGCCGAAAAGGCGCCCGCCTCTCGCAACGATATTCTCGCTAAGCGTTTTGGGATTCCGATGGAGGGTTATACTTATTTCTTCACTTATGAAGAAACTTTGGTTCATCGGACTCGTGAGTTTTGGCAGATGGCTTGTGCTCTCGGTGCTGACCTTTCTCAGGGTGATGACTTTTGTGCGTTCACGTTTTTATTCCCGTTAGGTCGAGAACAGTTCGGAGTAAAGACTCGTAGTTATATTACAGAGTTAACATTGATGAGACTTCCCGCAGCTATGCGACAAAAGTACGACGAGTTCATTAACGAGGGAAGCCTTCATGTCATGGATGGGAATATTCTTGACATCATGGAAGTCTATGATGATCTAGATAGGTTCATCCTAGCCTCTGAGTATGACGTTCGTACAATTGGATACGACCCATATAATGCTAAAGAGTTTATTGCTCGTTGGGAAGGAGAGAACGGGCCGTTCGGTATCGAAAAGGTTATTCAAGGAGCAAAGACCGAATCGGTTCCGTTGGGTGAGATCAAGATTATGAGTGAAGAACGACTTCTGATTTTTGATCAGGCGCTTATGTCCTTCGCAATGGGTAATGCCATTACACTAGAAGATACTAATGGAAATCGAAAGCTTCTGAAGAAGCGACAAGATGAAAAGATCGATAATGTCGCAGCTCTTATGGATGCATGGATCGCCTTCAAGTTAAACAAGGAGGCTTTTGAATGATTATAGGGAAGGAGGTGTAATGTGGCAGGAGTTGGTACGGCGTTAAAGCATGCCTGGAATGTATTCGCTAACTTAGATACTAGACGCGTATTTTCTCAGTTTGGTGAGCCAAATTTCGGAGGAAGACCTGATCGTGTAAGGCTCAGAATTCCTAATGAACGATCAATGATTTCCTCTATTTATACACGTCTTAGTATTGACGTTGCTTCCGTTGATATGCGTCATATTAGAACGGACGATGAGAAGAGATATCTTGAAGATGTCGATAGCGGCCTTAATAATTGTCTGACGGTCGAAGCTAATCTCGATCAAGCTGCGCGAGCTTTTAGGCAGGATATTGCTATGACTCTCTTTGATAGAGGCGTTGCGGCACTTGTTCCCGTCGATACAACAATTAATCCAGAGGTCAGTGGCGGATTCGACATCTTGACTCTTCGTGTTGGTGAGGTTGTATCGTGGTATCCAGAGCACGTACGAATTAGTTTGTACAATGATAAGAAGGGTCGACGCGAAGAGATTACTCTGAAAAAGTCGGCGGTAGCTATTATCGAAAATCCGTTGTATGCTGTAATGAACGAACCGAATTCAACTCTTCAGCGTCTACTCAATAAACTTAATCTGTTGGATGCTATTGACCAACAGTCTGCTTCTGGTAAATTAGATATCATCATTCAGCTTCCATATGTAATTAAATCTGAATCTCGCAGACAACAGGCAGAACAACGCCGTGCGGATATTGAGTTTCAACTTAAGGGTAGCCAATATGGCATTGCCTATACGGATGGAACAGAAAAGATTACTCAGCTAAATCGTCCAGCCGAGAATAATCTTATGAGCCAAATCGAGTTCCTAACCGAAATGCTTTATGGTCAGCTGGGTCTAACCGAAGAGGTCATGAACGGTACGGCTGACGAAAAGGCCATGTTGAATTATTGGAATCGTACAATCGAACCTCTTCTCACCGCAGTCGTTGAATCTATGCGACGCACCTTCTTGACTAAAACAGCTCGGACACAAAAGCAGACGATTCTGTTCTTTAGAGATCCATTTCGTTTGGTGCCGATTGAGAACATTGCCGAGATTGCGGATAAGTTTACTCGTAACGAAATTGCCACGGCAAATGAAATTCGGCATGTTGTTGGTTGGCCTCCTCACAAGGATCCAAAGGCTGACAAGCTAGTTAACAGCAATATGCCAGAAGAGGTACCAGTTAGAATCACAAATGGTAACGAAAACGGAACTAAGGAAGAGGTTCCGGCTATTCCTCAATTAGTACGGAGAACATCAAATGGCCGATGATCTAAGATTTAAGGAAGGAAGTCAAAATGGGAGAAAAGGCTAAGCCTGATTTTAGCGGCTATGCCACCAAAGCTGGGCTCGAGTGTTCAGACGGCCGGACGATCATGCAGGATGCCTTCAAGCATCAGGATCAAGTTCAGGTTCCGCTTGTCTGGCAACACACGCATAACGAGCCCAGTAATGTGCTCGGTCACGCCATCCTCGAGAATCGTGAAGATGGTGTTTACACTTATGGTTACTTTAATGACACCGATCAGGCAAAGCATGCTAAGACATTGGTGATCCATAAGGACATCACGTCGTTGTCTATCTATGCTAATCAGCTCACGGAAAAGGGTAAGAAAGTTCTTCATGGATTTATCCGTGAGGTAAGCCTAGTATTGTCCGGTGCTAACCCTGGCGCACTTATTGATAACATTACTTTGGCGCATGCTGACGGCGACATGGTTACGTTGGAAGATGAAGCAATTATCTATACTGGTTTGGAACTTAATCATGGCGATCAGAAGCCTTCGGAAACGAAGGAAGTCGAACACGCTGAAGATGATCCAACTATTCAAGAAGTTTACGATTCGATGAGTGATGAGCAGAAGGAAGTTGTTCATTACATGGTGGGCACTGCACTTGCTGAAAAGGTTACAGAGATGAAGCAGGCCTCCGGAAAATCTGAATCGGATCTTACCCATGATAGTAAAGAAGAGGAAGGACGGCGCATGACCCGTAATGTCTTCGAGGAGCAGGAGCGCGAAGGCAAAAAGGAAGAGCATACTCTCTCGCATGACGCGATCAAGGGGATCGTTGCCGACGCCGAGAAGATGGGCTCGCTGAAGGAAGCCGTCGAGGCTTATGCACTTCAGCACGGTATCGATAACATCGAAGTTCTCTTCCCAGACGCTCGCACTCTTACGAGCACTCCTGAGTTCGATTCTAGGCGAGTTGAGTGGGTTTCGGGTGTCATTAACGGTACTAGGCATTCGCCGTTCTCTCGCATCAAGTCCATTATCGCCGATATTACCTTCGACGAGGCACGTGCCCTAGGCTACATCAAGGGTACTCTGAAGAAGGAAGAGTACTTCGGTGTCTCGACTCGCTCGACTACTCCCAGCACGATCTACAAGAAGCAGAAGCTCGATCGTGACGATATCATCGACATTACGGACTTTGATGTCGTGGCTTGGCTTAAGGCCGAGATGCGTCTCATGCTGGACGAGGAGCTCGCGCGCGCGATCCTTATCGGTGATGGTCGTGCCGTTGATCATGACGACAAGATCAAGGATCCGGCTGGAGCTACTGAAGGTGCCGGTATTCGTTCGATCCTTAACGATCATGATCTTTATGCAGCAACGGTTACTGTCGACGATTCGGCTACTCCGGATGTTGTTGTCGATGCATTCGTTGGTGCTATGGGTTACTATAAGGGCTCGGGTTCCCCGACGTTCTATACGACGCTTCCTGTTCTTTCGTCACTATTGGTTCATCGTGATGGTGATGGGCATCGTTTGTGGAGAACTACTGCAGAGCTCGCAGCCGAGATGGGCGTTTCAAACATCGTGACTGTTGAGGTAATGGAAGGTGAGCAGGATCTCCTTGGTATCGTCGTGAATCTGAAGGACTACACGGTTGGTGCTGATAAGGGCGGAGACGTCAACTTCTTCGACGACTTCGACATCGATTACAACCAGTACAAGTACCTGCTGGAGACTCGCGTTTCCGGTGGTCTGACCAAGATCCGCTCGGCTCTGGTTATCCGCAGGGCTGGTGCTGGTGGTACGTTGGCTACGCCGACTGAGCCTGCCTTCGTCGCGGCAACGGGTGTCATCACTATCCCGACCGTAACCGGCGTTGTGTACAAGAATGGTGATACTGACGCAACGATCGCTGCAGGTGCTATGGCTGCACTCGATCCGGGTGAAGCACTTAGGGTCTACAGTGTTCCGGACACGGGCTACTACTTCGCTAGCAACCAGGAAGATGAGTGGACGTTCGAGCGCGACGCAGCGTAAGGTAGGTACCCAATGGCAAACAGGTTCCACGGTCGCATTGGTTATGGTGTAACCGCTGAAATTGAACCTGGCGTGTGGGTTGATAACATAGTTGAGCGTTCATATTTCGGAGATGTTGTTCGAAATACTAGAAATCTCAAAGAAGGAGAGAACCTCAACTTAGATCTCAGCGTTCAGAATGCGATCAGTATCGTAGCTGATGCATATGCGAACGAACACTTCTTTGCCATTCGTTATGTGGAGTGGGCGGGGGTTTTGTGGACGGTTTCAAGCGTCGAAGTGCAAAGCCCCCGTCTTCTGCTTCGATTGGGGGAGGTGTACAATGGCCCCACGCCTGAATCTACACCAACTCCTTGAGACGTTTGTAGCTAATGTATATTACCAACCGCCAAACAATGTGCAGTTGGTATATCCATGTATCATCTATAAACGTGATTATGCAGATACCAAATTTGCGGATGACAAGCCATATAATCATACAAAAAGGTATATGGTTACTGTTATTGATCGAGATCCTGATAGCGATATTCCAGATAAAGTGGCTTCAATGCCTCTGAGTCTATTTAATCGATTTTATACAGCAGATAATTTGAACCACGACGTTTATAACGTCTATTTCTAGGAAAGGTAGGAAATGACAGCTCTTGTTTGGGATCAAGTCGGAGAACGAGTGTATGAGACCGGCGTTGATCATGGAGTTCTTTATATTCCTGATGCTGAGGGTGATTATGTTGAAGGCTTTGCGTGGAATGGCCTTACGACTGTCACTGAATCACCTTCTGGCGCCGAAGCTACTGCGCAGTATGCAGACAATATCAAGTACTTGAACCTCATTTCGGCTGAGGAATTCGGAGCTACTATCGAGGCCTTCACGTATCCTGACGAGTTTGCTCAGTGTGATGGTACTGCAGTTCCTGAGGCTGGAGTTATGGTTGGTCAGCAGGGTCGTAGAGTCTTTGGCCTTGTTTATCGTACGCAGCTTGGTAACGATATCGATGGTACGGATCATGGCTATAAGCTCCATTTGATTTATGGTGCTCAGGCAGCTCCTTCGGAGAAAGCCTATGCCACTATTAATGATTCGCCGGAGGCTATTACGTTTAGCTGGGAGGTCACCACGACTCCTGTGCCGGTCACTGGTCTAAAGCCAACGGCCCTCCTGGTCGTCGATTCTACCGTGGTCGATGCAGACGCTCTAGCCCTTCTCGAGGCCGAGTTGTTCGGAGACGTCGGTAATGACGCTCGCCTGCCCGGGCCCGACGAAGTCATTGGCTTCTTCACCGGCACGGTTACGGTGGTTGACATGGGTACTCCGGCTAACCAGCCGACGTACAACTCAGGCACCCATGTTGTTACTATCCCGTCCGTCACTGGCGTTCAGTTCAAGATCAATGGTCTGGATGTATCGTCTGGTGCTCAGGCAGCTCTTACCGTTGGACAGACGGCTAATGTTACGGCTCATGCTGTGCCTGGTTATAACCTTGACGGTGATGACGACTGGACGTTCGACTATTAAAGCTAGGAATTAGGACAGGAGGCCAGAGGATGCTTAAGATAATTGTTCCTGGCGTCGAGATGTTCGACGATCGGTCACAAGAATTTGTTACAGAGGGTGATGTGACTTTGGAGCTAGAGCATTCTCTGGTCTCACTGTCAAAATGGGAGTCAAAACACGAAAAGCCTTTCTTAGGAAAGGTTGAAAAGACAAGCGAAGAAGTAATTGACTATATCAGATGTATGATACTGACTCCAAATGTTTCTGAAGAAGTAATCTCGAAGCTTACAGAAAAGAACATTACGGAGATAAACGAATACATCGATTCCAAGATGACCGCAACTTGGTTTAGTGATGCTCCAGGTACACCAAAAACTAGAGATGTAATTACAGCAGAACTCATTTACTATTGGATGGTAGTGTTTCAAATACCATTTGAGTGTGAACGTTGGCATCTTAATCGATTATTCACTTTGATTAGAGTGTGTAATGTCAAACAAGCGAAGCCAAAGAAGATGAGTCGGTCAGAATTAGCAGCTCGTAATCGGGAACTTAATGCTCAGCGTAAAGCACAGCTGGGTACTAGCGGATAAAGGAGGTGACAATGACGCCTCTTGTTTGGGATCAACCCGGAGAGCGAGTTTTTCAGTCTGGTGTTGATCGTGGAGTTCTCTATCTTGCTGAAGAAGCAGTGGTTTGGAACGGTCTTACTGGAGTAGAGGATGATCCGGCATCGGAATTAAAAGAGTATCATCTAGATGGCGTTAAGTATTTACAAACGTTGATTCCAGCCGATTTCTCAGGAAAGCTTACCGCACTTACATATCCCGATGAATTTGATTCTGTAAATGGAATCTTTAACATTGCTCCTGGATTATCTTATCACAATCAATCACCAAAAAGCTTTAGTCTTTCGTATAGAACATTACTTGGTAATGATCTTGAGGGCCCGGATTATGGTTATAAAATTCATATGCTTTACAATGTAATGGCTAATCCAGATGCTCTGGATTTTGCTACTTCTAGCGACGATGGATTTGAACCACTCGAATTTTCTTGGAATTTAACTGGAACTCCAGTAAAAACAGGTGTATCTAGACCAACGGTTCATGTTTCAGTTAATTCACTTACAACAGACCCCGGAGTTTTAGAATTTATAGAAAGTATGCTTTATGGAACTGATGTAAGTGATGCTCGCATGCCAACAATTCAAGAACTTGCGGATTTGTTTGGGTATTTCGGCGCTCTTCTTATTATCGATCATGGAGATGGTACTTGGTCGGCTATTGATGAAGCAGATACCTACATCACTATGCTTGACGAAACTACTTTCGAGATCGATGAGGTTGACGCGGTATATTTGGACGCTTATACCTATGAGATTTCATCTACAAACGTTTAATAATAAAGTAGGGAGGTGAAATGGCTACCGTTACTGGTCTTACTGCGGCACGAATGCAACAAATTGAGGATGCGTCAGTTGTTGGCGGAGCAGTTGATTTAGATGGCGATCTAATTCTTACCAAACATGGTGGTGGTGAGATTAATGCCGGTGCCGTGGTTGGGCCCGAAGGACCCGAAGGACCCCCAGGCGCATCTGGACACACAGTACATCGTTGTCAATTGCTTCGCAATACTACGCAACAGGTTATTCCAGATACATCCTGGCAAACAATTTTATGGCCTAGCGCTGACGATGATCCTTATGGGATGCATACGGATGGATCTGGAGATATTGTAATACCTGCGGCAGGTTATTGGCATTTTCACATGTCGATAGTGTTTAATATTCCGGGAGGAGCCGGTCGCGTTGAGACAGGTTTTAGTTTTGATACTGTCCGACGTAGTATTAATCGACAAACGCTCGGCGGTTCTGGTGGAGGCCTGTTGATGGTTACTAATGATTGTTTAGCTTATATTAGTGCTGCTTCAGTAGTAATTGCAGCTCAGGCACTGCAGGTCGGACAAGGAGCCAGTTGGGGAGTTGCCGGGTCCAATATTAATCGTTTTACGGCTGTTCGTCTGAGTAATTAAAGGAATATAATGAGAATTGAACTTTCTGGAAGCCTAGTCCATTTAGATCCATTAATTATAGCGTTTACTCAAGACCAGGATTTTTTACCAGAGGTTTATACGGCCTTAGGTTATACTCACTTTGAGGCTATTAGTATTGGCGGCGGTGGCGGTTCTGGTGGAGGAATTGATACTAATAATACAGGTACTTTGATTAGAAATTATGGTGGTAAAGGTGGTGGTGGAGGATTTTATCGATGTCGAGGGTTACTATCTACTTTACCTACTCCTTGTCCGGTAGTTGTTGGTCTTGCTGGGGCTGATGGAGCCGATCATGCTAGCCTTCCCGCTTCTGTTACTGATGGTCTAGACGGTGGGTTTTCTTCTTTTAATGATACTTCTTGTATTGCCTCAGGTGGCCGAGGTGGTAAGGGCGCTGATTCAAATTCCGACACAGTTAGTACTGTTGCAGATGGTGGCGACGGGGGTTTAGGTGATCGCGGTGTTTCTGGAGGAGGAGGAGCTGGTGGAACAGCAGGAACTCCAACCTCGACCGGACCAGGAACACCCGGAACCGATGGTGAGGATGGTTCTCTAAACGGAGATATTGGTGCTGGTGGTGGCGGTGGTGCTGGTGGCGTTGGGAAATTTGGCACCGAAATTACATGTGTTGCAGCTACTGCTGGAGGTCGTGGATCATATAATCCTGGATATACCTTGGTTTATGGTCCTGGAACAGATCCAACCGCAGATCCAGACAGTCTCGCTGAGGATATTGTACCCGGAAATGGTGGAGGAGCAAAAGCTTCCCCTCTAAATGGACTTCCTACAGTTCATGGCCAATCCGGGCAGGACGGAATTGTAATTATTCGTCTGACATCGGAATAACATGCCTGACATGATCACTTTTACTGAGAAAGGATCATTCAAGAATACAGAAAGATATTTGAGTCGGTTATCAAAGGCCGAGCTATCTCGAATTCTAAATAAATACGGAACGTTAGGTGTAAACGCTCTATCTAACGCTACGCCAGTGGATAGTGGTTTAACTTCAGCATCTTGGTATTTTACGATCGAATCTAAAGCGGGATATTACTCTATTCGTTGGCATAACCATCACGTTGAAGATGGAGTACCGATCGCTGTCATTCTTCAGTACGGTCATGGTACGGGTACGGGCGGATATGTACAAGGTCGAGACTACATAAACCCTGCAATTCGCCCTATATTTGATCAGATAGTTACCGAAGCATGGAGGGAGGTGACCAGGATTTAATGCCGACTATTGATGACAAAGTCGTTGCGATGAGTTTCGAATCATCAAAATTTGAACAGGGAGTTAGTAGAAGTATTACTGCCCTCGATAGACTCAAAGCAGCGCTTTCATTCGGTGGCGCAGGTAAAGGTTTCAATGATATTAACAAAGCTGCGCAAAATAATCAACTTGGTCTCATCGGTAGATCTATCGATGCTATTCTCCCAAAGCTTGAAACGTTAAGACTGGTAGGAATTGGTGTTCTATCACAGTTGGCAACAGCAGCTGTTCGATCGGGCTTTGCGTTTACCAAATCACTTACTCTGGGCCCGATTATTGAGGGTTTTCGTGAGTATACGACCAACCTGAACGCTGTTCAGACGATTCTGGCCAATACGCAGGCCGCTGGTATCGGTCTCGAAGACGTTAATGATGCTCTTAATACGCTGAACCTATATTCGGATAAGACCATCTATAACTTCAGCCAGATGGCTAAGAACATCGGTACCTTCACGGCTGCTGGTGTTGAGCTTGACGTCGCAACTGATGCAATTAAGGGTATCGCTAACCTAGCAGCACTTTCCGGCTCAAATGCCGACCAGGCCTCGACAGCGATGTATCAGTTGTCGCAGGCTCTTGCTGCAGGCAAAGTTACCCTGATGGACTGGAACTCAGTCGTCAATGCTGGTATGGGTGGTACGGTCTTTCAGCGAGCTCTGGCAAATACAGCAGTACAGATGGGCACGTTGAGTGATAAGGCCGTTAAGCTTACTGGTCCGATGAAGAACGTCACGATTGCGGGAGAGAGCTTCCGTAATTCACTCTCCGCTGTAGGTAAGGACGGAGAATCGTGGCTTAATTCTAAGGTTCTTACTGCAACGCTCGCACAGTTTACGGGCGATTTGACAGACGCCGAGCTCAAGGCTCAGGGATTCAACGAAGCCCAGATCAAGGCAATTCAGGCGACCGCTGAAGTTGCTATGAAAGCGGCAACCGAGGTTAAGACGCTTGGGGGCCTTCTCGATACTACGAAAGAAAGCATTGTTTCCGGTTGGGCTGAGACCTGGCAGCTGGTATTTGGTGATTTCGAGGAAGCCAAAGAACTATTCACTGGAATCAGTGGAGCTATCGGTGGCTTTATCTCTAAATCATCTGAAGCCAGAAATAGTGTTCTGGGAGACTGGAAGCAACTCGGTGGTCGAACGCAATTGATCGCCGCAATAGGGAATGTATTTGAAGCCCTGGGCGATGTTATTGCTCCTATCAAAGAAGCTTTCCGAGAGTTTTTCCCTGCAAAAACAGGTCAAGATCTCTTTAACATAACTTCACGATTCCTGAGATTTACTGAAGCTCTTAAACCAAGTCCGGAAACTGTCGATCTTTTGAAGAGAACATTCAAGGGATTCTTTGCCGTTCTTAGCATCGGTAAGTCAATTCTGGGCGGAATCTTCGGCGTCTTTGGTCGACTATTCGATGTGCTCTTCGATGGCACTGGTAGTTTCCTTGAGATTACCGCTAGTATCGGCGACTTCTTAGTCAAGGTAGAAGAAACCCTGAAGAAGGGTGACGGTCTCGAGAACTTCTTCAATGGTCTTGGTGATATTCTCGAAGCACCTTTAAAGATGTTGGGTGAATTGAGAGGAGCTTTAGCTAATCTATTTACTGGATTTTCCTCCGGGGGATTTTCCGGTGAAATGGGAGGTATTGCAGGAGTTCTACAGAATGTTGGAGACGCCTTTAGTGACTTCCTCGATGGATTTGCTGATACAGACAAAATCTTTAAAGTAATCCTGGATTCACTCGTTACTGTAGCGGGAGAATTTGGTCCAGCTTTGGCTGAAGCATTTTCTAACATGAACTTCGAGGCTATTCTTGCCGTTGTTCGGACGGGCCTAGTTGCGGGGATATTCTTGGTCTTCAAGAAGTTTCTTGGCAAAGGTACGTTTGCGAATCAACTGGCGGGCTTCGGCGGAGGAATTATTAGAAATATTAGTGGTGCGTTTGACGCTCTCCGTGGTTCAATGGTGGCTATGCAGCAGAATATCCAAGCAGATACTCTGAGGAAAATTGCCATTGCTATTGCACTTCTGGCCGCATCGGTCGTCGCGCTTTCCTTTGTTGATCCAGAGAGACTTAAGTCTTCTCTAGCAGCAATGACTGTTGCGTTTGGCCAGCTTCTTGGTGCCATGGCTATTCTCACCCTTATTACCAAGACGGGTGGGTTCCTCAAGATTCCATTCGTTGCTGCTTCTTTGATCTTGCTCGCTGGAGCTATCCTTCTTCTTACTGCTTCTGTAGTTGTCCTCAGTATGCTCAGTTGGGAAGAACTACTCAAGGGTCTCGTTGGTGTTGGAGTTCTCTTGGGTATTATTGCTATAGCTGTTATTCCGCTATCAGCAAGTTCGGGAGGAATGATCCGAGCTGGTATTGGTATTACAGCTATCGCTACTGGTTTGCTTATCTTATCTCAGGCTGTTAAGCAATTCGCTGACATGAGCTGGGGCGAGATGGCTAAGGGTCTTCTTGGTGTAGCGATTGGCCTGGGTATCCTGGTTGTCGCCACATTGTTGATGCCCCCTAACATGTTTCTTACAGGTGCTGGCCTAGTTGCTATAGCCTTTGCTCTCGGCCTATTGGCCGACTCTGTTCTTGAATTTGGAGGTATGGACTTTGCGACTATGGGCAAAGGCATGCTTGGGATCGGTGGAGCTCTGGTTGTTATTGCTGGTGCTATGCGCCTTATGCCTGGAAATCTACTTCTTGTAGGTGCCGGACTTATCCTTGTTGCTATAGCACTAGGGAAAGTTTCTGACGTTATTCAAAGCATGGGCAGTATGCCAATTAGTGTACTAGCTCAAGGTTTAGGCGCTCTTGCCGCAGCTTTGATTATCTTGGGTACAGCTCTATATTTCATGGCTGGAACTATCTCTGGGGCTATTGCTCTGGGAATTGCAGCAGTAGGCATAAAAGTCCTCGCTGGTGCGCTTGAACAATTAGGAAACATGTCATGGCAACAGATCCTCACAGGCTTGATCGCTCTAGCCGGAGCGTTTGCCGTTATCGGTATCGCCGGAGCTCTAATTGCACCAGCCATCCTACCTCTGTTAGGACTTGGCGCTGCAATGCTGTTGATCGGTGGCGGTCTTGCTTTGGCTGGAGTTGGAATTGGGTTAATCTCGGCAGGTCTTAGCGCTCTTATTGTAGCGCTCCCAACTGGTGTTGGGGTATTGCTCAAAGCAATGCAAGAGTTTGCGCGAGGAGTTATTGAGAATGCGAAACTTCTTATTCTCGGGTTGTTGGAGATTGTACAAGGAATTGCTGATGTTGCCCCCGAGTTTATAGATGCTTTCATCAAGATCCTTGATGCGCTTCTGGACGCCATTATCAAATCTACTCCAAAGCTTATCGAAGCATTTGGCGTTATCGTACAGGGTCTAATTCAGTTTCTCACTGAGAATCAAGACCAGATGATCCAAGCCGGTCTCGATATGATTCTAGCCCTTCTTCAGGGTATTAGAAATAATATCGGTGAAATGGCTACCGTAGCAATAGATGTTGTAGTTAATTTCTTGAATGCCCTAGCTGCAAATATTGGAAGAATTACAGCAGCTGGCCTGAATCTTCTACTAAGTTTCCTTCGAGGAATAGCTAGTAACATTAGTAAGATTGTTGCGGCTGGTGCCAATATTATTGTTAGTTTGATTAGAGGTGTCAGTAATAGCTATGGTAGGATAATCTCAGCCGGTGCAACTGCTATAGCTAATTTCATTACGGGTATAGCTAACAATGTAGGAAAAGTAGTTACTGCCGGTGTAAGTGCGGTAATCAAGTTCGTTGAAGGATTGGGTAAGAACGCTATCAGACTTGCTAATGCTGCTGGCCGAGTTATCCTTCAGTTCTTGAACGGCTTGGAAAAGGCAATCGATAAGTATACGCCTCAGATTACCGAAGCAGCAATAGATATTGGAATTTCAATTATTGAAGGCGTTATTCAAGGACTTAGAAACAAAGCTGGAGATTTGTATAATTATATAGAAGAAATTGCAGCTAATGCCTTAGATAAACTTAAGAAACCTTGGAAGCTGTTCTCACCGTCTAAGGTTACGCGAGAAATGGGTGAAAACTTTATTCAAGGACTTATACAAGGAATACAGGATACATCTCCACAAGTTACCAGAGCTGTTGACGATATGAATAAGAGTGTAATGACCATGATGTCTAATCTTATGGCTGATGAAATTGATATGAATCCAACAATTACTCCAGTCCTAGATTTGACACAAGTTCAGACTCAAGCGCAAAAGTTGGCAGCACTGACGAACGTTACTCCAATAAAGGCTGCTGTATCTCTTCAAGCAGCTTCAAGTATATCGCCCATGCAACCTGACGAACAAACCGCGGTGGCTGCGGGTGGATCCTCCTTTAGTTTCGAACAGAATAATTATTCACCAGAGTCACTGAGTGAAGTTGAGATTTACAGACAAACAAAGAACCAACTGTCACAAATCAAGTCTGCACTAGCTGTTACTTAACATTCTATGGGCCCCCTTCGGGGGGCCTAAGGAGGTCTGAGCTGTGCTCACAGAAGTTAAAGCGTATAGTTCGTGGCAGTCAGCTCCGGCGCTACTTTTAGATGAAATGGGGCAAGCTGAGACAGACTTGATTCAAGTCCGGAATATTGAAGGATTAAATCCAGTTAAAGCTTCTATTAGTGGTTCACCAATGGCTGTTGTGGACGGAACGTCGTTTACTGGGGCTAATGTACTGAGCCGAAACATTGTTCTGACGCTTGGATTAAATCCAAATTGGATAGAATGGACGTTTGAGTCTTTACGTAAACTTCTCTATGCATATTTCACTCCAAAGAGTTTAACTCGTTTGCGTTTTTCTAGTGATGATATGCCGGAGGTACAAATCGAAGGTTACGTAGAAGATGTCTCAGTCAATCAATTCAGTAAAGATCCGGAATTGCTTGTTTCTATTCTCTGTCCAGATCCTCATTTCACTGCGGTTGAACCAGAAATTATTACTGGTCAAACAATTCATGAAATGGGCGACTTTGAAACGATTCAATATGATGGAAATGTCCCCGCGGGAATTTTGCTTGATGTAGCGTATGTTTCGGGCACTGAGCCTGAATCTATTGCTATTCAAATTGGAGATCCCGCCATTACGCATTTCATGACTGAAGCTTCCGTAGATTCCATGAAATATTTTCAGATGAGTTCCATTCCCATGAACAAATTCGTTCAGAATGTCGATCTAAGCACTGGACACATCATTAATCTCCTAGATCACGTTCATATTCAGCAAGGTTCAGCTTGGCCGACACTTCAACCAGGCGAGAATCATTTTCATGTCATCACAGATGCGGGTGTACAAGATTTCACTCTCAAGTATTATGAGAGGTTTGGAGGTCTTTAATGGAAGTATACACTAGGGACCGAGATTTTAAGAAATTAGATATTATTGATAGCTTCCATTCCTGTATTTGGACCGAACGATATTATGGTGATAGTGCCGTTGAATTAGTTGTTCCTGCCACTTTAGATATGATGCAAAAATTGCCTAATGGAATATTTCTTAGTATCGATCAATCGGATGAACTAATGATTATCGAGACTAAGGGTATTGAGGACGGTAAATTGAAGTGTTTAGGAATATCCGTTCTATCCTGGCTGAATAACAGATTTGTTAGGGCGTCCTCCAAACACGATGCTAGACATTGGCGCATATCTGGTTTGAAACCCGGACACGTGCTCTGGAATATTGTCGAAAAGATGTGTACTGAAAATAGTCCATTTTTGAATGGAACAATCAACACCGGAATCACCAACCCACAACAGCTTGCAATTCCTAGACTAGGTCTTTTTGATTACGACAAATCAGGCAGTAATATTGTTATTGCTGTTCCGTACGGACCCGTCTATGACGCCTTACGAAAAATTGCGATTACTCACAGGCTTGGAATGCAAATTATTCTATCAGGAGAAATAGAAGGTCATGGGAGCTCAGAGGGTGAGCAAATCTTTTTTCTCGGTTTCCGCAGTTACAAAGGTCTTGATCGTACAACCGCTCAAACGGCTCTCCCACCGGTACGCTTTTCTCCTCTAATGGATTCATTGATCGATATTAAAGAGCTTGATTCCATTACTGCTCTAAAAACGGCTGTATGGGCTTTTGCTCCAGGACTGATTCCAAAGACGCTTCAAACAACTCCTGGGGTAAGCCGTCTGGCTGGCGAAGAATACACCGGATTTGATCTACGCGCCGAAATGATATTTGCCGAAGACTTGGATACCGATGTCGACGATACTCTAACTCAGGCTGAGGTAAGGACACTTCTAAAAGCTCGAGCTCTTGACCGATTGAAGGAAAGTCCTCATATCCAAGCGGTTGACGGCGAAATCGTTTCTACAAGTCAGTTTAAGTACGGTGCTGATTACAATCTTGGGGATCTCATTGAAGTACAAGGGAATAGTCAAGTAGTTTCAGTCTGTCGAGTTATTGAACACATTCGTGCACAAGATGATTCAGGCGAAAGAGCATATCCTACTGTACAAAACATCGACGATGAGGAAACTGTGGATTCATGATCTGGGTATATTTAGCAATCGCCTTTTATGTAGGGTTATTTGCAGGGTTCATCATTCAAAGGTGGTTAGGGCGACGTAAGTATTTTAGTGGAGTTATCCGAGTAATTGTAAATCCAGATAAGACACTATTTTCTCTTGAACTCGATGAAGATCCTGAAGATATTGTGTTTAAAGATGAAGTGTTATTTAAGGTTGTAACTTCCGAAGAAAACGACGATCGCAGCTAAAACATTGCATATAATGAAAGAATCTATTTAAGGAGCTGCGATGTTTTCTAGGAGAGTAGAGAGTGATCTCGATCGACAGATTAACAGAGCGATTCATGACTTGAGTAACCATACGATTGGTTCCGAGCAGTATCTGACTGCACTGAAAATGGCGACTGAGCTTACAAAGCTGAAGAAAGAACAACGATCTTCAGCAATAAGCAAAGACACCATAGCAGTGGTAGGAGGAAACCTTCTCGGGATCTTCATGGTTATCAAGCATGAAAGCGTGAATGTTGTCACGTCGAGAGCGATGAGCTTACTGCTCAAGCCCAAGTAACCGAAGCCCAAAGAAGATTCAAAGATATGAGGGGCCGCAAAAGCGGCTCTTCATATTTTTTTGTCAAACTAAAAATTCCCCGGGGGGATATTTTTGAAAAAGGATTAGATATTAGCCTTACCCTCGCAGGAAAAACACGGTATATAATGAACCCCTATTAAGGAGATTTTCATGATCAGGCCGTTGCACTATGCTTGGATTTACAGCACAACGTACATCCAGACATTCGTCTACACCTGCTACAAGGAACTCACCGTAAAGTAGTTCACAAGAGAGAGATCTAAACATGGTCTTTCTCTTTTTCGCAGAAAAAACATGGCATATAATGAACCCTTAACTATAAGGAGGAACTCAATGTTCAACCAGGTTTTGAAAGGCATTCTGACCCTGATGTTCGCGTGGTTCCTTGCTGTCATCGTTGACCGCATTATGACCCGCGCGACCACCATCGTCCTGAACGTCTTCCGCAACCGAAAGACCGTTGCTGCCGCCACCAAGTAGTTTTAAGAGCTAGAGACCCTAACCGGTCTTTAGCTTTTTGTCTCGCAGAAATAACATGTTGTATAATGAATACATAACCAATGAAGCCTGACACTCGATAGCCCGCTGCCGATCACAGTAGGGAAGAGAAACTTGATTTCAGAGGAATGTATTCTTTTTTTCGTCCCGCAGAAAAAACATACTATATAATAGAATACTAACTCTAATTGAGATTTAACCAACCTTTGATCTCATGGTATTCTTTTTTTATCAACTCAGCTTATAGGGGATCGACAATATCCGGCTACATAACTTGTGGCCTTGGGTCCCCTATAGGGTGGGCTGGTGAAAATAAAACGAGGCGTTATGCCCTTCCTATCAAATATCGGGGCACCAACCCACCATTCAACCTAGCGCTGGACTACCCTGGCCAAAGCCATATGGGCGGAGGCAAAAAAAAAGCGCCGACAAATGCTCGGGGGGCGTACACCTCTCCTGCGACAAATCGGCCGCCCTGTACGGGGAGAGCGCCGGACATGTTTATGATCTCGCCGATGGGTGAATCATAGCTTGCCGGTCCAGGGTATTCCAGCGGTGGGTTGAGTAGCTAGTCTATGCTCACAAGGTCAGAACCTCCCCTAGCTGTGCGGCTTCTAGGAATCATGACTGACGCTGAGTTGGAGGTGATAAGCGTACCCACCAATTATTTTCCTATGGAAGGAGGAAACAAATGTTCATCGTTTATGCTCTTGCGATTGGACTCGCTGCCGGAGGCGTTCTTGCCGGGGCCCGAATTCTCGGAGAGCGTGCTGTAAAGCAGATCAGGTAGTAATGGACCGCGAAAGAACCGATCTAGAACATCGTTGGAATGTAGCAATGTCAGATGCTGGTTTTGCTGGTTCGGAGTATATTGACGAACCCGAGACTGTAGCAGAGAGAATTAAGGACGTAAAAAACAAAAAGAACATTGCTATTCGTAAAGTCGGACAGCTCACAAGAGAACTAAACGAACTAAGAGAAGCGAAGGAGTGAAATGCGATATTTGATGATCCTCGTAACCGCATGCGTATTGATCGCCGCAGTACTGGTTTTTCAGGCGCACGAGGCATCTGCACAGGTAATGCCTATGACGAGTGTCATGGCGATCGGTACCGTTATGGATGGTGAACGTATCACCGGTTACGGCAACGATGGATACATCACCGAGAACATCGATGTCGGAGTGGACGCCGCAAGTACGACCACGGTTTTCTGTGGCTGGCGGAGAGCTCGAGTAACATATCGTTCGTTCATCTGGACGGTACAGTGGTGGTACCAGCAGATTCAGCGCCGGTGCTACAACAGTGTAACAGACAAGCTCGGCCAGGTCTACGGCTGGGAGCGCGATTGGGCTGTTCCCGGTCAGCCATGGCAGTTCGTGAAGAACTACCCACGTGAGACATGGGGTTCGGGATATTCCTGGCACTTTGGGACAAAGATCAGAGGCTACTTCAAGCTCTGCTATCCCGTGGCTGGGTGCGTCGAGCATCGCTATCCGTATATCAAGCAGGACTTCTACGGTAACGGTGCATACACACACAAGAAGGTGCTCGGATGAGCCTGACACAACGACTCATCTGGATCGGTGGTATTCTGCTGGCGATCTTGATCATCATCTATATTTCAACAGCAGCTCCACCCTGGGTCTAGTTTGAAAAGGTTGAGGGGTAGTGGCCGAAATGACTAAGCTCGACCTCGGGTGGAATCCCGCACAGTAGGAACTACCCCTCAACAACTTAAAGGAGTTCTATGATCGATTTTACTCCTATGACTCTTGCCGCATCTCGAGTTGAATTACATTTAATGCGACAAAAACTAGCTGTAAAACGAATGGCTTTCTTGTTCGAACTAGCACTCATGAAGCAAATTCATAACGCTTATCTGGAAGATTTTTTTCGTTCGCAAGAAAAACATTCTTTATAATAGAGGAAGGTCTCTTCGGAGACCAGCTGTAGCGATGACTACAGCCGCCTCTTTTTTTTCGTCAACTTTTGGAGGAGGTGTTCGTGTTCGTGTTTGTCGTGGAAAAGAAACGATATGGGTTTTTCAAATTTGTCTTCGATTGCCTCATGACCATCTTCACCGCAGGTTTTTGGCTAATCTGGGTTTTTGTCCGAGAGATGCGCAATCGAAACCAACCGTTTTAGAAAGGTCGATTTATGCTAAGTGTGTTGGCTAGCAAGGCTCGGTATGTGAAATTTCTCGTCAATGAGAATTCAACCACCATCCTAACGGGTGTAGGTGTTGTCGGTACCGTCACGACTGCATATTTGAGTGGAAACGCTTCATTCAAGGCTGCTCGGATTCTTGAACATGAACGATGGTCGAATGAACCTAATGGAGATGTTCAAGCGATTAAAGATCTATCAAAGGTGGATATTGTCAAGCTGACTTGGCATCTTTATATCCCTCCAGCCCTGACTGCTGCAGCCACGGTAACCGCAATCGTTGCTGCCAATAAGATTGCCTCCAAGAAGATTGCTGCCTTGGCTATTGCTGGTGGGCTGTCAGATAGAGCCCTACAGGAATACAAGCAGAAGGTTGTCGACAGATGGGGCGAGAACAAAGCTCGAGGTATTCATGACGAGATCGCTCAGGATCGTGTCGACGGGATGCCTGTAGGTGGGCGTGAGGTTATTCTCGCCGGTTCAGGAGATGTTCTTTGTTTCGACATGTTAACTGGGCGATATTTCACAAGCAGCGTCGAAGAGATCAAGCGTGCCGAGAACAAGATCAATCACGAGTTGAACAACTTCATGTCTGCTAGCCTAAGCGAGTTCTACTCAGAAATTGGTCTACCTCCAACGACATATTCTGATAATGTGGGATGGAACGGGAACAATCAGGTAGAGGTCCAGTTCTCAACCACAATGTCTTCAGACAACCGACCGTGCATTGCAGTCGACTTTGCTACACCTCCAATCCCCGATTACCACCGAGTATACGACTGAAGGGATATGGAGCACTGCGAAGCAATTCGATTTTTGAGAGAATGAGTAGTTGGCCTGGTTTCTACTCAGGTCCATGCTGGCGAATTCGGGAGTTACAAGGCATGGAACAGGAGCGTCGCTTAAGTCCCGAACGTGATCCTGTCTAACCCCGTATGGGGATAACTAGGTAAATCTTGAGGGACGCCTCAAGTTGTTGGCGGATTTAATAGCCGTCCGTCCAACATATTGCTGCCGGGGGTAGGGGTCGGCTCTCTATTCCCCGGCTCTATATTGGTGGTGAAATGGATCTAATTATCCAAGAAGAAGTTACTTTTGAAATTTTGAAAATTCGTCTTGTCCGACGTAATGAGTCCGAGTGGTTTGAGATTACAGTGAAAACTACCGATAGGTATGGATCCCGTCAGACGATTGTTCGTCAAGGCGATGTACTGAGAGCGATATTTGAAGCTGAATACGAAAGGAACGACCTTTGCTCAAGAAAACCATCACGTACACGAATTTCAATGACGAAGAGGTTAGCGAAGATTTTTACTTCCATCTTTCGAAGGCCGAGATCGTAGAGCTCGAGATGAGCGAAGAAGGTGGCTTGTCTGAAGCTTTGAAGAAGATCATCGATTCTAAAGATGGCAAAGAGATTATCGCTCGCTTCAAGGAAATTATTCTGGGCTCGTATGGCCACCGATCTGACGATGGTAAGTACTTTGTCAAGAATGACACGATTCGACAGGAATTCGAGTCAAGCGAAGCTTATTCAGTGCTCTTCATGGAATTGGTAACGGACGCAGGAAAGGCTGCTGAGTTTGTTAACGGAATCATTCCTAAGGGTATGGCTGAAGAAGCAGCTAAGGTAACTCGAGCTCAGCTTGCCGTAGTTGAAGAGCCCGGTCTAGAGCCAAAGAAAGAAATTGAAAGTATCACTCGAGTCGAAATGGACGACATGAGTGTCGAGAAACTAAGAGAGGCTGCCGCCCGTATTGCAAAAGGGGAACTTAAGGTCGTAGAATAAACATTCCGTATAATAGAAGAAACCCCTAAAACTAGGAGTATTTTTTTATGTTTTCTTATTTGCCCCAAGCCAAACTGGCCGCGCAGATCGTTGCTGGTCTTGGCGTTACGAAGATCGTCAACGATATTGTCAAGAACAATGTCGTAGTGGTAACTACTTTTCAGAAGGTCACAGTTAGTGCTGGTTCGTTTGTCCTTGGATCGATGCTCATGGATCAGTCCACGAAGCATATCGAGGAACAGGTTGATAAAGTAGGCGAATGGATTGAGAATCGTAAGAACGAAATCGAAGTGGAATAAATGGATCAACCCGAATTTCCTCCTAATAGCGAAGCAAGTAGAAAGAAAATAGACCGCGTTACTTCTGGTGACGTAGTTCGAAAGAAGAAGTCTCTTCGTAAACAATTCTCTGAAACTTTTGTAGCTGGTGATATGAAATCTGCAGTTCAATATGTCATGTTCGATGTACTGCTTCCGGCGGCTAAGGACATGGTCGTGGAAGCAGGATCAGCTGGTATTGAGAAATTGATCTTTGGAGACTCTCGTAGACGTCGAGGAGCATCTTCTCCACAAGCTGGTGCAACCGGATATGTAGCTTATAACCGTTTGTCAGGGCCAATGGGAAGTGGATTGAATGCTGCTCAGAGAGTAATAAGCCGTCAAAGTCGTGCTAAGCATGATTTCGACGAGATCGTTCTCGATTCAAGAGTAGAAGCTGAAGAAGTAATCGACCGACTATTCGACCTGGTGAGTCGCTATGACACAGCAACAGTTGCGGATCTTTACGAGCTTGTTGGCCTTGCTTCCAGTCACACCGATCATAAATGGGGTTGGACGGATCTTCGCGGAGCCGGAGTTTCTAGAATACGCGACGGTTATCTTCTGGACCTTCCGGACCCCGAGCCCCTTGATTAATCCCGAGAGGCAGTTGAAATTACTATAAGGAGTAATAATGAGTCTAGTTCCGGTAGCGATCACAAAGACGGTCGCCCGTAACCAGCTGCTTCTGCAGAAAAGTTCTCCAACAATTCTGTTTGGCGCTGGTGTTGTTGGCGTCGTTGCAAGCACGGTACTCGCTTGTCGAGCTACCTTGAAGATGGATGATGTCCTGCATGAAGCAGGGGAAAAGATCAACTTTGCAAATAGTCTAGATCACCCTCAGTATAGCGAACGTGATCGAGTAAAAGATATTAAGGTTGTTAAGGTTCAGACTGCAGTAAAGATCGTCAAGCTATACGGCCCGGCTATTGTTGTGGGTGGGCTCTCGATCGCAGCTCTAACGAGCTCTCACAATATTCTAAACCGAAGAAATGCTGGCTTGACTGCAGCGTATGCAGCTCTTGAGAAAGGTTTTAATGAGTATCGAGCTCGCGTGGTTGCAAAGTACGGCGAGGATGAAGATCGTGATCTACGTTACGGTACACGAGAAATCACGGTCGAAGAGAAAGGTAAAAAGAAGAAGGTTGTCCGTGTCGGGCCCGGAGATCCTTCAATTTATGCTCGTTTCTTTGATGTATCTTCGCCTTCATGGGATAAAGAACCCGAATATAACATGATCTTTCTCAAGTGTCAGCAAAATTATGTAAACGACCTCTTGCATTCTCGTGGACATGTGTTCTTGAATGAGGTCTACGATCTGCTCGGAATTCCTAGGTCTAAGGCTGGCGCTGTAGTTGGTTGGGTTATGGGTGTCGGAGATGACTTCATTAATTTCGGGGTCTTTGACGATAAGAGCGATAAAGCTAGAGATTTCGTCAACGGCTTTGAAGGATCTATTTTGCTCGACTTCAATGTCGACGGCGTTATCTTCGATAAAATTGAGGGTAAGGAGTAACCATGGCGACAAGCGAACTAGTTGTAGAGGAAGTTGCTGAGAACCTCGAGGAAGCTGCAGCTGCGGTTAGAATGCTCGATACAAAGGCACTCAGCTTTCTGGTCGGTGGTCTTGTTGTTGGTGTAGGCGTCGGATTCTATTTCGGTTATCGCTACAACCGAGAGAAGATCCGTTCAGAAGCCTTCCGCGACAGCGAGGATGAAGTTCAGAGAATCCGAGAGTACTACGAGCGGACTCAGAAGCCTGAGCTCGAGACTATTGTCGACGAACGAGGCTATGATACTAAAGAGCCAGTACAAAGGCCTTTAATTGCTCCTGTCCCTGTTCAAGAACCTACGCCCGTTATGCTTCCTGAAGAGGTTGAAGTTCAGAAAGCAGAACAAAAAAAGGCCGATAAGGATAAGGACGCTGGTTGGAGTTATCCGGTTGAGCTCCAGAGGAGAACTCCGAATAAGCCATACATCATCCATCAGGACGAGTTTAATGAAAACGACACAGAGTATTCACAGGTAACTCTGACATATTACGACGAAGATGGGGTTCTTGCTGATACCGATGACTCGGTTATCCATAACCAGGTTAGCCTTATTGGTGACGGAACTCTCAGTCGCTTCGGCCATGGTTCGGATGATTACAACGTATTGTACGTGCGTAACCCCCATCTCGAAATGGAGTATGAAATTTGCCGGGTTCAGAAAAGTTTTGAGGCAGAAGTTGAAGGGCTAGATGATGCCCCAGAAACCGCGACCGATTGATTTTGAATACTACGAATGGTTGATCTCACAGATTGAAATCGGTTCTAATAAAAAGTATTATGCATTGTTCGAGATAATGCACAATACCGAGTTTGTCTGGTTTGTCCCTAATGACGACAACCGTATCGGTGATGCGTTGCAAATCCGTAATGACTTCTTCAGGACCGTTCACGATCGTAAGTACGAAGATGGTGATCTGGCTCTTGAGTGGGTCTCAGTTCTCGAAGTACTTATAGCTCTCAGTC
>Ga0137424_1000018_pt1 | contig 28196 bp, 28 predicted proteins | sample EasRivERMZT620_2_FD_102317 | JGI IMG/M metagenome (GOLD analysis project Ga0137424, IMG submission 102317) | Soil microbial communities from meander-bound floodplain in the East River, Colorado, USA - East River MetaG ERMZT620_2 | ecosystem: Environmental > Terrestrial > Soil > Floodplain ... | reverse complement strand
GCTCAGCACCCTGTATCGTCGGTGCCATCATGCCTTGGGCCAACGCCGCCTGCGTCTCGACCATCTGTCGGCGTGGGTCCATCGTCTGCTCGGCGAACAGGTTCTCTAGCTCCGCACTTTTCATGGCTACTGGGTGCTTCTCGCGCGCGTAGCCACGCTCGTCCTCCGCCGTGCCGACCCGTGCCTCTGCTTCCCGGCCTAGGAACGGCAGGCCCATCTCGAGTCCCGTATTGCGGAGTCTGGCCTCCCTAATCGACTCCTCTCCAAGCTCCTCCCGCTGCGTTTGCTCAGGGCCGAACTGGTTGGTTAGTTGCAGCAGCGTGGACAGCATCTCCAAATCGGCACGCTTCTTGGCTTGTCTGTCTAGTCGTGGCATCTTAGTGTGATAAGTATAGGTTAATCCTCGGTGCCAGTTCCCCAGCACATCATGTATGGGTGGAAGAAGAACGGACAGGCGACAACTCGCTGTTTGATGGTGAATAGGCTAGTGACCGAATCGACCTCAAACTCCGCTATCTTGATGAACGTCTCGGTGCGGCTGTCAAAATGCAGCACGGAGTCTAAAATCCACTCATACCCGACATACTGCACGTCATTGGTCCGTAGGCTAACACCGGCCTTCGAGCTTCCACTCTCGTCGACCAGCACTATCGTCTGCTCGGCGTTCGGCAATATGTGTGTGTGCAAAGGTGGCCCACCAGCAATAGGTGGGTCATCCGGCAACGCGCCGTGTATGAGCGGAGGGCCGGTAGTAGACTCATAAAACGGCACCGTAAATTCGTTCACCGGAAGATCCGTGTCGTCAATGAACCGCAACCGGTGTTCGGCGTCAAACGTAGTCGGCTCCTCTACAGGCACAAAGCTCGGCTCCTCACTCCATTCTATCTTCAACCACAACCGGTCTCCGTTAACTACGTCCGTGAACGTCTCGCCTTCTACGCTAGACTCCATATAGGGGACTAGGTCTGGATTTGTGCCGTCCGGCAGGGCATAGTATAAATCAGGTGTAAACACACTGCCGCCTACTACTGCCACGTTCCTGTGGAACTCGCCTTCTCCGTCTAGTCCAGACGAGTCATTTACCGTCCAAGGCAGCGTCTTAAAGGCCGTGTTGTCACCAGTCGTCGTCCCACGTCTCCGCCGATGGACCATAGACGGGTCGTTGCCCCACCTACTACCTAGCGGCCACCGTGCCCCCGAGCCTCTCATAAGGCTAGTCAGGTTCGGATCGTATCTGTGACGGGTCGTGGTCATGGCGGCACTACAACTTTTCCGGCTCCATAGTAGAAAAGATACGGATGCACAAACAACGGGAAGCCCATTGCCCGTTGCTTGATGGTCATGGCACCGGTGTCTATATCAACCTCGAAGTCGGCAATTGGTATATAGGTCTGGGTCCGGGTGTCATCCGGAGCTGGTCCATTCACAATTCCCCAACTGTAATTGAGGAACTTGACCGGTTGGACTAGTAAGTGCGCCGCTACCTTAGACGATCCGCTGGATTTCACTATAATTGCCTGCGAATCTACCAGCACGGTGTGGAAGTGGACTGGTGACGTGGTCGTCTCCGACGTCTCGTATTCCTCCCCGTCTACCGGTATCGTGTCTAGTATATCGCCGCTCTCCGCAATGAAGTCGAGACGGTATTCGGCCTCTCTCGCCGGTGGATCCTCGCCCTCATCAACTACAGGATCCACAGTCCAGTTTATCCTCAAATACAACGTATCTCCATTATGTATACCGGGATGTGCAGGACCGACTTCCGGTGGCGCCGGGGCCGCATCCGGGAAAAAGGCGTCCGGTATCTCCAACGCCACGTGCGGCTTCAGCGCCGGATTCTTTCCATAGTGGTCCGGGTATGCCAGTTCCGGGATGAATATCACCCCGCCGTTTACCTTCGCTTTCCCCGTCAGCAAGTCCTCGTCTTCCTCGTCCCCCACCGAGTCATCACTCACTCTCCAGTATAGGTGCTGAAACAGCCCACTGGTCTCCGGCACGACTGCCTCACCTCGCCTCCACACCATCGGCGGCGAGTCTCCATAACGCGCGCCCCTCCCGTAGCGTTCTCCGCTACCGCGTACCAGACTTAGCATGTTCGGGTCGTAGCTCATTAGCTTACCACAATAGATTCCACCTTGATAAACGCGCGTCTGCGCATGAACATTCCGTGTTTCCACGAGTCGATTGTATCCTCAACACAGATGACCTTCCTGCTTGCCGCCAGTCCCAGCATCATAGTCGCCGACACTTCCGTAGCCGGCACAAACACCGTCTCTACTATACCCGGCCCATAATACGTATCCGACCCACTCGTAGTGAACGTGAACGACATTTCGTCCGTTAGCACGTTCGGCACGTGCAGCTCGACCTGCAACCCGTTGTAGCCGATGTCAATAGGCTTCGGATTGAACAGCCGAGCGCGTAGTGCCGCCGTGCCCAAATCCCCCGTCGGCACCGTGACGGAAGACGGCATCGGCGCACTTCCAAACGGGACCACGTTATCTGCTGACGTCTGTAACGTATTGGCCTGCGCCGCCGTGATCAACTCCTCATAGATGGTCTGATACACCGGCACCGTAAACGCCGGCCGCACTTGTGGCGTTATCTGCCACACCGTCCTCTCGTTCGCCGCCTCAAAGCTGGAGACTAGTGTCAACCCGCCAAACACGGCCGGAAACGTATATTGAATCGTGTCATACGTAACACGGACATATGCGCCCGTGAGCGTATACGCACTCTTGATCGACCGCCAATAGTCCACTTCCCTAATCGTGCTCCACGCCGTTGCAGTCGGCGCTGGCAACGCCGGAGGCACTCCATTCGTATTCGCCACTACGCTCTCTACCAGTGTAATCGGCAGCCCCAACTCGTCATCGTAGAGTAGCGTTGTCCTCGGCTCCCACGCCGACACGACAACCACATCCTTCTTGTAGTTGGCCGGATTATGTTCCGTGTTCTCCCACACCACTACATAAAACATCTCCAGCGGCGGCAGCGACGGCGACGGCGGTATCGTATTATCCGCATCCATCGTCTTAGTCCGAGTCCAACTCTCCGCGAATCGTTCCAGCTCACCCCACGCCGTCCCTAGTGTCCTGTCCACTACCGGCTGTGGCAACAACTTCTCCACGATCCTTCTTGTCTTATGCACGTCCCGCTCATTCTGCGTCACCGACTCCACTTCCGTAAACACCGGCGGGAACGGCTGCGTGCGATGTGGCACTTCACCGTCCTCCTTAGTCACAAAGCCACGGTCGTCTAAGCTCCACCGTTGTGACACCAGTGGCTTCCAAGGCACATTCCCCGTATTGTCGGTGGTAGTAGACATCAGTCGGCTCCGATATACGTATTATCCGTCTGTTGCATATACGCGTCCCATAGCTGCAAACTCGCCCACGCCTTGTCCTTCATGGCCGTTACCATCTCCGGCGTAATACTCCCCTCCTTCCGTGGCAAGAACGCCCCTTTCTTGAAATTGAGCCACTCTATGGCTCCCCACAGCAAATAGTCGCTACCATACGTGATCATGAAGTCATCGTCGGTGCCCATGTTTAGATAGGGCGGTAGCCACTCATACACCCACAGCTTGAAATCTTGGTCCGCGTCCTCGTTCACATACGCCCTCAGACCATCCTGTAACAACACGGCCTTCGTGGACAGGAAGCTCCTATACTGCTCCTCGACCATCGTCTTCATCTGCGGGTCCGTTCCGTCGTAGTAGGACGGCCGCCACTCGTCCCCAGCCAACCCGATCGACCCCTTACGGTCGGCACTGACCAGCAACGTCTCATACTTGTCATACGTCATCACATGCGCCGGCGCCCAGTTCCCCTCGCCACTGCCACGCCTCGCCCTCCTTATTCCCTTAATCCGCACCTGTGCACCCGTAGGTCCCACACCCGCCGAGTAGCCTTCCGTCGCCGTTGACAAAAGGCTACCCGTCGTTGCCATCACTCTCAAATACGCTACTCGCTTTGACGCTACCCAGTCATGATTGCGTTCGGCGTCTAACCGGACAGCGTTAAGCGCAGTCAGCACGGTGAAGTTATCCGCTGGAGAAGGAGAAGCGGCCTCCTGCAACAGAATATCCCATACTGTATCACGTATCGTTTGGAGCGACATGGGGCAAGGTGGTTGGCAGGCTGCGCCTGCGTGTTACTTACTCTTTCCGTCACCGGTCACACCCAGATGGCCCATTGCCGGAGTCTTCTCCGTCATAGTCTTGGCCGACAGGTCATTCTTGACGCCATCGGCCTTATGGGCCGCGACCCGAGTGGCCTCGGTCGGCATCGTCATCTTCCGCTTCGGAATGTCCGGCATGATTGGATTATTATATGCAGCACTCATTTGTTTTGTTTAGTTTGTTGTTTGTGTTGAGGGCAGGGGCAGCACCATGCCACCCCCACCACACTTGTTGTTACTACGTGTCCTGAGCGATCTCCTTCAGATACTCGAACCACATGTGGCTTTCCGGAAACCGGCACTCGAAGCCCATCTCCGTGAAGTACTCGTCCTTCCGACCGTCGAAGTCGTTATCTTGAATCCCTTCATTGAGGTGCATATCGGCACCCACCATCGGCCGCAACTTCAGGTTCGGCAGGTCGATGACCACGGCCTGATCCGCCAACACCGAATCATCATTGAACCGCGGATGGCTCTTCAGGTGCAAGATGCCGTGATCGGTCTCGATCGTCCTCAGCTCGAAGTTCAACTTGAGCCCCTCAGACTCGAACGGCCTTGTCACCCTGATCGGCGTCTTCTTCCGGTAGTAGTCGATAACCGCCTTGATAGCCTTCCAGCCGCCCAGCATCAGTTTCTCGCCACTCGACGTCATCGTAGTCCGGAACATGCGCTCCTCATACATGACCCAGTCATCATACGGAATCAGGCCCGTCGTTGGCGGCCCTTGAATGATCCGCTTGTGCTCGTCAGTCGGTAGCGTCTGCGCTGGACCTCCCGGTCGGTAGTTGTGAACGCCACCATTGGCCTTCTCATACTCCTCCAAGAACCACCGAACTCCTCCGATCGTCCTGACGACGCTCGGTGTCCCGTCCGTATCGACCACGTCAACCTCGCTCCGTCTCCCGAACAGCACAGCGTTCTCCCACTGCACCATATGGTCGATGGCCGTATCCCGCCGCGTGCTCCTCAGCAGCCCGTTCTCGTCAAAGAACATTGGCTGATTGAGCTGCGTGCGAGTAAACGCCATCGGAGTCCTTATAATCTCCGTGAAGTTCCCGGGCCGGATCGGATACAGCGGCGTCCGGGCACCCGGACTTCTACTACCTTCTGCCATCGGCACACCTAGCGTCTGCACCAACTGACCTACGTCCGTCACCGCATTGTCCGCCGTAACCGGCGTCATGCTCAAGTCAATCGCGACAGTGAACACCCCGACATTCGGCGCCGACGGCGTCGTAATCGTGATCCCGACGATAGTGGCGTAGATATCGGTTCTAGTCGCTCCATTCGCGCCTGACTGCCGGACAACTCTGATCCGCTCTCCGATTGACCAGTTGTTCAGCGTCTCCGTCGAGGACACGTTAAGCCGATAGGTCGTGCCCGGCGTAAGCACAATGTCAGCCAATGTGCCTCCACCCGCATCTTGCCACGGACCAGCGCCGGCAAATGGCATCAACGTCGCCTTCCGTTCCTTATACCGCTTCTCGTGCCAGTCATAGTGCGGACCATCAGTATTCTCGGACTCCATCAAGCTCATGAGTCCGACCAGTGTCGCTGACCCTCTCGGGAAAGCGTAGAAGACATGCCGCCGTGCATTATCGGCGGCGTACGTCGCGGGATCGCCAATTTGGGCGACATATCCAAGTGTCATTGTAGTGTGTATTTAGTTGTTGTTTTATCTTGGTCCCTCAAGCGACTAGAAGCCGTGTCCCGTGGTGTCCCAAGCAGGCCGACCAGTAGGCACATGACTTGCCCCTGTTGTCGCCCCACTTCCCCCACCACCAAGACTCGGCAGTCCAGCCCCCTGCGGGCGTTGCTGCGTCTGCTGACCGGAATTGTTTTGCGGACTGTTCGCGTATGGCCGTCCCAGATGTCCCTGCTGCGCTGCCTGCACCGGCGGCCTTGTCGGATCGAAGTTGGGGTCGATCGTCTTGACATGCGGCACGAACTTCTCCCGCACATACTTCGCCCGTTCCGACCTATCCGTCGGGTAGTCAGGTGCCTGCTCATACGTCGGCAGCATCTGCCTCAACAGCCCATCGAACGGCTTAAGCCCCTCATGGCCCTGGTAGATCCCGTCGTAGAACCTCTCATTGGCCGCATACTTCGCATCCTCCAACTGTTCCGCGATATGGGCGTGATACTTCTTCAAATAGTCCTCACTCAGATACCGTGCGTGGCCAGTCGCATTCGCGACCGTCGACTGGACTATATACGTCAAGGCCTGCAACCGCCCTTCCGGCGTCGCATTCGCCCCAAACAACGCCTCCACGATGCCCATATCCGGCACGAAGGTACCGAGCCTCGCATCAATCTCCTCCTGCGTCATCTGACGCTGCTGTGGCTGTTGCTGCGGCATTGACTGTCTCAGCGCCATCGCCACCGCTGATGCCAGCTCAGTCGGAGTTAGGTTCTGACCCTGACCGGGCTGCGGCGGCTGTTGTTGACCGGGTTGATTACTCATTTTGTGTTTCATGTTGTGGGTTGATCTAGTGGTGGAGCTTCTCGCTCACTGATTAGGGATTCGAGCGTGTCCACTTGATCTTCAAACCACGCAAGAAAAATTGTCGCGACTCGGCCGGCACCTATGTTTTGCTCCCGGCTCACGAAGTCGGAGACGGTGCAGGGCGGGACGCTCAAAACATCCTGCATGGCCTCGTCCCGAGTGGCGCGAGCTTCGTCGCGGTAGTCTCGATAGGCAGAGGTCGACATGAAGGTCTTTAGAATGTTCAGTTCGGCCTTGAGCATCGGGACCGTTTTGGTAGCAGGTGGCGGAGAGGGTTCCATCGGTTAAGCGGGTGGTGGGGGTTGAGGAGGTGGTTCGGCGGCTGCGGCGGCTTGTGCTTGGGCGTTGACTATGCCTAGTTGCCGTTTTATCTCCTCAGGGGAGAAGGCGAATTGCTTGCCGGTGCCGAGGCCGCGTAGTTGCATGATTTCCTCTTCGACCTTGACCGGGTCCATGTTGAACTGGAGGGCCGTCATCGGATTCTGGAGAAGGATGCCAAGGAGTTCCTGGAGCTGTTGGGCGACGAACAGTTTTTCGCTTGGTAGGGTGCCGTCGAAGGCGACGAAGTCGTAGGACTTGGCCAGCGTCATGGGGTCGGCGCGGAATTGAGGGAAGTAAGCGGCTTTGGTAGGGCCACAAGCACGGGCGAACTCCTCCTCGGGGAGTTGCTGGCGGAGGTTGGTAAGCATCCGATTGGCCTGTGGCGTGTAGTGGTTGCCCCACATGACGTCAAAGACCATCTTGAGCCGGGCCGTAGCTCCCATATTCGAGGCACGGTTTTCTGTGGCACTGCGGCGGCCGGTGGCGACCTCGCCCATCATGTTGTTATTGACGCCGGTGATCCGTTGCAGCAGGTTGTAGACAAATTCAATGTCGGCTACGTGGCCCTGTGTGCTGTCCTTGTGCTCGAGCTGTTTGAAGAACCGGTCCACTCCCTTACCGGCGGCAAACTTCTGCATACGAATGATCCGCTTGCGGGCCGCTACGTCGTCGGCGTTGACACCGAGGGGGTCCACGATAGCCTGCCCGTCAACCATTTGGGTGACAGCGGCCACCCGGGAGTTCATGAGCCACGAGGCGAAGCCCTGTAGATCCTGCATCATGTAGCTCAGCGAGTTGAAGACCAGCTCGTGATGATCCGGTGCAAACATGGAGATCGACAACGGCCACTGTCCATGCAGGTTCGGGGCCGGTTCGGCCCGGATGACCCGGTTGTCATTGGCGATCCACACGATCCAGCGATGCGTCTCCTTCTCTGGACCCAGTCTCTTGCCGTCCCGGCCCTCGACGTCGTACGGGGCTAGGTTCACGACCATCTGGGTCACGCAGATAGCCTTATCTTCTTTGGTGTCTTTGAGGTTAGTCGCGCTCGTCCGGCTCACGTCCCGGATGTAGAGGGCGATTTTGGACATGTCGTATTTCTCGATGTGCTTGATGCCGGCTACGACTCCGGCGCCTTCTAGTTGCCTCAAGGCAGCCCGTGAGTAATCGACGTCCCAACCTACAAAGTCGCCCCGTTTCCAATCGGTCGGGTGGAAGGCCGGGTCGAGGTAGAGCTTGTATGGACTCACATTGACGACCGTGTTCCCGGTCCTCTTGATGACCTTTTCGAGCTTAGTTACAGTAGTGGGCTCGCCAGTCGGCACGCCGTTGTATAGGGGCGCCGGCGTCTCGGTGGTTATAGGGAGCCAGACAAAGTTCTCCTCCCACCAGTCAGCCTCCGCGCCTAGCCCGAAGCGGCAGGTGTCTAGGATGTTCTGGATCAGCCGAGGCTTGTAGTCTGTGGCCAAGTTGTCCCGATGCAGCACCGACTCACAGCACTCCTTCATGGGCCAGTCGGCGTCCTCGACCGGGTTAAGTTCGTAGAAGCGTTCCCGCTGCGTGTAGAGCATGTAGCCAAACGCAACGGCGGTGTTGATCTGTGAGTAGCCGAGGGGCAGGACGAGGCGTTTGGGATAGCCGGCACGGACCGCCTCTATGTCCTCCTTGGAAGGAGCACGGCGCCGCATGTAGTTCTCATGCTGCTGGTCCCACATGGGATAGTATTCTTTCATCTTGGCGCGGCTGCCACAAGACATGCCACGGACCTTCTCCAGCAAGGCGTCATGCAGGGGAGTTAACCGCTGCTGATCCAGTTCTTTAGCTATTTCACGCGCCATCATATGGTGAGGAGGTAATTGGCAGACTGTAGCGTGGCCGTGTCATACACCACTTGAGGAATGTAGGACAGGTTGCCCAGGATTAGGCGGTGGAGGTTCTCCATCATGTGGTCGTCTTTGTCCTTTGGCTTGTCCGGCTTTTTGAGCGGATCTTGAAACACGTAGTGGTCGAATTCCCACAACGTGCGAATCAGGTTGTGGGCGAAGTAGAGGTAGTGCGGACGCTTCAAGGCCACATTCGTCTGCTGGATACCACGGGGTAGGTCTTTCGACCCCTTCTCGGCGATCAGGCCGTATTCGAGGAAGTCGTCGGCGAAGGTAGTCTTGTCGTCCATGGACGTCACGAAGCCGGAAGGGTCCATCCAGATGACCGGACAGAAGTAGTCCTTGGTCATCTCCAGAATTTGTTCGGCCATAGTGTCGGCGGTGCACACTTCGAATATTTCGTCGTAGAAGAAGACTTGACCTTTTGGGCTAGTGGCCGCGAACAGGGCCGCATTCGCCGTGGAGGGGTGTGGGTCGATGGCGACCCGGATCGTGTAGTCGAGGGGCGGCCGATTCAACTCCGACCAGCCCGGCGGTATCTCCGTGTATTCATGGACCATCGAGTCGAACCACGGATGCACTCGGCCACTCTGCTCGATCGGCACTCCAAACATACGTGCCGCCCGGTCCCGGTCCGACAAGCCTTCCATGTACGAGGCTACACCCTCTTCGTCCGTGTAGGGGTTGTCCGTGGCCTTGCCGGTTATGACGATCCGGTCCTCAACTCCACGCTTGTTTTTGAAGATCGTAGGCTTATCGGGGTCGAGCTTTGTGCGGCGGTCCGGCAGGAAGAAGTCGTTAATCCACGGTTCCCGAAGTGGCGTGCATGTGAACCACGCGCTGCCGTTATGGTCCATCAACCCTCGTGCATAACTATTCCACATGTCTTCCGGGATCGGCTCGTCCACGTGTATCCAATCATACCAATTGGACTCACCTCGTTGCTCGTTGATCTTGAATCCGGCGACAGTATCAATGTATATTGTGGACTCGCCACCCCATTTTGATTTGATTGTATACCGGTTGATGTGGCCGCTGTGATCCACGTCACGTCGGACAAAACTTTCCTCTGGCAGCCACTTCCATATCTTTCCCTGCGTAATACCGGCTGACTCGCACGTGAAGATTTCGTTGGCCTTACCCCAGTCCGTGCAGATGATGAGACCTTTCGTCGCGCGCTTCGGGATACCGAGGGTGACGAGTGGGTGGTCGGCATGTCCGTGATGGCGCTCCACAATGTTGCCCTGCCCGTCGACGACGTCAAAGGTGTTCTTATACCAGATACGCTCACCGATGGACCACGAGATGTCTTCCGTAACTCCGTTGTCGCTTTTACCGAACCGGTTGCCGGTTCGCAGGTATCTGTATTTGAAATGGCCATGTTTGTGGAAATAATGCTGTTTGGCGTGCGGTCGATATAGGCTCAAGCCACACTTCTTCGAGATGTTGGCATACGTGCGCAGGCTGCTGAGTAGCGTTAGCCGCTCCGCAAAACTCATCCGGGAAATGTCAGGCTGGATCTGCATGGCACGTTATTCGCTTTCTGTATGCGGCAGGATGAAACCCAACAGGTGTGGGTGGCTGTTCGGTGAGTAGACCAGCTGCCTCACCCGCTTATGCACGGCTTCGCGGTCCGGTTCTCCCGGCCCGCCACTCTCGAGGGTGAACAGGTCGAAACCCTGCGTGGCCCTGACGATGAACACATGGCCGTTGTCCTTCTCCCCGTTTTTGAGGACGCCGATGGCGCCGATCCGTGGTGCTTGACTGGTCCACTCCGCCTCTACGGCATTCTTCCACGTTTGTAGAGGGCCGGCCTCTAGCATGACCCTGATCTTGGCCACTTCGGCCCTGCCCTGATACGCCTTCGTCCAACTAGCCTGAACGAAGGCGGAGGCGTAGGGCCACTGACTGTGCCAACCGAGGCTATACAGTTCCATGCGCAACGCCGAGTTCAGCTCGTCCTGCACAGACAGGTCCAGACCTCTCCAGCCCTCCTCACTCCACAGCTCGGAGAGTCCCAAGAAGCGGGAAGCGGCTAGCACAACGCGTGCTCCTATTTCGTCAGAATACATCTTTATGGGCCTATTTGTGAACAGGGCCGCCAAACGCCTGCCAGCCGAGTAGGCCGATCAGGACGTAAAACAGCAGTCGCCCGCCCACCGGCCCATATCCCGCCGGTCCAGGAGTCCGCGGCCAATCAGACCAGATGGAGAATACAAGCGAGAGGACGTAGATGATCCAGAACCAGATTGCGAGTGTCATAGTATGTGGTAGTTAGTGGTTAGTGTGGAGAGGGTTATTTGTAGACGTAGGGGCTTTTGACAGAGTAGCGTGGTTGTGGCAACGGCGAGGCCGTCGCTATCTCCGGCGGTGAATACTGAATCGACAGCGGCTGTGCCGCGGCCCGCGCTTCTACTCGTTCTACCATCAGTATCAGTCCAACAATACGTTCGCGGCTGTGCTCCGGCGACAGCTTGCTCGTCCCGCACGCAGTAAGCGCGTAGAGACAGGCGGCGAGTAGTAGTTTGTTCATGGCCGTGTCAGTGCGTGATTGTGATGCCGTATTTGGCGCCTAGATAGTCCTCGACCGCCTGCCGGTCCGTCGTTGAGAGTGCCGTTTCGTAGTTCAGTATCTCGGCTATGTCCACGTTCATAGGGTTGAGGGGCGTAGCGTCAACGCCGCCGATAAAAAGTGAGGGTCCGGTAGCATACGTGTTACTGGGATCGAATGCCGTGCCCGCCAACCCGTTGAGGCAACAGAATGCAGAAGTCAGCGAGGCAACGCGCAACGTCAGGACGTTGAAGTTAGTAACAGTGCCTCCAATGGCGGTAGCCGGATTGTAGAATATCCACCCCGTAGGGAAAAAGCCGGTGTTCGTGAAGAAGGCACAGTTAAGGTTCACAAGAGCCAAAGCCACATCAGTCTGCGCGGCAGATGCCGTGCGCTTCCGAAGCACCGCAAAGATAGTGCGGGTTTGCACGGTGGTGATCGTCGCACTCATCGTGTGCGTGGTGCCATTGAACTGCACTACCGGAAGTCCGTTCACGGTGGCGAGTTTGTAGAGCGGACGCTTTGTGGTGGTGGATGTGAAGTCCCGATTCGTCGTGTGCGAGTCCTCCCATGTGCTAATGGGGTCATTGTCGGCGAGTCCGACAATAGCGTCCGCCTTCCACCATCCCTGAAGTCCGGTAATGGTAGCAGGATCAAACGACGGTGCCGCATCGTTCGGCAGGGTGCGCACTGTTAGATCAGTGGACTCCTGGTTCCTCACGTTGTGATAGCCAAAGAGTCCGCAGGTTCCGCCGTCATACCGCTTCCCGACTCCGAAGTCCTTGTCGGCCCAACCGGAGGGCGTGACCCAGCCGCCGCCCGATGCCAGGCTGTATGACCCCGTGACGCGGCGGGATGCTCCGGTCCCGGTCACCTTGATGCGGAACTTCGTGCCTGGTCCGACTCCGCTGGTTTCAACCGACACATAGTCCGCAAACGAAGCACCACCGGGTTCTATCCGGCCTAGATAGACCGAAGTGCCGCCGTCAGTGTTGACCACATACCCACTCCCGTCCGACTGCACTGCCGCCGCCACCGCCAAGTGAGTGCCGCCGCCTAGTGGCCCGGCCGTCGTATGTTCCGCCTCGTGATTAGGACTGACTACAAAGCCCGGAGGCTCGTATCTTGCAGTCTGCCAAGTGCCGGCGGCGTCCGAGTAGACCGTGCCGGTCGCACTGACCTTCCACGTCCCGCCGAAGATGGTCCAACCCGGTAGCGTGGCCAAGCTCACTCCAGACGTATAGGCGTTGAAGTCCTGCACGTATTCATCAAACACGTTCCGTCCGCTAATGCCGACAAGGCCCGTCCGGGCGATGCCGTTCAAGTGCGACAGGCCAGTCAACAAAATGCCGTTTTTATACGCAAGTGCCACGTTATAGGTTGGTCAAGTATTCACTATTCGGATCGACATACATCTCATCAGCGCTCAGTGCCCATCCGACTGCCTGCACTTTGTTTCCGCTGGTTGCCGGTGCTGTTTGCGTGAGTCCACCCGGCGTTGTGCTTAGGTAAATGGTGCCGCCCGGCGTCCACGCCCACGCATCGTTTCGGACCACGCCCTTTACAATCACGGTCAGGGCAGCGGCGGAACCAACTGTAGTGAGTGCTAGCCCACGCGCCGGATAGGTGCCGGTGCCGTCGGCATCCGCCTTCAGCCAAGTGCTGGAACTCCCCAGATACACGGCATCCCACTGCGTAATAGCCTCGCCCGAGTTCCTGCCAGCAATGGTCGTGCCCTCGCAAGTGTTATTCGTTCCCAGCGGACTAGCCAATTGATGCGTCTTATTCGTCAGCGTCGCCGTCGCCGCGTTCTTCGTCGCATCACTGGTGTTGTCCACGCTGCCCAGCGACATGTCGCTCTTCATCACCGACAGGAGTATGGATTCAACCGGCCCTGTTCCTGCCGTCCTGCGATATAGCACCGTCCCCGACAGCACGTTCTCTATCTTGGACAGTGTAACGTTGCCATTCAGAATCTTCGCCGTCGTAACCTTATCGTTTCCAATAGTCGTATCGTTGGAGTTCTGCGCCGCCGTTACATCACCCGTCAAGGCCGCCCGTTGAACATCGTCAGCGCCGACTATTATTGAAGCCGACCCAATCACGTTCAGCGTGATGTTGCCGCTAAGTGCACCACCGCCAGTCATACCAGCACCAGCACTAACCGTCGTAGTCGTCGGCACACCGCCTAGCCCACTCAAGGTCTGATCGCCGCTGTTCGTCCCAGTCAGGCCTAAGTCCGTCTTAAGCGTCGCCAACGAAAAAGACTCAGGTGGTCCACTGCCTGCCGATCTTCTATACAACAGCGTACCCGTAGACACGTTCTCTATCTTTGCCAAGGTGACGTTGCCGTTGAGAATCTTCGCCGTCGTCACCTTGTCATTGCCAATCGTGGCGGCGAACGAACCGGTTCCCGAACCCGTCACATCACCTGTCAGCGTAATAGTCTGATCACCAGTGTTAGACCCCGTCAGGCCCAAATCAGTCTTGAGGGTGGCTAGTGGCTGCGTCTCTGCCGCACCTGCCGCTGCCGTCTTGCGATAGAACACCGTCCCGGTCGGAACCGTTAGGATATCGGCTGGGACGTGCGTGTGCGTTACATTAGCCGGCGTGTAAGTGAGTGCACCAGTAACGTCTCCACTTGTTAGCGTTACTGCACCGGTTCGCGTGTTGAAAGACGAGACGCCTGCGGTAGCGCCTGCCACGGCCGCGTCTACATACTGCTTAGTGGCCACTCCTAACGGCGCAGTTGGATTGGCCGCTACCGTCATCAATCCGTCACCATACGCCGTCCACACTGTCCTCTCTACGCCGTCTACGGCCTGCCGCATCGTGAACCTTACCGAGTTCCCCACCACGGTCGAGCCGCTCCACGTTCCACGAAACATCGACCGGTAGTTCACATCCGTATACGACAGCGCCAGCATTGGCCCGTCAGTGATGGTGCCAGATGCTATGTGCAGTGCCGCCTGTGGAACAGCACCTCCGAGATTGACTCCCACACTCCCATTAAAGATCGACGCCCCGTTGAACACGATCCTGTCGTCCGCGTAGAACGTCATCATCGTATGTTCAATGCTGTTCTGACGCAGCACGAAGGACATGGAATGGTTCGTCGCGGTGCCGCTGAACCCGTTGCGTATCTCGTTGTAGTATGCCGTTGCCCCAGCATCGTAGGACATCCGCATGGACGTTCCGGTCAAACTCCCCTTCGCTTCCATCCGGGTAGTGGCGGTGACGATTCCACCTACCGAGAGCGCCTTTGTCGCCTTGTTATACGCCATCCCCACGTCCCCACCGAACACTCCACCATCGTTGAATTGCACATCGCCGGACGCGCCGCCGGGAGTGCCGCCGCCACCAGCGACAGGCTGCCACGAATTGTCGTCGCGCAGGAACTTAGTGCCGTCCGGTGTGCCCGTTGCACGCGGCTGATACGGAAACTTGGTAGGCAGACCTATCGGCCCGATGAAATACACCTTGTCCGTAGCCGGATTCGTATAGTCATACGGTACCCCGTCCAGCCACGCATGGCCGGTCATCGTCGCCGTAAACGTCTTGACGATAGTGATGGTCCCCACGCCAACAGCGTCTATGAGAAATCCTCCTGGAGTGCCAGTAACGTAGTCGGCCAACAGCGCTGGAGAGTCGCTGGTGAACTTCAGATACTGCCCCACAGTAAATCCAGTCGTGTCAGCCACGGTCACGATTGATTTGCCTGCCGTGCCGGGACCCACCGCACTCACCGCCGTCCGCTTCGGCACCCCATAGTAGGAACCGCGGGAATAGAACGGCACCTCGCTATACGTCGTATTGGGATATTTCCACGTGCCGTGGGCCGTGAACTGCACGTCGTAGTCCATGTCCCGCAGCACATACTGCCCGGTGCCAAAACTCTTGTATCCTATAACGGTCAACTGCCCGCTCGTAAACCTATGCGTGCCGCCTTCCGGGAACTCTCCGCACGTAACTCCACACGGATGGTGTAACAAGAACCCACGTGCATCATTAGCCTCCTGCCACGCCCGTGTCGGCGGATACCCGGTCATTGCCTTAGCATAATCCCACGTATACGCCATCTGCAAGTTAACTAAGTTGTTGTGGTCGCACCCGATCAAGATGACATTACAGCCGCTTTCCGCGTTATTGTAGGCGTAGTAAGGCGTTGTAACACTCTCCACGTGGCAGTTGCTGATAACGGTGTGGTATCCACTAACGAAAAACCCGAACTGCGGACATTCCTTGATATAAGCAGGCGCAGGGTAGGCTGGTGCCTGTGCCCAAAGACGAGACTCGTCCCTGTCCAGTCCCATATTGATCGTCACCTCGCTAAATCGGCACATACCAGCTATGTCATGCGTGACGTAAACCGGCAAGGCAGAGCGCCGACACCCGCCAGTCATGTGCACGCTCTCCACTAACAGCCCATTTATGACAAGTGACCCGTCTCCACCCGCCTCCTCCCCGCCTATTCCGAACCCGGTGAACCCGTTCATGTTCAGGTCCTTCAAGATCGTATTCTCCTCAATGCCACTACTCCAAGCGATGAGGTGTATCCTCTTGTTGACCGACGCCGCCGCCCTCACTGCCGAAATGCCCGCTATATACATGCCCTGCACGCCCGTATAGAACGTCGGGCTACTCCCAACATTGCTCTTAGCGCCGATCCAGACCAGCGACTGACACGATCCCGGCCCAGTAGCCATCACACTATCTCTAGACACGATTTGAACCGTGGCCACCGACGGCGTGGGCGAGCCGGCAAACGCGACTTGGCACCGTATCACCGTCGGACTAATAATCGCCTTGACCAGATGAGTGCCATTATACGCCCCAACGCTACTTCCTGCGATTGTTAGTGAGCTAAAGTCCGGTATGACCTCAGTATGGGTGCCAGTGTATAGCAGAGTGAAGTCCGTCAAGCCCGCTCCTCCACTCGCCGCACTCATCAGCGTATTATCCTGCGGCGGCAGCACCCGCGTGAACACGCCGGACCATTCCCATGTGTCAGGCGCCCAATTTGTACTGGCCACCAGAAACGTGCTCGACGGCCCCGTTCCCAACAACCGGCACTTCGATCCGCGAAGGTCCACCGGCCGCTTAATAACGTAACGAAACGCACCCAGCGAGACGATAACCGCGCACTCCTGACCGACTCCTGTATGAATTGCACAGTTAATGGCCAGATCGTGCTCGCCGTCCGCGTCCGTCGTTCCTACCAACCCCCACCACTCCGGATAAACAACCCCGTTACAGAACGTTCCACACACCTGCCCCTTCGTAAACCCTTGAAACACCTGCATCCGAAGCATGGGGACCGGCCCATACCAAAGCACAATGTGCGCTCCACCCTGAACGAGCCGGTATGGAAAAGCACTAACCGTTATATCCCGTGGCACCGTCAGGTTCCCCTCCGTCGTGATATCAGCGCCGAACTGAATATACGGCTCTTCATCCGCGATGGCGTCCACTAACTCCTCCCACGTCATCACTGTCACGCCACCTCCACCCGCGCTGCCAGTCGCCACCAGCAACGCCAGCCGCGTGTTGTGCGTGAACTGCGGCGTTCCACTACCCCCGGCCGACACAACTGGCACCGCGAACCAGTCCGGATACTGCTCCACCGGTCCAGCTATGTCCCACATCTGATAGTGGTTCGCCAAGTCCTGGTCCTGCAACACGAACCGACTCCCCACTTTGGCCAACTGAAAGAACAAGTGGGCGTCGAAGTCGTCCGTCGTCAACCAGTCGAAGTATAGATACGTCGCATCCACCTGCGTCGCGGCGTTCCACCTTATATATCCGGGACCAGGATCGTTCGGTGCCGTCGCGTTCGCATCCGCCTTGTAGAAGAACGCCATCGCACCCCCTCCGCCACCCCCACTACTCTCCAACACCCCGTCTACAAAGGTCATGTTATCACCCATGATCACCGGCGGCCAGTCTCCTTCGCTCTTGCGGTAGTATATGACATTCTCGCCCTCTAGGGCCGCTATCGCCGACAAATCCTCATCTATCGGTTGCCACATGACGACGTCGGGCGGCTCCGGCTCTACACCCGAGTAACTGGCGTTCTTAACCTCGATACGCTGCGCATGGAGCGTCTGCAGCTCTAGGCCACTGGCGCTCCTTGCCGTCACAAACAGGTTGAAATAGTTATTATGCGGTCCGACCGGGAAGCTCATTTCCTCCGTGTTGAAGTCGAACGTGAACGGCGCACCGCCATTAACCGGTAGGGTCTGTGCTGCCATTGGCACCTCACCTGCTGGCGCCGTCGTCGGATGAATCTCCAGCACCACTGCCGCCGCATCCTCCAGCAGGGCTACGCCCGGTGCCAGACTGGCCTCGACCGTCAACTGGTTGGACTGCCAACACCACAGTGCTCCAACACCGAGTTGGTCGGTGCCGTTCATCTCTATCTCGATCAAACGAGGTGCTGGCGTTGACATGTGTCCTTTAGATGAGTTACTGTGAAAATGCGCCGGGTGGACATCCCCTTAAGTCATCCACCCGGCGACCCTCAACACGGAGCCGGATACCAGGCCAACTCCAATTCTTCCCGTGCCTTCGGCACGTTACTTTTTATGCGCAACCGGCGCCGCATGCGCAACCGGCACCGCAGCGGGACTAGCCTTTTCGATCGGTGCAGGACCCGGCCCAGACGGCACCGGCTGTCTATTGTCCGGCAGCTTCTTGTCTGCCTCCCGCTTCGCCTCCTCCTCCTTTTTCCTCTCCTCCTCTTTCCGCAACTCCTCATACTCACGTGCATCAAAGGCCGCTGCCGTCGGCACTCCCGGAATCGTCCACCACCTTGCACTCACGGCATCCCAGATGAACGTGCCGGATCCAGCAGCCACGACCACAAGCGCCACATCTGCCCCTGCGGTATTGATGAACGAACTGGCGTGCGGATAGACTTTCAACGTCGCCGCAGCATGGTTCTTCATATTCACTCGGTGACCGTCCGCTACCGGCGGTGGCAGCTTAACGCCCTTCGCCGTGTCTGCGCCAGTTACGGTTACCAAACCGTCACTAGGCACCGTAATAAGTGCCGCGTTGTCCTTCGTTGTGCCGAGCGCAGCTAGTACCTGCACGGCCGAGAACCGGCCCATTGGCTTGCCGCCAGCGCCGAGTTGATTGCGGAGAGACGCCTCCGCTTGTGACATACCTGAGTCTCCAATAGCCATTTTCTTATGTGGCGCTCTCGCGCCTGTGTTGGGGCGCTTACGCGCCGGGTTGTTTGTTGGGTTCTGTCGCCGGCGTGCTTCGCACACGCGGCTAAGGATTTGTCGTCGGTGGCCTATACCCCGTTATAATCGCCAGTATCGTTGGCGTGCCTGACACCACAAAGGCGAACAGTTCGCGAAACATGCCGCCATCCAGCTCTATGCCGTCTATGGTAACAAGTCCCGTCTCCGCCGTGCAGGTCAGGTCGAAGAAAGACGTATCAACATCGTTCAACCACCGTATAACGCCGGTGCCGAATACCTGCAACTGTATCTTAGTTATGACATAGTCTGTCACATTAGGAAACCGATATGCCACGCCCGGACTCGTCTGAGCCGGTCCCGCATACGCTATTAACAGACGAGAATGCGACCGCCCACTCATCGCCTTCATCCTTGTGTGGTCGGGACCGGACACCGTAGAACCATATCTCTGGGCGAACTCGCCCATGGGCAGTTCAAGCAGATCGAGAAGAAACGAGTTGGCCATTGTAGTGTGGCGCCAAGCGCCAGTGGGAATTGGGGTGTAATCGGCACCGGGCCGCTTCGCGGCGACTAGGTGCAGGAGATGAGTTGATCGAACTAATGATTAGCAAGGCAGACGCCTACAGCCGCAAACTGTTCACTGCCCTCTCAACCCATAGTGGCCGATGCGAGGCCACTTGCGTCAAGGACTTGCCCCTCCTCAACGCACTCCTGCACCGATTCCGGTGCGTCTGCATTCGCTACGCTCATGGGCGTAATTATACCAGCGGGTGCATCGGGTGCATCGGGTGCATCCAGCGCACTTACACCTGCCGACACCACTCGGCGGGCGATAGCGCCGATCTCCGGGTGGGCGGCCAAGTGCTGCTCTATCTCCTTGGTGATGGACTGGTCGACGCCGCCAGCTCCGATCTGGTCGAGTAGGCCGTGGCCCAGCTGACCGCCGAAGCCCTCTTTTCTAACGCCCTCGGTGCGGTCGAGGAGATACATGGCCACCTTGGCACGCAACTCCGGCTTGGAGGACGGAGCGTTCCGTATTTGTATCAGCGTGTATATGTTATCGACCGTGGAACCCTTTAGCAGAGCCAGTCCCACGTTGGCCTTTCCTTCGGCGGCGATCTGGTCCAGCATCGTCTTGAAGAACTCCTCGTTGAGGAGACGGACCAAGAACGCCTTGGGCCTGCCGAGACGGACGGCGCATTGCTCGATCGGACTGCCGGAGATAAGCATGTTGGCGAAGAGCGAGACCCAACTAGTGCCGTCTCCCCGCTTGGCGGCCTCCACGGCCTTGTCATACTGAATCTCCTCCTCGGTCTCTCGGATCTGCCGCTCCACCGCTTCGCGGCGTAGGGCACGTAGGTCGTCGCGGGACTCGGGCAAAGGGCCACCGATGCCGAAGTCGTCCATCTTCATGCGGATGGGTAGGGCGTGGGAGGAGGACATAATAGGAGAATAGGTAGCGCACTTACACGGCACGCCGCAGGCGTCTGATGGACTAAATCCTAACAGATGGCATTATGGCGGCTATATGCAATATGCTGGCTATTCTAAGCTACGCTTAGAATAAGTCAAATGATTTTCTTGCTATTTTCGCGGGATGTGCTATGTTGTGGCCTTGCTCCCCTGCCACTGGCCTTGTTTGCCCATACTCGGGTCGTTCCAGTGCGATCAATCACCTAATCCCGACCAGATCAGGCAGGCGTTTTCTACCGGGTATCGGACTAAAAAGATCGCCGCGACCCAAAGGGCGAGGGTACCCCTTCTGATCGAGCGAGGCCGGTCCATCCCGGACATAACCTAGTGACGGGGGCATTCAGCCCCCTGCCACAACCAATACATCAAATAATGAAAACGATAACCGAATCCCTCCGCGACGGAATTTGCACCATGCACGCCTCGATCCCCTCTACGCGAGTAGAGGCACTCGCGGCTCTAGAGGCACTGCCCGAAGCAAGCCTGATGGCCTTTGTAGACGCCAGCGTCTATAATTTCTGGTATCACGATGCGCCGAAAACGGAGAAAGGGCAACCGAAGAAAGTGGCCTATGGGAGCGCCGCCGCTCCTTTCACCATAGCGGACATCGCCGCCCTACAGGCCGCTTCACCCAGAAAGGACGGGGCACCTACGCCGAAGGACACTGCCGGGGCCAAGGCCAAGCTGGCAGCATGGATGGCGGAGTGGGAAGCTACGCTGCCAAAGCCTGCGGAGGGCGAGGAGCCTATGGAAATTACAACCGCCATGCGCCTAGAGGCTATGATCAAGCGCATACTCACGCGGGCGGCGGAGCTTCGCGGCGGCGCTTATCCCGCCCTTGTGTGGGCCTACAGCACCGATAATGCCGACCCGGTGCATAATCTGGCCATGCTGGCTAGGGCCGTCCGGCTATATAAGGGGGATTCTCTCTAAGCCGCCCCGCCTTGCAAAATGCCGCCCCTTGCGCCCTCCAGCGCGGGGGGCGGCTTTTGCCGTGTTTGCCCTATTTCACCTCAGCCCATACAAGCCTTGCACCGTATCAAGCACCTCCGCCCGCCCGCCCGCCCTCCGGGGGCGCGATGGGCCTTTGTAGCGTCCACGTTGCCCGGAGCGCGATCCTTATGGGAGGGGGGCTATAATGACCCCCCTCAGAATGCGCGCGATCCTGGGGCATCGGAGATTGCATTATGCACGATTTCAACCTTAATGTTCGTTGAATGGTCGGTGGACCCCCCCCCCGCCTTCCCTGTTGATTATCAAGGTTCCGCCATAACCCGTTCATTTTCAACAGGTTATGACAGGGCATTTTGCACGATGTCTACCCACTATATCTTTCCTACTTTCCATACCTCTCCCCTCCCTTCTTATTATATATATTTTTTCTATAATTGGGAAAGGGGGGGGGGGGGTCGACATACCAAAAAACCGCCAACAGCCCTCTTGCAATATTAAAAACCCATTAACACACCAACCAGTATGAAACCACCACCCACCTACACCCCCGCTGAACTCGCCGCCGCCTGCTTCGGCCAGTGCCCACGCGTCAACCGCCTCTGGACCACCGGCCCGCACCCGCAAATGACCGCTGAAGAGTGGCCCGTCTGCTCCGTCTGCTTCGCCAACTTACTCCACGGCCGCACCTGTCGCAAACACCCCACCGCACCCATCATCAGCGGCGACATCTAAGGCTCACCCACCCACATGACACCCCTTATGAACCCATTCACCTTATGGACCTCCTCGGTCCAAATCGCCGACCTCGTCCTCGGCGACGTCCCACCACGCAACCCATTCTACATGCACTTCGTGCATTATGGCCACCTCATCCCCGCACCAACCCTCTACGCCCAGTGCCTTCCACGGCCTAATCCCGACGGGTGGCAGGCTCAGGTGCAACCGTATGAGAGTCCGATGACCGGGCCCATGACCTCAGAGCGGTGGCGTATCGAGAAGCGACTCCGCGAACTGCATGAGGCGAACGTGGCAGAGTTCAAGCGTCGAGTGGTCAGTGATACCCGACCCGTGAAGGACCAAGTATTCGAGTTCTGCACCCTGCACAAGGTGCATGTGACGAAGATCGACAACTGGCGGCCAGTCCCCGCCGGCACCTACACCCACCGCACCTTGCCCCTAGGGTCGATGCGGGACGGGATTACCGACGGGACCGTGGCGTGGATGCTAGTGGTCAAGCAGGTCCAGCCACCCCTGTGGATCTTTGGACCGAGGCTGGTGACCGTCCGCGAGGCCAAGCTAGTCCAACTGGCCAACATGGACGTGAAGCTGGATGCACCCCTGCCACGACCCACCTCACCCGATGAACCCACCAAGCGCCGAGGCCGCAAGCCTAAGTTCGACCCGTTCGATGTCATCTAGTAGCCAACCCAACCAAGCGTACCGCCTACCAAGCGTGCTACCTTGGCTCGGGCACTTTATGACGGGATGCACCCGTCAAGTGTCCGGTTCAAGATAGTAACCTACCATAAACAAAATGAAAAACACAAACAGCAGTTATACAGCCGCCACTCCAGTCGACACCCACGATCTCAGGGACGTCGCTGAGTATCCGCTCGTGGAGTCCGTTCTCTCTAACCTCACCCCGGACGTGATTCGGGCACTGGCCAAGAAGCAAGTGCAGAAGGAGCTGAAGGACGCAGCACGGGCACGCCGTGGCGCACGAGGACGGGACCAAGCGCAGTATGTGGCCTGCAAGGCGCAGAGTCACATGGCAGAAGGCACGGCTCAGGAGTGGGCACTGGGGTTCTTGCAGGCCACTGGCATTGATGCCCGGAATTGCCGTCGGGTGTATTCAGGCCGGTTCGAGACCCTCGGAGACTTCGTCACCATTGACGAGGACAAGGCCATTAATCGCTACTAGTTCTGATGCACCCACCCACCAACCAAACAAACCAAATGAACAAACAGCACATAGAAATTAGAGTCTGGGATCTGTATAAACCCCACTCCGCACCACCTGTGGTCATTACCGGTCACGTGGAATACGACGACTCACTCGACGCAGAGCAACTGGCCGCGTTGGTCTACTCAATGGAACGTCGCATGAACGAGCAAAACGATATCATGGGTGCGACTCCACTTCGCACCCACATCACGATAGAAGAATACGGCAAGTAACCCACACATACCGGGCGGTGGGCCAAGTGGCCTGCCGCCCCTTTCCACTCACCTACCTACCACATATGAAAACAACACCTACACCAGAGCAAGTCCAAGCACACGCAAAGGCCACCATCAGCGCCGTCCGTGCACTCGCAGAGTTACTCGCATCTACCAAAGGTATGCCAAGTGGGCATCTATACGCCCGTGTCATGGGCCACTGCTCCATCGACACCTACCAATACTTGCTAGACATCGTACTCGCCGCCGGTCTCGCCACGCTCAAGAACCATTGGCTGGCCCCGACTCAACTGGCTATCGACCTCTACGGGCCTAAGTCAGACACGGCCGAGGTGCCTCCTGCTCCCCTTGACGACCCATCAACTGGCACGGTCGTCTGATGCACCAGCGTGGCTGGCTAGTCTATCTGGCCAGCCACGCCTTTGGCTCGGGTGTCTTTTTGTAGGTGCGCATAACGCGTGCCGAAGGCACCCGGTTCAAAGCACATAGTAACCTAGTTAGTAAACCATATGACACCTACCTACAAAGACCCCGCAATCGAAGCCTTCATGCAAGAGATGTTCGGATTCGACCGCCGCGAGTTCATTCTCTCCGACCGCTGTGTCCCCGACCCTGTTGGGTGCGGCGGACCTGCTACCAAGTTCCGAGATGAGGTCAGCAGGGCTGAGTATTCCAACACCGGCCTGTGCCAAGCTTGTCAGGACAAGGTGTGGCCTCCCTCGACACCGCGCTAGATGCACCTCATGACCTATCCACTAACCCACTAACCTACTAAACCAAATGACTGTAAAATCTATCATATGTCGCCTCGATGCGCGGCAACTCTACACGCTGCGTGATATCGCGCAGGACTTATACGGCCTGTTCAAGGGCTACCTATGCGTCGTCAGTGACAACTGCGGCTGGACCATCATGATGAGCGCCAACGAGTGCCATAAGGTATGGACCGAAAAGGAGGACCACGGCGACGTCGTTGTCACCTTCTTCCACGAGACCGATGAGGTCTGGATTGACTTAGTGCGGAAGCTCGAACTCCTAGTCGGCCCGGTGCAGGACCGGCTCGCACTAGACGTCACATGGACCAAGCTGCCACCAGTCCCCAAGCGCTAACCAACCCACTCACCCACCTACCCACCAAATGACTACTAAAGTCTTATACCTATCACGCACCGCTTGCTTCTACAGCGACGTGTCGCCTATATCCTCACTGCCCTTCGTATGTGCCAGCGCCATTCGTCGCTTCCTCGGCCTAGACAAGATAGCCCCGCTCCCGTTCCTTGTCGAGGTTGCGTACTCCGACGAGCCCTTCGACGACGCATGGTGCGTCGAATACGACCCGTGTGAGGACGAAGATGATGGCCGTGACGTGGACGAGGACTACCGCATCTCGAGTCCAGACAACCGCATCATCTTCCACACTGAGCTGCATACTCGTGCCGCCGACCTCGTAGGCCAAGTCGCGCCACTATTCTTCCGCATGAGCGACCTCGGATGGATAGTCACCTTCCCCGTCGCACGAGCCCAGCCCGCCAGTGAATCGAAAATTGGCTAAAATACTATTTGCTTTTTGCCAAAAGTGTGCTAAATTATCCGCGATAGCGGGGGTTCTAGTCTAGTCACTCAGCCCTATTCACTGTTCACCTACCAAATGAAACGACATACCCTCTCACAGGAGTGCAAGTGCGACACCGGTCGCGTTTGCTTCACCGCGTCTAGCTGGTCACGCATCGTGGCCGGCTGGCTCGTTAACCGCCAACGCAAAGCCTACGTGGCCCAGCGTGGCCTACCGCCCAACTTCCTTCTAGTCGTGAAGGAGACCTGGAGCTGAGCCTAGTGGCCCAGTACAGTCAACAATACGACATACAACAAACAGACAAACATGCAAACCATAGACAAACAATGGAGCGTCTTCAAAGGCGCTTTCACGTTCAACAGCCCCGTGCCCTCTAACGCGGAGTCCTACGATACCATCGCCAACAAGGCCGGTGCTTGCGTCAAAGACGCGGTTGATAAGCACGGCTTCCATAACTTCCTCGGCACCGTGCGCTCTGTAGTCGCCAACGCCGTGGAGAAGGCTGGTAACGCCCGCGAGAAGTCGGAGAAGAACGGCAAAGAGACCAACGAGTCGGAGGATACGTTCATCCAACGCCTGTTGGCCAGTGGCGCTCTGTCCAAGCAGGAGTTGGCCAACCTCGCCAACGCCGCTCTTGCAGAGGCCAAGTGCACGTTCGTGGACACGCTGGCTACTGCTGGCACTTCCCGTGCTGCCATCGGCGATGCGTGGATGGAGGCTGCGGAACGCTACATCTCGGCGTGGGAAGCCGGTGTCAACCCCGACACCGGTGCTGCCACGTCTCACGAGATCACCCTGGAAAAGATGCGTTCCATCTGGCCGGATGCTGCCCTCACGGACCCGACCAACCAGGAAGAGGTCGCCCGCCTCTTGCGCGAGTTCGACAAGCGGCGCCGTGAGGCCGGGACACTCTAGTAGCCGGATGCACCTACCCACTACACACTTTGCCTGCTGGTAGGTCAGGCGTCCAGCCTTGCCCGTTCACTGGACAAAACGAACGGGACCCTTTCCACCCACCCCACCATGAACCTACAACCTGCTCACCGCTATCAGACTCCGCCTCACAAGCCCGACTGCGACTGCCTCGACTGCGAACGCATCCGTCGTATCCAATCAGATGCCTACGGAGTCGGTCACATAGACGGCTACCACAAAGGTCGAGACGCCGGCAGCCAAGAAGTCCAGCGCCGGTATGAAGAGCGCACCCCATACGAAATGGGCCAATAACACACTTCGATGAAAACCACCCTCACTCCCATATCATACTGCCCCGAGTGTGATTACAGATTCACCGTCGCCTCCGATCTCACGGACGCGCCTAATGGACCGTCTGCCGGTGACATATCCATCTGCATCAACTGCGGTGAAGTCCTCGAGTTCAACGACATACTGGTCGCCGTGCGAGCCGAGCAATCCACCATCAACAGTATTCCCCGCGACCAATGGCTACTTATCCGCGACGCCGTCGATGCCATCCGCGCTCGTGGTCGCTTAGTTAAAAAACCCATTTGTGGCCCATTGGCCACCCAACCCAAAACACGTGGCCCAGCCGCACCTACCAAACCAAACAAATGCAAACGCTAGTAGAAGAATACACATCCGAAGTCCCCGCCACCGAAATCGCCCAACTCGCCGAGGACGGTGAGACCCTCGGGCTGATTGAGGAACTCGGCCTTAGTGGCCAGAAGTCCCTATACCGCTCCGAGGACAAGTCCGAACCCGTCAAGCCCCACCCGTATCGAGTCATAACGGCCGAGGAACTCGCGGTCTTCTCCGCCGTGTTCCCCAACCGCGAGTGCGTTACGAAATACAAGGGCGGTCCCATTCCGCTCCGAGTCCTCCAGATTGTCAGCCACGTCAAGTCGTTAGAGCACAAGGACATGAAATACCTCGAGGTCTGGAGTCCTAAGCCCGGCATCGCCGACCCGCTTCTAGTCGCTCGTCCGTCCTACTGGGGCGACCCCATCTTCATCCTCGCACGGTGGGGCAGCGCCCTACTCCCCTTCGCCAAGCTCCGTGACCGTGCCGCCGACATCATCACTACGCGTGTTCGTGCTGACCTCACCAAATCCAAGGCCAAGATCGACCAGGTCCTAGTCGATCTCCGCTCGACCGTCATCGCCAAGCTGAACGAGGGCGTTACGTTCACACCATACCACAACCTCGAATAGCGGCCATGCGGACCATCTTGAGAGGTGGGTGTTCTCACGCACCCACTTCTCCTGCTCCTGTTCTTACCACGAACCTGGTCGCAGCGTTTGCAATACGTTTGCTCGCCAAGCGCCACTAAGAGGTCGGGTCGGAACAGGCTCAGTGCAGGTCAAGAATGTCCTCGGACGTCGCCTCCTGCTATGACGTGTCAGCAACTCTGGTGCCATGTAGCCCCCCAGCCACATGCCGCTTTGGACCTGAAAGCTATGGCAGGTTCTGCTTGCCCTCCTACTTAGCCGACAGCAACCACTGTGCATTATAAACTCGACACGTTATGCCGGAGAGACAGAGACCAGCACGTCTCTCCGGCAGGTTCCTACTACACCACGCCCCAGTCTCCTCAACAACCTAATCCCCACCGCGGCGCAGCCGCATACCAGCCCATGCCACTCCACTTCATTAAACTCAAAGACCTACTTGAAAGAATGTCTGAACCCGATATCCCAATCTCCTATTGCCCGACATGCAGCTGCAAAGTAGTCTGCTCCAAGAACCTAATCAATGACAGTCCGCCAGCGCCAAAGGACATCGCACTGTGCGGAAACTGCGGCACCCTGTTGGCGTATAACGACATATTGGTGCTTGAGGCGGCGCCCAACTCCATCTTGGATGACATACACCCAGTGCCACGAGACGCAATCTTGGCCGTCCAAGCGTCGATCAAGGAGCGTGGCTGGCAATGGCACCCGAAGCCGAAGCAGGTCAAGTCGTTGTTGAAACCTTCCAAGCGGAAGAAGCCGCCCACGCCATGAGCCAAGCACCTACGTCAAGTTACGGACGCCCGCATCGTATCGAAACTTTCCGTAAGCACGCTCCGTTGTTGAGGCTAGCGATGAGTGCGCCAGTGCCGGGCACGTGGCGGGCTGAGCGCACCTACTCAACCAGTCCGACTACGATGAAATACAACCTGAACAGTTGCGTGATAGCGTATGTCCTCAACCCGCAGTGGCAGAATGAGGTAGACATACCGCACGCCGCGTTCTGTCGGTTCTTCGAGCGGTGGAGCTTCATAGACTGTGCCGATCCGAGTGGCGAGTATGTCAAGATGATTGAACGGACCTCGCCCCTCACGGCTTTACAGTTTGTGAAGGGTGGCGACACCCGTGGCCCTGCTACGCCGCAGGTGGCGCCGAATGCTATAGCACTGGAG